>Ga0190265_10000108_pt1 | contig 88043 bp, 75 predicted proteins | sample Popmic124T_FD_133135 | JGI IMG/M metagenome (GOLD analysis project Ga0190265, IMG submission 133135) | Populus adjacent soil microbial communities from riparian zone of Indian Creek, Utah, USA - 124 T | ecosystem: Environmental > Terrestrial > Soil > Riparian zone | place: USA: Utah | collected... | reverse complement strand
TCCGTCGCAAGAAGCTCAACAGCGTGCGTTGGGGGCACATCGTCGCTTGCCTGCTCGCGCCCTGGATCGGCCTGGGCCGCCGCTACTTTGGCTACTACCTGGTCACGGCGCAGAAGCGCTGAGCCGTCCCCGGCCTATCGTCATGGGTGCCGTGTCGCCTATCCCAGCCGTCCGATCGGCTCCGGTAGGGTAAAATCAGACCTCGGAGCCCGTGGAGGTAAACATGAGCCGATGGATCGCCGCTGTCCTTGCAATCCTTTTCCTTTCTGCCTCCTTCGGGTGCGCCGATGCGGCTGCCCGGGCGCGGGAGCCGGTCGTCGGCTTGCCTTGCGAGGGATGCGAGGCGGTGTTCGAGGCGCTTCCGTCTCAACTGGCGTCCAGCGCCCGGATCGCGCCGCGGGATGAGCCCGGCGAGGCGCTGCGGATCGAAGGGACGGTCCGCGACGGCAACGGCCGCCCGGCCCCCGGCGTGATCGTGTACGCCTACCACACCGACAACCGCGGGATCTACCCGGCCGACGAGCGGACGAGAGGGTTAGCCCAAGGCATGGCCGCTTGCGCTCCTGGGTGAAGACCGACGAGCAGGGCCGTTACCATTTCGACACCATTCGTCCGGCAGGGTACCCGGACACGAACATACCTCAGCACGTCCACATGCACGTCATCGAGGTTGGCCGCTGTACCTACTACATCGACGACATCCACTTCGAAGACGATCCTCGCCTCACTCCTGCCCAGAAGAGGCAGCTCAATGCTGGCCGTGGAGGGTCCGGACTCGCGATGCCACGCCGGGAAGACGGCGGCTGGGTCGTGACGCGCGACATCGTGCTCGGCGCCGGGATTCCGGGGTATCCAACTCGCTAGTGCCGAAATCGGGACGCGAGTCAGGAGAGGTGCTTCTCGAACCAGTGATCGGCGTAGGGTTCCGCGTTGAACGGCGACACTTCCACGTACCCGGAGGTCTTGTAGAGACGGATGGCTTCCACCAGGGACCGGTTGGTCTCGAGCCGAACCGTTGTCATGCCGAGATCCCGGGCTTGGGATTCGAGCGCGTGCAGCATTCGTTTGCCGAACCCGAGGCCACGCACCGAGCCGGCCACCCACATCCGCTTGATGTAACCGACGCCCGGCGAGAACGGCTTCACCCCCCCGCAGGCGACCGGCTCTCCGTCGATGGCCGCAACGAGGAACGCCCCCCGGGGCGGGCTCAGCTCGGTGTCGTCGATGGGGAGGCTCTTTCCCGGATCGAAGCCTTTTTCGAACCGGCTGACCAGCTCGGAGAAGTATTGGGCGACGCACCAGCGGGCCTCGGGGCTCGCGGGATCGACTCTCTCGATCTTCGCGCCCGCGGCCTGAAGAAGGCGGTGCACCTCGGCCATGGCCGCGACAAGGCGTTCTCGCTGGGGCTCCGTCAAGGGGGCCAGAACGGCCTCGGCCGCCTCGTCGGAGCGCCGGTTCATCTCCTCCAGCTCCGCGAGCCCCGCGGGTGTGAGCTCGGCGCGCCGCACCCGCTCGTCGACGGGTCCGGACCGGAGCGTGACGAGGCCCTTCGATGCCAGGGACTGGACCAGGCGGCTCAGGTATCCGGAATCGAGGCCGAGCCGGGAGCGCAGGTCGCGGAGGTCTCCTCCCCTGGGGCCGATCTCGAAAAGCACGCGCGACTCGCCAAGCGGGCGGTCGCGGCCGAGGAAGTGGTCGTCCAAGGCTCCGGCCCGCTGGGTGACGAGCCGGTTGAAGCGGCGGACGTGGGAGACGTACTCGGCGTACATTGTCTGACTTTAGTCAGGCAACTGCGGCGGTGTCAAGGCATTTCACGGGGTAGAGGCGCTATCCGGGAGCCGGGAAGGCTCGACGGGTCCTGGATCGCCTCGAAATTCCCGTGAACAGCCTTTTAATCCCGCGAACAGCCTTTCAAACCCGCGGAAAGGCTCGAAATCTCACGAACAGCCTCTCAAGTCCCACGGAAAGGCTCAAAAATCCAGTGAACAGCCTGAAAAAGCCACGGAAAGCCTCGAAATCTCACGGAGAGCCTTTCAGCGGGCCGGAAAGGCTGTTTTTCCCCACGGAAAGCCTCGAAATCTCCCGGAGGGCCTTACCGGCCGCGGATTGCCTATCCTCCTGTACGATAGGAGAGTAATCACCGGGTAACGGAGGCTCCATGCGAACACAGGCAGAGAAAGCGGCCGCCTTCCGCGCGCTGCATGAACGGGAAGGGGCTTTCATCATCCCCAATCCCTGGGATGTCGGAACCGCCCGGATTCTCGCGCATCTCGGTTTCGAGGCGCTGGCGACCACGAGCGCCGGATATGCGTTTTCCATCGGGCAGCGGGACAACTCGGTCGGCCGCGACAGGATGCATGTGCGCGCCATCGTGGCCGCCACGGACCTGCCGGTGAGCGCCGACCTCGAGAACGGCTTTGGAGATCCTCCCGAAACGGTTGCGGAAACCTTCCGGCTTGCCGCGGAAGCGGGCCTGGCTGGCGCCTCGATCGAGGACTCCACCGCCTGCCCGGCTGATCCGATCTACGGGCATGGGCTCGCGGCCGAGCGGGTCCGCGCCGCGGTGGAGGCCGTGCGTTCTCTTCCCTTTCCTTTCACGGTAACCGGACGCGCAGAGAATTACCTTGTGGGCCGGCCGGATCTCGATGACACGATCAAGCGGCTGCAGGCCTATCAGGAGGCCGGGGCGGACGTTCTCTATGCGCCGGGCCTCCGGAGCAGGGAAGACATCGCCGCGGTGGTCAGGTCGGTCGATCGTCCGGTGAACGTCGTCATGGGTTTGCAGGGAGCTCAACTGAGCCTCGCCGGGCTTTCAGAGATCGGCGTCAAGCGGGTCAGCATCGGAAGCGCTCTCTCCCGCGCCGCCCTGGGCGCATTTCTTCGCGCCGCCCGGGAAATGCGAGAGCACGGCACTTTTACGTTCGCAGATGAGGCTGTGAGCTATCGCGAGATCAGCGCCATGTTCGAGGCGTAAAGAAAGGCCCCCCGCATGCCCATTCGCCCATTCCGTTTCGCGATCCTCTGCGTCGCCGGTCTGGCCGGTCTCACCGGGATGGCCTCTGCCGCTCCGGCCAGGCGGCCCATGACTCCCGAAGATCTGGGAGCCATGGAGAGCATCGGTTCTCCCGCGATCTCTCCCGACGGCAGGCAGGTGGTCTTTACGGTTACGCGTTTCTCCATCGCGGAGAACAAGTCGGACAGCGATCTCTGGATCGTGCCGGCGGACGGCAGCGCTCCTCCCAAGAGGCTGACGTGGAACCCAGGCTCGGACAGCTCCGCGGTCTGGAGCCCGGACGGCCAGCGAATCGCGTTCGCCTCGAAGCGGGGCGACGCTCCGCCGCAGCTCCACGTCCTGACCCTGGACGGCGGCGAGGCCCAGCCGGTGACGAAGCTTCCGGTGGCGGCGCAGGGTCCCAAGTGGTTCCCCGACGGCAAGCGCCTGGCTTTTGTGGCGAGCACGTGGCCCGACCTCAATGGCGACTGGACCGCGGTGCAGAAGCGGCTCGACGAGCGCAAGGCGGACAAGGTGCAGGCCAGGATCTCGGACACCCGGCTTCTGCGCTACTGGGACGATTACCGCACGGACGGCCGCTATCATCACATTTTTTCGGTGGAGCTTTCCTCGGGCGAAGTGAAGGACCTGACTCCGGGGCTCTCACGCACGATGGATTTCCTGTCTCCCGAGTCGGCCTGGGATCTCTCGCCCGATGGCGGCGAGATCGCCTATAGCGCCAATTCGACCGATCCGCCGTACCAGACGTTCAACGTCGATGTGTTCATTCAGAAAATCGGAGGCGAGCCGAAAAATGTGACGGTTGCCAACCCCGCCGGGGATTTCGCTCCGCGCTACTCGCCGGACGGCCGCTGGCTCGCCTACAGCCGTACCCGCCGGCCCGAAGTCGATGCCGATTTCCTGCGCCTCGCCCTCTACAACCGTGGCAACGGTGAGGTCCGCGGTCTCGCCGAGGAGTGGGACGGCTCGCCGGGTGGTCCCGCCTTCACGCCGGACGGCAGGACCGTGCTCTTCACCGCCCAGGAGAAGGGACGCGTCCACGTTTATTCCGTTCCGGTCGAGGGAGGGGTTCCGCGCGTCCTCGCCCGGGGAGGCTCGACAGGCCGACTCGTGACAGCCGGCGGGCGCATCGTCTTCACCCGTCAATCGCTCCTGGCGCCGGCCAATCTTTTCACTCTGACGTTGCAGGAGGCGGCCTCGGGCGTCGAGCCGCGAAGGCTGACGGATCTGAACGCCGAGCGGCTCGCGGAGCTCGACCTGGGCACGGTCGGAGAGGCGACGATTGAAGGGGCCGGAGGCGCCCCGGTCCACATGCATCTCGTTTTCCCGCCGGGCTTTGATCCGAAGCGCAAATGGCCGCTTATGCACATGCTCCATGGCGGGCCGCACGGCGCGTCCCTCGAAAACTTCCCTCCGACGTGGAACGCGGCCCAGTTCGCCGCGCGGGGATACGTGGTCGCCATGGTCAATTTTCACGGTTCGACCGGCTATGGCCAGGCGTTCGCCGATTCGATCCTCGGCAACCACGCGGACAAACCTTTCGAAGACGTGATGAAGGCGACGGACTGGCTGATCGCCCAGGGGTACGTGGACGAGACGCGAATGGCCGCAGGCGGGGGCTCCTACGGCGGCTATCTGGCAGCCTGGATCCTGGGCCATACCGATCGCTTCGCGGCCCTGATCGATCATGCCGGGGTCTACGATCTGATGGCGCAGTTCGCCTCGGATACCACGTATATCCGGCAGAACAGCTACGGCGCGGCTCCGTGGACCGACCCGGACCGGATCGCTCTCTACTCCCCGAGCCGCTTTGCCAGGAGCTTCGTCACGCCGACCCTGATCCTGCACGGGGAGAAGGACTACCGCGTTCCCGTGACGCAGGGGATCAATCTTTACGGGGTCCTGCAGGGCAAGGGTGTACCCGCGCGGATCGTGATCTTCCCGGACGAAGGCCACGGGGAGCTGAAGCCCCAGGCCGCTGTCCTCTGGTGGAAGGAGACCTTTGCGTGGCTGGACCGCTATTTGGGCGGGTGAGGGGCGGTCTCTGCTACCATCCCCCGAACTTTCAGGAGGTCTCTGCATGCTCGTTCGTCCTTTCCGTTTCGCCGTCCTCTGCTTCCTCGGTTTCTCCGCTTTGGCCGGCATGGCCTCGGCGGCTCCGGCGAAGCGGCCCATGACTCCCGAAGACCTGTGGGCCATGGAGCGCGTTGGTGGTCCCGCGATCTCTCCCGACGGCAGGCAGGTGATCTTCACGATTACCCGCTACTCCATGGAGGAGAACAAGGCGGACAGCGACCTCTGGATCGTGCCGACGGACGGCAGCGCTCCTCCCAAGCGGCTGACCTGGAACCCGGGCTCGGACAGCTCAGCGGTCTGGAGCCCGGACGGCCAGCGCATCGCGTTCGTCTCGAAGCGCGGCGACGCTCCGCCGCAGCTCCACGTCCTCACCCTGGATGGCGGCGAGGCCCAGCCGGTCACGAAGCTTCCGGTGGCGGCGCAGGGTCCCAAATGGTTCCCCGACGGCAAGCGCCTGGCCTTCGTGGCGAGCACGTGGCCCGACCTCAACGGCGACTGGACCGCGGTCCAGAAGCGGCTCGACGAGCGCAAGGCGGACAAGGTCCAGGCCAAGATCGGGGACACCCGGCTGCTGCGCTTCTGGGACGATTACCGCACCGACGGCCGCTCTCATCACGTGTTTTCGGTGGAGCTGTCCTCCGGCGAGGTAAAGGATCTGACCCCCGGGCTCTCGCGCACCATGGACTTCATGTCTCCCGAGTCCTCCTGGGACCTCTCGCCCGAGGGGGATGAGATTGCCTATGCCGTCAACGCGACCGATCCTCCGTACCAGACGCTCAACTTTGACATCTTCGTCCAGAAACCAGGCGGCGAGCCGCGGAACGTGACGGTGGACAACCCGGCCACCGACCTCGCTCCTCGCTACTCTCCGGATGGCCGCTGGATCGTCTACAACCGCACCCTCCGGCCCGATGTCGATGCCGATTTCATGCGCCTGGCCCGCTACGACCGCCGCAGCAAGGAGGTCCGCGGCCTTGCCGAGGAGTGGGACGGCTCTCCGGACAGTCCGGACTTCACGCCGGACGGCAAGACCCTGGTCTTCACTGCCCAGGAGAAGGGCCGCGTCCACGTCTTCTCCGTGCCAGTCGAGGGAGGGACTCCAAAGATCCTCGCCCGGGGCGGCACCATCGGAGGAGTGGACACGGCCGGCGGGCACATCGCCTTCACCCGTCAATCGCTCCTGGTGCCGGCCAACCTCTTCACCCTGAAGCTGGACGAGGCGGGCGCCGAGCCGCGGAGGCTGACCGATCTGAATGCCGAGCGGATCGCGGAGCTTGATTTGGGCACGGTCGGTGAAGCAACTTTCCAAGGGGCGGGGGGCGACCCGGTCCACATGCACCTCGTCTTCCCTCCGGGGTTCGATGCGAAGCGCAAGTGGCCCCTGGTACACATCGTCCACGGCGGACCGTACAGCGCCTCGCTCGACGACTTCCATTACCGTTGGAACGCGGCCCTGTTCGCCTCGCGGGGCTACGTGGTCTCCATGGTGAACTTCCACGGCTCGACCGGCTACGGCCAGGCTTTTGCTGATTCGATCCTCGGGAACCACGGCGAAAAACCTTTCGAGGACGTGATGAAAGCCACCGACTGGCTGATCGCCCAAGGGTACGTGGACGAGAAGCGGATGGCGGCGGCCGGGGGCTCCTACGGCGGCTACCTGGTCGCCTGGATCCTCGGGCATACCGACCGCTTTGCCGCTCTGGTGAATCACGCCGGAGTCTATGACCTGATGGCGCAGTTCGCCTCGGACGACACGTACGGCCGGCCGAACAACTACGGCGCCGCGCCGTGGACCGATCCGGCCCAGGTCGATCTCTACTCGCCGAGCCATTACGCGAAGAGCTTCGTCACGCCGACGTTGATCCTCCACGGAGAGAAGGATTATCGCGTGCCCGTGACCCAGGGGATCAACCTCTTCGGCGTGCTCCAGGGCAAGGGCGTGCCCGCGCGCATCGTGATCTTCCCCGATGAGAACCACTGGGTGCTCAAGCCCCAGTCGGCCCAGCTCTGGTGGAAGGAGACTTTCGCGTGGCTGGCGCGGTACCTGGGAGCATGAAGCTCCTCTCCATCCAGGTGGGGCTGCCCCGCGAGGTGAAGTGGCAGGGGCGGACGGTCACGACCGGCATCTTCAAGGAGCCTGTCCAGGGATCGGTGATGATGCGAACGCTCAACCTGGACGGCGACCGCCAAGCGGACCTGACGGTCCATGGCGGGACGCACAAGGCCGTTTACGTCTACCCGAGCGAGCATTACGGACCCTGGAGTGACGAGCTGCCCGGAGTCGAGCTGCCTTGGGGGGCTTTCGGGGAGAACTTCACGACTGAGGGTCTCTTGGAGGACCGGGTCCACATCGGAGACCGGTTCCGGATCGGGGAGGCCGAGGTCCTGGTCACGCAGCCCCGGATGCCTTGCTTCAAGCTGGGGATCAAGTTCGGAGATCCGGAAATCATCCCCCAGTTCCTGGAGAGCGGTCGTTCCGGCTTCTACCTGGCCGTGCTGCGAGAGGGCAGGGTCGAAGCGGGTGACTCTTTTGAATTGCTCGGCCAAGACTCGAACCATGTGACGGTGGCTGACGTCAACCGCCTGTTCCTGGGAGAACGCGACGCCGACGCCCTGGCTCGGGCGCAGCGCGTCGAGGCTCTTCCGGAAGGCTGGAAGGTCCACCTCCGGCGGCAGTTCGAGAAGCGGTTCTAGTCATCGGACGAGTGCCCGGTCCAGGACGGGGCCAGCTTCCTCCACAAGGCTGCCAGAACCTCCTCCTCAGCCACGAGGGGACGGTCGTCGGAGCTCAAAGCTCTATTCCGCATCAGGATCCGGATGTCCTGGAGGTCGGACGGCTTCCGGCCTGCCCATTCGGCGCCGGCCTTCCGCCTCAGCAGCACGAGCAGCCGGTCCTGGACGATGAAGGCCTTGACCACGTCCGAGAAGAGGGCCGAAGCCGCGAACGTGGGTGCGGCGATGCGCGAAGCCCCGAGGGCTGCGTCGATGCCCAGGGCGCTTTCGACTTTGCGGGCGAACTCGGCATCGAACAGGCGCACGACGGTGCGGATGCGCGGGTTCGACTGGCGGGCGGCGAGGCCGATGCCGAGGTTCACGGAGTCGTCGCCGGTGGCCGCCACCACCGCGCGTGCCCTGGCAATCCCCGACCGGAGAAGAGTGTCGCTCAGGCGGGCGTCGCCGATCACCACCGAGGCCCGGGTGCGCACGTCGGCGAGGAAAGGCCGGTCGGCATCGGCGTCGACGGCGACCACCGGCACTCCGACGGCCGTCAGCTCCCGGACCACCCGGAAGCCGACGTTCCCCATCCCCACCACGACCACATGTCCCTGCCTGGGCATTGGCTGGCTGCCCAGGAGCTTGCGCAGACGGGAGCCGACCACGAAGTCCGTGAGCATCGAATACAGCGTTGCCAGGGTCACCGAGCCGAGGATCATGAGGAGGACCTCGTACAGCTTGATCTCGGGGCCAACATCCTCGGGCAGGACGACCTCGCCGTGCAGGTTCGTGATGGTCAGAAAGACCGCGTCCACCAGCGATTGGCGCAGGTAGCCGTAGAACACGGCGATGGTCAGGGGGATCAGGAGACAGAGGCTCAGGAACACCACGCGCAGAGGGAGCGGCTCCTCCCTCCAGAACCTGAGCAGTCGGGAAAGGGACCGTCGCATCCGGAGCGCGAACGGCACGCGATCGGTACCTCGATGGCGGCCTGAGACCGAGCTTCGGGGCGAGCCGAGGAACCGGTCCCAATCCTCCTTGTGTCCCAGCAGTGAAAGGCGGTCGTTCGGAAGGATTGCCGTGCCGCCCTCGGGCAGGGTGAGGCAGTCCTGGTCCGGCCGCTCGACCATCAGAGTGATCAGGTTGTGACGCCGCGCGAGGTCGTCGACGGTGGGGCAGTCCCGCAGAGGGCCTTCGCTCGCCCGGTGCCGGCCGACGACGAACGAGGTGCCTTCCAGGGAAAAGGTGGTCAGGAGGGCCTCTCCGATCGCCGCGGCGGCGAAGCTGGGGGCGGCCAGGGTCGACATGCCGATCGCCCGCCGGAGGTCGAACGCGCCCTCGAGCTGGCGCGCCAGGTCCGGATCGAAGAGGCGGAGCACCAGGGGGATGTCCGGGCGGAGGCGCCGGGCATCCAGGGCGACCTCGATGTTGACCAGGTCCTGGTCGGTGGCGGCGATGAGCGACTTGGCCGAGGCGAGCCCCGCGTCGCGGAGGAGCTGCTCGTTCCGGGCGTCGCCCATCGCGATCCGGACGCCGAAGGACTCGGCGATCCGCTGCCGGTCCTCCCGCACTTGAAGCGTGACGACCACGACCTCTTCCCCCAGGCGGCGGAGCAGCTCTACCACCCGGTATCCGACGTCCCCCATTCCGCAGACGATGTAGTGTCCGGTCATTCGAGGGCCTACTCTATCCCGGTGCGGCTCCCTTGAACGAAGAAGGAAGAGATAGACTCGCCGGGCAGATGCACCGCATCCCGCTCTCCGTCAAGCTGATCTATACCGCCTGGATGGCGGTCTGGATCCCGGTGTACTGGATGCACGCCGGTCCCCAGAACTTTCTCTGGCTGTGCGACGTTGCCAACTTCCTCATCGGACTGGCGCTCTGGCTGGAGAGCCCGCTCCTCATCTCCTCGCAGGCCGTGGGCGTGCTCCTGGTCCAGATCCTCTGGTGCGGCGACCTCTTTGGCCGCCTGATCCTGGGCCATCATCCGATCGGCGGCACCGAATATATGTTCGACACGGCCAAGCCGCTCTACCTCCGACTCTTCTCACTTTTCCATGTGGTGATGCCGCCGCTCCTGCTCTGGGCGGTCAAGCGGCTCGGCTACGACCGGCGAGGCTGGCTGCTCCAGACCGCGATCACCTGGGTCCTGCTACCCACGACCTGGCTTCTCACGGGGCCGGACAAGAACATCAACTGGGTCTGGAAACCTTTCGACAAGCCCCAGGACCTGCTGTCACCGCCGCTTTACCTGCTGGCGCTCTGCCTGCTCTATCCTCTGCTTCTCTACATCCACACGCACCTGGTGCTCCGGCGGTGGATGCGGGTGAAATCATGAAAAAGATGGAGTTTGTTCGGCCGTGAGGGTCAGCCACCCTTGCGGATGGCTGCGGCAAGACCTTCGTGGATCTTTCGGTTGATCCTTCCTGCTGCAAAGAGCTCCCGGAGTTTGTCCTGAGCCTCTTTGTCCGAGATCAGGCCGTCCCGGAATGCCTTGACCACCTGTCCTGCAATCCCTGAGATCTGTAGGCTGAGCTGCCGGGCGCACTGGCGTCCTGCCTCCTCTTCGATCAGCAGGGGCAGGCCACGCTCGATTGCCATCTGGATGGCTGCGCGCTCGCCGTGATCCAGCAACTCGGCTCCAGGTACCTCCAGGTCTCCCCGGATTTCCACGACTTCCAGAAGGTCCCCGATGCCATAGTGGTCCAGATACGCTTGGGGATTGAGGAACTGACCTTGCGCCAGTTCTTCAAGAACGATTTCAGGGATGATGATCCTGTCGTAAAGAAGACGGATGAATCGGTAACCGTCGTTGAGCTTTTCCAGAGTGATCAGGGGCCCTGTATCACTCACGGTCCTCCGCTCGACGCTCAAGCGTTCAGCTCGATCTCAAGGTTCTCCCGGCTGTCGACGAGGATGGAGAAACCGAATCGGGGGAGCATCTCCTCGAAGGCGCGCCGGGTCATGCCGAGAGTCTCTCGTGCCTGGCGTTCTGAGAGCTTGCCTATATGGTAAAGCGTGGCCACGAGCGCTTCCTTCAGATAGCGGGTGTCCACAGGGGGCATGGAGTCGGGTAGTTCGAGGGATACTTTCATGACGGGATCACCCTGGTGATGCTATGCGCCCCACGTGGAGCTGTCAACGCCGCTCTTCAGAGCGCTTCCCGGATGAGATCACCATCCGGGAGACGTTTTCGATGGGGATGATGTGCGTCTTCTTCTCCACGGGGAGATAGACGAACACGAACTTCGCGGTCGTGCCTAGGAGCAGAGAAGTAGGAGGGAGGGCCGTCCCCGAGACCAGCTCAACCTGGACCTGCCGGCCCTGCCCGGCCTTGATCCGGTCCGCGACCCGCTCCGCGTAGATCTGGATGAACAGGAACGCGTAGACCAGGACGAAGAACGACCATTGCGCCGTGCGGAACGCCGGGGAGTTGTACGGCTTGCCCTCCCGCTTGCGTTCCCACTCGGCGTACCTGGGGAACTTCACGCGCATCCAGGCCCCGAGCCGGATGAAGAACCAGACCAGGAGCAGCGGCAGGAAAGCCAGGAGGATGACCAGCGGCTCCCGCAGCACGGCGAGGAGGAAGTCGCTGGTCTCCACGTACTCCACGATGGTAATCCGGAAGTACCGGAAGAGCCAGAACTCGTAGCTCAGCCCGGTCAGCGTGAGGAGCACGTAGGCAGCGGTCAGCAGCAGCCCCGGGTGCTCGCGGACGAGGCCGGACCACTGAGCGCTCGGCTGTTCGTCAGGCTCCATGCGCGAGAGCGTAGAGCAAGTGTGTCATCGGCGCGCGGGGCCTCTTCTCCTCAGGTGATCGACGCTCCAGATCCCGGACCCGCGGGCTGCCATGTAGAGGAACGCGAAGCAGTAGAGCACGGCGGCCTCGCCTCCGTTCACGAGAGGCCAGGAGCCGTTGGGCGCATGGACCATGAAGTAGGCCACGGCCATCTGGCCGCTCGCGATGAACGCGGCAATGCCGGTGAAAAGTCCGATCGCGATCAGCAGGCCGGCCACGAGCTCGATCCAGCCCGCCAGATACGGCAGCCCGGCATCGGCAGTCACCTTATCCCCCCCGAACATGCCGAACAGCTTCTGGGCACCGTGCGAGGCGAACAGCACTCCGAAGATGATGCGGAAAAGAGCGTAGATAGGCTCTGTGAAGCGTGTCAGGAATCCCATCTCACACCTCCTCTAGCACGCGTCGATTGTGGTAGCCCGGCCGCACCGGGCAGGGCGCGCGCACAGAAAGAGGAAAAGGAGCAAATCGCGTGCCGATGGCTTGAGGTAGACTCCCAGGGAAGGATTCCAATCCCCAAGCCATTGAAAAGGAGAGGCTTTTCGTCATGAGACAGAGGCATCCCAGGTTTGTGGCCGTAGCCGGAATGATCCTCACCCTGCTGGTTTCGGCCCTGGCGGCCGCGGACCCCGTGCGCGTCCCCGGTACGAAGACCAGCCTCGAGCCACCCCAGGGATTTTCGCCCTCCGACAGGTTCCCAGGCTTTCAGGACGCCGAGACCCAGTCGTCGATCATGGTCACCGAGCTGCCCGCTCCTGGAACCGTGATGATGAAGGGGATGACCAAGGAGGCGCTGGCGAGCCGGGGGATGACGCTCATCTCGTCGACCACCGAGAAGGTCGACGGCCGCGAGGCGCTGCTTCTGCACGTCGCGCAGGCGGCCGGGGGAACGGAGTACCTGAAGTGGATGCTGGTGACGGGGGACGAGGAGACCGGGGTCATGGTGGTCGGGACCTTCCCAAAGACCGCCGAGGCGCAGGTCGGCGCGGCGATCCGCACCTCGGTGCTCACCGCCTCCCGGAGCGCGGCCAGCTCAGGCGATCCTTTCGAGGGATTGTCGTATCGCGTGACGCCGACGGCGAAGCTCAAGCTCGCCGGGCGGATCAACGTCATGTTGCTCCTCTCGGAGTCGGGGAGAATGGGACCCCTGCCTTCCGCCGAGCCCTTCTACATCGTGGGCCCCTCGGTCGGCGAGGTCCGGATCGCAGATCTGAAGGTTTTCTCCGAAACGCGTGCCAGGCAGACCGAATACAAGGACATTCAGAACATCAGCGGACGGGCGGTCACGGTCGGCGGACTGGAGGCTTACGAGCTCGTGGCGGACGCAAAGGACACCAAGGATGGGACCGCGTTGCGCTTCTATCAGGTCATCGTGCCGGAGGGGGACCGCTATTACATCGTCCAGGCCATGGTCGGAGCGGAGAGAGCGGCCGAGCTGCTGCCGGAGTTCCGCAAGGTGACGGACAGCCTCCGCAGGGTCACGCCTTAGCGGGAAATCCCACGGCCGGGTCCGTCCAAGGAAGCAGCATGGATTCGAAGCAGACCCCCTGGTTGCTCAGCACTCTGGCGTTCGCGGCCGTGCTGCTCTCGGCTGTGGGGATCGAGAGCGGGAAAGAGACGGCCGTGGAGGCCGGAGCTTCGTCCGTTCAGCAGGTTACAGCGGCGGCTGAGGAGGTGAAGGCAGACGCGGAACCTGCCGAACCTCCGCAGCCGCCTCCCGACGAGGTGCGCCTCTACAGGGAGTTCTTCGGTGTCGTTTCCCAAGAAGACATGAAGGCCGCTGTGGAGGCCTTGGGCGCTATCCGGAACGAGATCGCGTCGAACAGATATGAGCTCGGGTCGATGATCGCGCTGGTACCCGATCCTCGCGACTCGTACCTGTCCTATCGTTTCGACGAGGCAGTCGCGGCCATCCAGGGAGCTTATGCCGAGCAGGGATTCCTGTCCGACCGGCTCTGGATCCCCTGGGAGGCCCAGCAGGACAAGCCCGCGGAACGCCCCTATCGGCAGAGCCCGGGTGTCTTGCTTTTCCGCCGCCCGCCCCGGCTCGAGGCGGTCTTCCTGGTTGGGGAGTCGCCCAAGACGGGGATACAAAAGGGGGCATTCCACAAGGCTTTGGTGCTCGCCCGCGCCCTGCAGTCCATCAAGGGTCAGCTGGCCTCCATTCCACGAGAGCCCATCCGAATCCTGGGACCGACCTTCTCCGGCTCGATGGAGTCGCTGCGGCTCTCGTTGCGGAAACACCTGCCCACGGGACCATCCAAGGAAATCTGGTTCGAAGTGGTCTCCGGCTCCGCCACGGCCCCGGATCTCGAAACGTTCTTCAAGAACCCGCGAGTCCGGTTCAGCCGGACGGTTGTCTCTGACAATCTCTTGGAGAAGCGAGCGTTTGGTTTCCTTGAGCGGCTGGGCTGGGAAGGGAAGCGCACGGCGCTCCTCATCGAAGCGGACACCACCTACGGGCAGGGCTTCATCCAGCGGCTCGACCTCAGCGACAAAGAGCTGGAGGTGACCCCGGACAAAGAGAAGGCCTGGACGCCGGGCCTGGTGCTGCGATTCCCGAGCCAGCTCGCCCAGATCCGGACTGCCCGGGAAGGTGAGTTGGGCAAGGAGGAGAAAGGCAAAGCCGGCAGTGAGCTCCTGCCCACCGAGCCGACCCGCAAGACGCTGGGCCTGAGCCTCGCCGATCAGGACAAGCCGGTCGACATCGTGCCGCAGTTCACGCCCCTCTCCACCACGATCAACGACCTTGCGCTCGCCAATCTCCTGGAGAAGATCTCGCGCGAGAAGGCCCGCTACGTCGGCATCATCGCGACCGACATCCAGGACAAGCTCTTCCTTGCCGAGCAGCTACGAACCCTCACTCCCAACGTCGTGCTCTTCAGCTTCGACAGCCACCTGCTCGACACCCATCCGCAGTTCGCCGCGGCCATGGACGGAACGGTGGTCCTGAGCAGCCATCCGCTCTCGCTCGAGAAAGCGCAGGAGAAGGACCAGACACTGCGTCAGTTTTCCAGCGATTTCCAGCTTGGAGTCTTCAAGGCTGCTACCCACCTCCTTAAGGAAGAGAGCCCGCCCGGTCAGGACGTCTGGATCTCGGCCGTCAGCAACGGGGTCGTTTGGCCGCTCGCGCTTCTGGCTCCCGAGGAGCCGGCACAGGAACGCAGGCTCTTGCGCTGGCGCGGGGAAAACCTGCAGGCCGGACAGGAGATCAATCAGATCAAGTGGCTCCTCGCCGGGGCAATGATCTGCTGCCTGGCCGGCTGGCTTCTGAGCCAGGCCCGGCCGCTCCAGGAGTTTGCCAACGCAGCGCACAAGGGCTGGAGCCAGGCCTGGCCGGAGAGATGGACGCGGGATGCGCGGCGGGCCCCGGCTCTCGGGGCTGCCGCGCTGGTGCTCGCATCGGCGTTGCTGGTCGCCGTCTATTCCCTGCCGAGCTTGGACTCCGGTCAGATTCTGGTCCTGCTTCTCCTGATCCTGGCCTATGTCTGGATCGTCTGGGCCGGCGCGCGCCTCAGCCATCCATACTCCCCGCTGGGCCCGAAGCGATGGATCTGGATCCTCGCCGCCGTGCTGCTCGTGCTCGTTCTACGCCTGGCCATGCTGTGGCTGTGGGTACCCCCTGAAGGGGAACGGTTCGCCTTCAGCAGGATCGGGAACTTCAACAGCGGCCTGTCGCCGCTGGTCTCTCTCGCGCTGCTTCTCATCGGCATCTATGCCTGGGCCGTGCTCGACGTCAAGCGTCTCCGCCTGATCGCCCTGCAGGGAATGGAGTGGCCCCTCACCTCCTCGGCCGAGGCGCCCTTGAGGGAGTGCCGTGCCATGGCCGAAGACCTGGACCGGGTGCTCCTGGGATCTCTGCGCGACTGGAGACTCTGGGCCGTCCTCGGCGTGCTTCTGCTTTTGCCCCAACGGCGGCTGCACGAGGGTCTCCAGCCGATCGCCGAGGCGGCCCCCTACGGCTGGCCCTTCATGGCCCTCGTGGCCCTGGCATTCATCCTGGCGGCGATCTCCTTCTATCGCTTTTTCCTGGCCTGGCGCCAACTGGAGCGGATCCTCGACCGGCTCTGCCACACCTGGCTGTTGCGCGAGCTCGGCGCGAGCTCCAAGCTCCTCGACTGGAAGCCCATGAAGTCCTTCGGCTTGCGCATGCCCACCTTCAAGATGACGGTGCTGGCCTTGAAAAGACTCGAAGCGATCGAACGCCTCGGCCTGCTCGAAGGAAAGAAAGGCAAGGTGAAGCGCCTCGAAGATCTGCTCGCCACCGCCTTCTCCGCCGAGCGGGAAAAATTGTTCCAGGAAGAGGTCGAAGCCCGCCGGGAGGTGCTCTCCGAGATTGCCTCCAGCACGGCTGTCCTGGCGGAGGCGCACCGGAAGCTGATCCAGGAGACGCCGCCGCCGGACCCGTTGCCGGAGCCCGATCCGCGCAGCAAGGAGCTGAAGGCGGTCGAGCAGTTCCTCGCCGTGCGCGTCGTGACCTACCTCCGGTACGCTTTCGCCCACCTGAGAAATTACCTGCTGAGCTTCACGTTCTGCGGGCTCGCCGCGCTGGTCGGCGTGAACCTCTACGCGTTCGAGCCGAAGCAGTTCTTTTCTTTCGGGATCTGGGTCGGGTTGCTCGCCTGCGCGTTCGTGACGATCTGGGTCTTCGCCCAGATGGACAGGAACGCCGCCCTGAGCGCCGTCAGCCACACCGACGCGGGCCAGGTCAGTTTCGACCGTACCTTTTTCAAGAACGCCTTCACCTATGGCGCGGTGCCTCTCATCAGCGTGGTGGTGACGCAGTTCCCGATCGTGGGAAGGGTTTTCAGCCAGTGGCTGGACCCGCTGCTGCGGGTGGTCGGGGCGAAGTGATCACCACTGCCGCGGTACGCCGAGGACGCAGCGCACGGTGTCGCGGGCGATCAGGAGCTCTTCGTTCGTCGGAATGACGAAGACGCGCACCCGCGAGCCCTCGGCGCCGATATCCCCTTCCTTGCCATCCGTGATGGCCTCGTTGCGGGCCGGGTCGAGGGCGATGCCGAGGAAGTCGAGGTCGGCGCAGATCCGGCGGCGGATCTCGGGGGAGTTCTCGCCGATGCCTCCGGCGAAGACGATGGCGTCCGCTCCGTTCATCCGGGCAAGGTAGGCGCCGATGTATTTCTTCACCCGCAGGCAGAAGATGTCGATGGCGAGGCGCGCCCGGCGGTCCTGGTTCTCGCGCTCTTCGGCCAGCAGGTCGCGCATGTCGTTGGTCAACCCCGAGATGCCCAGGAGGCCCGAGCGCTTGTTGAGGAGCGTGTCGAGCTCGTCGAAGCTCATCCCTTCCTTGTGGTGGAGGAAGTCGAGGATGAGAGGGTCGAGGTCGCCGCTGCGCGTGCCCATGACCAGCCCTTCGGCCGGGGTCAATCCCATGGAGGTCTCCAGGGACTCTCCGCGGCGGATGGCGCAGGCCGAGCAGCCGTTGCCCAGGTGCAGGGTGACGATGTTCGTGTCCTCGTGTGCGCGCCCGATGAGCTGCCGGTAGCGGTAGGCCACGTAGCGGTGCGAGGTGCCGTGGAAGCCGTAGCGCCGCACCCGGTGCCGGACGTAGAGCTGGTAGGGGATGGCATAGAGGAACGACTCCGGCGGCATGGTGGAGTGGAAGGAGGTGTCGAAGACGACGGCCTGGGGGATGCCCGGGCCGAAGATCTCGCGCGCCGCTTCGATCCCCCTGAGGTTCGCCGGGTTGTGCAGGGGCGCGAGGTCGATGCACTCCTCGATCTGCTCGAGGACGGCGTCGTCGATCAGGGTGGAGAGGGTCAGCTTCTCGCCGCCATGGACGACCCGGTGCCCCACGGCGTGGACGTCGGCGAGCGAGGAGAGCCCGGGGACCGCGGTCTCGGCCGCGACGAGCCAGCGCAGGATGTAGTCGAGGGCCTGCCGGTGGTCGCGGAGCGGGGTGGCGAGGTGCCGGGCGGGCTTCCCCTCCACGCGCAGGGTGAGGAGCGACTGGCTGCCGATCCGCTCGATCACGCCGCGGGCGAGCTCGCGGTCGGCGTCGCGCTCGATGGCTTCGAGGTCGGTGGCGATGAGCTGGAACTTGATCGACGAGCTGCCGCAGTTGAGGACGAGGACGTTCATGGACGCATCCTAGGGGGCAAGCCCCCCGAACGCCAGCCGCCGGTCTATTCAGAAGCTTACCGGATGATTCGGAAGCTTACCGAGTGCCTCAGAAGCTTACCCAGTCACTCGACAAGCTTACCGAACGGCTCAGAACGTTACCGGGCGATTCAGAAGCTTACCGGATCGTCCGGTAAGCTTACCGGGCCGCTCAGAATGTTACCGAGCCGCTCAGAAGCTTACCCGGCGCCTCAGAGGCTTACCGAGCCATCCGGTAAGCTTACGGACGTGACAGAGCACTAGAATGGGCCGCGTGTCGCGCCGTACCCTGATCCCCGCCCTCATCCTCGTTGCCCTGGCTGCCGCGACCCTGTGGACGCTCCTTCGGCCCGGGAGCCGCTGGCGCGAGCTCCGGGAGGAGGGCGCGGTGGAGGAGGAGCGTCTCGTCCTGGAGCCGGCCTCGTTCGAGGAGCTGCCGGGATGGAGGGAGGACGATCCCTCCGCGGCGCTCTCCGCTCTCCTCCGGTCCTGCCGCCGGCTGCTGAACCAGCCCCTCGGCAAGCCTCTGGGGATGGCCGGAACTGCCGGGGACTGGAAGCCCGCCTGCGAGGCCGCTTCCCGGGTGCCTTCAGGCGGAGCCCGGGCCTTCTTCGAGTCCCACTTCCAGCCCTTCGCCGTCAACGAAGGGCAGGAGGGGCTCTTCACCGGATACTACGAGCCGCTGCTCCAGGGCAGCCGCAAGCGGAGCGACCGCTACCGGGTGCCGCTCCATGTCCGTCCTCCCGACCTCGTGATGGTCGACCTGGGCGACTTCCGCGAGGAGCTGAAGGGGCAGCGGATCGCCGGGCGGGTGGAGGAGGGCGACCTGGTCCCCTATCCCGACCGCCGCGCGATCGAGGGGGGAGCCCTGGCCGGCGAGGACCTGGAGCTGGTCTGGGTGGACGATCCCGTGGACGCCTTCTTCCTCCAGATCCAGGGCTCGGGCCGGGTGCGCCTCGCCGAAGGGGGCGAGATGCGGGTGGGCTACGCCGCGCAGAACGGCCATCCCTACTTCGCCATCGGCAAGGACCTGGTGGAGCGCGGGGCCTTGAAGGTCGAGGAGGTCTCGATGCAGTCGATCCGCGGCTGGCTGGAGGAGAACCCGGAGCTGGCGGATGACGTGATGGCGCGCAATGCCTCCTATGTCTTCTTCGAGGAGCTGAGGGGCGAGGGGCCGCTCGGGGCGCAAGGTGTGGCTCTCACTCCCGGGCGCTCGCTGGCCGTGGACCTGAAGCACTGGCCCCTGGGAGTCCCGGTCTGGCTCGATGCCCGGGCTCCCTCTCCGCGGGAGGGGGAGCCCGACCGTTCCTTCCGCCGCCTGGTCGTCGCGCAGGACACCGGCGGGGCGATCCGCGGCCCGGTCCGGGGGGACGTGTTCTGGGGCCATGGAGAGGAGGCGGCCGAGGTCGCCGGGAGGATGAAGCATCCAGGGCGGATGTGGGTGCTGCTGCCACGGCCGGCAGTAGTACCTTTTTGAGTACTCCGGTCCACGGGCTCTCCCTCCGTCTCCGGGAATAGAATTCAAACAAACGTGAAGGGCTCGTACGCCCGCATCCGGGAGGGAATTCGCCATGCCGCGCCATCTTCTTTCCAGACAGCTCCTTGCAGCCGGCCTCGGGCTGGCCGGTCTTCTGCTCGCCTCACCCCGGCACGCCTGGGCCCAGGGCTGAGTGGCCGCACGCCTGGACGCGCCCGTGCTCGGCGCGCAAAGCGACATCACGGCTTTCAGCCGCTGGCAGGTCTCCACGAGCTGGCGGCACCAGCGCTCCGACCGGCACTTCCGGGGCTCCGAAGAGGAGGCGAACCGGCAGGCGGAGGGGAGCGAGGTCATCAACACGATCAATCTCATGGAGCTGGGGATTCGATACAACCCCAACCCGCAGTGGAGCGTCTCGCTCGGCATCCCCTATTTCGCGGCCGAGAGATCGAGCCCGATCCGCGACCCGAACCGGGTGGTGGTGGACCGCAGCGTGGTCGAGGCAAACGCCTTGGGCGACATCACGCTGACCGCGCGCCGCCTCCTCTGGAACCCGCGGGAGCACCCGGAGAGCAACATCTCGCTGGGCCTGGGGGTCAAGTTCCCCACCGGCGACTACGACGTCTTCGACACGCGGGAGCGGCTGGTGGACGGCCAGCGCGTCTTCACCGACGAGAGCGTCGACCAGTCGATCCAGCCGGGCGACGGCGGGTGGGGCGCCATCCTCGATGTCTCGACCTACCAGCGCATCCGGAGCTCCGGCGGCACGCTCTACGCCTCCGGGACCTACCTGATCAACCCGGAGGGAACGAACGGCGTGCCCACCTTCCGCGGCGCGATCGGGGAGGAGATCATGTCGATTGCGGACCAGTACCTGGCCCGCGCCGGGGTCACCTGGTCGGGCGCGAGCTGGAAGGGGTTCGGGATGAGCCTGGGCGGCCGCATCGAGGGGGTTCCGGTCGAGGACCTGATCGGCGACAGCGACGGCTTCCGGCGTCCGGGCTACGCCCTGTCGGTCGAGCCCGGCCTGAGCTACACGCGGGGAGCCCACGCCTTCTCGCTGGCGGTGCCGGTCGCGGTTCACCGCAACCGGCAGCGGAGCGTCCCCGACCGGCTGGTTCCCGGACGCATCGGTGACGCGGCCTTCGCCGACTACGTGGTCATGCTGGGCTATTGGCGGAAGCTGTGAGGTAGAAAAGGACCTCACCCCCTGTCCCCCTGTCCCCCTCTCCCATCTCCCAGCCACCCATCCCCGGGAGAGGGGGACAGGGGGACAGGTTCCGCACTGATATACTCCCTGGAGTGATGTCCGGACTCCTGCCCACCTTCCGCCGCCGGACGGCAATCTTCGCGCTCTTCGCGCTGTCGGCCCTCGTCCTGGTCCTCCTGCCGATCTTGGCGTCCGCCCAACCGAAAGAGCGCGGAGGCACCATCCTGCGGGCTCGCGTGAAGTCGGCCATCCATCCGATCTCCGCAGAGCTGATCCAGGACGCGGTCCGCGATGCGGATGCGGCCGGGGCGGCGGCCCTGATCATCGAGCTGGACACCCCCGGGGGACTGGTCACCTCCACCCGCGAGATCTCTTCGGCGATCCTCGGCGCCCGGACGCCGGTCGTGGTCTACGTCTCGCCCGCGGGAGCGCAGGCCGCCTCCGCCGGCTTCTTCATCCTGATGTCGGCCGACATCGCGGCCATGGCCCCGGGGACCAACACGGGCGCCGCCCATCCGGTCGCGATGGGCGGGGAGGATGTCGAGGGGACCATGGCCAGGAAGGTCGAGGAGGATTCGGCCGCGAACATCCGGGCGCTGGCCCGGCGCAACGGCCGCAATGTCGAGCTCGCCCAGGCCGCGGTCGTGGACAGCCGCTCCTACACCGCCGACGAGGCGCTCGACGGCAAGCTCATCGACCTGATCGCCCCGAGCTTCGACAAGCTGGTGGAGGCCCTCCACGGCCGCACCGTGAAGCGGGGGGAGGACGTGGTGACCCTCCACACCCGGGGAGCCGTGGTGGAAGAGGTCGAGATGTCCGTGCTGCGGCGGGTCCTGTCGGTGATCGCCGACCCGAACATCGCCATGATCCTGCTGACCCTGGGCGGCCTCGGCCTCTACTTCGAGCTGATGAACCCCGGTGCCATCCTGCCCGGGGTGGTTGGCGGGATCTGCCTGATCCTCGCCTTCTTCGCGCTCTCCGTGCTGCCGGTGAGCTACGCGGGGCTGGCGCTGCTCCTGCTGGCCATGCTCCTGTTCATCGCGGAGATCAAGATCGTGAGCCACGGCGTGCTGGCGATCGGCGGCACCGTCTCCATGGTGCTCGGGGCGCTGATGCTGTTCAAGACGGCGGAGCCCGCGCTCCGGGTGAGCCGGGAGGTGATCGTGAGCCTCGCGCTGTTCTCGCTCGCGACGGTGGGCTTCCTCGCCTTCATGACGCTCCGGACGCGGCAGACGCCGGTCAGCACCGGCCTGCAGGGGATGATCCACGAGATCGGCGTCGCCCGGTCGCCGATCTCGCCGCGCGGCAAGGTGTTCGTGCACGGCGAGATCTGGGACGCGGTCTCGGACGAGCCCGTGTCCGCCGGCGAGCCGGTCGAGGTGGTCGCCGTCCGCAACCTGACCCTGGCGGTGCGTCCGCACCGCCGCAATCCAGCGGTCTGATCCCAACGAAAGGAATCTGGAATGGAAGGCCTCTATGGAATCGGCCTGATCGTCATCCTGGGCGTTTTTCTCTTCTCGCGCTGGGTGAACATCCTCAACGAGTACGAGCGCGCCGTCACCTTCTGGCTCGGCCGCCTGGCGCGCCAGCCCAAGGGCCCGGGCCTCGTCCTCATCTTCTGGCCGCTGGAGAAGATGATCAAGGTGTCCCTGCGCACGGTGGTGTTCGACGTGCCGCCGCAGGACATCATCACGCGGGACAACGTGTCGGTGAAGGTCAACGCGGTGGTCTACTTCCGGGTGGTCGATCCGGCGCGGGCCATCGTCGAGGTGGAGAACTTCAACTACGCCACCAGCCAGCTCGCCCAGACCACGCTGCGCTCGGTGCTGGGCCAGGCCGAGCTCGACGAGCTCCTGTCCGAGCGCGAGAAGCTCAACGAGCAGCTCCAGACGATCATCGACTCCCAGACCGATCCCTGGGGGATCAAGGTCTCCATGGTGGAGCTCAAACACGTGGACCTGCCCGTGGAGATGCAGCGCGCGATGGCGCGGCAGGCCGAGGCGGAGCGTGAAAAGCGCGCTAAGATCATCCATGCGGCCGGTGAGCTGGAGGCCTCCGTGAAGCTCGCCGAGGCCGCGGACATCATCGGCAGGAACGCGGTCACCCTGCAGCTCCGCTACCTGCAGACGTTGACGGAGATCTCGGCGGAGAAGAACTCGACGATCATCTTCCCGCTGCCGATCGACCTGATGAAGGCGTTCCTCGACCGCGGGGAGCGCAAGTAGGGAGCCTGTTTTTGACGAACTCGCACGAGCCCAGCTACTACGAGATCGCGCTGACCAACCGCCAGGTGGTCGTCGCGTTCGTGATCCTCCTGGTCTGCCTCGTCTCCGCCTTCTTCTCGGGGCTCTGGATCGGCCGCGAGAGCGCGGCGCGCGCCCAGGAGCAGATCGCCCAGGGCACGCAGGCCGTCCCGGCCGCGCCGCCGGAAGCCCAGGAGCTGGAGGAGCTCGCGTTCTTCGAGGACGAGCAGCAGGCGGGTGATCCCGCCGCCGATGCCCAGGAACCACCCCCTGCCACCCCGGCCCAGGACACGACCCTGCTGGAGGACTTCGGCGGCGAGACCGAAGAGGAGCCCCCCGCCGGAGACCCCGATCTGCCCGAGGGTCGCCGCCGGCAGGGCCGCGATGCGGAGGCGGAAGAGACTGCTGAGCCCGCCACGCCCACTCCCGCGCCCACCCCGGCCCGTCCGGCCGTCGCGGCGACCCCCGAGCCCCAAGTCGCCAGCGGCCAGGTGGTCATCCAGGTCTTCTCCTCTTCCGATCTCGACCAGGCGGAGAAGGTGCGGGACCGCCTGGTCCGCGGCGGCCACAAGGCTTTCCTCTCCCCGGTCCAGGTGGCCGGCCGCACCATGCACCGCGTGCGCATCGGCCCGTTCGATTCCCGCGGTGCGGCGCAGAAAGTCGCCGAGCAGGTGCGCACGGGCTACAAGCTCGACACCTGGGTCACCGAGTGAATACCGAGTGAAGTGGATCCTCGCCGCGGGCGCCGGCGTGCTCTGGGCGCTCCAGTTCGGCCGCGAGCCGCACGTCATCGCCCCCTGGCTCGCCCTGGCGCCGCTGATCCTGCTGCTCTCCTCGACCCGGGCCTCCGGCCGCCTGGCCTTCGTCTTCGGCTTCATGGCGTGGATGACCGGCCTCTCCTGGATCGTGCCCACGCTGGTCACCTATGGCGGTATCTCCCAGCCGCTGGCCTGGCCGCTGACCGGCCTGCTCGCCGCCTACCTCGCCGGGTTCGATGCCGTATTCGGCTGGATCGGGGGCAAGGTCTGGAGGAGATGGGGGACGGTCGGGCGCCTGCTGGTGCTGCCGTCGCTCTGGGTGGCGCTGGAGTGGCTCCGCACCGTCCTGTTCGGCGGCTTCCCCTGGAACCTCGCGGCCTACTCCTGGGTGGACGTGGCCGGAGCGCTGCCGCTCTCGGCCTGGGTCGGTCCCTACGGGATCTCGTTCCTCGCCGTCCTGACCAGCGCGGGTGCGGCCGCGGCCGTTCAGCGCCGCCGCTGGGCGCCGCTGGTGGTCGCCTGGGCCGTGCCGCTCCTCCTGCTCCCCCTGGCCGGGCGCTGGAGCCAACGCCAATCCATCGAGGACGTGCGCGAGGCGGGTGCGATCGGCCCGGCCGGGATGCCGGTGCGGCTGATCCAGCCCAACATCGCCAACCTGACGGAGTACGATGCGGTGGCGGTCCTCCGCAACTACCGCAAGATGATCGACGCCTCGACCCAGGTCTGCCAGCCGGGCACCCTGGTGGTCTGGCCGGAGAGCGCGGCCTGGCCGTTCTCCTACGCCCGGGACTCGATGTTGCGCGAGGACCTCGACAGGCTGGTCAAGCGCGGCTGCACGGTGCTGTTCAACTCCAGCCATCCGGTGGAGGAGAGCCTCTACAATTCGGCCTACCTGCTGTCGCCGCAGGGGACCCTGCACCGGTACGACAAGCGGCACCTGGTGCCGTTCGGGGAATTCATCCCCTTCCGCGGCGTCTTTTCCTGGATGGATACGCTGGCGCGCAACGCCGGCGAGTTCCGGGCGGCCGCGGGAGTAACCCTGCTGCCGTGGGAGCGGGAGACGCTCGGCATGGCCATCTGTTACGAGGTGGTCTATCCGGCCGAGGTCGCGGAGCTGGCACGCCGGGGCGCGACGGTCCTGGTCACGATCACGAACGACGCCTGGTACGGCGACACCTGGGCACCCTGGCAGCACTACCGGGCGGCCCGCTTCCGCGCCGCGGAGAACCGCCGCCCCCTGCTGCGGGCCGCGATCACCGGGGTGTCGGCCATCGTGGGCCCGGACGGCTCGGTCTGGTCTCAGCTCGGCGTCTTTCAGGAGGGCATCATCCGCGCCCGGGTGCTGGGCCGGTCGGGCCTGACCCCGTACGCGAGGCTCCCCTGGCTGGTGCCGTCCCTGGCTTCGATCGTCTCAGGGGCCGCGCTGATTGCGCTATATTTCACTCGCAAGGAGAAGAAGAGATCATGATCGCCTCGGACGCACAGCAGCGCATCGACACGCTCTCGGAGCAGCTCACCAACCTCCGGGGGTATCTTTGAGGACACCGGCTTAGAGAAAGAGCTGTCGGACATCGACCGGCAGATGCAGGAGCCGGGGTTCTGGGACGACCCTACCCGCAACGCCTCCCTCATGCAGCAGCGCCGCGGCCTGGAGCGGCGCCTCGAGACCCTGAAGCGCCTCCGCTCTGACGCGGATGAGCTGGCCACCTGGCGCGAGCTCCTCGCCGAGGGGGAGACCGACGAGGATCTGGCCCGCTTCCTCGACCGCCTGCAGACCGACCTCGACCGCCTGGAGCTGGAGCTGAAGCTCTCCGGCCCGGACGACGACAAGAGCGCCATCATGGCCATCCACCCCGGGGCCGGCGGCACCGAGTCGCAGGACTGGGCCGAGATGCTCCTGCGCATGTACCTGCGCTGGGCCGAGCAGCACGGCTACCAGGTGGAGCTGATGGAGCGGCAGGACGGAGACGACGCGGGGATCAAGAGCGCCACGCTCGCGATCCGCGGCGAGAACGCCTACGGGTATCTGAAGAGCGAGGTCGGGGTCCACCGGCTGGTGCGGATCAGCCCCTACGACTTCCAGGGCCGGCGCCACACCTCCTTTGCCTCGGTAGACGTCTATCCCGAGGTGGACGACGACATCGAGATCGAGGTGCTGGACAAGGACCTGAAGATCGACACCTACCGCTCCTCGGGCGCGGGCGGCCAGCATGTCAACAAGACCGAGTCGGCGGTGCGCATCACCCACCTGCCGTCCGGGATCGTGGTCGCCTGCCAGAACGAGCGCAGCCAGATCAAGAACCGGGCGATGGCCATGAAGGTCCTCAAGTCGCGCCTCTACGACCAGGAGGTGCAGAAGCGCGCGGCGGAGCAGGCCGAGCGCGAGGGCAACAAGATGGACAACTCCTGGGGGAGCCAGATCCGCAGCTACGTCCTCCATCCCTACCGCATGGTCAAGGACCACCGCACCGGGGCCGAGGTGGGCGACGCCAACCGCGTGCTGGACGGCGGCGTGGATCCGTTCATCGAAGCCTTCCTCAGGGGGCAGATGGCGGCTCCGGGGAAAGAGGATCTGGCGTTTTGATCCCGTTCCCCCTCTCCCCACCCCTCTCCCCCGTGCCGGGGGAGAGGGGGTAAAAGGCCGCGCATGGCCGACCTCCGCCTCGACTACGTCTCCCCCCTCCCACCCGTCCGCTCGGGGATCGCCGACTACAGCGTCGACCTGCTGCCGCATCTTGCGCAGCTTGCCGACATCCGCCTGATCCATCTCCCCGGCCAGCCGGTTGCGCCCGAGGTCGTGCAGGCCTGGCCCATGGCACCCGCCGCCGAAACCGGGAAAGACGGCCGGCTGCCCCTCTACCAGATGGGCAACAACCGCTACCACGAGGGGGTCATGGAGCTGGCCCTGAAGATCCCGGGGGTGCTCACCCTGCATGACGTGGTGCTCCACCACCTGCTCCTCGACGTTACCCTCGGCCGCGGCGAGTTCTATCCGTATAAAGAGCGGCTGACGCGGGATCATGGCTGGATCGGCGAGGCCGCGGCCCTGGCGAAGCGCTGGAACGCGTACGGCGACGCGCCCGTCTTCGAGCTCACCGCTCACCGCGATCTGCTCCGGCGGCAGCGGGGGGTGCTGGTCCACAGCGAGTGGGCCGCGGGATTGATCCGGGAGGAAGACCCCGAGATCCGGGTGCGCGCGATCTCGATGGGCGTCCCCCTGCCCCCCGCCGCGGATCTTCAAGCCGGTAGGCTCCTGCGGCGCCGCTTCGGTCTCCCCGAGGACCGGCCCGTGCTCGGGTCCTTCGGGTTCCAGACTCCGATCAAGCGCACCGGGGTGGCGATCCGGGCGCTGGCGCAACCGGGATTGGAGCGGACCCACCTGCTGATCGTGGGGGAGGCGTCCAAGGGACTGGAGCTGGAAGAGGAGGCGAGGCGGGCGGGAGTGGCCGGCCGGGTCCACGTCACCGGTTTCATCCCCTTCGAGGACTTCGAGGCGGCCATCGCCGCCGTGGACCTCTGCCTCAACCTGCGCTACCCCACGGCGGGCGAGACCTCGGCCTCGCTGCTGAGGGTGCTGGCCGCGGGGCGTCCGGCCATCGTCTCCGACTACGCCCAGTTCGCCGACCTGCCCTCCGAAACCGTCATCCGGGTCCCCCTGGGTGGAGAGGAGGAGCCGGAGGCACTCGCCGCGTTGCTGCGCGGCCTCCTGGCGAGCCCGGAGCGGCTGCGGGCCATGGGAGAGGCGGCGCGGGAGCATGTCCGGGTGCATCACGATCCTGCCCGGGCCGCGGAGGCGGTCGCGGAGGCCTGCCGGGAGTGGCGCGAGCTGTCCCCGCCCGGAGAGAGGGCGCCGGACGTGCCTCGCCCGAGCAGCCTCGCGTGGGGAAAGCTCGACGGCGAGCTCGATGTCCAGGGCGCTGATCTCCCCTGGCCCGAGGGGGAGCGGCGGCGGCTGCGCATCCGGCTGCGGAACCGCGGCTTCGCCCGCTGGATTGCCGGGGAGAGAGGACCGGGAGGGGTCGCGGTCGTGGTCAAGCTGTTCACCGACGAGGAGCTCTCCGAGAACCTCCTCGACGGACGCCCATGGCTCCCCCTGCCCCGGGACCTGGAGCCCGGGGAAGAGGCCTGGGTCGAGACCGAGGTCCGCCGTCCGCCGGGCTTTGCCCATCTCTGGATCGAGCCCCACCTCTTCGGTGGCCTGGGGCTCTCCAAGATCGGGGGACCGAGATGGGAGCGGCGTCTTTGAAGCCTGCCTGGGCTGTGCTGATCGCCCTGCTGCTCGCGCTCCTGGTTGCCACCTTGGCGACCGACCGCGCGGCCCGGCCTCCGGACGCGGGGGAGGAGCCGACCTACGCCCTCCAGGCCGCGAGCCTCGCATGGGACTTCGATCTCCAGTACTCGGATGAGGACTTCCGGCGCTTCAGGGACCAGTGGGGCGCGCGTCCCCGGGGGATCGACCTGGAGAGCCAGGACGGCGGCCGGACCCAGGTCTATGCCCGGCCGTTTTTTCATGCCCTCGTTGCCGCGCCGTTCGTCCGGCTGATGCCCGAGCGCGGGATGCGGGTGGCCAACGCGCTGCTCCTGGCCGCGGCGGCGCTGCTGGCCGCCTGGGCGCTGAGAGCCCCGCTCCTGGTGGCCGCCTTCGTCTTTGCCTCCGTGACCTTCTCCTACGTCTTCCTGGCGACCGCCGATGTCTTCCTCCTGGCTGTGACCGCCGCCGGCTTTGCCCTGATCTACGCGGGCCAGCGGGAAGACCCCCTGCCTTCGGTCTACGAGGGGGAGCGGAAATGGTCCTGGCGGGTCTTCGGCCGCTGGCTCGCGATCGGGCTGCTCCTCGCCATCTCCGGCACGTACCGTCTCCTCTACTTCTTTCTTCTCCTGCCGGCGGCCGTTGCTCTCCAGAAGTCGGTCGTGCGAGGCCGCCGGGCTGCTTGGGCCGGGCTGATCCTGGGTGCGGCCGGCCTCCTCGCCGCCGGTTCCTTCGTCCACGCCTCGGCCGGCGGGGACCCGCTCCTGGCTCCAAGCGTCACCTTCGAGCCGGACCCGGGCTTGCTCGTCTGGAACGCCGTCTACTTCCTCGTGGGGAGGAACGTCGGAATCCTGCCCTGGTTCCTGCCCGTCCTCCTGGCGCTGGCCGCGGCCAGAAGCGACCGGGGGCGCTGGGCGCTGGGCGTGGGAGTGGCCCTGGCCGTGCTCGGCTTCCTGGTGGCGGACCCCTACGACTTCGCAGGGGTCGGCGGGGGAGCGGGCAACCGCCTGTTCCTCCCGCTCTACCCGGCGCTCTGGTTCCTGGCGGCGCGGCCCCTCCGCTCCGGCTGGGTCATTGCCGTGGCTCTGCTGGCGGCGCCCTTCCTGCTCCCTCTCTCGCCATCCGTGAAGGAGCGGATCGAGGCCTGGCTTCCGTACGAGCTTCCGTACGAAGTGACCCAGCGGGACCTCCCCGGCGCGTGGATTGCGCAGGGCAGTCTGCGGATCAAGCCCACGAGCCCGGGCGTCTGGAAGGCTCCGCAGGGGAGCGACTTCCGCATCGCGGGAGGAGAGGGCGGCGAACTGGTGATCGCGAGCCCCGACTCCCTGGAAAGGCTGGAGCTGGCCTTCGACCGCAACGCGCCCGCCCTTCTCGAGGTCCACGGCGCGGAGCTGCGGCCGACGAGGCTCGGGGCCGACGGCTCCGTGACGTTCCAGGTGCCGCTCGGATCGGGAAGGGTCCACCCCATGTGGTGGACCGGGGATCGTCATCACCTTTACTCGCTCAACTTCCGGCTGCCCGGCGCCCCGATCAAGCCGATCGGCTTCCGGGTCCGGCCCGTCCGCGATCTGATACAAAAGACACCATGAGCGGGGAACGGCGCAGTTGGATCATGGAGATCCGGGACCGTCTTGCCTCGCCGCCGCCCCGGCGCCTGGCGGCCAGCGATCTGAGGCAGGCCGCGGTTCTGGTGCCGCTCTACGTGGATGCCGGCGAGCTCTGGACCGTGCTCACCAAGCGCACGGAAGACCTGCCGAGCCACCGCGGCCAGATCGCCTTCCCGGGAGGAGGCCGCGAGCTCAAGGAAGACCCCTGGGCCGCAGCGCTGCGGGAGTCGCAGGAAGAGATCGGGTTTGACCCGAAGAGGGTCCTCCCCCTGGGCATCCTGGACGAGCAGGAGACCCCGGCGGGCTTCCGGGTGATCCCCTGCGTGGGAGCGATCCCCTTCCCCTACGAGGCCAAGCCGAACCCCGCCGAGATCGCCGAGGTCTTCAGCCTCCCCCTGAGCGCCTTCTCGAATCCCAGGATGGTGGAAGAGCGTCCCGTCAAGATCAACGGGATCGAGCGCCTGCTCCTCGTGTACCACCTCGGCAACCGGCAGATCTGGGGGCTGACGGCGCGGATTCTCCAGAATCTGCTGGTGCGGCTGGGGATGGAGGCGGAGGGGGAGAATTGAGGGGGAGAGCGACGGCTTTTCACTGGGAGTGCCGGCGCTCCCAGTAGAATCGCCGGATGCGCCCCATAGTTTCCCTGGCCCCGCTTGCCCTCTGCCTGCTTTCCTGCGCCTCGATGTCCCACCCTTCCGGCAGCCTCCCCGGCGAGGTCCAGCGGATCGTCGCCCGGCAGGGGAAGCAGCGGCTCATCGCCGTGGCCTTCCACCACCTGGGCACGGGCGCGACCTTCTCCCTGAACGACCGCGAGCGGTTCCACGCCGCGAGCACCATGAAGGTGCCGGTCATGATGGCCTTCTTCGAGGCGGTCGACCGCGGCGCCATGCGGCTCGACGAGCCCGTCCCGGTCCGCAACGAGTTTCACAGCATCATGGACGACTCCGTCTACACCCTCGATCCGGAGGAGGACGGCGACCCCGACCTGTACCAGACCGCGGGCCAGAACCTCCCCCTGGAAGAGCTGATCCGCAGGATGATCATCCGCAGCTCCAACCTGGCCACGAACCTGCTGATCGAGCGCATCGGCGCGCCCACGGTCATGGACCTGATGCGGCGGATCGAGGCCTACGACATGCGCGTCCTGCGCGGAGTCGAGGACCAGAAGGCCTACGACGCGGGGATGAACAACGTCACCACCGCGAACGACCTCCGGATCCTCCTCAAGGCGATCGCCGATGGCACCACCTTCTCTCGGTCCAGTTCGGAGAAGATGATCGACATCCTCAAGGCGCAGGAGTTCAACGAGAAGATCCCCGCCGGGCTCCCGCCGGGCACGCCCGTGGCCCACAAGACCGGGGACATCACCGGCATCCACCACGACGCGGCCATCGTCTTCCCGCCGGGGGAGAGGCCGTACGTCCTGGTCGTCCTCACCGCCGGCTTTCAGGATGAGAAGGAGGCCGACCGCGCCATCGCCGAGATCTCGCGGGCGGTCTGGGAAAAGAGGGGGATGACTCCCTGAGCTAGCGCTTGCGCCCGAACTTCTCGCCGAAGAAGTCTCCGGGATTCCAACTCGGGCGCTGGTCGTCCTGCGCCACCAGCCAGGCGATGAGGAAGTTCAGCTTCGCGAACAGCGTGCCGGCTTCGAAATCGATGGCCTGGCTCATGTCGTCATCCGGCTGGTGGTAGCGCTCACGAAGCCAAGTATTGACCAGGTCCACCGCGGGATCCGCGGCCTTGAAGCCGCTCGTCAGGAAGATCGAGGGGACCCCCTCCTGGACGAACGAATAGTGGTCGCTGCGGACGAACAGGACCTGCTCCGGGACCGGGTTGGAAGTGACCTCGACCCCGAACCGCCGGGCCGCGGTCTCGACCGCGTTCGCCAGGCTGGAATGCTCCGCTCCGTAGGCGATGACGTCTCGCAGAGGCTGCAGCATCAGGATCATGTCCAGGTTGACGTTGGCGACGATTCCGGAGGCGGGGACGGTGGGGTTGCGCGCGAAGAAGCTCGAACCCTGCAGGCCCTTCTCTTCGCCGGTTACGGCGAGGAACAGCACGGACCGCCGGGGCGGAGCCGGGAGGCGGCTGAACGCTTTCGCGGCCTCCAGGAGCATCGCGACCCCCGAAGCATTGTCGTAGGCGCCGTTGTAGATCGCGTCGCCGTCGATCGGCTCGGCGATGCCGACGTGGTCGAGGTGGGCGGTCAGGAGGACGTACTCGTCGCGCAGCCGGGGGTCCGAGCCGCGCAGCACCGCCGCCACGTTCGGGCTTTCGGCGTTCTCCCGGCGGCTGACCGTGCGCAGAGTCACCTTGACGGGTAGCTCGAAGGATTGCGACCGTCCTGCCTCCGCGGCCGCGAAGATCTCCTCCAGGCCGACCGGAGCTCCCGCGAACAGCGCCTCGGCGCTCTTCCGGCTCAGGAGGGCCAATCCCTCCAGTCCGGGATGGGTGTCTCTGGGTCTTCCTTCGTTCGCCCAGGCGAGGCCGGGGGCCGCGTGCCACCTCAACCAGACTTCCCAGGGCGCGATCCGTTCGAGCCTCGGCCAGAAGAGCCAGAGGATCCCGATCGCGCCCCGTGCCGCCGCGTTGCGCATCGTGACCTGCCTGTCCGAGTAATAGCCCTGCTGGTCGGGGTGGAAGGAGGTCGGCGCGCCCCCGAGGATCGCGACGATCTTGCCTCGCACGTCGATGCCGGCGTAATCGTCGTAGCCCATCTCCGGAGCAGTGAGGCCGAACCCGGCGAACACCACGGGGGCCGTAACGCTCGCCTCGGCGCGGGCGAGGGGGAGGAGGATGAAGTCCTGGCCCATCCGCAGCTCGGTCTTTCGGTCGGTCTTCCGGCCTTCGCGGTCGAGGGTCAGCGAGCACTCGGGCGCGACCAGCGTGGTGCGCAACAGCGGAACGGTCTGAAGGAAGCTGCCGCCGGTGCCTGCAGGGTCGAGCCCGAGAGATTCGAACGCGGTCGCCACGTACTTGGCCGCCAGCTCATGGCCGCGGGTGGCGGTGTCGCGGCCCTCCAGCAGGTCGTCGGAGAGAAAGCGCATGTGCGCCCGGATCGCCTCGGGACGGATGGCCTCCAGGCCCTGCTCCTGAGCGAGAGCCGGAGCGCAGAGGAAAAGCGCGCAGACAGCCAGGGCAGATCTGTTCATGGCGGAGAGCCTACACGAAGTGCGTGGGAGGGGACGGCGGCGATATAGAGGGGGTACGCGCCTCGGTTCACCGGGTAGAGGGGTCTACCCAAAGGGGGAGCGGTTCCCCAGCTTGCTCCGATCCCCGAAGCTTGCTCCTGCGTCAGGGATCGAGACAACTGTTCTCATATCCCTCACCCCCGCCGGAACAGCGAGCTCAGCAGGCTCCGCTTTTGCCTGCGGCTCGTGGGTCCGAAGATCGAGCCGTCGAGCAGGCTTTCGATCTCGCTCGCCAGGAGCTCCTTTCCGTAGTCGCTCCCCGGATTGAGGAGGACGTCCGCGCCGCGGGTGAGCTCCAGGAAGTCCCGGGCCGCCATGCGGAAGTAGGTCCTCTCCTGGGCAAGGGCGGCCTGCAGGCGCGGCAGCGAAGAGAAGGCCGGAACGTAGGTCCTGCCCTCGATCTCGATCCACCTGGAAGGCGATCTGGCTGCCGGTCTGGACGACGCCGTCCTGGATCTCCGGCAGCTCCCCGGTGGGCAGCAGGTAGAGGTCGGACTCCAGGAAGTCGCGGTAGAATCGGGGACGGCTCTCGGGCTCTGCCGTCGCCTTGACCAGCGACTCTTCCAGCCGGTTCTGGGGGTCGAACATGAGGCGAGCCTATCCCAGGGCGGCTCGCGCCCGCTGCCGTTGATCCGCTCTTCGACGTTTCCTTGCGTGGCTCTGAGCGCATGCGTCTAAGATATAGCCTTCCCGAGGAGCTGACCCCATGAGAAAACGGCCGCTTTTTTTCGCTCTCCTTCTTCCCGCCGCCCTGCTCTCGCTCGGGCAGGCCGCCGGCACCCGCACCTTCCCGCTCGACAGCGCCGAAGGGCTGAAGAACGTCAACGTGCTGACCGAGGCTGCCACCTACCAGGGTCGCAAGGCGGTCCGGGTCGTGGAGACCCCCGCCGGCCGCGAGAAGGATGCGCCGACGCTGGTCCTCGTTCCTGGAACGGAGATCGAGGACGGCATCATCGAGGTCGAGGTGGCCGGAAAGCCGGGCGCGGGGGCTCCATCGGACGCCCGCGGATTCGTCGGCGTGGTGTTCCGGGCCACGCCGGACGGATCGAAGCACGAGGGGATCTACATCCGGCCGACGAACGGCCGCGCCGACGACCAGCTCCGCCGCAACCGCTCGGCGCAGTACTTCTCGTACCCCGAGTTCCCATGGCACCGCCTGCGCAAGGAGGCCCCGGGGCAGTACGAATCCTATGTCGACCTCGTCCCCGGCGAGTGGACGAAGCTGCGGATCCAGGTCTCTGGCACGACGGCGCGCCTCTACGTCCACGGCGCGGAGCAGCCGGCCCTGATCATCAACGACCTGAAGCTGGGGAAGAGCAAGGGAGCGGTCGGCCTCTGGGTCGGCCAGGGCACGGAGGGTTACTTCACGAACCTCCGGGTATCTCCCTGATGCCCCTGATGGCCAGACGTCCTCTGACGCAGCAGGAAGAGCGAGCTTGCAGCATCAGCCACGGGATCGGCTTGGCGGCCAGTCTCGTGGCGCTGCCGGTGCTCGTCCTGACTGCCCTGGAGCGGCAGGACAACTGGCAGGTGGTGGGCGGGGCGATCTACGGGACGATGCTGATCCTTCTCTACGCAGCTTCGACCCTGTATCACGCGTGCCCTCCGCACAAGAACAAGGCGCTCTGGCGGAGGCTCGACCACGCGGCCATCTACCTGCTGATCGCGGGCACCTACACGCCGTTCACGCTCGGGGCGCTCCGCGGGCCGTGGGGCTGGTCGCTGCTGGTGACGATCTGGGTGCTGGCCGTGGGCGGAATCCTCTTCAAGACCTTCCTCGGGTTCCGCTACCCCAAGACCTCCGCGGCGTTCTATCTCGCCATGGGATGGCTCGTGCTGATCGCCCTCGATCCGCTGACCACCCACGTCGATCCGGGTGGAGTTGCCTGGCTGGTGGCCGGCGGCGTGAGCTACACCGCCGGAGTCCTCTTCTTCGCCTGGCACCGTCTCCAGTATGCCCACCTGGTCTGGCATCTCTTCGTCATGGTGGGCAGCGTCTGCCACTTCTTTGCGGTGCTCTTCTACGCTCACTAGCTCAAAGCCCAAAATTACAGAGGTCGTCCGCCCGGATGGCGGTGTGCGAGACGGAGAAGCGCCCCTCGGCGTTCATCACCGTGCCGACCCAGCCCTGGGCGTGGGTGGAATCGGAGTGCCAGAGGTCTATCATCATCCAGCCGAAGTCCTCGTTCACGGCGAGGTTCGCGTCCCCGACGTGGACCTTTTGCGAAGCGAGGGGGAAGGCCTTGCTGTTCGGCATCATGGTTGGGTTCTCCTCCTCGTCGAAGACGACCATCTGATACTCGCCGAGGGGTGCCCAGGACGGGGCGGTGCCGCAGCTCCGGGCCGTGACGTTGGCGTCGCGGCTGTCGCGCCAGACCACCAGGTCCGTGCCGCCGGAGAAGGGGCCGCCGTTGAGGTAGCGCACGTAGTAGAGGCTGGACAGCGGCGCCCGGTCGTCCCGCGAGTCGTAGTTAACATAGCGGCCGTAGAAGGTGTAATCGCCCGCGGAGAAGGCGTCGGCGTCGGCCAGGATGTGCACGGCCGTCTGGCTGTCCGCCAGGCTCTTGGCCGGGTTGAAGGAGATGTACTCCCCCCAGAGCACGTTGTGGTTGGCGGCGAGACCGGTGCCTCCGGCCGCGAAGTAGGCCGGATCGGCGGGCGTGTTCTGCGCCTTGCCGACCGAGGCTCCCGAGCAGCGGTTGACCACGTCGACGGTGATGTAGCCGGTGGCGATGCTGGCCCCCTTGTCGCCGCTTCCGAGGCACTGCGCGGTGCTGCTTCCGGGGAGGGGACGCCCGGTATGGGCGGCCTTGAGGAAGTCCCAGCTCGCGGCGGGCATCGTGCTCACGGCCTTGGCGTTGCCCTCGCAGCCGGCGAACGCGGTGTTCTCGTCCGACAGCTCGCCCTGCGGGCTGACCACCGGACCGGTGCCGGGGAGATGGCCGCGGAACAGGTCACGGAGGTTCAGGCTCTGGACGTCGTAACCGGTCAGGTAGATGTCGAAGGAGAGGGTGGGCGCGCCCCAGTCTGTCCACAGGACCACTCGCGCGAGGGTAGGCCGGGAGGAGGCGTTGTTGACGGAGATCAGGGTGGTGGCGCCGTCGGCGTTCTGAAGGTCCACTTCGAAGTAGGGAACGAGCAGCGTGGCAGCCGGCTGTTCGGCGGTACGGCAGTTACCAGACAGGATACCAGCGGCAAGCGGGGCAGCAAGCGGAGCGCCTAGGAGAAACGGGGCGCAGACAGCGGCAAGCCGCAGACTCGAACGGTTCATGGCTCCATCTCCTCAAAGCAGCAACGAGCTAGGGAGCTGGAGAAGGGCCGGCACTTCCTCTCCTGATCTCGTTATCGTCGTTCTCTGCCGAGCCTCTTGGCCCGACGAAACCGGTATCAAGCAGGGATCGTGCCAGGGTGCCATCGGATAGACTAGGAACCATGAGCGAGACTCTCGTCCAGCTTGGACGCAAGACGATTTCATCCGCGCCGCGCCGGGAGCCCCGGCCCGACTGGCTGCGCATACGGCTGGCGACCCCGGCCTCGTACCACAAGGTCCGCGAGCTGGTGGATCGCCTGAGCCTCCACACCGTCTGCCAGGAGGCTCGCTGCCCGAACATCTACGAGTGCTGGGGCGAGCACGGCACCGCCACGTTCATGATCCTCGGCGACGTCTGCACCCGCCGCTGCGGCTTCTGCGCCGTGACCTCCGGCCGGCCGCAGACCGGGGTTGACCCCGAGGAGCCGGCGCACGTGGCCGAGGCCGTGGAGGTCATGGGCCTCCGCCACGCAGTCATCACGTCCGTGGACCGCGACGACCTGCGCGACGGCGGCGCCGTCCACTTCGCCCGGGTGATCCGGGCCATCCACGAGCGCAATTCGAGCCCGCTGAACACCGCCGTCGAAGTCCTGACGCCCGACTTCCGCGGCGTGCCCGATGCCCTGGACATCTTGCTCGGCGCCGCGCCCGAGGTCTTCTCCCACAACATGGAGACCGTCCCCCGTCTCTACCGGCAGGCGCGGCCGGGGAGCCGCTACGACCGCAGCCTGGCCCTGCTCGCCGAGGCCGCCCGGCGCCGTGACGACGGTGAGTACTCGGGGCGGGTGAAGACCGGGATCATGGTCGGCTTGGGCGAGACGCCCGGCGAGGTCGAAGCCACGATCCGGGACATCCGCGGCGCGGGAGTGGAGATCCTGACGATCGGCCAGTACCTGCAGCCCACCTCGAAGCACCTGCCCGTGGACCGCTGGGTCCACCCCGCCGAGTTCGCCGGCTACCGCGCGCTCGCGCTCTCCCTCGGCTTCGCCCACTGCGAGGCGGGTCCCCTGGTGCGCAGCAGCTACCACGCGCACGAGCACGTGCAGCGACGATAGCGCTTTACAAAGCCAATCCTTCCATCAAGCTGGACAGGCTCCGGCGGCGGTGTTATCGTGGATTCAGGATACAGTCACGATCATGACCGACGGTAGTGCGATGCCTGATCATCCCTCGCAGTGCGAGCTCGAGGATTTCATGCTGGGCCGCCTCTCGCAGCGGGAGAGCCGCGGCATCCTCCTGCACCTGCTGCCGGGCTGCCGCCACTGCCAGGAGGTGACCTCGGCCTTCTGGGACCTCGGGCGGGATGCCCGGGAGGACTGGCCGGGCTCCGAGCGCTTCCGCTATGACGGCACCGTCGAGCGGGTCTACGACCGGGTGCGCATCGCCCGCGCCGGCCTGGAAACGGAGCGCGCCGAAGCCCGCCGGCTCCTGGCGGAGCTGAAGCGCGCTCCCGCCGCGCGGTGGTCTGCGCTGGTTCAGGCCGACCGGCGCTTCCACACCTGGGGTTTCTGCGAGCTCCTGCTCGATCAGAATTCAGAGCTTTGTACCACTGATATCGCCCTGGCCGTGGCTGGCCGGATCGATGCCGCGGTCCACCCCCGGGTCTTCATCGAGGAGCTGCGGTCGCGGGCCTGGACCGCGGTGGCCGACGCCCGCCGGAGGACCGGCGATCTTCAGGCTGCCGAGGAGGCGCTGCGGCGGGCCGAGTCCCACCTGCTGCGGGGCACCGGGGACCGGCTGGAGCGCGCCCATCTGCTGGAGCGCAAGGCCGCGCTGCGCAACGCCCAGGAGCGGCCCGGAGAGGCGGCCCGCCTGCTCAGCCGGGCGATCCTCCTCTATCGCCGCGCGGGCCAGTGGAACCAAGTGGGCCGGGTCCTGATCGGGCTCGGCTGCATCCGGGCGGCGGCGGCGGATGTCGTCTCCGCGGAGCGCGGGCGGCTCTGGCTCTTCCTCGATCTCATCCGCGGCGTTGCTTCGCGTCTCGTCCCCCGGCCGGGGCGCTGACCTGCCAGAGTCCGGCTACGATCAGCGCGAAGCCGACCCCCTCCACCCATCCCAGCGTCTCCCCCAGGTACACCGTCGCCAGCCCGGCCGTGACCACCGGCTGGAGCATGCCGTAGGCCGCCACCAGGGCCGGGGAGGAGCGCCGCACCGCCCAGGTGTTGGCCGCATAGGCAAAAACCGTGGCGAACAGGGCGATGTAGAGCACCCCCATCCAGCCCGCGAGGGGGATCTCTCCCAGGTCCGTGGAAACCAGGGCCGGCAAGCTCGCGGCCAGCACCAGGGGACCCCCGCAGACGAACGAGCCCGCGATCACCGTCCGCCAGGGGAGGCGCTGGAGGATCGGACGCTGGAGCACCAGGAAGAGGGCGTAGGACAGGGCGTTGCCCAGGATCAAGAAGTTGCCGAAGGAGGTCCTTCCAGCAGTCCCGGCGATACTGAAGCGCCCCGGGTTCACCATGACCAGCGCGCCGCCCACCGCCAGGGCGATCCCCAGGAGCCGCCGCCCGCTCACCCGCTCGATGCCCAGCAGAGCCCCGGCCGCCGCGGCGAACACCGGCAGGGAAGTCATCAGGATCGAGGCGTTGTTGGCCGTGGTGTGCTGCAGGCCGAGGATGAAGAGGATCTGGTTGGCCGTGACCCCGAGGCCGCCGAGGAGGAGGAGCCAGGCCCAGTCCTGCCGCGAAGGGATCGTGCGGTCGTGCCGCCAGGCCCATAAGGCCAGCAGGGGAGTGGCGATGGCCACCCGCAACCCGACCACGGCCATGGGCTCCATGCCGGCGAGCAGCCCCTTGGCCACCACGTGGAAGGTGCCGAAGCAGAGCTGGACGAAGAGGAGGGTGACGTGGACGGCCGCTCCGGGCCTGGGCGCCGGAGGAGAGGGGGCTGGAGCGGTCATCCGGGCGCCGGTCATGCGGGCGCAAGGATAAGGCCATTTGCGCCCCCTCGCGTTCCCCCGATAGAATGCTCGGGTCCGGGCCCTCCCCGGGCTCCCCGGAGAAGGAAGACACGGAGAAGATTCGGCATGGCTGAAACCGCCACAGAGGTTCGCGTCCGCCCGGCCGACGAGATGGACATCAGCTCCATCGTCGGCATCGACGAAAAGATCGGCGGCCATTACAGGCCGGAAGTCTGGGAGCGCCGGATTGGTTATTACCTTCGGCGGGACCCGGAGGCCTCGGTGGTAGCCGAGGCGGACGGCCGGGTCGTCGGGTTCATGCTCGGCGAGGTCCGCTCCGGCGAGTTCGGTATCGAAGAGCCCATGGGGTGGATCGAGCACCTGGGCGTCGATCCCGGGTTCCGGGGCAAGGCCGTGGGCCGGCAGATGCTCGACGCCATGCTGGAGCACTTCCGCCGCCGGGGTGCCCGGAGCGTGCAGACGCTGGTGGACGAGGAGATGGGCGAGATCCGCAGCTTCTTCAGCGCCCTCGGCTTCCAGCCTTCGACCCTGAGGCCGTTCGTCCGGCCTCTGTAAGAGCGACTGAGAGGAAAGAGAGAGATATGAGCGTCAACACGACGACGATGCCGAAGAAGTTCCACGATGCCGTTCTCAAGTGGAAGGACGCCTATCTCCCCGATTACGAGTTCCTCCTGGACAACTGGGAGAAGCACTTCCCCCGCGAGCCGCGGTTCGAGCTCTGCGCCTACCGCGAGCTCGGGATGTGCACCGAGATCGAGTGCGGGGACATGAAGGGGAAGCCGAAGTTCACCAAGGCCTGCGACATGCAGGCCGAGCAGGCCCATCACCTCTACGGCGCCATCCGCGCCCAGGCCTCGACCGAGTTCGGCTCCATCCAGCAGCACAGGCTGACCCTGGCCCGCGCCCAGGGCGAGGAGGAGCAGTTCTGGATCCTCCGCATGATGGCCGAGGAGCTCCGCCACGGCTACCAGATGCTCCACCTCCTGGTCGGGGACGACTGGAGCTCGGTCTCCAAGGAATCGGCCTCGGACATGATCGAGGACATCCTGTCGATGAACACCGGCTCCCACCTGCTGGGCGCCTTCAACATCGACTTCGACTCCTTCGTGGACAACGTGGTGTTCTGCGCCCTGATCGACCGCGTGGGCAAGTACCAGCTCGCCATGCAGAAGATCAGCGCCTACCAGCCCATGGCCGAGAGCATGCCGCAGATGCTGCGCGAGGAGGCCTTCCACCTGGCCTCGGGCGTGGTGCCGATGCGGCGCTGGGTCATGAAGGCAGCCAAGGGCGAGGGGCTGATCAGCGTGGACATGCTCCAGCGCGCCCTCAACAAGTGGCTCCCCCGCGGCCTGGAGATGTTCGGCGACGAGCGTGGCGGCGGCACCAACGTCCGCTTCGGCCTCAAGCCGATGAAGAACGCCGAGGCCCAGCAGCAGTTCTACAAGGAGGTCGAGAAGCTGGTCCGCGACCTGAACCTCCGTTACCTGCGGGCGCGCGTGCCGTCCCTCAGCCATGGCGAGGCCGACGCCGCCCTGGGCCGCATTCTCGAAGGAGAGACCGTGGAGGGCGTGACGCGGGAGGACGTCCTGCACATGCCGCACCCCGAGTTCTACCGCCGCCGCGGCGTGCCGGCGTTCACGATGGTGGGCGTCGCGGGCGAAAGCTTCGACGACCTGCCCTCCTACCTCCGGCATCTGGAGCAGCACCTGCCCGACGCCTACCGGGCCGGCCGCGACTACATGGAGTACGTGGAGACGCTGGCGCAGGTGGTCAGGGGCGAGCTCGAGGCCAAGCAGGCCGCGGCGCGCATGCCCGCCCTGCGCCGGGTCGGCGGCTCCTGCCCGTGCTCCAAGTCGGTGCGCTGGGTGGTGGACGAGCCGCATCAAATCCCGGCTGAGACCCTGGTCGCTGCGACTGCCTGATCGATGAGCGCTTTCAATCGGCTGCTGGTCACCGGTCTGCCGGTGGTGCCAAAGCCCCTCGTCGGCCGGGTCGCGTCCCGCTACGTGGCGGGAGAGGCCCTGGCCGATGCCGTCCGGGTGGTCCGCAACCTGAACCAGCAGGGGGCGATGGGGACCATCGACGTCCTCGGCGAGGAGGTCAAGGAGAGGGAGAAGGCGCTGGCCGCGGTGGAGGAGTACCTCCAGGTGTTCGACACCATCGCCAGCGAGGGGCTGGACTCCAACGTCTCCATCAAGCTGACCCTCCTGGGCCTCAAGATCGACGAGAGCTTCTGCCGCGACAACGTGGAGCGCATCGTCGTCAAGGCGAAGGAGCACGGCAACTTCGTCCGCATCGACATGGAGGACAACACCACCACGGATGCGACGCTGCGCATCTTCCACGAGCTCCACGCCCGCTACGGCAACGTGGGGCCGGTCCTCCAGGCGTACATGCGCCGCACCCTCTCCGACATCGCCGCCCTGCCGCCGGGCTCGACCGTGCGGCTGTGCAAAGGGATCTACGTCGAGCCCCGGACGGTCGCGTGGAAGGGTTTCGACACCGTGCGGGCAAACTTCGTCCGGGCGCTGGAGAAGCTGATCGAGCGGGGCGTCTACCCGGGCATCGCCACCCACGACGAGTACCTGGCCTGCCAGGCGGTGGGGCTGATCGACAAGCACGGCCTGCGGCGCGAGCAGTACGAGTTCCAGATGCTCCTGGGGGTGGACGAGGAGATGCGGCGCATCCTGATCGCGGGCGGCCACCGGCTCCGGGTCTACGTCCCCTACGGCCGCGACTGGTATCCCTACTCGATGCGGCGGCTGCGCGAGAACCCCGAGGTCGCCCGGCACGTCCTTCGAGCCATGCTCTCCGGGCGTTGATTTTGACGCCTTGCGGGGCGGGTGATACGATCAAGAAGCCCGACCCGGCTCAATCTGAACACACGTAAACGACTGAGTTTCTTCATCCATGGACGAACCCCAGCGCCCGCAGCCCCTCGACAGGCTGGACCGCGGAGACGGCGAGACCGACGGGATCGACGCCTCCTCGATCCAGGAGAGCGGCCTCACCCAGACCTTCCAGACCGGCACGCGCGAGCGGGCGGTGCGGGGGCTGGCGCCGTCGGGGGAGTCCGAGGCGGACATCATCCTGATCGCGCACCCCGAGGGACAGAGGCTGGGCTCCCGTCACCGGCTCTCGCCGGGCACCACCCTGGAAATCGGCCGCTCCAGCTCGGTCGCCATCAGCCTGCCCGAGGTCATGTCGATCTCGCGCAAGCACGCGCGGCTGCGCTACGTCGGCTCGGTGGTAACGATCGAGGATCTGGGGAGCACGAACGGCACCTACGTCAACGGCCAGGCCATCCACGGCCGCACGGTGCTCAAGACCGGCGACCGCTTCCAGACCGCGGCGGTCCACTTCAAGTTCCTCCACGAGCAGGATGTGGAGAGCGCCTACCACATGGCGATCTACGAGCTCGTGTCGCTGGACGGTCTGACCGAGATCTACAACAAGCGGAAGTTCGAGGAGGAGATCCAGCGCGAGTTCGCCCGCTCCCAGCGGCACTCGCGGCCGCTGTCGCTGGTGATCTTCGACCTCGACGAGTTCAAGCGGATCAACGACACCTACGGCCACCTCTGCGGTGACTTCGCCCTGAAGCAGGTGGCCGCGCTGGCCAAGGAGCTGGCCCGGCCGGAGCAGACCCTGGCCCGGGTCGGAGGGGACGAGTTCGTAATCCTGTCGCCCGAGACCACGGGCGCCCAGGCCGAGATGCTGGCGCTGAAGCTGCGTGACCGCGTGCTCGATCTGGATCACCGCTACGGCGACCTCAAGATCTCCCTGAGCTGCTCCTTCGGCGTGGCCCAGCTCACCGAGAAGATGGCCGCGCCGCAGGACCTCTACCACGCCGCCGATCACGCCCTGCTCCTCTCGAAAAGGAGCGGGCGCAATCGCGTGGCGGTCTACACTCCGGCCGAATAGCTACCGACTACCGCGACCCGGTCTGCGTCCCGGCTGTCCCATCCCCCAGCAGGAACTCCCGCATGAAGCGGACCAGCACCGCGCGCTGGAAGTCGGTGTTCGTCTTCTTCTGGAAGCCGTGGCCCTCGTCCTTGCCCACGAGGTACCAGACCGGCACGCCCCGCTTCTCCAGAGCGGCGACGATCTGCTCCGACTCGGAGATGGGGACGCGGGGATCGTTGGCCCCCTGCACCACCAGCAGGGGTTTCTGGATCTTCTGCACGTGGTTGAGAGGGGCGATCTTCTCGAAGACCTCGCGCATCTTCGGGTCGCGCTCGTCCCCGTACTCGGCTCGCCGCAGGTCCTGGCGGTAGCCGCTGGTGTTCTGCAGGAAGCTGATGAAGTTGCTGATGCCGACCGATTCGAAGGCGCAGCAGAGCCGGTCGCTGTAGTGGACGAGCGAGGCGAGCACCATGTAGCCGCCGTAGGAGCCGCCACCGACCATGACCCGCTTGGAGTCCAGGGTGGGCTGCTTCCCGATCCAGTCGAGGAGGGCGCCGATGTCCTTGACCGAGTCCTCGCGCTTCTCGGCGTTGTCCAGCCTCAGGTAGGTCTTGCCATAGCCTGTGGAGCCGCGCACGTTCGGCACGACGTAGGCGATGCCCAGCTCATTGACGAAGTAGTTGTTGCTGCCCAGGAAGCCGGGACGCGACTGGCCCTCGGGACCGCCATGGATGCTGACGTATACCGGACGGGGGCCGGGGAAGCGATCCGCGGGCGGATGGTAGACAAAGGCAGGGATCTTGCGGCCGTCGAAGCTGTTGAAATGGACCAGCTCGGGGACGGGGAAGCTCGCGGTGTTGAGGCCGCCGGCCTCGCTCGCGGTCCAGCGCTCGAGGCGCCGGGTGTCCGCGTCGTAGCTGTAGACGTCCGAAGGGGAGCGGGCCCAGCTCACGCTGAACCCGATCTCGTGCGAGCCGGGGCGGAACTCGAGCCCGTTCGCGACTCCGGCCGGCAGCTCGGGAGAGGGGGCCTCCTTGCCGGTCCGGAGGTCGAGGACGTGGAGCTTGCTGAAGCCGTCCTCGTTGACCAGGAACGCGAGCAGGTTGCCGTCGTCGGAGAGATCGAAGTCCTCGACGTCCCAGGTGCTGCCGGAGAGAAAGGAGGGCTTGCCGCTCTCCATGTCGATCCGCGCGAGCCGCAGGAACTCGCTGTCGAGGTCGGTGGCGGTGATGACCGAGCGGCCGTCCTTCGTCCAGATCCCGCCGAAGTAGACGACCGTCGGGCTGCCGGCCGGCAGGCGCGGGGTCAGGATCTGGACTTTGCCCGTGGCCAGATCGGCCCAATGGAGATAGCTCTCGTTGACCGAGATCTCCTCCACGAGCAGGAGGCGGCGGTTGTCCGGGCTCCAGTCGAGGACGTCCCAGGAGCCCTGGAGCTCGGCCACGCGCCGCTCGCTTCCGGCGGCCGAGGGATCGGCGACGTAGAGGTCGAAGTCGCGGCCGTTGCGGGCGTTGTTGACGTAGGCGAGGAGCTTGCCGTCGTGCGACCAGCGCGGCGAGACGTGGCGGCTCTTGCCGTCCGTGAAGCGGCGGGTCTTGCCGGTGGCGAGGTCCAGGAGGAAGAGCTGGAAGTTCTCGGCGCCGCCTTCATTGAGAGAGAAGACGACCTGACCCGGTTGGCCGGGCCGGTATCGTGCCACCTGGACGGGGTCCCTGTAGAAGGTGATCTGGTTCCGGGCGCCCATCGGCATGGCGACCTCGTGGAGCTGCGGGCTCTCCGAGAAGCGGGTGCGGATCAGGATCCGGCGCTCCTTCGGATGCCAGTCCGCGAAGTTGGCGGTGCGCAGGTTCTCGTAGGGGAGCAGCTCCTCGGTGCCGTCCTGCGGGATCTGGGGCACGTTGCGGGCGACGATGCTCTCCGGAACGGGCACCGTCTGCGCCGCGGGCGCCGTGGCCGCCGTGGCTCCGGCAGCCACCAGGAAGGAGAGGATGGCGAAAGAAATTTTTGAACGCATGTGAGATCTCCAGGGTAGAATGGGGCCGTGGGCCTGACGATCTTCTACAACTGCAACCGTTGCCCCGCCTACTGCTGTTCCTATCCGAGGATACCGATTCAGGCCTCCGATATCGAGCGCCTGGCGCTGCACTTCGGCCTGACTACGGCGGCGGCCGCCCGGAAGTTTACCAAGAAGAGCGAAGAGCCGGGCGAGATCGTGCTGCGCCACCAGCCGGACAAGACCTACGGCACGATCTGCCGCTTCCTGGACATCGAGACCCGGCGCTGCACGGTCTACGAGGCGCGGCCGGACATCTGCCGCACCTACCCGGGCACCGCCCGCTGCGGCTACTACGACTTCCTCAGCTTCGAGCGCCGGGCGCAGGAAGACAGCGAGTTCATCCCCTCCTGCTGGAACGGACCGAAGGCGTAGGGGAAGGCGGGCTACCCGGCCTGCCCACTCCCCAACCAGCGCGCCACGCTGGAGAGGAAGCGCTCGAAGTCCGCCAGATGCCCCTGCAGGATGTCGTACACAAGCTCGTCCTGAATGACGATCGTCTGATAGGTAACCAGATTCCGGAACCGCGAGGCCCCACGGAATGCGTCGATCAGGTCTTCCGGCAGGACGCCCTGCTCAGCCAGGATCTCGAAGGTCTCCGCCTTGCTCTCAGGGGAGCGCCATTCATGGCGCGAGATCAGATGCTTGCCGATGTTGTGGCAGGTCTCGAACAGCACAGTGAGCTGACGGACACTCGCGTCTACCGCGTTCTTGTCGAGGAGGTACGCATCCCTGGAGAGGCTCGCGATCCCCCGGACTCTCCCGAGGTACTCTTCGGCGAGGCGGAACTGCTCCAGGAGATACTCGCGGTTGACGTCAGCCATCAACGGCCCGCGAGCCGGTCGAGCACACGCGGCCACTCCTGGGCAGCGTGCTCACGCTCGGAACTGACTGCGCTCCGGATATCCTGGCCATAGCTCTCCACGACACCAGGGTCTCGTGACCAGACGAGGCGTCCCTGCTCCAGCACATGCGCCTGATGGGATGGGCTGCTCTCGCGGAGCATCCGCAGGTCCACGCCCTTGCCGAGAGCACGCTCCAGGGCATCCATCAGCCGTGCCTGCTCGCTCCAGCTCAGAGGATGACGATCGTCGTCGAGGACAGCCAAGTCGATGTCGCTGTCGGGTCTGAAGCTCCGCTTGAGGGAGCTGCCATAGAGGAAGACAGCCCGTATGCCTGCCGGGACTTCCTTCTGAAGAATGCTGCGGCAGGCCGCCACGAGGGCCTCGATCCGTTCGGCGATGGCAGAGGGATCGGCTGGCATGGGAGCATTATACGACCCCACACCAGCGCAAGGTTGCAGGGCTGGTGTCGGGTGGTGTGCTGTGCGGGTCGGGGCTGTACCCGGCGGGTATGGCCTCGTCCCCGCCGCGGGCGCCTCGTACCCGCCGGGTACGGCCTCCAGGCGCCGGGTATGACCCTCTACCCGCCGGGGGGGCGCTGTACCCGCCGGGTACGGGCAGCTACCCTCCGGGTACGGCCTCGTCCCCACCGCGTACGCTCCATACCCACCGGGTACAGGCAGCTACCCTCCGGGTATGACCCCGTCCCCGCCGCGTACGCCTCGTACGGACCGGGTACGGCTTCTCCCCGCCGGGTATGGCCCTCTATCCAGCGCGTGCGCGCCTCAACCGGCGGTTGCGGGCTCTCCCCCGAGGGTGGCGAGCCGTCCCCGGCGCGCGCGCTCCCCTCTGATACACTCCTCCCGGCTCCGGGAGACTTGCCTGGGGACGTCAACCATCCTGACCACAGCGTGCTGCGCGAGATCCACGTCCGCAATCTGGCCGTGATGGCCGAGGCCTCCGTCGAGCTGGGCGGGGGGCTCAACATCCTGTCCGGGGAGACCGGGGCGGGCAAGTCGATCATCGTCGACTCGCTGTCTCTGCTCTCCGGAACTCGCGCCAGCACGGACATGATCCGCAGCGATGCCGATGCCCTGACCGTGAGCGGGGTGTTCGAGCTGGAGGGCGAGGGCTGGCGGTCCGTGCTCGACGAGGCCGGGCTGGAGGCGGAGGGGAACGAGGTGCTCGTCCGCCGCGAGATCGCCCGCAGCGGGCGCAACCGGGTCTTCGTCAACGACCAGCCCACCACCCTGCGGCTGCTCTCCGACCTCGCTCCCTATCTCCTGAGGATCCATGGCCAGCGCGACGAGATGGGCCTGATCGAGCCCGAGCTTCAGAAGCGGATGCTCGACCGCAGCGGTGGCGCCGAGTCCGAAGCGCTGCGGTCCCGCGTCGCGGCCGCCTTCGAGCAGCATGCCCGTCTCGCCCAGCGGCTGGAGACTCTCACCGGCGACGACCGCTCCCGGCGCGAGCGGATCGACCTGCTCCGCTTCCATGCCTCCGAGATCGACGCGGCCAAGGTCCGGGCGGGAGAGGAGACCGAGCTCAGGACCGAGCGCGAAGTGCTCCGCCATACCGAGGCGATCACCCGCGCCCTGGGCACCGCGTTCTCGCTCCTGTCCGAGGAGGAAGGCTCCGCCGTCGAGCGGGTCGGCAAGAGCCAGGGCCTTCTCTCCGACGTCGAGGCCTGGGAGCCCCAGGCCGCGGCTTGGAACGCCGAGTTGGAGGAGGTGCGAATCCGCGTCGCGGAGCTGGCCGCCTCCCTCAGCCACAGGCTCGACGGGTTGGAGGCCGATCCCGCCCGGCTCGATCTCGTGGAGGAGCGTCTTGCGATCCTCGAACGCCTTTGCCGGAAGCATGGCGGCGACACCGCGGCCGTCCTCGCCCGGCGGGCGGAGATCGAAGCCGAGCAGGCCGAGCTGGAGGGGGACGCCGAGAACCGCGACGAGCTGGAGGTCCGGGTAGCGGCAGCCCTCCAGGAGTACCAGGAGGCCGCGGCCGCTCTCTCGCAAGCCCGCGAGCGCTGGGGCAAGGCTCTGGTCGAGCGGATCGAGGGGGAGCTCAAGGACCTGGGGCTCGCCCGCGCGCGTTTGGCGGTCGCTCTCGAGCGGCGGCGGGACCTGGGCCGGGATGGGATCGACCAGGTGGTCTTCCTGTTCGCTCCGAACCCGGGGGAGGAGCCGCGGCCCCTGGCCCGCATCGCCTCCGGCGGCGAGCTCTCCCGTATCCACCTCGCCCTGCAGCTCGCCGCCCATGGGGAGACCGAGCGGGCGCGGCCTACCCTGGTCTTCGACGAGGTCGACACCGGCATCGGCGGGGCCGAGGCCGCCGCCCTGGGCAGGAAGCTCCAGCGACTGGCCCGCGGCGGGCAGATCCTCGCCGTGACCCACCTGCCGCAGGTCGCCAGCCACGCCGACGTCCACTTCAAGGTGGGCAAGCGGGTCGACAAGGGGCGCACCCGCGTCCGGGTGGAGGAGCTGGGCTCCGACGCCCGCGTCGAGGAGGTGGCGCGCATGCTCGCCGGCACCCAGGTCACCCAGCTCTCGCTGTCGCACGCCCGCGAGCTGATCGAGGGGGCGGCGCGCAACCGTCCCAGGCGATGACCCCGTTCTGGCGCTGGGGCGACCCCGTGGAGCCGTTGCGGGAGCTCCTGCGGCGCGGCGGCATCCTGGCGATCCCGACCGAGTCGAGCTACGGCCTGGGAGTTGATCCGAGGAACTCGAAAGGGGTCGAGGCGATCTATCGCATCAAGGGACGGGAGCCGCGCAAGGCCCTGCCCGTGGTGGTGGCGGACCTCGGACAGCTCGCGGATTTGGGGATCGATCCGGACCTTTCTATACTGAAGCCCCTGTCCGCCTGCTGGCCGGGACCCCTCACTGCGGTCCTGCCCATCGACCGGTTGGTGCCGGTCTCGGCGGGGGAGGCGACTCTCGCGGTCCGCATCCCCGGGCACTACGGCCTGCGGGACCTGCTCGCCGCGCTCGGGCACGGGCTGACGGCGACGAGCGCCAACCCGAGCGGCGAGGCGCCGGTCCTGGACCCTGCGGCAGCGGCGGAGCTGCTGGCCGGAGAGGACGCGATGGTCGTGGACGGCGGCGTCCTGCCCGGCGGGCCGCCTTCCACGCTGGTGGCAATAGAGGAGGCCGGACTCGTGGTTCTAAGGACTGGGAAGTTCCCCGTCGAACGGCTGCGCGATGCGCTTCGAGCGGCCCAGGGAGAGGAAGCATGAGAGATCGATCGTCCCCTCTGAAGCCGCGGGCCTGGCTGGGCCTGCTCCTTTCCGCGTGCCTGGTCCCGCCCGCGTTCGCCGGCGAGTCGGACAGGCAGGTGCAGCCGATCCCGGCTCCCACTCATCCGATCGAAGGGCAGCGGCCCGATTCCGATGCCCTGCCCATCATCTCCGTCGACGAGATCAAGACCGGGCAGCGGGGCTATGGCCTCTCGGTCTTCACCGGCAGCGAGCCCGAGCGCTTCGAGGTCGAGGTCGTGGGCGTGGTGCGCAACCAGTTCGGTCCCGGCCTCAGCCACATCCTGGCCCGCCTGACCGGCAAGGGGCTGGAGAAGAGCGGCGTGGCCAACGGCATGAGCGGCAGCCCGGTCTTCCTGGACGGCCGACTTGCGGGCGCCGTGGCGTTCAGCTGGCCGTTCTCCCACGAGGCGATCGCGGGGATCACCCCGATCGAATCCATGCGCCAGCTCTCGGGCCTTGCCGGCGTGCCGCCCGTGTCGCCGATCCCCCCGGTGCCGCCGGTCCCGCTCGCGGACATCCTTGCCGGCCGCATCCCCCACGACCTGCTGGAGCGCGAGATGGCGAAGCTTCGGCCCGCGACCGGCAACGATGCGGTGGCGGCCATCCAGTGGGCGGCCTCCGGTTTTGGAGAGAAGTCCATGGGGATCCTGCAGCGGTCCCTCGGTAGCGCCTCCTCGGCCGGGGAGGCCCGGCCCGAGGACACGGACAGGAACCTGAAGCCGGGCAGCGCCGTGGCCGCGGTCCTCGTGGATGGCGACTTCCGGCTCGCCGCCACCGGCACGGTGACCGACCGCTACGGCGACCAGGTCCTCGCCTTCGGCCACCCCTTCCTCGGCCTCGGCCCCATCCGGGTGCCCATGGCCACGGCCGAAGTGGTGACCGTGCTCTCCAACCAGTACGCGTCTTTCAAGATCTCCAACCTCGGCCAGGAGATCGGCGCCTTCGAGCAGGACCGCAAGGCGGGCATCCAGGGGCGGATCGGCCAGAAGGCGCCGACCATCCCGATGATCGTGCGCATCTCCGGCGGCGGCACCGACAAGCCGCGGGAGTTCCGCATGCGGCTGGCGGAGGTCCCCTACTTCACCTCCATGTTCGTGGGCAGCACCGTGGTGGCGAGCCTGGAGTCCGCGATCTACACCTCGGGCCAGCAGGGGCTGGACGTCAAGGCCCGCTTCCAGCTCGAGAAGTACGGCGACCTGGAGATCGAGCAGAGCTTCGACGGCGACACCGCCGTGGGCGAGGTATCGGCCTTCCTCCTTGCGGTCGCGATGTACCTGAACCAGAACCCGCTCGAGCAGGTGGGCTTCGAGGCGATCGAGGTGGACATCACGCAGAGCCCGCTGCCCCGGGCGGCCACCCTGGTGGGCGCCCACGCGGAGCGGACGGTGGTGCGGCCCGGCGACCGGGTGGGGATCAACCTCGACCTGGCCGCCTACCGCGGGCAGCGCTTCCGGCACTCGTTCGGCCTCGACCTGCCGGAGGACCTGCCTGCCGGCCGCTACTCGCTGATGATCGGCGACGGCTACAGCGTCGACGCGGTGCGCCTGGCCCTGGAGCCGGCCGAGCCGGTAACGTTCGCCCAGGGGCTGGAGCTGCTCAGGTCCTTCCACTCGCGCCGCGAGCTGCTGGTGCTCGGCCTCCATGGCGGACCGGGCCTGTCCGTAGCCGGCGAGGTGATGCCGCGCCTGCCGGGCTCGGTGCAGTCGATCTGGACTGCCGCGGCCTCCGGCAGCGCCGCGCCGCTGCGCGCCACCATCGCGCAGACCCACGAGGAGAGGATGTCGTTCCCCGTGGCCGGGCTGGTGCGGGTCGATCTGGAGGTGCGGCGGCGCGATCCGGTGAAGGGAGACGAGGAGAAACCTCAGGGTGAAGGCGGGACGGAAGCGGTCGGCAGCCCGGCCGCCGGCTCCACGGAGGGCCGGCGTTGACCCGGCGGGCGGCTGTTCCCATCCTCTGTGTTGCACTCCTCCTGGCTACCGCAGGATCGGCTCCCGCGACCCAGGTCCGCATCTTCCAGGTCCAGAGCCAGGCCGGCTTCCTCTCCGGCACGCTCGAAGGGGTGAGCGTCGACTCGCTCGGCCGGATGTCCCTGGCTCCGCGCGCCGAGCGCGTCGCCTCCCTGAGCGAGCCCTTCCTGCTCGCGGCAGCGGCCCATCCGGACGGCTGGGTCCTGGGCACCGGCAACGCAGGCCGGGTGCTCCAGGTGGACCGCAAGGGCCAGGTCACCGAGCTGTTCGCCGCGCCCGAGCCCGAGGTGTTCGCGGTCTGGGTGGACCCGGACGGCACCATCTTCGCGGGCACCTCGCCGCGCGGCAAGGTCTACCGGATCTCCAAAGGGAAGGGCGAGGTCTTCTTCGATCCGGGCGAGACCTACATCTGGGCCCTGGCCCGGGCCGCGGACGGCGGCCTGCTCGTGGCCACCGGCACCCAGGGCAAGCTCTTCAAGGTGGGAGCAAACGGCCAGGGCTCGGTCCTCTATGACAGCGAGGACGGCCATCTCCGCGCCCTGGAGGTGCTGCCGGACGGCGACGTCCTGCTCGGCACCGCGGGCGAGGGGCTCATCCTGCGCCTCGGCCGCGACGGCAGCGCGCGCACCCTCTACGACGCGAACGAGCCCGAGGTGGTGGCCCTGACGTCCGCTCCGGACGGCACCTGCTACGCCGCGGTGGTCGCCTCGGAGTCGAGCCTGGTCGACCTCTCTGCTGCCGCGGCCCAGGCCGCTCCGGGCGAGCCCCAGGTGACCGTGACGGTCGAGGGGGGAGCGGAGCCGGTAGCCACCGTGACCGCCGGCACCCGCCGGCCCGGCGACATGGGGCCGCGCAGCCAGATCCTTTCGCTGTCCACGACCGGGGTGGTGGAGACCCTCTGGGGCTTCACCGAAGAGACCGTCTACGACGTGCTCTGGCGCCAGAACCGGCTCTGGGTCGCCACCGGCCTGGAGGGCAAGCTCTACAGTTGGACCGACCGCCAGATGCTCCTTGAGAAGGATGTGGACGAGCGGCAGATCGTCGCCCTGCTGCCCGGCGAGGCCGGTCCGGCCTTCGCCACCACGAATGCTGCGGCGTTCTACCGGGTGACGGCCGAGAGCGAGCGCTCCGGCACTTACACCAGCGCGGCCATGGACACCGGGCAGGCATCCCGCTTCGGCACATTCCGCTGGCGCGGCGAGACTCCCGGCAACAGCTCGGTCCGCTTCTCGTTCCGGAGCGGCGTCAGCTCCGAGCCGGACCGCACCTGGTCCTCCTGGACCGCGGCGAAGAAGGGGGAGGAGATCGCCCTCGACGGGCTGCCCCGCGGCCGGTACATCCAGTGGCGGGCCGAGCTGGACGGGGGCAGCGGCCAGTCCCCGCGCCTGTACAGCGCCGAGCTGTCCTACCGCCAGGAGAACCTGAGCCCGCGCATCGATACCCTGTCGGTGCTGGAGCCGGGCCAGATCCTGGTGCCCGCGAACTTCAACCCGTCGAACCAGGTCTACGAGCCGTCCCACCCCACCCGGGAGGGGATCTTCACCAGCGTCGGCCAGCCCGCGGATGAGGACGACGGCGGCCGCACCAAGCCGCTGTGGAAGAAGGGCTTCCGCACCCTGCGCTGGACCGCGACAGATCCCAACCAGGACGGCCTGGTCTACGACCTCGCCTTCCGCCCGGCTGAATCGACCGAGGCGGACACCGAGTGGATGAAGGTCGCGGACGAGCTGGAGGAGACGTACTACAGCTTCGACGCCACGGCCCTGCCCGACGGCGTCTACCGCTTCCGGCTGCGCGCCTCGGACCGGTCCGCGAACGACCCGCAGAGCGCGCTGTCGGCCGAGCGGGTGAGCGATCCGGTGGTCATCGACCACACCACCCCGGTGCTGGTGAAGGTCGAGCGGGAGGGGGGCAAGCTGCGCGCAACGGTGCGCGACTCGGCGAACCCGCTGCGCGAGGCCATGTACAGCGTGAACGCGGACGAGTGGAAGCCCGTGCCGTCGGCGGACGGCCTGATCGACGGGCAGACCGAGACGCTGCTGGTCGAGGCCAGGGATACTCAGGCAGGCGGCGGGCTGCTGCTGCTCCGGATCACCGACGCCGCCTACAACGTAGTCACCTTCAACCTTTCCGAGGCGCGATGAGCAAGCGGATCGCCGTCTATCCCGGGTCGTTCGATCCCATCCACAACGGCCACCTGGACATCATCGACCGTTGCCGTCCGATGTTCGACGAGGTCCTGGTGGCGGTGCTCTACAACGAAGAGAAGAGGCCGCTGTTCTCCGTCGAGGAGCGGGTGGACATCATCCGCGAGATGGTGGAGGACCGTCCTGGGTGCAGGGTCGAGAGCTTCTCCGGGCTCCTCGTGGACTTCGTGGACAAGGTCGGGTCGCGCATCGTGGTGCGCGGGTTGCGCGCCGTCTCGGACTTCGAGTACGAATTCCAGATGGCGCTCATGAACCGCCGCCTGAACCCGCGGGTCGAGACCGTGTTCATGACGCCCAAGGAGGACTACAGCTTCCTGTCGAGCCGCCTGGTCAAGGAGGTCTACGCCCTGGGCGGCGACCTGACCGGGCTCGTGCCCGACCGGGTGCTGGACCGCCTCCGCGCCCGGCTCCGTCCCTCCAGCCCCGCCGATACCGTGCTCACCAGCCGCATCGACTGAAATCCTCCTCTGCATCATGGACCTCGAGAGCTTCCTGCGGCGCATGCCCAAGGTCGAGCTTCACGTGCACCTGGAGGGCTCCATGCGCCCCCGGGTGCTGCTGGAGCTGGCGCGGAAGAACCGGGTCGAGCTGCCCGCGCTGTCGGCGAACACGGAAGCGGGGCTCCGGAGGTGGTTCCGGTTCCGGGACTTCGAGCACTTCATCCAGGTCTACCTCACCTGCTCCCGGGTATTGCGCGACCCCGAGGACTTCCAGCTCCTGGCCCGCGACTTCCTGGAGGCGCAGGCCGCGCAGAACGTGGTCTACACCGAGGCCCACTTCACGATCTCCACCCACCTGGCGAACGGGGCGAACGGCGAAGAGGTGCTCGCGGCCCTGGAGGAGGTGATCGAGGACGGGGAGCGGCGGGGAGTCCGGCTGCGGCTGATCCCCGACATCGTCCGCAACGTGGGTCCCGCGGCCGCGGACCGCACCCTGGAGTGGGCCCTCGCCGGCCGGGGACGCGGCGTGGTGGCCCTGGGCCTCTCCGGCATCGAGTCCCGCTTCCCGAATGAGCCCTACCGGGAGCACTTCGCGACCGCGAAGCGGGAGGGGCTCCACTGTGTAGCCCACGCCGGGGAGCACGCCGGTCCCCAGTCCATCCGCTCGGTCCTGGAGGTCTGCGGCGCCGAGCGCATCGGGCACGGCGTGCGTGCGGTCGAGGACCCCTCCCTCGTTGAAGAGCTGCGCGACCGGGGAATCCCCCTGGAGGTGTGCCCGACCTCGAACGTCTGCCTCGGCGTGTTTCCTGACCTGGCGAGCCACTCCTTCGACCGGCTCCACCGGAGCGGGGTTAGCGTCTCGGTCAACTCGGATGACGGCCCGCTCTTCGACACCGACCTCACGCGCGAGTACCTGGCACTCCACCGGACCTTCGGCTACGGCCCCGCCGAGCTGGCCGGCTTCGCTCTGGTCGGTCTGCGCCAGTCCTTCCTTCCGGAAGAGGAGAAGGCCGGCCTGGAAAAGCGCTTCCAGGAGCAGGTGGAGGCGCTTCAGCTAAGCTAAGGCAATGCCCTTCGACGACGATCCCAGCCGGCGCTTGGTTGAACTAATCCAGAACGGGATCGAGGTCGAGGACAACCGCGAATCCCTCTTCAAGCGACACTTTCGTCGGGTCGGCAGCTTCTTCCTACGCCACGGGTTCACCCCCGAGGAGGCGCGCGATCTCACCCAGGACGTTTTTTTGAGGGCCTTCAGAGGTATTGGATCGTTCCGACTCGAAGCGCGATTCGCGACCTGGCTGCTCGAAATCGCGGACCACGTCTACCAGAACGAGTTGCGTCGGCGCGGTACGGCCAGGCGCAAGGGGCAGGAGATCCCCATTCAGATCGGCGGACAGAGTGAGGAGGGTGAGAACGGGGATGAGGGTGAGAATCGTGAGGCCTTAGCCTTCGAGCCGCCCCCCATCTCTCCAAGAGCTTTTGACGACATGCTGGGGAGAGAGCGCGCAGAGCGGCTGAACAAGGCTATTCATGAACTACCTTACCAAATGCGCACCTGCTTCCTCCTGCGGTACCAGCAAGGGCGCAGGTATGATGAAATCGCCGTCATGATGCGGGTCTCCGTCGACACGGTGAAGGCCCACCTCCATCAAGCCAAGAAGCGGCTAAAGCTTGAGCTTACTGAGGATCTACAGGATAATAGATAACTCGCCATGGTCTACGACGTGACGGATCTTGCCAAAGCTTTGCTGCTTCTCTCAAGAGGTGTACTGCCGGAGGACTACCCACATCCCGATCAAGGCATTCTGCTTGCGTATCTGGAGTGCAGGCTGTCTGACGATGTCAATCAGAAGATCCGTGAACACGTCTCTTTCTGCGGCCTATGCACTGGGCTCCTGCTGGACTGGCAGGAGGACTTCGAAGAGCAGATTGCCGCGAACCTCGATGAGGAATGGAGCCGTTTCCGGGAAAGTCTCTCCCGGGAAGAGCAAAAGCTCAAGGCTCTTCGTGCCTTGGAGCGCTTGGCTTCTCTTCGCGAAGGACTTCCTCCCGTCGACGCCGTTGAAGTGATCCGGTCCGTTCGGGACGAGCCTGCTGACCGCGAGACCGACTGACCTTGCGCGTCGTCATCGACTCAAGCCTGCTCATCGCTCTGGTCAGCGGCGATGAACGCTCCCCGGAGGTTCATCGGCGGTTTGCTGAATGGATCGAGACCGACACGGATCTGCATGCGCCTGCCCTGGTTTGGTATGAGGTCGTCAGTGGAATCGCCCAACTCGTGTTCGACAAGAAGGTGCCCCAGGACTCCGTCGGTGATCGCCTGGAAGGGCTTCGGGACCTTCCAGTGACTGGCCATCCTCTCGAAAATCGAGCTCGGCCCATCGAGATCGCGATCCGTCTCAGGACCAGGAAGGCGTACGATGCCGCCTATCTCGCATTGGCCGAGCACCTGCAAGCGGAGCTTTGGACCTTGGACAGGAGGCTATTCAACAATGCCTCGGCCTCGGGGTTTCCCATCCGACTCCTACCCCTTGAGTAAACTAAGGGGATGCCCTTCGACGAAGATCCCAGCCGGCGCCTCGTCGAGCTGATCCAGAAGGGGATCGACGCCGAGGCCGGCTCCGAGCAACTCTTCAAGCTCCACGACCGCAGGGTCCGCAACTTCTTTCAGCGCCACCGCTTCTCTCCCGAGGAGGCGCGAGATCTCACCCAGGACGTCTTTTTGAGGGTCTTCAAGGGTATTGGATCGTTTCGCCTCGAGTCGCGGTTCGAGACCTGGTTGTTCGAGATCGCGGACCACGTCTACCAGAACGAGCTGCGCCGGCGCGGTACGACCAAGCGCAAAGGATGGGAGATCTCTCTCGACACGGGCGGGCAGAGCGACGAGGGCGAGGAGGCAGTGTTCGAGCCTCCGCCCTCGCCGCCGAGGGCCCTCGACCAAGTGCTGGAGCGGGAGCGCGTGGAGCGGCTGAGCCGCGCCATCCAGGAGCTTCCCGAGCAGATGCGTACCTGTTTCCTGATGCGCTATCAGCAGGGGCGCAAGTACAAGGAGATAGCCCTCCTCATGCGGATCTCCATCGACACGGTGAAGGCCCACCTGCACCAGGCCAAGAAGCGGCTGAAGCTCGAGCTGGCCGACGATCCCGACGATTGAGCCATCCTCCGAGGCGACTGTGAAGGACACGGTCCTTCTGGCCCTGGCCCTACGTCTCCTCGACCGGAAGGCGCGGCTGCGGCCGGACGCAGCCTGGCACCCCTCGCCCGAGGAGCTGACCGCCTATCGCGAAGGGAGGCTCTCCCTTTCGCAGGCCGGCAGGATTCAACGCCACCTCGGCTGCTGTTGCGCTTGCCCCGACCTCCTGCTGGACTTGGAGTGCTTCCTCCAGCCGGGTCTGCTCCACGATAGGTCGGACGAAGGACCGGAGGAGTCCTGGGAAGAGCTCCGGTGGCTCCGCTCTTTGCTTCTAGGTTTATGAACATTTCACTCAGTTTCGTAACACAACGCAAGCGGTTACAATGATTTCTCGCCGTTCGCAGTCCCTATCTGCAAGACCGCATGCACCGTCGCTGGAGACGAATCGCGCTCCCCCTGGGGGCGGTCGCGCTCTCCCTGGCCTTCCCGGACCGGGCGGCGGTGGTGTCTTCGGATCCCTTCCTGTCCGACCATGCCTTTGCCTTCGAGCTGAAGGCAGGATGGCTCCTGCGCCTCTCGTTCGAGCAGCGGGGGACCGACATCCTGGTCCGAGTGCTCGGCCCGGAGGGCCGCGAGCTCTTCCGCGTGGACAGCCCGACAGGTGGCGAGGGGAGCGAGGAGGTCTGGCTCGTCGCGGACCGGGCGGGCTTCTACCGCATCCTGGTGGAGACCTGGGGAGGAGGAGAGGAAAAGGGGAGATACCGGGCGCGGATCGTGGCGCGGCGTTTGGCCACGCCCGACGACCGCAGGAACGCGGTGGCGGAGAGGGCTTTTTCCAAGGCCTTCGGGATGGAGGGGAAGGCTCCACATCCATGGTTGGAGCAGATGTACCTCGGCGCGGCCCATGTCTGGGGCTCCCTGGGAAGGAGAGGAAGGGAGGCGGACGCCTGGCACCGCCTGGGCCGGGTCCGCTCCGCGGCCGGCGGCTGGAGAGCGGCGCTGAAGGCGCAGCGCCGCGCCCGCTCCCTGTACCGCGCCGTCGGCGCCCTGCGACCGGAGGCCAAGGCGCTCGAACAGATCGCCGAGGCCCACGAGGCCCTCGGAGAGATGAAGGAGGCACGGCACGCCCGCCTGGCGACCGTTCCGCTCTGGAAGGCGCTCGGAGACACCGAGAGCGTGATCGCCACGGACTACAGGATCTGCCAGCTCTCCGACCTGCTCGGCCGCGCCTGGGAGGCCCTGGAGTGTTATGACCGTGTCCTGGCGGGCTGGAAGGGTCTCGGCAACAGGGCGGAGCAGGGAAAGGTCTGGGTGGAAATCGGCACGCTCCACACCTCCCTCGGCGACCTGGACGGGGCCCTCGCGGCGTTTCGAAAAGCCCTGGCGCTCTTGCCGGAGGCAAACGCCGACCGGGGTGCGGCCCTGACCCAGATCGGCAACGCCTGCCTGCGTGCCGGGGTTCCGCGGCTGGCTCTCGACCGGTTCAAGAAGGCCCTGGCGATCTCCCGGGCCGTGCGCAACCCCCGGGGTGAAGCCTCCGCCCTGAACGGGATCGGGCTGGCCTGGCAGAGGATCGGCAGACCCGCCCGCGCCCTGGCGCCGCTCCGCCGGGCGCTCGCCCTGCTCGACAGGTTGGGGAACGCATCTGCCGGACAGGCGACGGTCTGGTGCAATCTCGGCCGGCTTCATCTCTCCCTGGACCAGCCGCAGCCCGCCGAGCAGGCCTTCGAGCGCGGCCTGGAGCTGGCCACCAGGGCAGGAAACCGCGGTGCGCAGGCGGCGGCGCTCTCCGGGATGGCCCGGGTCGCGAGAAGGCGGGGCGACTGGGCCGCAGCCCGGGAGCTCGCGGAGAGGACTCTCGACGTGGTCGAATCCCTGCGGGCCGACGCGGCTCCTCCTTCTCCCGTAGAGGAAAAAGAGCTTGTCCAGGACCTCCTCAAGGCCACCTATCTGGCGTCGAAGCAGGATCATTACGAATTCCTGATCGACCTGCTCATGGAGAGGCACCGCCTGGAGCCGGAGCGCGGGTACGACCTCCAGGCTCTGGAGTTGAACGAGCGGTCGCTGGCCCGCAGCCTCTCCGACCGGCTGGGCGCCCGATCTGCGCTGCCGCTGGAGGAGATCCGGAGGTCCGCGCTGGACCCCGGCACGGCGCTCCTCGCGTACTCCCTGGGGGAGGACCGCAGCCATCTCTGGTGGATCACCCGGACTGCGCACGCCAGCTATGAGCTGCCGGGCCGGGCGGTCCTCGAAGGGGCTGCGCGCCGGCTCCACGGCCTGATGGCCCGGAGTCACCGCCGGGACAGGGCGGCGGCGGCCCGGCGCCGGGCCGCCGAGGTTTCCCGGTTGCTCCTGGGACCGGTGGCGGACCGGCTGGACGGCGGACGTCTGGTGATCGTGGCGCCCGACGCGTTGCAGTATGTTCCCTTCGGGGTCCTGCCTCACCCCTCGGTTCCGGAAGAGCCGCTGCTGGCACGCCATGAGGTGATCCGGACCCCCTCAGCCACGGTGCTGTCCCGGCTGCGGACCCGGCGGTCCGTCCGCGAGCGCGCCCGGGGGCTGGCCGCGGTCGGCGACGCGGTGTTCAACGGGCTCGACAGCCGGCTGCCCTTCGCGTCCGAGAGGACGCCGGGGCGCGGGGCCGTCTGGCGGCGCCTCCCCTATGTGGACGATGAGATCCGGTCCATCCTCGGCATGGCACAAGGACAGGAGGTTCTTGCCGCGACCGGCTTCGATGCGATCCCCGATCTGGTCATCCGGGGGGCTCTCAGGTCATACTCCATCCTCCATTTCGCCACCCACGGCCTGACCGACCCGAAGCGTCCCGGGAGATCCGCGCTCCTGCTCTCCCTTTACGACCGCCGGGGCCGTCCGCGCAAGGCCTGGCTGCGGGCAGAGGAGATCCAGAAGCTGGACCTGACCGCGGACCTGGTGGTGCTGAGCGCCTGCAGCACCGCTCTGGGCCGGGAGGTGCGGGGAGAGGGGCTGATCGGGCTGAGCCGGAGCTTCCTTGCCGCGGGAGCGTCGAGCGCCCTGGTCAGCCTCTGGAACGTGGACGACCAGGCCACGGCCGAGCTGATGGAGCGCTTCTATCGCGGCCTGCTGAAGCAAGGCCATTCTCCGGCGGAAGCGCTCCGGGATGCGCAGCTCTCGTTGAGGAAGGAGCCGCGCTGGAGCGCTCCCTACTACTGGGGCGGCTTCGTGCTGCAAGGGGACGGGCTCAACAAAACCCGAATCGGCGGGTCTCCTTGAGCCATGGAGGATGAGGTCATGACGCAGAAGAAAAAGCCGCCCGCCAAAAAGAAGAAAGCACCCAAAGCGGAGAAGGCGCCTGAGGAGAAGATCAGGACCGATCCGATCAACCCGCCCGGAGAGGGAGGCAAGACCACCAGCACCAAGATGCCGAAGAAGAAGTGGCCTTCCTGACGCTCGCGCCGGCCCCGGATTGGCGAGGAGGGGGGAGACGTGACAACCTTAGGGGTCCACCGGGGTCCGAAGCCCGGTGAGGAGGTCACGCGAGCATGAGCGAGGAGCATCAGACCCCACTCAACTGGTACGCGGGGGGGAAGGACGCCGACGTCCAGGAAACCGAAGAGTGGCTGACCGCCTTCGAGCAGGTCATCGAGCACGAGGGGAGCGACCGCGCCTGCTTCCTCCTCAAGAAGCTGCTCGAGAAGGGCTACGAGAAGGACATCACCCTTCCCTTCACCGGCAATACGCCGTACATCAACACGATCCCGAAGAGCAAGGAGCCGTCCTACGGCGGCGACCGCGCCATCGAGCGCCGCATCAAGAGCCTGGTGCGCTGGAACGCCATGGCCATGGTGGTGCGCGCCAACAAGCGCTTCCCCGGCCTGGGCGGCCACATCTCCACCTTCGCCTCGGCCGCCACCCTCTACCAAGTGGGCTGGCACCACTTCTTCAAGGGGCGGGGCGAGAGCGGCTTCGACGGCGACATGATCTACTTCCAGGGGCACGCCTCCCCGGGCATGTATGCCAACGCGTTCCTCGAAGGCCGCATCCCCCTGGAGAAGATGGAGGCCTTCCGCCGAGAGCTGGCGGAGGGGGGCGGCCTGTCCTCCTATCCCCACCCGTGGCTCATGCCCGACTTCTGGGAGTTCCCCACGGTCTCCATGGGCCTGGGACCGATCGCGGCGATCTACCAGGCCAAGTTCAACCGCTACCTGCGCAACCGCGGCCTCCGCGACCCGCAGAACCGCAAAGTCTGGGCCTTCCTCGGCGACGGCGAGACCGACGAGCCCGAGGCGCTCGGGGCCATCAGCCTCGGCGCCCGCGAGAAGCTGGACAACCTCATCTTCGTCATCAACTGCAACCTCCAGCGGCTCGACGGCCCGGTGCGCGGCAACGGCAAGATCGTCCAGGAGCTGGAGACCAACTTCCGCGGCGCCGGCTGGAACGTCGTCAAGGTCATCTGGGGGAGCGACTGGGACCCCCTCATCGAGGCGGACAACACCGGCCGGCTCATCCAGCGCATGAACGAGGCCCTCGACGGCGAGTACCAGAAGTACACGGTCGAGGGCGGCGACTACATCCGCCGCGAGTTCTTCGGCAAACACCCCGAGCTGCTGGAGCTGGTCAAGAACCACTCCGACCAGCAGCTCCACGAGCTCCGCCGCGGCGGCCACGACCCGGTCAAGGTCTTCGCCGCTTTCAAGGCAGCGGTGGAGCACACCGGCTCGCCCACGGTGATCCTCGCCAAGACCGTCAAGGGCTACGGCCTCGGCGAGGCGGGCGAGGGGCGCAACGTCACCCACCAGCAGAAGAAGCTCAGCGACGAGGAGCTGCGCTTCTTCCGCGACCGCTTCGACATCCCGATCTCCGACAAGGACCTGCACGAGGCCCCGTTCTACCGGCCCGCGGACGACAGCGAGGAGATCCAGTACCTCCAGGAGCGCCGCCGCGCCCTGGGCGGCTACGTGCCCTCCCGCCGGGTCCGCACCGAGCCGCTGCCGCAGCCGTCGGCGAGCATCTGGGAGCGCTACTCCGAGGGGGGCGACCGCGAGGTCTCGACCACCATGGTGTTCGTCCAGATGCTGACCCAGCTCATGAAGGACAAGGAGATCGGCCGGCGGGTGGTACCCATCGTGCCGGACGAGGCGCGCACCTTCGGCATGGAGTCGCTCTTCCGGCAGTTCGGCATCTACTCCTACGTGGGCCAGCTCTACGAGCCGGTGGACAAGGGCATGCTCCTCTACTACCACGAGGCCAAGGACGGCCAGATCCTGGAGGAGGGCATCACCGAGGCGGGCTCCATGGCCGACTTCATCGCCGCGGGCACCTCCTACGCCACGCACGGCATCGACGCCATCCCGTTCTTCATCTTCTACTCGATGTTCGGGTTCCAGCGCGTGGGCGACCTGATCTGGGCCGCCGCCGACCAGCGCGCCCGCGGCTTCCTCCTGGGCGCCACCTCCGGCCGCACCACGCTCAACGGCGAGGGGCTCCAGCACGAGGACGGCCACAGCCACGTGCTGGCGAGCGTCGTCCCCAACCTGATGGCCTACGACCCGGCCTACGCCTACGAGCTGGCCGCGATCATCCAGGACGGCCTGCGGCGGATGTTCCAGGAGCGGGAGGACATCTTCTACTACATCACCCTCACCAACGAGAACTACCCCATGCCTCCCATGCCTCCGGGCGCGGCTGAGGGTATCCTCAAGGGCCTCTACAAGTTCAAGGGGGCTCCCGAAGGGATGGACGGCCGTCCGCGGGTCCACCTGCTGGGGAGCGGCTCGCTCCACCGCGAGGCCCTGCGGGCGCAGCAGATCCTGGCCGAGCGCTTCGGCGTGGCCGCCGAGGTCTGGAGCGCCACCAGCTACAAGGAGCTGCGGCGCGAAGCCTTGGAGACCGAGCGCTGGAACATGCTCCACCCCGAGCAGGAGCCGCGCAAGCCCTACGTGGTCTCTCTCTTCGAGGGGGACGACCGGCCGATCATCGCGGTCTCCGACTACATGAAGCTGGTGCCCGACCAGATCGCCCGCTGGCTGCCCGGCCGGTTCTATCCCCTGGGGACCGACGGCTTCGGCCGCAGCGAGACCCGCGAGGCCCTGCGCCGTTTCTTCGAGGTGGACGCCGAGAGCGTGGCCATCGCCGCCCTGGTCCAGCTCGCCCGCCGCGGCGAGATCGAAGGGTCCCGGGTGCGGCAGGCCATCGAAGAGCTGGGGGTCGATCCCGAGAAGCCGTACGCGCTGCTGGTCTGAGCCCCGTGGGGGCCGTGGTAGAGTAGGCGCTCCATTTCAGGAGGACAACGAACTTGCGGACCAAATCGCTTATCCATGCTCTTGCCCTGGCTCTCCTGCTGCCGGCCATATCGGCGATGGCCGCGGCCCAACCCGCCGTCTACAAGGTGGACTCGGACCACAGCGGAGTGAGCTTCACCATCCGGCACTTCGTCTCCAACGTGCCCGGCCGCTTCAAGGACTTCGACGGCGTCATCAAGTACGACAAGCAGAACCCGGCCGCGTCGACCGTCAGCTTCACCATCCAGGCGGCCTCCATCGACACCGACAACACCGACCGTGACAACCACCTGCGCGGGGCCGATTTCTTCGACGCGGAGAAGTTCCCGACCCTGACCTTCTCCAGCACGTCGGTCAAGGCCGTGGACGCCGACACCCTGGAGGTGACCGGAGACCTGACGATGAAGGGGGTGACGAAGAAGGTCACCGTGCCGGTCGAGGTTCTGGGCGTGATGAAGGGTCCCCGCGGCGAGAAGGCCGGCTTCGAGACCTCCTTCAAGCTGGACCGCAAAGAGTACGGCGTCACCTGGAACCGTCCGCTCGACGCCGGCGGCGTGGTCCTCGGCGACGACGTCAAGATCAACATCTCCATCGAAGCCGACCGCCAGGCCGAGCAGCCCGCGAAGTAGGAGGCTCCGACAGTCCTGCCGTCCGTGATGTAGGGGAGGGGTTTACCCCCTCCCGGGCGGGGGCAAGCCCCGCCCCTACATCCATCCAGGCTCTACCGCGCCCCCGGCGTCACTTCCAGCCCTTCATGCGCGTGCTCCAAGTCGTGGAGCTCGCCCGTGGGCTGTTCGCGCAGCTCGCGCGGGGTCTCCTTGCCCACGGGACCCTTGGCGATCGTGATGCCGCCGTCCACCACCCAGAGAGCGCCGGTCACGTAGCTGGCCTCGTCCGAGGCGAGGAAGGCGTAGACGTTCGCCACCTCCTCGGGCGTGCCGCGCCGGGCCATGGGCGTGGCCTGGATCAGCATCGTCTCCATCTTCTTATCCATCGGCCCGGTCTCCTTGTGGGTCCAGGCCGTGTCGATCGGGCCGGGGCAGACGCAATTCGCCCGCACGCCGTACTTGGCCTGCTCCACGGCGACGCCGCGCATGAAGGAGTGGATCCAGGCCTTGGTGCCGCCGTACGGAGTGTTCTCGGCAATGCCGATGAGCCCCGCCTCGGAGCCGGCTGAGACGATATTGCCCCGGCTCTTCTGCAGGTGGGGCAGGGCGAACCGGGTCATCAGGAAGACGCTGCGGACGTTTGCCCTCATCATGATGTCGAAGGCCTCGATCGGGTACTCCTGGGTCTCCGCGGTGACCGGGAAGGTGCCGGCGTTGTTGATAAGGACGTCGAGCCGTCCGAAGCGCTCCAACGCGAGCTGCACGAGGGCCTGGGCGTGGCGCTCCTCGGCGACGTCGCCGGCATAGGTGACCGCCGTGGCGCCATGCTTGCGGATGGCGGCGGCCACGTCGTCGAGCGGGTCGCCCGGCAGGCCGTTGAGGACGACCGTGGCTCCCTCCTTGGCGAACTTGTGCGCGATGGCCTCCCCGATGCCGGTGCCCGCGCCTGTGATGATGGCGATCTTGCCGTTGAGACGCTTTTCCATGGTGTTATCTCCTTGCCGCATCAAGCCTTCAGGGGGCGTTCCCGGACCGGGGCACCCCACGCGCAGAGGTTCAGGATGTATGCCAAGACTTGACGGGGAGACGGAACCGGCTAGGATTGTCGACTGGAGTTCCCGCTTCACCATGATGGAGATGCTGCATGGCCACGATGGACAACCTCGGCCCCGGCGACCACAATGCCATGGACACGCCTGAAGAGCTCTTCCGGCGATACCACCGGCCGGTGGTCCACTTCTTCGAGCGCAGAGGATTTTCGAGGGAAGAGAGCCGCGATCTAGCCCAAGAGACATTCTTCCGGGTCTTTAAACATATAGATGGGTTTCGCGGTGAGAGCAGCGTGGAGACGTGGCTCTTCCAGGTTGCGGGGAACCTGTACAAGAACACGCTCCGCAGCCAGCAGACTCTGAAGCGGGACGCGCAGGAGGTGCCCTTGACGACGGAGGAAGGGATGGTGGAGCTGGACCGGGGGTCCAGGGACCGCGGGGCTCTCGCCTCGCTGTTGGCCGAGGAGCGGGCGAAGATGCTCCGGAATGCTTTCAAGGACCTGCCGCCGCAGATGCGCCAAGCGGTACTCCTGCGCGTGCGGGATTTGAAGTATCGTGAGATCGCCAAGCTGATGGACGTCTCCATCGAAACGGTGAAGGCCCACCTGTACCAGGCGAGGCAGCAACTAAGGAACCGGCTCAGCGACTACTTTACGGACGACGACGAGAGCTGAACGTGGACGACGAAAAGCCAACCCTGACCGCCGCGCTCCGGCAGCTTGCCGAACGGGAGCGCCGGTCTTTGAAAGATCATCCGACGCCGCAGGAGCTGGCGTCCTACCACGCTGGCGAGCTGCCGCCCGAGGCCGAGGCGCGTCTGCGCGAGCACTTGGCGGTCTGCCACGAGTGCAGCGACATGCTCCTGGACCTGGCCCGCTTCTCGGAACTCACTCCGCCGCCGGGGGTACCCGAGCTGACCGACCAGGAGGTCGAGGAGGATTGGCAGGCGTTGCGGAAGCGGATGGGGGAGGGGAAGAGGGAGGGGAAGAGGACATCGGACAATGTCGTGCCGCTGCGGCCGGTCGGACAGCCGAAGAGGGAGCGTGATTATCCCCTCTGGATGCCGATCGCCGCCTCCCTGCTGATCGGCGTCCTGGGTGCTTCCTACGGGATCTACGAAAGGATGCAGCCGCGGGAAGATCCGCAAGGGTCCGATTCCGTTGGCCCCTATGTGCCGGAAGTTTTCGATTTGGACGCCACCGTTCGCGGGGGAGAGACTGTAGGGGCGGGCAAGATGTCCTCTCAAAGAGGAGGGTTGTTCTTTTTGACTCCCGCGGAGGAGCATCCGAGATATCGGGTGGAGGTCAGGCAAAACGACAAGGTACTGTGGGGCACCGAAGTTTCCGGACCCATCGACAGCATCCCGGTCAACATCACTCCGAATTTCCTGGAGCCCGGAAGCTACAAGATCCAGCTTTCTGGAGTCGAGCAAGGGCGAGCAATAGACTCGGTTGAGTACGACCTAGAGGTGGAATGATCCACAGCCGGATCGGCTTCGGGCTCCTCCTTGCCATCCTCACCCTGCAGGACGGTGCGCTTCGGATCTCGCCTCTCCAGACCCCTTCAAAACAGACCCGGCCCGGCTGCCCCACCCCAGGGGAGCCGGTGCCACCCATCGCCCCGGGCCGGCCCGTCGGCTGCGAGCTGAAATCGGGTGAGGAGCACGCCTTCCGGATCTCCCTCAGAGCCGGCGAATTCCTCCAAGCCAGGGTGGAGCAGCGGGGAGTCGATGCCTTCGTCACCCTCGTGGACCCTGCGGGGAAGATCCTGCTCCGCATGGACAGCCCCAACGGCGGCGAAGGGGAAGAGCCCGTGCTCGCCCCGGCAGACCGTGCCGGTGAGCACCGCCTGATCGTGACGGGAATGGGGAAGGGCTGGAGCGGTTCCTACCGGCTCTCGATCCTGCAACCCCGGCCCGCGAGCCGGGTCGACCGGGTGCGGGCAGAGGCCCTCCGCAAGATGGCCGAGGGCGATCTCCCGGCATCGCTCCAGGCCTGGGAATCCGTCCAGGACTCCTGGGGTCAGATCCTGGTCCTGGAGCGGCTGGCCCTGCTCCTCAGCGACCAGCAGAGGTACAAAGAGGCTCTGGACGTGTGCAGCAAGGGCACGGTGCTGGCCCGTGACCAGGGGGATCTGATCGCGGAGAACCGCTTCACGAATCTGGCCGGCCTGGCCCATCGGGAATTGGAGGAGCGGGAGAAGGCCCGGGATCTGTTCGAGAGCGCTTTGGAACTGGCCGAGCAGGGGGGAGATGCGACGGGCAAGGGACTGGCTCTCAACAATCTCGGTCTGGTGGCGGAGGACCAGGGAAATCTTCAGCAGGCCCTCGATCGTTACGGTGCGGCCCTGGAGATCTGGGAGCGCGAGGTCAACGACCCCGGACAGCATGCCAACACCCTGGCCAACCTGGGAGAGATCTACCTCTCGATGGGGGAGCCATCGGAGGCGCTCCGCTCGTTCAATGATGCCCTGAACCTGGTGAAGCGGGTGGATCAGAGGGACGTGCAGTACGCGATCGTGGATGGCGCCGGTCTGGCCCTCCACGACCTGGGCTTGCCGAAGAAGGCTCTCTGGAACTACCGCCTGGCGCTGGGGCTGGCGAGCAAGCCCTACCAGCGGGCGCGGACCCTGTACCGTCTCGGGCTGGTCTACAGTGAAGAAGAGGATTTCCTCAAGGCCTCGAAGGCATTCGAGCAGGCTCTCCAGCTTGCACTTTCTGAAAGAGACCGCAGGTACGAGGCCTATGTCCTCGCCGAGCTTGCTCATATCGATCATTTGCAAGGACGGAAACTGGAAGCCTTCCGGAAGTTCGATCGGGCACGCGTTCTGTTCGAAGAGATGGAGGATCAGCGCTATGTGGCCTCCTCGCTGTTCGGCCGGGCCGAGGTCGAGCGGGATCTGGGGCGTCCGGAGGACGCTCTCGCCTCGGTGACGCGGTCCGTTGAGATCGTGGAATCCTTGCGGGCAGACGTCATCGAGCCTCGCCTCCGCGTGTCCTTCTTTGCTTCCAGGCATCGTTTCTACGAGCTGTACGTGGATCTGCTCATGGAGCTGCAGCGCCCTGAGCAGGCGTTCGAGATCAACGAGAGAGCCCGCGCCCGGACGCTGCTGGACGACGTTGCCGGGAGGGGAAGGCCGGCTACAGAGGCCATGAGCCTGAGGCAGATCCAGCGCGAGCTTCTGGATAGCAACTCGCTGCTGCTCGTCTATTCGCTGGGACCACTTCGGAGCCACCTCTGGGCCGTGAGACGGGACTCGATCGAGACCTTCAAGCTGCCGTCCCGGACCAAGGTGGAAGCTCAGGCTCTCGAGGTCTGGCGCGGCCTGTCCACCAAGGACAACGAGGATGACGTCGCTCTCCTGAGCCGCACGCTCCTCCCGCCGGAGCTCGATCTCCAGCCCGGTACTCGCCTGCTGGTGAGCGCGGACGGGGTGTTGAACCTGATTCCCTTTGCCGCGCTCCAGGGGGCGGACGGGCGGCGGCTCGTCTTCAATCACACAGTCGCTTATGAGCCGTCGGCCTCGGTCCTGGTGGGAATGCGGAGGAACCTCAGGTTCAGGCCTCCCGCTCCCAAGGCCATTGCGCTCTTTGCGGATGCCATCTTCGAGCGTGACGACATTCGGTTCAAAGGAGCCCGCGCTCCGTTGCGAGAGGGCGGCGGGAGCCGGAGTCCGGGAACGGGTGAGCTGAGGCGTCTCCCGGCTTCCCGCCGTGAGGCCGTGGCCATTCGGAAGCTGGTCCCGGAAAGGGATCGGTTCGAGGCGCTCGATTTCTCTGCAAACCGGAGCGCTGTTCTCAATCCCGCTCTCAGCCAGTATCGCGGCCTCCATTTCGGCACTCATCACTTGAGCGGCGCCGATCCCGAGCACACCGGGCTCGTGCTGTCCCTCTTCGATGAGCAGGGGCGCCCGATCGCGGGGCTCCTGAAGACGACCGAGGTCTACAACCTCCGCTTTCCGGCCGAGCTCGTGGTCCTGAGCGCCTGTGGAACCGGGCTGGGAAAAAACGTTCCGGGGGAGGGCACGGTCGGATTGACCCGCGCATTCTTCCATGCCGGAGCAAGGCGGGTCGTAGTGAGCCTTTGGGACGTCGAGGACGGCGCGACCGCCGAGCTGATGACTCGCTTCTATCGCGGGATGTTTCAGGACGGTCTCTCCCCGTCCGAAGCGCTTCGGTCCGCCCAGGAATCGATGGCAGCCGAACCGAGGTGGAGCGACCCTCGGCACTGGGCTGCCTTCGTCCTGCAGGGCGAGCCCGACTGAAGCTGATTTTCACAAAAACAAAATCGCGGTCCCGGTGTCTACACGGAAGAAGTCCGGAGAGCGATCCGATCGACTTCCGCAAACCCGAAAGGAGACTGCGATGGAGACGAAGACCGATCCGAAGATGCGTGACGACGGCAACACCGGCGGGGGAGGTACGTCGACCGGTGGGAAGGGCACGCAGGCCTATGAAGCGGAGGCCGCTGACCACCGTGGTGTCGAAACCGCCAACAACGACAGCAACACCGGTGGCGGCGGGTCTTCGGGCGGCGGGAAGGGGGACGGGAGTTACGACATCGAAGCCGCTGGCGATGACAAGACCATCGGCTCCTCATGCGGCGACAAGGGCTCCAGCTACTCGGCTGAGGGTGGGGACTGATGTACCGGTCGGGCAGGCGGGATGGCGCATTCCGCCTGCCTCCTCTTCCCGAGGAGGGCAGGCAACCGGAGATCTTCCCCTTTCCTGAAGGGGTGGACGGCGAGTCCGGCGATCCGGTCGGCGCTGCCGGGATGGAAGAGGTCGAGAGGCTCCTGCGCGAGCGGCCCCTCCGGAGGCGTCGCGGCAACAGGAGAGAGGTCATTGACGGGGTCAGCCCTCAAGACCTTTCCGAGGCCGGATGGGGCGTCATCTTCCCCGAGTCGGCAGGACAGGCCGAGGACCTCCGCGACGCTTTGGAGCCTCTTCTGACGCGGCGGGCGGGCCAGGCGGGAGGCAGGTATCACAAATACCTGGAAGGAGATGGCTACCGCCCCAAGGACGACCACTTGAGGTTCCTGGGTCGTAAGGGTGCAGGTCCCGGCCGAGTCGACCCGAAGCTCGTGCCCTATTACCTCCTGATCGTCGGCAGCCCGGAAGACATCCCCTACGCGTTCCAGTACGGCCTGGACCTTCACCATGCCGTAGGGCGCATTCACTTCGGCTCGACCGAGGAGTACAGGCTTTACGCCGAGAGCGTGGTCGCAGCGGAGACCGCGCCGGTGCCTCCTTCCCGCAGGATGGCGCTGTTCGGACCCAGCCAGGATGAGGGGACCCGTCTCACCATCGAGGGCCTCCTGTCGCCCCTTGGCGACAGCCTGAGCAAGACCTGCCAAGTCGACAGGTTCTTCGAAGGGAGCGCGACCAAGGCGAACCTGAAGCGCCTGATGGGCGGGGATGCCACCCCCGACCTGCTCTTCACCGCGGGTCATGGAATCGTGTACAAGGCGGAAAGCCCGCGGCAACGTCCTCTCCAAGGAGCCCTGGTCTGCCAGGAGTGGTCCGGGAGCGGACGGGTCCCCCCGGAGCACGCCTTTGCGGCGGCCGACCTTGACGCCGGCGCCCGGTTGCTGGGGCTCATCGCGTTCCTCTTCGCCTGCCACAGTGCCGGCACACCGAAGCTCAACGATTTCGCCGAAGGAGCTCCAAACGAGATCGCCTCCCGGCCCTTCGTGTCGAGCTTGGCGCAGCAGCTCCTGGTTCGCGGAGCCATGGCCGTGATCGGGCATGTGGAGAGAGTCTGGCGATGCTCTTTCCTCTGGCGGGATACAGGCTTTCAGTCTCAACCTTTTGTCGAAAGCGTCCGGCGAATTCTCAACGGCGGACCTCTGGGCTGGTCGCTGGAGCCCATCAACCAACGCTACGCCGACCTCGCGGCATCGCTGTTGGCATTGATTGACGAGGCTGAATACGGAGGTACCCTGGACAAGGCATACCTTGAAGAAATGCGCACCGCCTGCTGGGACGCTCGCAACTACGTGGTGGTGGGCGATCCTGCCGTTCGGTTGCCTGTTCCACCCAAGCCCCCGGAGCCCGAGCCGGAACCGAAGAAGTACCGAGACGGCAGCCCGGTGATCAATGAGAAACGGTAAGAGCCACGCTCATCAGGCCGGCCTGCTGATGGGCGCGGCTCCTGACTGGGACCTCCTCCTTCTGGCCGAACCGACCCAGGTCGTGAGGGCTCTCCGGGACTGGCTGGGTCCGAAGCGGGCTGACAATCTCGAGGCCGAGCGCCGGTACTGGGAGATGCTCCTTGCCCGGTGCACCGCCGAGGAACTGTCCGAAGCGGTGCTGAACCGGCTTGATCTGAACGGCGAGCGCCTGCTCGACTTGGAGGCCGCGGACCTTCCGAGGCTCCGCGCGTATCTGGAGAGCGCTGCCCGCGACCGGCTGGACGGGCTCGATCTTCCGGAAGATGAGCGCGAGCGCGTCCGCAATCATCCCTTTCTCCTGGCGGAGGTGGCTCTCGAAGGGCAGGGCTCACTGCTCCCGGCGGCGGCGCTCTACGCCCTCGCTCACGAGGGGAAGGCGGGCCGGGACACCTTCTCGCTCTATGAGGAGGTCCTGCTCCGGTTCAAGCTGGGCAACGCGCTGCTCCTGTTGGACGAGCGGCCTGAGCGCCGGTGGGGTTGCGTGGGGCTCGTCCGGCAGGCGGCCGAGCTCGCCGAGATCCTGACGGGACGCGGGGCAGCCCCTCGGGAAGCTCTGCGGGCGCTCATCCTGGAGATCCGGATCTGGCTGGGGCACCGCCAGGAGGAACTAGGCGACCTTGAAGCCGCGGCCGAGTCCTTCCGGGCGGCGGTGGCCTGTTCCCGCACCATCGACGACCGGGTCACCTGCGCAGCTCGGACAGCCTCGGCCCTGGCTGCCTGCGGCCGGATCGGAGAAGCCCGCGAAGCCCTGCTCTCGGTCCAGGAGGAGGTGGAGAGGGTGGAGGACGGGATGGTTCGGGAGCTTTGGGCGGCGGTGCTCTGGAGCCTTGGGGAGTGAGACGCCATGCACCTCAGCGGCTATCTCAACTTCGATATATTCATTGAGCCAGTCTCAGGCAGGTACTCTGCACGGGTGCATGGGCCAGCCGGGGAAGCTCAAACTGAGTTCCAGAAGCCCTTCACCGATGACGACTTGCAGAAACTATGGAAGCAGACATCAGCGGAGGAATACCACTCGCCAGGGGAATGGATCGAAAATCTTGGCGAGAAGTTGTTCTTGGAGGTCTTCCGCGGGAACGTGGATACCTCGTTTCGTCTGAGTCTTCGCGAAGCCCGTGGAGCGGGAAAGGGCCTCCGCCTTCGGTTCCATCTTACCCAGGTTCCAGAACTGGCTGCCTGGCCTTGGGAGTATCTTTGCGACAACGGTCATTTCTTCGGCATGTCGGTAGAGACCCCCGTTGTCCGGTATCTGGATACTTCAGTCCCCCAAAAACCGCTGAAGACTGAACTCCCCTTGCGGGTGCTGGTGTTGATGGCCAGCCCTCGCGGATACGAGCCTCTTGCTGTCGAGGAGGAGTGGCAGAGGCTTTCGCAAGCCCTTGACCCTCTCCGCAAGGATGGCTTGATCGAACTGGAACTCCTTCCCGAGGCTACGCTCACCGCCTTGGACGAGGATCTTCGCCGTCGGCCGTGCAACGTCCTGCATTTCGTTGGCCACGGCAAGTTCTACCCAAACCGGAAAGACGGAGCCATTCTCCTGTTGGATGAGCGGGGAGGAGCGAAGGAGGTGCGCGGGAAGCAGCTTGGGGGACTCCTCGCCGGTCGCAAATTGCCTCGACTGGTTGTGTTGAATGCTTGTGAAGGTGCAAGGAATCCGGAGGAAGACTCTTTTGCCGGAGTGGCGCCCAATCTGGTGCGACATGGCCTCGCGGCTGTCGTGGCCATGCAGTTCCCCATCACCGATGCGGCTGCCATCGACTTTTCAGAGCGCTTCTATCAGATGCTCGCTGAGGGATTGCCCGTCGACTCCGCAGTAACGGAGGCTCGACGAGAAATGTCTTTCAAGCACGACATCGAATGGGGAGCGCCTGTCCTGTATATGCGCGCGCCGGAGGGTTGCCTGTTCGAACTTCCTGCCAAAGGCGACAAACTGGGCATCGATCCATATGAACCCGTCATCCCGATGAGTAAGAGGCTTACCACGAACGCTTTGCCGTCGGTGAAGGTAGGAGGAAAGCTCATCCGGCGGTCTCTTATCGCCCTCTCCCTGGTGGGAGTCTCAGCCTTGGGTATCTGGTTAGCCCGGACTGACGAATGTCCCCCTAAGGAGGTCGACATGGACTTTGTCCTGATTCCAGCCGGTAATTTTCTGATGGGATCGCAGGATGGTGAGGACGACGAAAAGCCGGTGCGCCAAGTCACGATCTCTCAGCCATTCTGTCTAGGGGTCTATGAAGTAACCCAGGAGCAATGGGAGCAGGTGATGGGGCCCAACAAAGCCCAGGTCAGCCGCAGGGGGGATCTCCTGCCCATAACCGGGATCTCCTACGACGATGTTCAGGAGTTCCTTCAAAGATTGAACAAGGAGGAGGGTAAGAATGTCTTCCGGCTCCCAACTGAAGCGGAGTGGGAGTACGCCGCCCGGGGACCGGATGGAGAGTCGTCAGGAGGCAACTGCCTTCATGATGATCCCTATGATGGACTCGCGCGAGTCGGCGCCTACCAAACGAACGATTGGGGAGCCTACGACATGCTCGGCAATGTCTGGGAATGGGTTGGGGACTGGTACGATGAGACGTATCCAAAAGAACCTTCGGCCAATCCAACCGGGCCGAAGACGGGGACAGAGCGGGTCAAGCGAGGAGGGGGCTTCAACGCGGCAGACAAGCACTGCCGACCCGCTCGCCGCAACTCCCATAAACCAGACAGTCACGAGAACAACCTCGGCTTCCGCGTCCTGCGAGAGCTGGAGCCTCCCACGATCAGCAGCGCCAGCTCCCCGTAAGCTTCGCAGGATGCGAAATCCGCAGAAAACCTGCCGCGGCGCGGCGGTTGCTTCCTGCCATCGTCCACCCTTTCGTCGCGTCAGCCTGAACCAAGCCCTCCGGGAAGACGCTCAACTCGCGTCATCCCTGTTCCAAGGCTTGACGGCCAGGAGTTGTCTGTCGCGACCAGATCACAAGGCTCCGGGACACGAGATTTCGGCCCGAGCCGCAGCCGCCGGATGTCGCGACGGAGGTTGGAGACGCGAGGGAGCAGAGCATAGCCGTGGCAAGAAAGCCCATCGTGACGCGACTCCGGCCTTCGTCGCGTCAAAATGGTTCAAGCCGTCGCGACCAGGTTCAAGTCACGACCGCAAAGCCTTTCGGTGACGCGACGAAAGTCTTCGTCACGACAGAAAAGCTCTGAGTCGCGACATGAATAGAAATTCTGACGCGATGAAGCTTATCCTCGCGTCAGAGAAGTCTTGTGTCGCGACAGGAAATCCCCAGGTCGCATCAAGAAGGTTATGGTCGCGACAGGTAAGGAGTTGGCTGACGCGCCAAAACCTTGCGTCGCGTCAAGAAGCCTTGCATCGCGTCAACGATGACTTACGTCGCGACAGGCATCTTTTTTTTGACGTGCCTATGCCTTGCGTCACGACAGAGAAGCGTTGAGTCGCGTCAAGAAAGTCGGAGTCACGACAGCGAAGTCGATGGCTGCTGTGGGAGAGTCCGGCGCAGGGTGCAGAAGTCTTTCGTCGCGACAGACACGCCGTAGCCAGGGCGGCGAAACCTGGAGTCGCGACTCGGGAGGGCTCCGGCCCTGGGCTGCGCTCTGCCGGCCCGGGCCGGGTTTTGTTAGAGGCTCTAAAAAGGGCCGGGGACTGCAGGTCGTTTGCCCGCGTCGCCCCCGGCCGAGGCGTTTGGCGCTATGCCATCTCTATTAGACACGAGTCCGGGAGATTTGTTGATCCCGGAGCCGTGACTTTCTTACTTCCCCGTCTGCTGAAGGGCTTTCTTGCGCGCCGCCTCGAACTCGTCCCCCGGATTCCAGGCCGGGAGCTGGTCCGTGTTGGCGATCTGGAGGCCGGCATGGAAGCCCAGGCGGGCGTCCTCGATCATGCCGTCGTAGTTCCAGTCGTCCGTCAGCTCGTCGCTCGGCTGGTGGTAATGCTCCGCCTCCCAGGCCTCGATTTTCTGCTTGCCCTCCTCCGCAGGCTTACCCTTGAGCTTCGTGCTCGTGTCCAGGTAGATCGCAGGCACGCCGATGCGGGCGAAGTTGAGCTGGTCGGAGCGGTAGAAGAAGCCCTTGTCCGGGAACTGGTCGCCCACCACCTGCCGGTTCTGCTTCGCCGACAGGGTCTTCACCACCTGATCCAGCGAGGACTTGCCCATGCCGATGAAGGCCACCTCCTCCGAAGGCCCGAAGATGTTGCCGCCGTCGTAGTTGATGTTGGCCGCGATCTTCCCCGCCGGGAAGGTCGGGTGCTTGGAGTAGTACTCGGAGCCCAGGAGACCCTGCTCCTCGGCCGCCACGAAGAGGATCAGCACCGAGCGCCGCGGCGGCTCGGGCAGGGCCGCGAACGCCTTGGCGATGGCCAGGACCTGCGCCGTGCCCGCCGCGTTGTCGAGGGCGCCGTTGTAGATCCGGTCCCCCTGCTTGTTCGGCTCGCCGATACCCAGGTGGTCGTGGTGCGCGGAGTAGACCACCACCTCTTCCTTAAGCTTCGGATCGCTCCCCCGCAGCAGGCCGCCGACGTTGGCGGTCTTCTTGCGCGAGATCGTGTTTTCCAGCGTCAGGGAGGTGGTGACCCCGAGCGGCACGGGCTTGAAGTCGCGGCTCTGGGCTTGTTTGACCAGGGCGTCGAGGTCGTGCCCACCGAGCTTCGCGAGCTGCCGGGCGGCGTCCTCGGTCGTCCAGGCCGCGACCTCGATCCGCGGCTCCCCCTCGGCGGGCAGCTCGAACTGCTCGCCGGTCCAGGAGGTCTGGACCACCTGCCAGCCATAGCCGGCCGAGGGCGTGGTGTGGACGATGATCGCCCCGGCCGCGCCCTGGCGCGCCGCGCTCTCGTACTTGTAGGTCCAGCGGCCGTAGTAGAGCCGGCGGTTGCCCTCGAAGAGCTTCGGGTCCGCCTCGGGATCGTTGTTGAGCATCACCAGGACCTTGCCCTTGAGGTCCATGCCCTTGAAGTCGTCCCACTGGTACTCGGGCGCCTGGATGCCGTAGCCCACGAAGACCAGCTCGGCGTCCTTGATGGTGGAGCGGTCCTTCTGAACGCCGCTCGCGGCGATGAACTGGTCGAAGCTCTTGAGGGAGACGGTCTGTCCTCCGGCGCCCCCCTTGCGGAATTCCCAGGCCGCGGGGACCTTGGAGTTGATGCCGACGATGTCGAACGGCTGCAGGTAGCTGCCCTTCTCTCCGCCCGGCTCGTAGCCGAGCATCTCCAGGGTGCTCGCCAGGTAGAGCTGGGTGAGCTCGTCGCCCCGGCTGGCCGGGCCGCGGCCCTCGAGCAGGTCGTCCGACAGGAAGCGGATGGGGCCCTCGATGGCGTCGCGGTCGATCGCGCCCGCCGCTAGGTCGGCCGGAGCGGACTGTGCCGCGAGCGCCGCCGGCAGGGCCAGGGCGAGCAACCCGAGCCGGATCAAGCTTTTGCGATGTTTCATCAGTACGTTCTCCGTGTTCGTGGTTTCATCGGGCTGTCCACTTTAACAGACGATCGGACCGGCTCCTTCCCCGGTCCTTCCCTAGCTCCTTCCCCGGCCGCCCGCTCCCTGCTATGGTTCCGTTTGGCGCGGCCAGGCAGGCGTTTCAGGTCCGCCCGGAAGGATCCATGAAGCTGAGGATGACCGTTCGTGATTGCCTCTACTTGAATTGGGCCCTCCCGGTGGAGGCGCTGCCCGAGCCGCCCGCTCCGTTGCGCTACCAGGTCCATACCTGGGACGGCAGCGACTGGGTCTTTGCCTCCGCTCTCCTGTTCCACCAGGACGCCGTCCGCCTCGCCGCCCTGCCGGTCCTCCGGGTGGGCTATCCGCAGTTCAACCTTCGCTTCTACGTCCTGGACAGGGAGGGCACCCCGTCCGTGCTTTTCCGCCGGATGTTGATGCCGGGTTGGGTGGCGCCGGGGGTGCGCCTGGTCTCGCACCAGCCGGCCTGCGCCGCGCGCCTGGACTTCCCGCGGCCGACTGCGGACGCGGGGGACGGCCCCTGGCTGTGGAAGGTGGAGTGCGGGGGCACGCTGGAGGTCCGGGCCTGGCGCGACATGTCGGCGGTTTCTGCGGGAAGTGCGGGAGGAGGGACGGGGGATGGCCCGCGCCTGGGCTCCTGGGACGACACGGTCCGCTACTTCCAGGTCCGGCTGCGGGGGTACGCGGAGAACTCCGGCGGCCAGCTCCGGCGGATCGACGTGCGCCGTTCTACGGCTTCCGTCTGCTGGCCGCTGCGCGCCGAGATCGCGGGGGCGGAGCGGCTTCCGGACCTGTTCCGCCTGCCTGCCGGCGGCTTCCCCTGGCCGCCGCTCCACTCCGCCTGGCTCTGTCCGGAGGTGCCCTTCGCCTTCGAGCTCGGGCTGGCGCCGAAGGAGGTAACCGTGGCTCACGGCATGCCCCAGCCGGCCGCCGGACGGGTGGCGGGCGCCTGGCGGACCAAGGCGGCCCTGCGCGAGCGGCATGTCGAAGAGGAGGCCGAGCCCGAGGCGCGCCGGGCCTCGTGCTAGCATCCGCGCCCATGAACCCTGTGCACCCGAAAGACCGACGGCCGCAGCGCATCGCGGTCCTCCCCGGCGACGGCACCGGGAAGGATGTGACCGTGGAAGCGGTCAAGGTCCTGGAGTCCGCCGCCGAGACCTGGGACCTCCCTCTGGAGCTCGTCCATCTCGACTGGGACGCCGACCGCTACCTGGCCACGGGCGAGACCCTGCCAGCCGGCGCCCTGGATGATTTCCGGCAGAACTACTCGGCCATTTTCATCGGCGCCTACGGCGACCCCCGCGTGCCCGACATGAAGCACGCCGCCGACATCCTCCTGGGGATCCGCTTCGGGCTCGACCTCTACATCAACCTGCGGCCGATCAAGCTCTACGATCCCCGGCTCTGTCCCTTGAAGGACCGGGCGGAGAAGGACGTGGACATGGTCGTGTTCCGCGAGAACACCGAGGGCGCCTACGTCAACGTGGGCGGCAACTTCAAGCGCGGCACGGCCGACGAGATCGCGCTGCAGGAGGAGGTCCATACCCGCAAGGGGGTGGAGCGCATCATCCGCGCCGCCTTCGAGTACGCCGCGGCCCATGGCCGCCGCGAGGTCTGCATGAGCGACAAGTCGAACGTGATGCGCTACGGCCACGACCTGTGGCAGCGCGTGTTCGCCGAGGTCGCGGCGGAGTACCCGCAGATCGGGTCGAGGCACCTGTTCGTGGACGCCCTGACCATGCAGATGGTCAAGAACCCGCAGAGCTTCGACGTGATCGTCACGAACAACATGTTCGGCGACATCGTCACCGACCTCGGCGCGGCGCTCCAGGGCGGTCTGGGCGTGGCCGCCTCGGCGAACCTCCATCCGGGGCAGACCTCAATGTTCGAGCCGGTCCACGGCTCGGCCCCCAAGTATGCCGGCACCGGCAAGGCGAACCCCGCCGGCGCCATCCTCTCGTCCGCCCTGATGCTGGACTACCTCGGCCACACCGAGGCCGCCCAGGCGATGGAGGACGCCACGGCCCGCGCCTTCCGGGAGGGGCAGACCACACCCGATCTCGGCGGCTCGCTGACCACCTCGCAGGTCGGGGACCTGATCGCCCGCGCCGTCAGCCGCCAGGCTGTCGCAAAGTAGGAGCTGACCGCGATGCAGCCCAAAGAGTCCGATCTCATCTACGACTGGAACCGCGCCGCGGGTCCGGACCTCCGTCCCGCCCGCGGCAAGGTGGAACTGGACGACGAGACCCTGCGCGACGGCCTGCAGTCGCCGTCCGTGCGCAACCCTCCGATCGAGGACAAGCTGCGCATGCTCCACTTCATGGCCGACCTCGGAATCGAGTCGGCCAATCTCGGCCTGCCCGGAGCGGGGCCGCACGTGGTGCGCGACGTGGAGCGGCTGGCCCGCGAGATCGTGGAGCAGAAGCTCGCGATCGCCCCGAACTGCGCGGCGCGGACACTGCGCGCCGACATCCAGCCGATCGCCGACGTGGCGCAGAAGACCGGCCTCGCCATCGAGGCCTCCTGCTTTCTCGGCTCCTCCCCGGTGCGCCAGTACACCGAGGGCTGGACTCTCGACCGCATGCTGCAACTGACCCGGGAGGCGGTCGGGTTCGCGGTCCAGGAGGGGCTGCCGGTGATGTACGTCACTGAGGACACGACCCGCGCCGCGCCGGAGGACCTGCGCCGTCTCTACACCGAGGCGGTCGAGGCCGGAGCCCGGAGGGTCTGCGTGGCCGATACCGTGGGCCATGCCACGCCGAACGGCGCCCGCAACGTGATCCGCTTCATCCGCGAGGTCGTGGACGCCACGGGCGAGGACGTCAAGGTCGACTGGCACGGCCACAGGGACCGAGGCATGGCGGTGATCAACGCCCTGGCCGCGGCCGAGGCCGGAGCCGACCGCCTGCACGGCACGGCCGTGGGCATCGGCGAGCGGGTCGGCAACTGCGCGGTCGACCTGTTGCTGGTGAACATGCATCTCCTGGGGTGGATCGACCGCGACCTGTCGAAGCTGCGGGAGTACTGCCAGTTTGTGTCGGACAAGACCGGGGTCCCCCTGCCGGACAACTATCCGGTGGTGGGCAAGGACGCGTTCCGCACGGGCACGGGCGTGCACGCGGCGGCGATCATCAAGGCGCGTGCGCGGGGCGAGGAATGGCTCGCCGACCTGGTGTACTCGTCGGTGCCCGCGAGCCTGATCGGCAGCCGGCAGATCATCGAGGTCGGCCCGATGAGCGGCGAATCGAACGTGCTCTTCTGGCTCCAGGAGCGGGGGATCGAGAGCCGGCCCGAGCTGGTCAAGGCGATCTTCCAGCGCGCCAAGGATTCGATCCGCGTGCTGGAAGAGGCGGAGATCCTGGAGATCTGCCACAGCCACGTGGAATCGTGAGCCCTCAGGCACCCTGGAAGCGCGCGCTGCGCCTCTACCTCGAGGGCCTCTCCGTCGAGCGCGGGCTCTCCAAGAACACGGTCGACGGCTACCGCAACGACCTCACGCGCCTGGGCGAGATGCTCGATCTAAGGAAAGAGCGCGACCTCCTCACCGCGGACGCGCCGGGCCTCGCAGCTCATATCCGCGACCTCCGCCGCCAAGGTCTCTCTCCGCGCTCCATCAGCCGCGCTCAGTCCGCGATCCGGGGCTTCTACGCCCATCTCGTCGCCACGAAGGAGCGGGCGGACGACCCGGCGGTCAACCTCCTCCCTCCCAAGCTCTGGCGTCCGCTCCCCAAGGTGCTCTCCGAATCCGAGATCGAGGCCCTGCTCGCGGCGCCCGACCTCTCGACTCCGCTCGGGCTCCGCGACCGGGCCATGCTGGAGCTGATCTACGCCACCGGTCTGCGGGTCAGCGAGCTGGTCGGGCTGAAGCTCCCGCAGCTCCGGCTCGACGCCGGCTTCCTGGTGGCCTTCGGCAAGGGGAGCAAGGAGCGGGTCGTGCCGGTGGGGGAGCAGGCCGAGCACTGGGTGAAGCGCTACCTGCGGGACGTCCGACCCGGCCTGGCCGAGGGGCGCCACCAGATCCTGTTCGTCAATTACGCGGGCGAGGGCATGACCCGCATGGGGTTCTGGAAGAACCTCAAGGCCTACGGCGTCAAGGTGGGGATCCGCGACCTCTCGCCTCACGTGCTCCGGCACAGCTTCGCAACTCACCTCCTGGAGCACGGCGCGGATCTGAGAGCGGTCCAGACCATGCTCGGCCACGCCGACATCTCCACCACCCAGATCTACACGCACATCCACCAGGAGAGGCTGAAGACGCTCTACGACCGGTTCCATCCGCGGTCGTAGGCAAGGGCTGGTCACCGCACGTCAAGCGCCACCTTGATGGCTTGATTGATCTCCTGCACCTTTGGCGCGTCACAGATCCCCTTTCGTCTGGTCAGACGATGGCGTGGCACTGTGAGGATGTTGTCCAAGTTTGCGACGCATGGGACGAGGAGCCCTTGCCGCTGACCGAGGACTACCTCGGTAGGAAGCCTGCGTACCGTTCGGGTCACGAGGGTAACTACGATCGAGCCGATCGAGTGAAGGACAGTGTCCCGGGTGAGGATCACGACCGGTCGGTTCCCAACCGGCTCAGGCAGCTCAGCCCACCAGATCTCTGCGCGTCTCACCCACGTCCCCCGTCCACTCGGAGATGCCGCGCAACTCGCCCGTCAGCTTCATCTGAGCTTCGGCTACGTCGACACTGCTCACATCCGTGATGGATGCGGCTTCGAGGTAGAACCGGATTGCCTCCTCCACGATCTCTTCGACCTCACGGCTCCGGACTGTCGCCAGATCACGCAGTTCTTTCTCGACGCTAGCAGGCAGCTCAAAGGTCATGTAGATAGACTAGAAGAACACAGGGAGGAATGCAAGAGTCCGGCCGCGAAATCAATCGCACCCATCGCGCACTAAGGGTATGAGCCCCAGTGATCCTCTCTACGTGTTGAAGATCCTTTCGGATGACGGCTCCCTGGTACGGCGTTTCCCGCTGTCTGTCGGAGAGCACGTGGTCGGTGCCGCGGCAGACGTGGAGGTCCACCTGGAGATCCCCGGGGTCTCCCGCCGCCATGCCTCGATCCGGGTGCTTGCCGATGGCGGCGCGGTGATCGCTGACCTCGGCTCCAGGAACGGTACCTGGCTGGCCGGACACCAGATCCAGGAGACGGTCGTCACCCAGTTCGCGGTGATCGCCTTCGGCCCGGTCCAGGCGATCCTTCAGCCGGCGGACGCCACGCGGGAGCGGATCCTGCTGGAACCCCCGCCATCCGAGGACGATACAGCCCCCTTGGAGCGGCCGGCGCGCCCCCGTTCCACCCGGAGCTACGATCCCCGGGACCGCCTGGCCGAGGTCCTGGAGGAGGAATTGCCGGCCCTGGCCGCCGGCCTGTCTACCCCGGCCGAGGCCGCCTGCGCTCTTGCGCAACGCTGGCTGGAGGCGCTGTCGCTGGGGCGGGTCGAATTCCTGCGCGACGGTCCTTCGGGAGAGGTCGTCGTGGCCGCCTCCTCCGCGGCCGATCTCTTCCCCAAGCCCGTGGGTAGCCTGGAGGTGCAGGGTCCGGACGGCTGGAAGCTCCGCCTCCGTGCTCCGGCCACGGTGCAGCTCAGTCCGCTGACGCCGCTGCTCCGTCTCACCCTGGAGCTGCTCGCCGTGCGGACCCGGCGCGCCCGGCCGGTCGAAAACAAGCCCTTCCAGGATACCGATCCCGTTCCTCCGCCCCCGGGCCTTGGTCCCCTGATGTCCCGCATCTACCGCTCCGCGGGCAAGGTGGCGCGCGGGGATGTGCCGGTCTTGATCCTCGGCGAATCGGGGTCGGGCAAGGAGGTGCTGGCGCGCTGGGTACACGCCCGGTCCCGGCGCTCGGCCGGTTCTTTTCTGGCGATCAACTGCGCCGCCCTTCCGAAAGAGCTTCTGGAAGCCGAGCTGTTCGGCATCGAGCGCGGCGTGGCCACCGGCGTCGAGGCGCGGCCGGGGCTCCTGGAGAGGGCGAGCGGCGGCACGGTCTTCCTGGACGAGATCGGCGACATGGCCCCGGAAACGCAGGCCAAGGTGCTGCGGGTGCTGGAGAGCACCAGCGTCTACCGGGTCGGCGGGCGGAACCCGGTGCAGGTGGACGTCCGCTTCCTGGCGGCCACGAACCGGGACCTGGAGATGCTGGTGGAGGAGGGGGGCTTCCGGCGCGACCTGTTCCACCGGCTCGCCGCCTTCGAGGTGAAGCTGCCGGCCCTGCGGGAGCGGCGGGAGGAGATCCCGTTCCTGGCTGCCCGCTTCTTCCACCGCGAGCTCGGGCGCAACGGCCTCTCCAGCCCGGGCATCAGCCGCACTGCGCTTGGCGCCCTTGTCCGGCATCCGTGGCCGGGCAACGTGCGCGAGCTCCAGAACGAGATCGCCAAGGCCACGCTGCTGCTGGAGCCGGGCGAGCCGCTCGACCTCCAGCACCTCTCGGACCGGGTGCGCGGTCCCGTGCCCGCACCGGGCACCCGGCCGCCGCTGCTGACCCTGGAAGAGGCCGTGCGCCAAGCCGAGCGCGAGGCCTTTTCCGTGGCCCTGGCCGCCGCCGGAGGGGACGCCGCCTGCGCCATGGAGCTCCTTGGCGTGTCCCGCACCACCTGGTACCGTAAGATCAAGGAGCTGGGGCTCGGAGACGGTCCCGAGATCGGGACCCAGACGGCCACCCCGGCTGCGGAGAGGCACGTAATGTAAGAGTTACCGGAATTCCAGTCGCCTGCGCGGGGTTGGACAGGTGGACGTTCTCCTGGTTCGTTTCGTACAATTCACCGAGACCTATGACGCGTAGCCCCCGGCTCCTCCTCGTGCTCGTCCTCCTGGCCTTCGGCTTGGCGGGCGACGCTCCGGCCCGCGCCGAGCTGGTGGTCCTCACGGACGGCCGCTTCCTCAAGGTCAAGACCTACGAGGTCGCGGGCGAGCAGGCCCGTCTCAACCTCTACCACGGCGGCAGCATGACCCTGCCCATCGAGCGGGTCGAGCGGATCGTGGACGACGAGTACATCCCGCCCCCCGAGCCGGATCCTGTCGAGGTGGTGGCCGAGGCGGCCCCGGCGGCTCCCATCCAGCTCCGCTTTGCGGAGTCGCAGCCGGTCCCCGAGGGTCCCTATGGCACCCTCATCTATGAGACCGCCAAGCGCCACCAGGTGAATCCGCAGGTGGTCGCGGCGCTGATCCGCCAGGAGTCGGCCGGCAAGATCCGGGCGGTCTCCCACAAGGGAGCGCGCGGCCTGATGCAGCTCATGCCCGCCACGGCCCAGCGCTTCGGCGTGCGCAAGGAGCAGCTCTTCGACCCCCAGCACAACCTGGAGGCCGGCGTCCGCTATCTGAGCTGGCTCATGGACCAGTTCCCGAACGACCTCGCCCGGGTCCTCGCCGCCTACAACGCGGGCGAGGGGGCGGTCGCCCGCTACCGGGGCATCCCGCCCTACCGCGAGACGCAGAACTACGTGCGTCGGATCTTCACGAACCTCGGCCTGGCAATCACCGACCTCTAACCGATCGATCTATTCGGCTGCCGCCCGCGCCTCGGCGAGCGCCGAGGCGATGTCCGAGAGCCGCATCTCCCCGGTCAGGGCTCCGCTGGAGCGGTACTGCATGATGACCAGGGTGCGATCGTCCGACGGCGGCCGTTCTCCCACGTGCCCGCCGATGGCGGCGAGGAGGCGGTCGCGGACCTCGTATGCGGTCTGGCCCGCCCTTCCGGCCGCGAGGGCCTCGGCGACGCGGTCGTAGCCGAAGGGCTCGCTGTCGTCGCCCTCCGCCTCGATCAGGCCGTCGGAGAGCCAGACCACCAGATCCCCCGGCTCCAGCGGCACCGTTGCCTTGCCGTAGGTGTGTCCGAGCCCGCCGAGCGGGGAGCCGGGGAGGAGGATCTCCTGCACCTGCCGGCCCCGGATCAGGTAGGTGGGCGGGTGGCCGGCGTTGGTCAGCCGCAGGGTTCCCCGGTGCAGGTCGACGATGGCCAGGGTGGCGGTGACGAAGGTGCGGTCCTCGCTGTTGCGCACCACCGAGTCGAGGCGGCGGAGGATCTCCTCGGGGTCGCGGGTCTCTTCGATGAGGATGAGCAGCGCGGCCTTGAGCATGGCCATCCGCAGGCCGGTGGAGAGGCCATGGCCCGAGACGTCCGCGATGACCACCGCGATCTCCGTGTCGCTCAGTCGCAGAACGTCGAAGTAGTCCCCTCCGATGGCCGCGCTGGGCTCGAAGAGCGTGGCGAACTCGATCCCCTCGCCGGTCGGCAGGTTGCTGGGGATCAGGCTCGTCTGCACGTTGCGGGCGATCTGCAGCTCCTTCTCCAGGATCTCCTTCTGCGCGGCCGCGGTCACCGAGGACTCCAGGTGCGCGGCCATCTCGTTGAACGAGCGCTGCAGATCGCCCACCTGGTCGCGCCGCCGCACCGGGATGCGCACGCCGAAGTCGCCGCTCCGCACCGCGGTCGTGGCCTGGCTCAACCGGTTCACCGCCCGGGACAGCCCCACGATCATGAAGACCGCCATCAGGGCCGCGATCACGTAGACGTCGAACAGCAGGATCGCGAAGATGAGCAGCGAGGCCCAGACGGCCGAGTTGACCTCGGCGGAGCTCACGAACAGGTGCCGCTGGACCGTGCGCGGGGTGGAGGTGAGGGTCACGGTGAGACGGTTCAGGAGCATCCGTCCCGTGGCCAGGTTGCGGAGGGGGCCGGAGATCTCACCCCACCAGAGGATCGGCCGGTCCCAGTACTTTCCATCCCGGGACAGCTGCTTGAAGAACTTCTCCGACTCGGCAGCCTTCTTCTCCTGGTTGATGCGCCGCAGGGGGAGCGTGCGCCCGAAGAACTCGAGCTGGACCAGGTTGGGATCGTCCGGGCGGCCGATCTCGACCCAGAGGTCGCTGCGCCGGCTGATTTCCTGGTCCAGGCTTCCGGTCCAGAGGGCCACGACCCCGGTCCCTCTGGTCCCTCCGCTGGAAGCTGCCGCCGCCAGGGTGCTGATTCCGTCCGCCTGCTCCACGAAGTGGGGCAGGTCCGGCTCCTGCTCCAGCCAGGCCGGCCAGGTCCTGGGCAGCCGCGGGTCTCCGGCTACCCGCCGGCCATTGCGGTAGTAGCCGAAGACGACTTGGGACTCGCTGTCCAAGCTGCGGCCGGTGCGGGCGAAGTGGGTCGCGCGCTCCTGGGCCAGGGTGCGCAGCTCGGTCTGGAGGTCCTGCACCCCCTCGCGGTAGAGCTGCCCGAGGTAGTAGCCGGAGAGGATGTAGGCCACCACGGTCAGGAGCAGGAGGACCAGGGGGATCGGCAGCACGCCGAGCAGGAAGTAGGAGAAGGCCAGGCGGCGGCCGACCTTGTAGAGGAAGGCCCGGTACGCCTTCCAGAGCAGCCAGAGCAGACCCAGGACGGCGATGCCTCCGAGCAGGATCTGGCTGGCGGGGGTGACGTAGGGGATGCCCAGGAACGCCAGGACGACCAGCGGCAGGGCGGCGACGAGGATCGCCGAAGAGATGATGGCGCGGAGGCGGCGGGGAGGGCGGTCTTTCACGGTTGGTCGTCTTACCCCCGAAGGGCACTACGGCCAGGGGCTGCCAAGGTTTCCCCAGCGTTTGGCATAGAATGGCCCATCGGCAGCGGAGCCGCCGCCGCATCTTAGCGTGAACCAGGAGGGGAGGACATCGTGTCGAGGATTCCGCGTTTCCAGGAGCATCTGAAGACAGCCTTCACCGCCGAGGCGGCGAGCGCGGCCCGCTGCCGGGCCTACGCCGTGCGCTCCGAGCGGGACGGCCTGCCCAACCTCGCCCGCCACTGGCGCGCCCTGGCAGAGGACAAGGACCGGCTGGCCATCGAGCTGCTGGAGGCCTCCGAGCAGGTGCACGGCATGGACGCCGACGTCGGCAATGCCATCTCCGAGGAACGCTACGAGAACGACGCCCTCTACCCGCGAATGATCCGCGACGTCAACGAAAAGGTAGCCGACGTCTTCCTCCGGGTGGTGTCGGCCCAGAAGGAGCACCTGCGCCGACTGGAATTCCTGCGCGAGGCCTACAACGCCGCCCAGGGCGACGTCTCCCTGCCCGTCGAGGTGGACCGCGGCACGGCGCCCTCTGCTCCCGCGAGTTGATCTCATCCCCCCTCTCCCCATGCCGGGGGAGGGGGGCCACAAACAAAAAGGCCGGCGGATTTCCCCGCCGGCCTTTCGTGTATCAGAAGAGCTCCGACCTTCTTACGGACGGTCGAGGGTGATGACCGGCGAGGTCCAGGTCTCCCAGTGCGCCGGGTTGTTCTCGTCGCCCAGGGCCTTCAGGACCTTGATGACGAGGACGTACTGGCCGTCCGGGACGTCCTTGGTCTTGTTCTTGTTGCCGTTGCTGTGGAGACGGGTGCCGTCCCACGCGAAGGAGAAGAAGGTCGCGGCACCGCTGTTGCGGGGCAGGAACTCCTCCTTGATGGCGTACTTGAACACCGGGTGCACCGGCTGACCGCTGGCAGCGTCACGGACCTCCACCAGGAACTTGGTGGACTGGTGGTCGAAGTGGACCAGGAGGAAGGGCACGTCGTCGCCCACCAGGGTGTAGGTGGCGCCGGCGGGCTGGTTGGTGAAGACGCCTGCCGCCAGCTTCGCGAGCCAGGGGAAGTTGTTCACGGTCGGGACGAGCACCTGGATGCTCTGGTAGTCGCCCTTGATGCCCGCGAACGGCACGCTGAGCTGCTGGCCCGGGGCCTGCGGCGTCAGCACGATGTAGCCGCCGTAGATGCTGCGGTCGGCCAGGCCGGCGTTCGGGGAGATCGTCACGTCGAAGGTGGCGATGCCGCCGGCCGCCACGGTGACCGTAGGCGAGCTGAAGGTGACCGAGGCCGGAGCGTTGAAGAAGGCCGGCACGAAGGTGTTCGGGCCGGTGGCCAGGGCAGAGGCGTGCGCCAGGTTGTAGGTCACGGCCACGGGGCCGTCGTTGCGGACGGTGAGGGTGCGCGTGGCCGGGCCGGCCTCGCTCTCACCCAGGGCGAGCTTGGACGGGGTCACGCTGGACGTGGTCTGGACCGCGTCGGCGACCTGCACCATGCCGGCGCCCTGACGGTGCACGTTCTCGAGGAAGCCGAGGCCGGGGTTGCCGAACCAGGCCTTCTGCTCGGCGGTGTTCTGGAGCAGCGTGCGCACCTCCTCGGGGGTGAGACCCGGACGGGCCTCCAGGAGGAGGGCAACCGTGCCCGCCACGTGCGGCGACGCCATCGAGGTGCCGTTGTTGACGAGGTAGCCGCCCTTCTCGAGCGGATAGGTCGAGTAGATCAGGCCGCCCGGAGCGCCGATGTCCGGCTTGATGTCCAGGGTCGGCGACAGGCCGTAGGAGCTGAAGCCCGAGATCACGTTGGCGGTGGTGACGTTCGGCTCGCTGATCAACCCGTTCGTCCAGGTGAGGGAGACCGGGCCGGAGGCCAGGCGGCCGTCGATCAGCACGCCGGAAGCGGCGCTGACCGAGACCGTCGGGACCGTGATCGGCGGTGCGCCCACCGGCACGGGGGCGACGGTGATGTTCTGGATGCCGGGGACGTTGTTGTAGATGATGATGCCGACGGCGCCGGCGCTCTGGGCATTGAAGGCCTTGACGTAGAAGCCGCAGGTGCCGCGGCGGATCAGGGCGATCTTGCCGGCCAGGCTGCCGGCCGGCAGCACCGCGCAGGCGTCCGCGGCCGAGGTGGCCGTGCCCGTGCGAGCCAGCGGGGAGGTGCCGGAGGTCGGGGCGATCGGGGAGGCGGTGGCCTGGAGGTAGCCGATGCCCTTGTTGTCGGGCGTGATGGTGAAGGCCTTGGTGGTCAGGTGCGTGTTCTCGAAGGAGGCGACCGAGATCACCTTCTCGCCCAGGGACGGAGCGCCGGTGGCCCAGAGGCCGTTGCCGCCGTTGTTGCCGGCCGAGGCCACGACCACGATGCCCTTCTTCTCGACGAGGCGGGTGGCCGCCTGCGCCGTCGGGTACTGCGGCCACTGGAAGGACGAGCCGATGCTCATGTTGAGCACGTCGGCGCCGTCCTTGCCGATCCGCTCCATGGCGGCGACCATGATGTCGGCG
>Ga0190265_10000107_pt1 | contig 88534 bp, 72 predicted proteins | sample Popmic124T_FD_133135 | JGI IMG/M metagenome (GOLD analysis project Ga0190265, IMG submission 133135) | Populus adjacent soil microbial communities from riparian zone of Indian Creek, Utah, USA - 124 T | ecosystem: Environmental > Terrestrial > Soil > Riparian zone | place: USA: Utah | collected... | reverse complement strand
GCGAAAGCCTTAGCGACCTTTGCGGTAAGGCTTTAGTACAAAACAAAACCGCAAAGACCGCCAAGCTGAAACGCAAAGTTCGCAAAGGAAAACTGTTTCGATTTCCAAACTGACCCACTACCCAAAAATCGAGTTTCGGAGCGGTGGCAAACGCGATCCGCGTCGCGTTGACTTTGGACTTTAGACCTTGGACTTTAGACTACTTCCATGCCGGCAAACTTTAACGACTTGATCGAGCTGATGAACAAACTGCGCTCGCCCGACGGGTGTCCCTGGGACCGTGAACAAACATACGCCACGCTTGCCCCGATGCTTCTCGAAGAAGCCTATGAAGCTTTCGAGGCTGTGGAAGAAGCGCGTGAGGGCCGGCCGAGTGAACTGCGCGATGAACTTGGCGATCTGCTTTTCCAGATTGTTTTCTACGCTCAGGTGGCCAAAGAACGTGGAGACTTTTCAATCGACGATGTTACGAGTGCCATTCACGCGAAGATGGTGCGACGCCATCCGCACGTTTTTGGTGAAGTGGATGCGAGTGACACGGCAACGGTGCTTCTAAACTGGGAAGCGATGAAAGCGGAAGAACGTCGCGCTGCCGGCAAAAGTGAACGCGAAGAATCGCTGCTGGATGGCGTGTCATCAAAAGCGCCGGCGCTAATGGAAGCTCACCAGCTTTCCACCAAGGCAGCGCGCGTCGGGTTTGACTGGCAGAGTATCGAAGACATCTTTGCGAAGCTTGAAGAGGAAATCGGAGAACTCCGCGCGGCCATCGAAACGCACGCAACCTCACAAAGCGAAGCTGATCACACAATGGTTCGAGAAGAGATTGGCGATCTGCTCTTCGCCGCAACAAACATCGCTCGGCATTTACAGGTTGAACCTGAAGCGGCCTTGAAACTAACGAACCGGAAATTTCGCCGCCGCTTCGGTTATATCGAAAGCAAGCTGAAGGAGCGCGTTCAGTCATTCGACGCGACCTCACTTGAAGAGATGGAAGAACTCTGGCAATCGGCTAAGCGTGAGTAAGCTCGCTTATATCGAACAAACAAGCAGACAAAAAGGCCCGCGTCGGAAGCGGGCCTTTGTGAATCGTGATGTCTTTTATCGCCTTCCCTTTGGGAAGGGGAAGAGCCTTAGCCGAGCGTAACCCCTCTCCCTTCCCTTCTCCCAAAGGGAGAGGGTGATGTCAACGAAGTGACCCTGGTTTAATCTCTCAGCTGCACCGTACGCAGAATGTTGTTGAATGCAGTTTGGAAACTGCGGGCTTCATTCTGCGGCGCCACCGCAATCATGTAGAACAACTGGCCATTGCGGAGTTGAGTGGTTACCACAGTCACAACCTCCGCCTGCCCGGTTGCTTCGTTGACGTTATTGAAGCTCGTCGTCAACGCAGTCCTACTGGAAAGCGTTGTGCGTTGTAAGCCGGTCCGCTGACGCAGACCCGCATTCCCCTGCGCCAACCCATTGATAAACTCCTGAGTGGCTTGTTGCAGGTTACGGCTCTGGGTTTGGCCCACGCCGAAGTTCACACCGTGTGTGTAGACAACCTGGTTCTGAACCTGTCCGTAAGCGCCTTCCGGAGCAAACCAAACCTCATTGGAGCCGCCGAGTTCGCGCCAGTTGCTTGGCACATTCACGCGCAAGGCTCCACCGAATTCGGAATACGTTTGATAACGGGTTGAAGGAAGTGCGACTCGACCAACCGGTGCGTTCGTCGGGTAGTTTCCCGTGTTCTCGCCGCTCGGATTGCGTTGCCCGCTCCGCGCGATTTCTTCCATTGTGGACGCCCGTCCCATTCCGCGCAGACGCGCCTGTACCTGCTGAAAGCTGCGTGAGTCGCTACCAGAGCCGGGGCGCACTCTCAACAGCGCAGCTTCCTGGTTAATTTTTGCATAGCGATCCGACGGACTTGGGTGACTGCTGAACCAACCGCCGCTGCTGCCACCTCCCTGCTGTTGAATGGTCTGAAACATCTTCGCCAAATCGCGCGGATCGTAGCCGGCATTCGCCATGATGTGCGCGCCGAGGATGTCCGCTTGAGTTTCGTATTTGCGGCTATATTTTAAGGCCCCTGCTCCAAAACCAATCTGACTTCCCGTGCCGATAATCGCGCCCGGCACTCCGCCAATTACGGCTCCGGCAATCTGTCCAAGGACAGAGCCAATTTGAAATTTCTGGGTTTCGGTGGCCTGGGCAGTCGCGTGGCGCAGGGCCACGTGGCTAATCTCATGGGCCATAACTCCGGCCATCTCGCCTTCGGTTCGCGCCGCCTCGATCATGCCCCGGTTCACATACATCGGACCACCGGGAAGCGCAAACGCGTTGATATCTCGCGCGTTTACGACCTGGAAGCTGTAGCGAAATTCCGGGTGTCGAAACTGCTCCGGAATTGCAGCTACGAGGCGCTGCCCAACTGATTCAACGTAATCGTCTATAGAACGGTCGCGCAGTATCGGCATTTGCTGTTCGACCTGCTGTGACGCCTTGCGGCCAAGCTCCACATCGTCCGAAATCTTATATTTATTCTTCGGCATCTCGATTCTTGTCTGAGCAAGGATCGAGAGTGGCATCGCAAGAAGCGCCAAAGCCGCCAACGCTGCCATTAGCCGCTGGGTTCTGTAGTAATAGTTTCTAATCATCTTTCTCCTCCGCGCGATTGGCGAGTGAAACTGCCAATGGACCGCGCTAATAAACTGGCGCAACTCAATCAAACTCACCTGAGCAAAATAAAAGAGCCGCGAACTCGGGCGAGTGTGCAGCTCTATTTTTCATTTCGAGCATCCTCCCCCGGAATAATTCTTTTTTCTGTCCGAACGCGCACGGGGAAGAGAGCTTTCGGCTTTGCCTGCGTTCGATGAAACTGATTAACCTCGCGTTTGCCTGACCCAGGTTGGCAGTAGGTTGCGAATTGAAAACTCAAGCTGAACCAAAATGCAACATCGGCTGCATCCGTTAGCACGATTTCAGTTCGCAATTTGTTCAAGTTGACTCCTTGCCAATCTCCGAGGAGTACGTTGCAAGGTCGGTGCCAAACGCCTGATCCCAGCGGTCTGACGACTATGACTTGGTCCGGGGCTTAATATGTTCGTTGAACCACTGAGTAAATTCATTTACAGGTGCGATATGGTGCGGCTCGCCCTTCCAAACGCGTATCATCGAAACCGCGAGAAAGATAAAAGCGGCCAACCCAAACAGTTTGCCCCCGACAGAATTGCCAGTGATTGCCCCTACCACTCCAAAAAGCGTTTGGACCACCAGAATCGCCAGATGCAGAGCCAGGCCCTGCGAAGCGTGAAATCTTACGCGGACTTCTGAACGTGGCGTCAAAAACAACTCCAGAAGGGAAACGACCACTCCGATATAAAAAGGGGCGTAAGGCAACATCATCGCCCACTTCTCGGGTAAGCCAATTCCGGCCACGGTTCGGGAGCCTGGCTTTTGTGTTAAAGGCAGATTCGGCGCGATCGCCGGCTGATAAGGAGTTGGCGGCGAATAGGTTGGCGGAACGAAAACTGATGGATAGGGTGAATCGATTTGGGGAGCGTCGTAACGACGAGTAGGCGCTTCAGAATAAATGTTCTCGCGTGCGCTTTCGTTTGCGGAAGCACCAAGTTCGCGAGTGGCGGCTCCCATTTCCTTTGTTTGCGGCCCACCTTCCGTGGGTTGTCCCCACACTTTCTCCGTCTTCCGAACCTCGTTTTCGTCCAGCGGATTAGTGTCGTATTTGCTTCTCTTGGGCTCCATCATGCAAGAGTTCCTACGTTCATCGTGTTTCTTTGGTTCAATCTTACTCGCCTCCCACACCATACTCAACCTGCTCCCACCGGTCGTCGCGCTCCGAAATGCGGAAGGCATGCATCACCGGTTCAGCGCCGGCTAAACCAATAATGAAATAGACTGCCTGCGGGTAGTAAGCCAGGCGAACATCCGTTCGCGAAGGTTCAGGTTCAACTGAGCGAGGATGCGAGTGATAAATACCAAGGAGACTCTCGCCACGTTCGCGCATTTGTCTTTGCGCGGCAAAAAGATCCTCCGGCGCTGCTTCGTAGGAAACGATTTTGTCGGCAGCTACATTGCGCAGCGAATAGACGCTTTGTGCGAGGCCATCATCACTACCACCGATCAAACCGCAACACTCGTTTGGTGCTCCCTCCCTGGCGTGCGCAAAAAGCTGATCACGGTGTGAAGGCTTTAGGACGATCATCGTTTGGAACATTTAATAGCAGGGCCCAGAAATTGTTACATGATCAGACCAACTGCCGCTTTCGACCCAGCCGCGCTCAGCGCAAGTCTTCTATTCTTTATCACTTATTCTCAGGTGCAGCTCTTTCAACTGTTTCTCGTCGACATCCCCCGGTGCATCAATCATGAGGTCAGCGGCAGAAGCGGTCTTGGGAAACGCCATCACGTCGCGAATGTTTTCGGTGGGCACCAGCACCATCAGCAGCCGCTCAATTCCCGGTGCGATGCCGCCGTGGGGCGGCGTGCCAAATTCGAGCGCATCAAGAAAGAACCCGAAGCGGGAGCGCGCTTCCTCGGTCGTCATCCCCAGGGCTTTGAACACCAGACGCTGCACGTCGCGCCGGTGAATTCGAATCGATCCACTCGCCAATTCCACACCATTGATAACCGGGTCATAGGCCTTGGTCCGAATCTGGCCCAGCAATGTTGTTTCGCCGCCATCAACGGCGCGTTCAAGCAACGTGAGGTCTTCGTCAACGGGCGAGGTGAAAGGATGATGCATCGCATAATAACGATCATCATCTTCATGATATTCAAACATCGGAAACTCGGTGACCCACAACGGCGCGTAAACATTTGGCAGAATTAATTTTTCGCGGCGCGCGACTTCATTCCGTAAGGCGCCCAAACTCGCCGCCACCGTCTTAGGCTTACCAGCAACGATTAAGACAGCATCGCCTTTTTCCGCCAGCGCCGTTTTTGCGAGCGCTGACACAGTCTCCGAACCCAGAGCCTTTAACAAAGAAGAGGTGGTTTCATCGCCAAGTTTTATCCAGGCCAGCCCCGCTGCTCCATATCGCTTGGCAAACTCCTGTAGCTCGTCGAGCGTCTTGCGCGAAAGTCCGGCCCCTCCGTGGACCACAATTCCCTTCACCTGGCCGCCGGCGGCGAGAGCCGAAGCGTAAGGTGCAAAGTCAGTTCCTTCGAGCGCGGCGGAAAGGTCCCGCAACTCCATGCCTTCAATTCTGAGGTCCGGCTTATCCGATCCCCACCGGCGCATGGCTTCGGCGTAAGTAAAACGCAGAAACGGTAACGGCAAATCAACGCCGATTAGTTTGAAAACGCGCGCAAACAATCCTTCAGTGACCGAATAGATCTGATCCAGCGTGGCGAAGCTCATCTCCAGATCGAGTTGGGTAAACTCCGGCTGGCGATCAGCGCGCAGGTCTTCGTCGCGAAAACAACGAGCAATTTGAAAATATTTGTCGAGGCCGGCGATCATGCACAACTGCTTGAACAACTGGGGAGACTGTGGCAACGCAAAAAACTTTCCCGGCTGAATGCGAGATGGGACAACGTAGTCGCGCGCGCCTTCAGGAGTTGACTTGATCAGAATCGGAGTTTCAATCTCAGTAAAGCCGTGCTCATCCATGTAACTCCGGATTTCACGCAACACGCGATGCCGCAAACGCAGGTTCGCCTGCAACTGCGGCCGGCGCAGATCCAGATAACGATATTTCAAGCGCAGGTCTTCGCTGGCGAGAGATTCATTTGACGCGTCTAGTTGGAAGGGGAGCGTGCGGGCATCGTTGAGCATCAACACTTCAGCGGCACGCACTTCGACATCGCCGGTCGGCAGTTTTGAATTCCGCGAAGCTTCATCACGTAGCAATACTCTCCCGGTTACTGCAATTACATATTCGCCGCGCGCTTCTTTGGCGCGAGCGTGGGCTGCTGGTGCATCTTCCGAATTGCAGACGACCTGAGTGATACCGTCGCGGTCTCGCAAGTCGATAAATGTCAGTTCACCAAAGTCGCGGCGGCGGGCCACCCAACCCATCAAAGTAACTGTTTTCCCGACATCGTCGGTTCTTAAGGCGCCGCAGGAGTGCGTGCGCTGGAGGTCTCCCAGGTTATCGAGCATGTTTGAATATTAACCGCGTGAGGCTGGTGATGCCAGCAGACTAAACTGACTGCGCGAGTTCGATTAGATTGCCGCCGGGGTCGCGAACATAAAATCTCGGTTTGCCCGGCATCGGCTGATCGTCGGGAATTATCTCGATACCGGCTGCACGCAGTTGCTCTTCCGCAAAACCGACACGGGCAACCGTGTAACAAACATGCCCTTTGCGCGGTTCGGCGGTTGCGTCGGCTTTCGCGGAAAGATGTAGCTGCACGCTGCCGAGTTGATACCAGGCGCCGCCGCGACCCTGCAATTCCACCGGCTTAGGTATCTCCTTCAAACCTAAAATGGAACCGTAAAACTCCTTCGCCGCAGCCTCAAGAGACTTCGAAACCACGACGTTGACGTGATCGAGTTGAACAATTCCGATGGGCATAGTTGTGGCACGCGCATCTTGCGCGTGGTTCTTTAATCGCACTCGCTCACGGTAGCTTGAAGTGAGGATTCTCAATCACGCCAAAGACGTTCCCAAAAGGATCCTTCACCGTGGCCACTTTGATGCCTTCGCCAACATCCTGAAGCTCTTCCTGCACAGTTGCACCTTTGTCTATCAAGTGCTTGACTGCTGCGGCGGCGCTGTCCACGCCCCAGTAAGCTACTGAGCCAGCTGACTTCTGACTTGCGTCACCCTCACTCGGTTGCAAACCAAGCTCGTAGCCGCCAACATTGAAGCCAACATAAAACGGCTCATCGAAGTAAGGCGCGAACCCCAGAACTGAGCTGTACCAGGCCTTCGCCTCATCGATGTCCTTTACCTGGTAGATTGCCGTTCGTAGTCCAAGAAACATAACCTCTCCTCAAACAAAGCTTTTGATTCGTCGAGTAGCCACTCGGATTTTGACTTCCGCCCGAGCGCTCGTTTCCTACTGAGATTTCTTATTAAACTTTTCCGCCTGGTCCAACGGGTCTTGCTTCAACTCTCCTGCCGGTTGTTGGTCCAGATACTGATTGAAGTCGTCCGATCTGTTGCGAGGAATGCTCAAAGACTTCCACTCCGCTGAGCGGAAATGCTTTGCCAGGAAAATGATCTGACCAATGTGATTCGCGTAATGCATCAACTGGCGGTTGATTGCCTGAATCACCGTGTGCTCTTGCCCACGAATCATCACCGTTCGGCCCAGATCGTCAGCGCCCAGTGGCTCGAGCGCTTCGAAAACGCGTTGCCATCCTTTCTCCCAATACGCGAGCACATCCTCCTTGCCGGTCTTCGGTTCGATGACAAACTCTGAGTCGCGATTGCGATCGGGCTTTTCGCCGTCTGAGGTTAGAAAATCCGTCCAGCGCGAAAACATGTTGCCAGCCATGTGCTTCATGATCACGGCAATGCTGTTTGCCTCTTCATCGAGGGTGATGAAAAACTCCTCATCACTTAGTTGATCCAGCGCTTTGTCGGCGAGCTTCTTGTAAGCACGGAGACTCGCGATTGAGTCTTCCAGATAGTGTGTGGCTAGTGATTCGTTCATTGCTCGATCTTCTCTGTGCTGACAATCCGTTCACCTGCGATGTGTGGCCTCACGGCGGTTTGGCTCTTCCGAATGCGTTGGGTCAACCTTCGCCACTTGTTGACGATTACAATTTTCTCTTCGAACGACAGGTGGGCCAAACGCTTTCGGCGTTGCGCCTTCTGCCTGAACAACTCGGTGACATCGGGGTATTTCTTCATTTTATTTTCTTACGGATCAGTTCCCATTCCTTGATGAGTCCATGTCGCGCCAAAATATCGGTCAGCAGTTCTGATCCATGTCCAACCCAGCACGCAGATCCTTCACATGAAGGAAACATCCAGATCGTTCGTGTTGATTGGCTCGATGTAGAAGAGAGCTGCGACTGCCCTACCGATGGCGTACTGCTCAACTACGCCATCCTTTACCATTCTGTTCAGGACTCTGAGCGTCTTTTCCATTACCTATATGGATCCTCGCAAGATCGCCGCCAAGTCTTCGCGCTTAATGCTGCGCTGCGTCCCCGATCGCATGTCCTTGATTGAAACTTCGCCTCGGGAGCGCTCTTCGTCGCCAATCACGGCCACGAAAGGAATCAGCCGCGCGGAGGCATACTTGAATTGCTTTCCAACCTTGTCCGCCTCCGGATAGAGATCCACACGCAGCCCTGCCCGGCGCAACTCATGAGCGAGCGCAATTGAATCTGTTATTGATTCTTCGTTCCAAATGCTAACCATCACATCGGCCGGCGAACTCACGATCTCTCCAGGAAACATTTCGCGCTCAGTCATGACCACGATGATCCGTTCGAGACCCAACGAAAAACCGCAAGCTGGAATTTCCTGGCCGAAAAACTGACCGACCAGATTGTCGTAACGACCTCCACCGCCCAGACTGCCGGGAAGATCTTTGACGTTAATCTCCATAATCGAGCCCGTGTAATACGACAACCCTCGCGCGAGACTTGGATCGATCTGGATGCGCGCTCCAGGTCCTTCTGCGCCGGCAAACTCTACAATTGAGCGCAACTCCTCAACTCCTTTTGCACCCAGTTCGTTGTCGCCGACAAATTCGACCAGCCGCCCGAGAATCGCTGCATTGAGGACTCGGCTCTTCTGTGGAAGATCTTCCTGGGCCGTTAGTTCGGCGGCGTGATCCAGGCTGCGGAGTTCCGCAAAGAAATTCAACAATCTATTCCCCGCCTCGTTATTAATTCCTCTATTACTGAATTCTTTTTCGACCCCTGCGCGACCGATCTTGTCAAACTTGTCCAGGGCCACGACTGCGAGATCATGTTGGGCAGCTGCGATGCCCGCAGTTTGAAGCAAAGCGGTCAACGCGTACCGATGATTGATCCTGATCACAAAATCGTGAAAGCCAAGCTTCGTCAAAACTTCACTAGCCGCCGAGCAAATTTCGGACTCCACCAGCATCGATCGTGAACCGAGGATGTCCACGTCGCACTGGTAAAACTCACGAAACCGCCCGCGTGCCGGACGGTCCGCGCGCCATACTGGCTGAATTTGATAGCGCTTGAAAAACCTCGGCAGTTCGTTTTGATACTGTGCGACAACTCGCGCGAGCGGAACGGTTAGGTCGTAACGCAAAGCCAGATCAGCTTCGCCAGTTTTTGCATGTTCACCGCGTTTGAGGATCTTGTAGATGAGTTGATTGCCTTCCTCACCATACTTGCCCATCAGCGTTTCAATGTTTTCAACTGCCGGAGTTTCAAGCGGCTCAAATCCATAGCGCTCGTAGACTTCCTTGATGATGCCGATGACATATTCACGGCGCCGGACATCAGCCGGAAGAAAATCGCGCATGCCTCGCGCTGGTTGAGTGTTGGATCCCAATGCTTTCTGCTTTCTGCTTACGCCCTCCCTCACGGTCGGGCCACTGCCCCGTCGCCTACTGCTCACTCTTGTGTAGCGGAATATATTGAACGTAGTTCTGCCAAAACATATCGAGCCCCGCAACTTCTTCGTCCGTCAGCGGACGCTTTACTCTTGCCGGAACGCCCATCACCAACGAACGAGGTGGAATAATTGTCCCCGGCGACAACAATGAACCCGCTGCCACCAACGATTGCGCCCCCACGCGCACGTCATCTAGCACGATTGATCCAATCCCAATCAGCGCGCCGTGTTCGACATAGCAACCGTGAAGGGTAACGCTGTGTCCCACCGTAACTTCGTCCTCAAGGATCGTCGGATGAGACCCGGTGCGAGTATGGATTACGGAATTGTCCTGGACATTCGTGCGATTGCCGATGCGAATGTGATACATGTCGCCACGCAAAGTGGCATTGCACCAGACTGACGACTCTTCGCCCATTTGAACGTCGCCAATCACCTGCGCGCTCACATCAACATATGCACTGGCGGGAATCTGCGGATGAACTCCGCGAAATGGTCTAATCATATTTTTGCGTCATAGTAGCATAATCGGGACCGCGTACATCTCATGAGCCCTCGGCTTAATCGCTACGGATTCTCGGTCTGTGCTGGGTCGTGCGGCTATGCTAAATTGACATCATGATCAACCGGCGCCCTATCTTGATTATCGTGTTGGCTGTGTTGCTGTCAGCAACCTCATGCGGCGGCGCTCTATATAAAGTGAAGCCCGCGATAGAACTTCCGCCGCTCGCGGATAACCTCAAGCGCGTGAGCGCAGGCGGTGTCGCGTTACGCGCTTCGCCGCTGCTCAGCGATGAAGATAATCAGGATCTCTTTGAAGCTAATCTTCCTTTGAGCGCAGTACTGGCGGTGCGCGTCGAAATGGTATTCGAAAGCGGCGTGGCAGTTGAAATGAAGCGCGCGCGTTTTCGTTTACGCGACAGCGATGCGAAGGAATGGAAACTAATATCGGCAAAGGACGCCATCTCACTCGTGCTGAAAGCAAACGAGGTTTACGTTTACAACCCAAATTCACGTAAACAGTTCGAAAAAGAGTTTGCCGCTTACGCGCTGGACTTGAAATCCCCCTTGTCAGAATCGGATCGACGCCGCGAAGGATTTCTATTTTTCCGAACGCCGAAAAAAGAACCGGTGGCGAGCCCTCAGGGGCTGGTGCTGAGCATTGACGGCCTTCCGCAAAGAGTCGAGATTCCGCTCAATTAACCTTCAGTAGATTGGCCACAGATACACACGGATCAACACTGATCTGAACAAACCTGCCAAATTCGAATTAATGTCTTCTGGATCTGTGCGAATCCGTGAAAATCTGTCGCTAACACTTCTTTATCCGGTAGAGCCAAAGCCGCCGCCGCCCCTATCGGTCTCGTCGATCTCATCCGCCCAGGCGGGTTCGGGTGTAATTATTTTCTCGATGATCAGTTGGCAGACCTTGCTGCCGGCAGCTAGTTGAATCGTCTCGCTGCCCGCATTGTAGAGGAGACAGCGAATTTCTCCCCGATAGTCCGCATCAATCACACCGGCGAGGGTGTCGAGTCCATTTTTCGTGGCCAAACCCGAACGCGGTGCGATCCGGCCGTAGTAACCTTCAGGAATGGCGACAGCAAGACCGGTGCGCGCCAAACAACGTTCACCCGGCCCAATTGCTAAATCTTCAATGGCATAGAGATCAAGGCCGGCCGCCGCCACACTTCCACGCGTTGGTAAAACCGCACGCGGATCGAGTCGCTTGAAATGAAGGGGTGACGGATTGGTAGAGGAATCTGAAGACAGCTGCGGCGACGAACTAATAGTCATCATTTGTAGGTTCTCATAGTTCTTCAAATCTCGTCGAAGTAAGAAGACTAAATATTTGTTCCCCGATGATAGTTTTAGCGCAAGGTTTACGCCTTAGGGGTTGTAAAAGCACTGTCGCTTCAGATTGGCATTCTCAATCGCCAGGATTGAAGCTGAGAACAAACCAAGTCATAACCTACGCAACCCACAAAGGAGATCTAAACGATGAAAACCAGACTCACAGTAATACTCTTCACAGTCACCGGGCTCGTGATACTCGCCGGCCAAGTTAGCGGAGGAAGTTCGGCAGCCCCTGGAGACAAATACGTTAACCCCGACTACAAAGGCGGCTCAAGCTTCAATCTGGCAAGTGCCGGACCAAATGTCCCTCGATGCGGGGCATTTCCAGATAACATCGAGCTGAATTTCCAGGGCTCGGGAATTGACACTGAAGGCGGCTACAATACCGCCGTTTTCTCTGCGTGCACCAACACCACAACCAACCTGGTGTTCGACCTGAAAGCTACCGATACGTATGTGCAAAGCGGCGATCAGGTCTTTATCGAAGGGGATCCCTTCGTGCTGGCGCCAAACCCTGCCAACTGTTCCGCCTCAAATGCTCAGGGCGTCCCTTTTCGTGTAACTGGGGGCACTGGAGGGCGCGCGGGAGCGAAAGGCCATGGAAAGTTCCACATCACCAGCAACCTGACGCCATGTAACGGGCTAGTAGTGCCGGCACAGGTTTGGTTTAAGGGAGTGTTCAAACTGCCTAACTAAGCACCCGGTTATCTCTTCAAGAATCACGCGCGTAATGTCGAGGGTCATCTTCTCGTTTCCATCAGGCGAGGCCCTTGACGCCGAGAACCGTCCGGCCGATTGACAGCTAGAATCGTCGTCGGCTGGGCCCTCGGTAAGCTCGAACGGAACTATGGCGCGGGGCCTTGCACCAAAACTAATGTTATTAGTCCGCAAGGCGGACGATTGATAATAGCCCAGCAGTTCACTGCTGGGGTAAAGAGGTGGAAGGATTCAAAGTCCGTGAAGCGGACGATTAATTATTCCGGCCAGTTCTCTAATTTTTTCAGCCGTCCGCTCCACGGACTTCTTCTGGGGCTGCCGTCGATCCCGGCGATGAATCGCTGGGCTATTTTCAGTCGTCCGCTAGGGCCGACTAAGTGCAGACCACTTTTTGTGCAAAGCCATGGCGCGGATTTCATTAACTATGAGAACCGACACGCTCACATCTTGGGAAGCGTAACACCGCGTTGGCCCTGATACTTGCCGCCTCTGTCTTTGTAGGAGGTTTCGCAAACTTCATCTGACTCAAAGAACACCACCTGGGCGACGCCTTCGTTTGCATAAATCTTGGCGGGCAGCGGAGTCGTGTTTGAAAACTCGAGCGTTACATAACCTTCCCACTCAGGTTCAAACGGAGTGACGTTCACCAGAATTCCACATCTTGCGTAGGTGCTCTTGCCGAGACAAATCGTCAGCACATTTCGGGGGATGCGAAAATATTCCACCGTGCGGGCGAGCGCAAAACTGTTGGGCGGAATCAGCACTGAGTCGCCTTTGACATCGACAAAATTCTTCGCGTCAAACTCTTTCGGGTCAACGATCGTGCTGTTGATGTTGGTAAATAATTTGAATTCATCGGCGCAGCGAATGTCATATCCGTAGCTCGAGGTCCCATAGGAAACGATGCGCCGGCCGTCGATTTCCTTGACCTGTCCAGCTTCAAATGGCTCGATCATGCCAAACTCACTGGCCATTTTACGGATCCACTTATCTGATTTTATGCTCATCTTGGGTTGCGGTGTTCGGCGTAAATGAGTCGAGAGAATACCGCGAGGCGACGACAAACAGCAACAAGAGAAAACAACTAACAAACAGCAATCAGCCAGGACGAAGAGCGCTAAGTGCTGATCATTGATTGCTGATTGTTGTTTTATTGATGTTGATAATCCCCGCACCCATGGTGAGATTAATAAAGGCGCCGCCAGACCCGGCGCGTCCCTTCATCTTGCGCGATGTTAATCCGGGCTTCTCTCGTTCTTCCAGACCGGCGTAACCATAATTAATTTGCCCGCTTTGAATGACCTCGCCGTCGAAATCGGCGCTGAAACCTGGCGGGAGTTCAAGCGTAATTGTTCCCGCAGCCACGCGAATGTCCACTCCTCCGCGGCGCCAACTTCTGGAAGGAACGGTCAGATTCACTTTTCCGGTTGCCACCGTTACGGCCAGTGACCCGCCACCCAGCTTAAGATTGGTTTCACTCTCAGCAGCTGTCAGCCGAACGTCACCTTCAATTCCAGAAATGGTTACCGGCCCCCTTCCGGCATTGATGTCCAGGTCAATCGCCGCAGGCACACGAATCCGGTAATCAATTTTCCATGGCAGACCCAGAAGCTCTTTCGGGAATTTTTTTGCGGCCCTGCGCATAAAGGCTTTGTCGTGCGTGCCGACTGTCATCACCCTTACATGATTTGAATCGTCGTCGACCATGAACGTATTAAGCACTCCGAGGCGATCGAGGTCTGCTTCGGTGTCTGCCCGCAGTTCAATCTCCGCGGTTATGTCCACTTCACTTTTTGACCAGCCTTCGATCCTGATTGAACCTGCCGGAGAACCGACGAGGGTAAGAGTTCCACCGTAACTGAGACGGCGGACCTCATGCCGGCTGGTAGTACGCGCCAGGGTGGGCACACGATTCGGATCGGGTAACTTCTTTTTTTGGGCGCTGACACATTGAAACGGAGGTAACGCGATGAAAAACACTAAGGCGGTCACCAGCAAACTCGTCCAAATTGATAAACGCTTCATGAGTTGTCTCTGATTAAACTCGGCCAGGAGTCATGCATTGCTTGTCCGTTGCGATAGTAGCATCACGAAGTGGTTCACGCATGGAGAGGCAAACGAAGAGGGTTGTAAAGGCCACAATCAGGAGACGACCGCGATCGAGTGTTCGCGAGGGAGGTTTCAAATAAAAATGGACGCCCGGTCTAACTGAACCTGGCGTCCTGCAGTCCGGCAGAAATTGTAAATATCTATCGACGCATGAAGGTGATGCTGCCGTTGAAGTTAGTCACGTTTACCTTCGAGCGGCCGTCAACCACTTCGCCTTCGTATTTTCTTCCGCCACCCAGGTTCTTAAACTTATCGTTCCAAAACTCACCCAGCTTTATTTGTTTCGTCGGCGCTGCTGCTGTCAAATGAAAGGCTGATTCAGCCGGAATGCGAATGGTAATGTGCCCTTTGCCGGATTGAAACTGGTAAGTTCCCTTGCGTGCAAACTCCCCGTCAAAATAGATATCTCCGATCGTGTTCTGGGCGAACACCTGCGAAGCGCTGATGCCCCTCAGTTCAATGTCGCCCTCGAGGGATACATGGGCCCGCACCAGGTCGCCGCGAATATTGCTGACGGTAATCTGCCCGCGCTTTGTTTCCAAATCAACTGACGAACTTACCGGCACCTGAAGTTTGAAATTGACGTCGCCGATGTCGCTGCGTCCCGGATTGTCGGCCATTACGTCAATGGTTAGGCCAGATCCATTATGCCGCGGCGCCACATTCGCTTTTGGCGATTCCAGGATCATGGTGAGTTTTATTTCGTCCCGGTTCCACGACTCGACGGTGATGGTACCTGAGATGTTTTTGAGCACCACGCGAACATTTTTCGGGGCCGGATACCGCTTCGACAATTGCTGCTGGCCTTGCGTAATGCCTGCGGACAACGTTCCGCAGACAAAAAGCAAGGCACACAAGGCGAGCCTGTTAAGTTGACGAGCGCGGGGGTGAACTGGTCGCGCGGACGCCGTTCGGGTTTTCATCAGCGTGAAACTTTCCAACAACTAGTGTCCTTGTATTCTCTTGCGGGGCGTTTCCAGCAGACGCATCAGAGCGCCGCAAATTCTTTCAGCAATGATAACTTTTCATTCAGGGCCGCGTTCAACATCTCTTCTGACACTTCATCATGAGGATCGAGAGTTAGAGCGTCAAAAGATTCGTTGACTGCCTGGTCAATAACTTTCAGATTTCGATCAAAGGTTTCGCGCATCTCGGGATTCCAGCGCGCCTTATTGAATTCTACCCTTTGGTTCCAATATGAAATCAGCTGCTGTTGCTGAGAGACGCGGTCGCGTACATTTGCAGCGCCAACCTGTAACCCCGCATCAGGGCCGGAAGCTTTAAACTGAGCGTCACCACTTTGCCAGCGACGCAGGCCAACCACGGTAGAAAGCGAAACTACTAAAACGATGGCCGCTGCTGCGGCCGCGAGTTGTGAAAAAGAGAGTTCCCAACTGCGACTGATCCAGCTCCCCCACGACGCGCGCGCGGGCCGCGACGCCGGGACACTTTCTCCGGCTTCAATCATGTTTCGAATGCGCAGCCACAATGCTCGCTCATTCGGTGGCGCACTATACTCGCCACGGTGCTCACGGCAAAAGCTCACGATTGCTTGCAGGTCGTTGCGGACATCTGCGCAGCCGAGGCACTCTTCCAAATGCAAGTTGAGCTTAGCCTGATCTTCCTGGCCCAGGGAGCCATCGATAAAATCCTCTATCAAATCCTGACACTTTTCGCAGTTCATCGTTATCGAACCTCTAACCTGCCACCTGAATTCCGAGTTTCCAAACACCACTGCAGGTGGCGACTTTCTTTTGCGATCAAGGGGAGACTGCGTTAACAACTAATCTTGGGGAAACAGTCAGTGAAGCTTTCAACTTCCGGGCAGGTCCAGGGGAATGAACCGGCAAGCCGTGTCTGTTGGAAGCTAGTCTGTCATCTTCTGTTGCCTCAAAAGTCCGCGCAATTTCATCCGCGCTTTGTGCAGTTGGGATTTAGAAGTCCCAACCGAGCAACCCAACATCCGTGCTATTTCTTCGTGTTCGTGTCCTTCAATATCGTGAAGGGTAAATACCATCTTGTAGCCGGGAGGCAATTGAGCGATGGCTTTGTCGAGCGCAATACGATCCACGACGGGCATCGCATTGGGATTCTCAGTGCCCTTAACTATCTGGGTCGGGGTCTCGCCATCATCCGTGGTCTGTTCCATCTTGACGCCGCGCTTACGAAAATGCATCAAGACCTGGTTTACCGTCAAACGATGTAACCAGGTGGTAAACGCCGACTCGCCACGAAAACTACCAATTTTTCGAAAGAGCTGGATGAAGACTTCCTGCGACAAATCCTCCGCCTCGGAGACATTACCGGTCATCCTCAAACACAGAGAGTAAACTCGACGATTATGACGCTGGTAAAGTCGCTCAAACGACCCCATGTCGCCTTGAGCCGCCTTTTGAGCCAGCGCGTAATCGGTTTCCTGCTGCGTCTCGAGTTCGGCTGCCGTCACGTGTTCGTATTGAGGCAAGCGACAAATGTATTTTGCCGTTTAGCGTTTGTTCGCCACGAGCATCACAGACCCAATTTTCAAAGGAGCAGCAACCCTGTCTTCGCTAAACCCGGCCATTTTCCGGGTTAAATGGTTACCCTCATCGCGGCTGTGTGATGCAGCGTTTTGAGCGCGTCGTTGCCTTTCCCGACCAAAGATATTGAATTTCTCCAGCCGCATCAACATTTAGAGATCAGCTCGGATGTACGGCCGGCCCTAAAGATACGGTCATCTGCGCCCTCTGACAAGTTTGACCGGCAATTAGGACCTCGATCGGGTTGGAAGCCGCCAGCTTGTCCCTGCTCCGCTCCGCGACCGAACTTCCTTTTGAGTTAGCCGGATTTCGCTTAAGATGCCTCTCTCCTAAATCATGCCCGACAAAACGAAGCAGCAGCGTCTCCGCTCAGCTCTACCCCTAATCCTGGCTGTCGTTCCGCCGATTTTCACAGGCCTCTCGATTTACATTTTTGCCGTAGACACTCCGCTATGGGATGAATGGCTGATCGGTGGCTATCTCCATGAGTTCTCTCAGGGCACACTCTCATTCCGCGATCTCTTTGCGCAGCAGAATGAGTATCGCCAATTTTTCCCTAATCTGATTTTTGTTGGCTTAGGCTGGCTCACTAGCTGGGATGTGCGCTCGTGGATGGCGGCCAGCTTCGTTGCGGCCGCAGTCGTTTCTTTCTGTATTTACCGACTTGGTAAGTGGTCACTTCCTGAGACCCCGTTGCGTGCGCCGTGGACCTGGTTCATCGCCAACCTAATAATTTTTTCCCCCGTGCAACATGAAAACTGGCTTCAGGGCCAGCAGCTCGTTTACTTTCTTCCCATCGCTTGTTTTACCGCGTCCCTACTTATTACCTCAACAGGTCAACTGCGTACCGGCACCAGGTTTTTGTTGTGCGCTGCGCTGTCAATCATCGCCAGCTTTTCATCCGTTAACGGCATGCTGTGTTGGATTCTGCTGCTTCCCTTGCTCGCCTGGTCAACATCCAGCTCGGAGTTCTGGCGGAAGAAATGGTGGGTGATTTTTTGGATCGCCGGCTTCGCTGCCACGCTCGCTCTTTATTTCAAGGGGTACCGTAGGCCCGTCCAAAATGACCCCTTTGCTTTAATACGAACCAATCCGGCTGACACTCTGGCGTATTATCTGGGCACGCTGGGACGTTCGCTGGCACCCGGCCGCACGTTTATCGCAGTGTCCGTCGGATTGGTTTTGATTTTGCTTTTCGTGTGGACCGGGGCGCGATTTGTTAAGGCGCTGCGCGGCTCGTCGCCTCACGCTCGACGATCATTAACCTGGTTGACATTAGGCGCCTACTCGGTATTGACAACAGGCCTGCTTACCATCGGCAGACTCGATCATGATGCGTCACGCGCTCTTGCCCCAACGCGCTACACCACCTACACCATCTTTCTGCCAGTCGCGCTGGTGTATCTCGTTGCGATGAATGGAGGAAATGACTTCCGTCAGCTCCGCCTGTTAAGTGTGAGGATTTCGGCTCGCGTTGTTGCCTTTGCTGCTGTCACGCTCGTGATCATTCATCTCGCCATCTACGCGATGGGCATCCGTCAAATGAGTAGCTTTAGAACGGCCGCGCTCTATTCGAAGGGGTGTTCGTTGTTTGTGAACGTCCTCGACGATGAATGCCTCACTGAACAGGTATTTCCAGATCTCGACGTTTTGATGCGGAACATCAATCAGACTAATCGTTTAGGATTTATTAGACCGGGACTGATGAAGTCCAATCGAGTTGAGGAAATCGCTGACTCGCAATTCTCGGGTCGCGATAGCCTGGGAGCCTTTCAGGGACTTGCGCCTGCAGAGAACGGGACTTACATAGCGTCGGGTTGGGCCAAACTGCCCGGACGCGATGAGCCCGCTGACGCTGTTCTGCTGGCTTTTGCAGACGGCGATAGCCCTCCGGTGATATTTGCAATTGCGCCCGTAAACAGGAGTCGGGACCTTGTTTCGGCGCTGATTGGGCGCGGCAATTATGGCGACGCGCGCTGGTCGAGGTCATTCGGGCGGGAAAGAATCGCTTCTGAGAGGGCGCAATTGACGGCTTGGGCTTTTGACGCATTGAGCGGAAAGGCTTATAAGCTACAAGGCGTACACGCATTTCAGAACCAGTCCGGTTCGAACCAAATAAATGGACATGAGCATTCTAAATAAACCTGGAATCAGTGTCTTTTTCCCTGCGTTTAACGACGCCGGCTCCATCGGTGGCCTGGTTGACGTAGCGCTGGAGATTCTTCCCGCCCTAACAGACGACTATGAAGTGATAGTGGTTAACGACGGCAGCACTGACGCCACGGCGGATGTGCTCGATCTGATAGCCCGCAAGCATCCGCAGGTGAGAATTGTTCACCACGAACGAAACCTGGGTTACGGGGCTGCTCTGCAAACAGGATTTCGCAGCGCCCGGAAGGAACTGGTTTTTTACACTGACGGTGATGGTCAATATGACGTTCGCGAATTGTCAACGTTGAGACGCTTGCTGACTGATGACGTAGACGTCGTCAACGGATACAAAATTAAGCGCTCTGACGGAGCCAGTCGAAAGTTGCTGGGAGGAATTTATAACCAAACAGCACGGCTGATGTTTCAATTGCCCATTCGAGATGTCGACTGTGATTTCAGATTAATGCGCCGCCAGAGGGTCCAGGAAGTTGAGATCACTTCTTCAACCGGCGCAGTGTGCGTCGAGTTAATTTCGAAACTGCATCGTTCAGGATGCACTTTTGCAGAAGCACCAGTAGGTCATTATCCACGCCTTTACGGTAACTCGCAGTTTTTCACGTACCGCCGGGTCCTGAACACCGCGATTGATTTTTCACGGTTGTGGTGGAGGACGTTTGGGGCGGGCACTAACAGAGTTCGCAATCAGTTGCGACAGACAGATTCCTGATTTTTAATTCCCAAATGCCAGATCGATTCAGCGTTTACAAAGGCTGTTCTGTCTTGATTACCGGCGGCGCCGGTTTTATTGGCAGTAATTTGGCCCGCAGTCTGGTTGCCATTGGCGGGGTTAAAGTTTCCATTGTGGACTCGTTTATCCCGGAACAGGGGGGCTGTCTTTTTAATCTCCACGGAATTGAGAACGACATCGAATTACACCGGGTCGATTTGCGGGATGCTGCCCTGCTCAACCACCTGGTAAGCGGCGTAGACTACGTTTTTAACCTCGCGGGGAACGTCAGCCATTTGGAGTCGATGTTGAACCCCCAACTGGATTTGGAACTCAACTGTGTAGCGCACCTCACGCTCCTCGAAGCCATTCGTCAATACAATCCCCATGTGAAGATCATCTTTACCAGCACGCGTCAGGTTTACGGTAAGCCGCTTTACCTGCCGGTGGATGAACAACATCGGCTGGCGCCACTCGATGTAAATGGAATTAACAAGCTCGCGGCGGAACATTATCATCTTCTGTATCATCGAATTTACGGCACGCGCGCAGTCTGCCTGCGACTAACAAATACCTACGGGCCACGGCAACTTCTTTGTCATGATCGACAAGGGTTTATTCCGTGGTTCATTCGCGGGGCAATGGAAGGCAAGGTGCTTGAATTATTTGGAGACGGCAAGCAGCGCCGCGATCTCAATTACGTGGACGACGTCGTGGAGGCTTTGTTATTGACCGGCGCCAGCGAAGCGACGGATGGCGAGATATACAATCTGGGCGCTCCGGACCCTGTTAGCGTCGCGGAACTGGCGCAGGAACTAATCTCGCTAACTGGCCGCGGCGAGATTCGCGCAGTGCCATTTCCCACCGAACGGCAGTTGATCGATATCGGCAACTTCTATTCAAGCTACCGCAAGATCGAGGGCGTAATTGGCTGGCGCCCACGCACATCACTTCGAACCGGGCTTGCTTTGACCATTGACTACTACAAGAAGTACGGAAAGCATTACCTGGAACCCGATGGCCATCTCCTTTCTCGATCTAACTAGGCAGAATCCGGAACTCGAAGCGGAGACCAGCGCCGCCCTGGTGCGCGTTTATTCGAGCGGTCATTACATTCTGGGGCCTGAAGTCCAGGCGTTTGAAGAGGAGTGGGCTGGCTTTTGTGATCTTGCCGCGTCAGCCGGAGTAGCCTCGGGCACAGATGCATTGTCACTTGCGCTCATCGCATCAGGCGCAGTGCGAAAAGGCGCCGGCGATGAAGTTATTGTTCCAACACTAACGGCGCCTTACACCGCGCTGGCCGTTTTGAACGCCGGCGGCGTCCCGATCTTTGCGGATATCGATCCCGACATCTATACCCTCGATCCTAATGCGATCGAAACGGCTCTGACTTCGCGCACTCGCGCAATTATTCCAGTGCACCTTTATGGACAGATGGCCGACATGCCGGCCATTTGCAAGGTCGCGGACAGACATCAGTTGATCGTGATCGAAGATGCAGCTCAGGCGCACGGCGCTCGTCAAGGCGGGCGTTCACCCGGGGCCTTCGGAATGGCCGCCGCCTTCAGTTTTTATCCAACAAAAAACCTCGGCGGATTTGGCGACGGCGGGGCAGTCGTTTCAAATGACCCGCGATTGATCGAGAAGATCAAAATACTGAGGCAAGGGGGACATGAGCCTGCCTCGTCAGGACAGTTAGAAGGACGCAATTCGCGACTCGACGAACTTCAGGCGGCACTGCTGCGCGTTAAACTAAAGCATCTTGCCGATTGGAATCAGCGACGAAAGAACCTGGCTGCGATCTACAAGGATGCCCTCGCTCCCGCCGCCGGCGTGCGTCGGCCGGTTGTGCGAGAACCGCACGCGCACGTCTTTCATCTTTACGTTGTAGCTCACAATGATCGTGAAGGATTAAGAGCTTATCTTGCGGCACGCGAAATCGAAACGATGGTTCATTATCCGCATCTGCTGCACCAACAAAAACTTTTCCAGCGATCAAAAACTCTCACCCTGCCTGTCGCTGAGAGCCTCCTGAATCGCATCGTCTCATTGCCACTCTACCCGCAGCTTACTGAAAGCGAAGTGCGAGCCGTGGCGCAGGCGGTCGTCGAGTTTGAAACGGACTCGCAGCACTAAGCAATCACTATCTCTATTAACGTTCGACTGGCTTTTCGGCGATACAGATTGCGGACAAGCCTGCCGGCAAGCTCGCGCCTGGCTGACTGAGCCAACGGCCCTCTAAAGCCAGCGCCGTTTTGAACAGCCCATCCAGCCATTGAAACGGCGAAGGCAGCGGTTTCACGTCGGATCCTTTGCTGGTTAGTCCAAGCCGCTTCAGGACCAAACGGTTAAGCGCCGCCAGAGGCAACAGCGTGAAGTTTGCATAAGTCGAACGCCTGACTCGAAAACCTGCGTACTCAAGTTTTCGCTGCAATTCAGGAAGGCTGTAACGATGTTGAGTTCCGAGAGCTTCGTCGTGACTGCTCCGCATCCAGTCATACGCCGCAACGCGCACAAACACAGAACCACCCGGGCGCAGGACGCGATACATTTCGCCGATCGCGGTCATATCCGAGTCTTCTCCGGGCAATTGGACCAGAACGTCGAAGCTGGAAACTACGTCGAAGCTTGAGTCTGAAAAGGGCAGGTGTGTTACTGAAGCTTGAGCGAGATTCTTAGATCCGTGTTGAGTGCAAAAGTTAAGCGCATCGGAGACTAGATCAATTCCGATGACTTTTCCGTTACCGGCATAAGCCTCAAGCCATTTGAGATTTCCCCCCGTGCCGCAACCTGCGTCAAGGATTCTTCGGTCCAGGTGACGCGGCAGGATTGGATCCAGCAGCGACGCAGTCACTTCCCGCATGCCTGCAAACCACCAGAGGTTTGCTTCCAAAGCGGCCAGGATTTCGTAGTCTTCCCTTTGCATCAAACGGCGCCGAGAGTGATCGCGTTTCTGGTTTAGATCCAGTAAGTGCGATCGAGCGAACGATACCCCACTGCCTCAGCTACATGAGCGGAACGGATTTCTTTGGTGCCCTCAAGATCGGCAATTGTGCGGCTAACTTTCAGGATACGGTCATAAGCACGCGCTGACAAACCCATCCGCGTCATCGCCCGTTCCAGCATTTGTTCGCTGTCTGCGTCGATTCGACAGTGAGTACGGATCATTCGTGGGGTCATCTCGGAATTTGAAAAGATCTTCTCTCCAGCCAATCGTGAACTCTGTCTTTCCCTGGCAGCCATGACGCGCTCGCGAATCGCCGCCGAATCGTCCGTCTCAGGCGGAGACTCTCCAGTCAAATCGCGAAACTTAACTGCTGGCACGTCGATATGAATGTCTATGCGATCCAGGAGAGGCCCGGAGATCCGACCGACATAACGCTGGATCTGGAGTGGAGTGCAACGGCACTCACGCGTCGGGTCGTTCCAGAAACCACAGGGACACGGATTCATGGCCGCCGCCAGCATGAAAGATGCCGGGAAGGTCAACGACATCGCCGCGCGGCTGATCGTAACTTTTTGATCCTCAAGAGGCTGGCGCAATACTTCGAGAACGCTACGATCAAACTCCGGCAATTCATCCAGAAACAACACGCCTTTGTGGGCCAGGGAAACTTCTCCTGGACGCGGCACGGCGCCCCCGCCGATCAACCCGGCGTCGCTGATCGTGTGATGTGGCGATCGAAACGGGCGTTCCGTTACCAGACCGGAACGGCCAGTGAGCCCTGCGACCGAATGGATTTTAGTGAGCTCCAGCGCCGCTTCGAATTCAAGCGGTGGCAGGATGGTGGGCAACCGTTTCGCCAGCATCGTCTTGCCCGAACCCGGTGGCCCAATCAGTAAAATATTATGAGAACCGGCGCTGGCGACTTCCAGCGCGCGCTTGACCGAGAGTTGCCCGCGAACCTCGCGAAAGTCCACTGCATATTTGTCTGAGCGCACTAGAATCTCTTTTGGATCAACTCTGAGCGGCTGGGGCGGATTCGGCGAACGCAGAGCTGCAACCAATTCAACGGCGCTCCGGAGGTCAGAAACAGGGTAAACGTTTACGTCGGAAACAACCGCTGCCTCTTTCGCATTCTCGTCCGGCAATATGACATGCTTGATCAGAGCTTCGCGCGCCAGGATCGCGATCGGAAGAGCGCCCTTAATCGGTCGCACGCGTCCATCCAGGGAGAGTTCGCCAACGCAAAGAAGATGAGTCAGACTGTTCTCTTCGGACAGGTCGCCGTTGGCACCCAATATTCCAAGCGCGATTGGGAGATCGAAGCTCGCGCCCTCTTTCCTTACATCCGCAGGCGCAAGGTTTATGGTGATTCTCTGAAACGGAAAAAAGAACCCGCAATTGGTAATTGCGGCGCGGATGCGTTCACGTGATTCGCGCACGGCAGCATCGGGTAGTCCGACGATGGTTACAGATTGAGGGTTCTCTGCTTCGCCACGTACTGGCGTCAGATCAACTTCGATATCAACCAGATCAGCATTGATGCCGTAGACGGCGGCCGACAGCGTGCGAAAGAGCATGGGAGGATTCCCTTCTGCAAACAGATGGAAAAGCTGAAATTAGGTCGTAGAAAAACAAAAAGAGCGCGCTTACGATCGGATCGAAAGCGCGCTCGACAGTTTCCACGGTCACCGTAGTGAACGAGGTAGACGCGTTAGAATTTCAAAGCAGCAGACTTACTTGCGGCGAGAAGGGGTAACACCAGCGCTCGCGGGCAATTTCACTTCCTGCCCCGCACGAAGCTCAACGTTCGCTGTTACACCGTTCAGGCGGGCAACTTCGGTCGCGTCAAGATTTCGTGCAGCTGCGATTCTGGCAATCGTATCACCTTTGCGAGCTCGAATTTTAGTCAAGCCGGAGCTGGCAGGTTCTGCGGTGCCAGGCTTGGCGCGACGCCAATTCGCTAACCGGATTCCACTACTGGGAACTACCAACTTCGTAGCGGATGAAAGATCCACACCAGTGTTCATCGCTTGCAGCTGGGCCACACTCACTCCAGTGCGATTTGCTACGGTCTGCAGGTTTTCGCCTGGGGTAATCGAAATAACCCTGGCCGAATCCCTACGTTCCGCGGGTATGCGCTTTAGGATCGCGTAGAACTGTTTTCCTTTGCCGCCGGGAACACGAACGTTGTAAGCCTCGCCCCGGGGCGTAACTTCACGTTTGAGTTCCGGGTTTAGGCCGCGAATCTGGTCAACACTCGCATCCGTTGCTTCAGCAACGAGCTGCAGGCTGGTGGAGTTCGACACCTGCACCACGTCATAAGCAAGCGCTGGTTCCGGACGAATTCCCTTGAAGCCGTATTTTTCGGGATTCTTGGCAATCAGTATCGTAGCCAGAATATTGGGCACGTAATTTCGAGTCTCCTGGGCGATATAGGGGTAGATGGCCCAGAAATTAGCTTTACCAGCGCGAGAAATTCCCCGGTCGATGTTGCCCTGACCGGTGTTGTAAGCGCCCATTGCGAGTTCCCAGTCACCGCGATAATGAGCGGCCAGGGACTTCAGATAACGAGCGGAGGCGCGAGTGGCTTGTTCGAAACTATTGCGTTCGTCAATCCAGGCAGTTTGTTTGAGTCCAAACTGACGGCCGGTGCCAGGGATAAACTGCCACAAACCCGATGCAGCTGCCCACGACATCGCCTTTGGCTGCCATGCACTTTCAACCTGACCCAGCCACGTGATGTCCACGGGCACGCCCTCTTCCTTGAAAATCTGGCGCGCGAGCTTCATGTAGCGACCTGACTTGCGCAAACCGGATTCCATGGTGGAACGACCGCGGCCCTGGTAGTAATTGATGTACTGTTGAATCAGGGGATTGATGGTGAATCCGAAGTTTACGTTTTGTTTCGCCTGCTCGAGCGCGATCACATCGGCGCTCGAAACGTTTTTCTCGTCTTCAGTCAAAACTAGTTTGCTGAGTTCATCGAGCGGCGACGGTTCAAACTTTTGATCACGAAACCCGATTTGCGGCGGATCATTTTTTTGCTGAGCGCCAGTGTTTTGCGCAACCAGCTCTGACATATTTGCCTGCACTGGAACTCGGGTCAGGGGAACCTCTTCACGATAAATATCCTCGACCAGCTTCACATAGAAACTGTTCAGTCGATGACTCGCCCTAACGTCGAGACCCGATTCGAGAATCTTATCAACGGCCTTGTCAAACTCTTCCCGAGCGGCTTCCCGCAGGTTCTTTTCGAGATTTAGTTTGCCCTGACGGAAATGCATTTCCGATTCGGAAATAACTTTGGTGACCTGGGGCTCAGCACTCTGCTGCACCGTGGGAATATCACGAGCAGAGGACCCCTCTGGAATTTGAGCGACAACGCTGACCGCCGGCACTGCGAGCACCGTGAATAGCATGAACCTCGCTATTAGGGTCGGGCAGTTCGTTATCATCAATCGTCGTTCTCCTTCGCCGGTATGATTAGTGCTTTTCAGATTATTTTCCTTTCGGAAGCGCGTTCATACCGCTTCCGTAATTTGCGAGGTCTTCGGGGCTACCTTGATGGTATGAATGGCCGGAAAGTTCCCGTAAACCTAGCCCCAAAGTCAGTCCGGAGGTTATCACACGGCCTTCAGGGGAGTCAAACAAGTCTCAGTCAAATAAACGCTAAATTGGTGAAGTTTTCCACCATAATCACGGCAGGAATAAAGATGCCGGAGCGTCGAAAATGGTTGGGTCACATAGGGCAAATCATAATGAACAAAATTAACCGTTTAGCAGGCTTTGCGGCACTCGTGCGCACTGACAATCCCGAGGTAATCTGGTAGAAAATTGACTCTCACGACGAGAATCATCATGAAGCGCACAATCGTAATCGGCGACATACACGGCTGTTTTGACGAGCTGGTTTCCCTCCTCGAGAAAGCTGAATTCGGACCTGAGGATCAACTCGTCGCAGTCGGCGACCTGATTGTGAAAGGGCCAGCAAACAAAGAGGTATTGGAGCTTTTTAGTAAAGATCCACGGTTTAGTTCAGTTATCGGAAACCATGATCTCGCTATTCTTAACTTCTGGCGGGGTAAGACCGCTTACCTCAAAGATTCACAACATAAGGCTCGCCTTGAACTCGAACCTGAAAAGGACCAACATGAGAAGTATCTCGCCTCTTTGCCGTATATCATCGACCTGGGAACACATGCAGTGGTTCACGCGGGGGTCCGGCCCGGGGTCCCGTTCAAGGATCAGTTGCCGGCGGATCTAACAGAACTCCGGACGATGGGAGCAGATCGTACGAGCCGAGAGGGCACTCCCTGGTTTGAAGTTTACGAAGGTGAGAAAATTCTACTGTTTGGTCACTGGCCATCCGCCAAGCCGCGTCGCGGCCCGAGAGCAATTGGGTTGGACACGGGCTGTGTATATGGCAACTGCCTTTCAGCATATATACTCGAAACTGACGAGGTGATTCAGGTTCCCGCAAAACGGGTGTACGACCGACCGCGCGCTCGATTTCACCGCCAGATTCAGTAGGCTTTTCACTTCGAACAGACTGAATATCGTACACTTATATGCTAATTGTGCGTTTATCAGCTTAAAATTCGCTTATCGGGCAAACGTTTCGTTGATCCAACGCCTCGTAGTCGCGTTTGGAACAGACCTTGCTAAAATTACTGCCGGTATAGCTCTCCACCTGGCAAATGAAATCGTAACTACAACATCATCCGCGTTCGGGATTACAAAATGTCAACTGCCTTAACCAAAGAAACGCCTTCAGTTCAGCGAGCAACGGCTCGGCTTCCCATGCTGCAGCCGACTGCCGACAACGCCACGCGATTGTTTTTCAACCGCGAATTGAGCTTGCTCGAGTTTCACCGCCGCGTGCTGGAAGAGGCGCTCGACCACTCTAATCCCGTCCTGGAAAGACTAAAATTCCTTTCAATCTTCTCGTCGAACCTCGATGAGTTTTTCATGATTAGAGTGTCCGGACTCAAAGAGGAATTGGAAGAGAACATAACCGAACTCTCCGCCGACGGCATGACTCCCGGCGAACAACTCGCCGAAATCAGGAAACGTGTACTTCCCCTGGTCGATATTCAGGCGCGATGCCTCCAGAACGAAATTCTTCCCGAACTGGAAATAGCAGGTATACACATCGTCGGCTATGACACGCTGACCCAACCCGAGCGTGAATCGCTGCGCACTTACTTTATGGAAAAGGTGTTTCCAATTCTGACGCCTTTAGCAGTCGATCAGAGTCATCCGTTTCCGTATATCTCACCACTCAGTTTGAACCTCGCCCTTAAAGTGGAAGCGCCGGAAGGAAAGTCGGCGGCGGATCCGAAGCATAGGCACCAACCGCGTTTTGTGCGCATCAAGGTTCCCTCCGTCGTGCCGCGTTTGGTCCAGGTAGGCGCGTTAGGTAAGAAGTTTGTGCTTCTCGAAGATCTAATTGAGGAAAATAGTGCCACGCTTTTCCCTGGAATGATTGTCGGAAAGTGTGATCGATTTCGGGTGACGCGTGATGCTGACATCGAAATCAGGGAGGACGAGGCCGAAGACCTCTTGCGAATCATTCAGCAAGAGTTACGTCGCCGGCCGTTTGGACTGCCGGTGCGGCTGGAAGTTTCCGCCGGCATGCCGGAGGAAATGGTTAATTACCTCCTGAGTTCGCTCGACCTTTCCGCAGATGATGTCTATGTCACTGACGGACCGCTCGCGGTTCAGGATTTGATGTCGCTCTATAAATTGAATCGTCCCGATCTGAAGGACGACCCTTTTGAAGCGGCGCGGCCAACCTGGGCTGGCAAAGAATCTATCTTCGACGTTTTGAAAGAACGCGACGTCGTGCTGCATCACCCTTACGACGCCTACGAAACCGTCACAAAATTCATCAACGAGGCAGTTGAGGATCCGCAGGTCGTGGCAATAAAGATTTGCCTTTATCGGACCGGGCCCGACTCGCCTATTCCACCCGCTCTGATTCGAGCGACTGAAAAGGGCAAACAGGTGACTGCGCTGATTGAGTTGAAAGCGCGGTTTGACGAGGAAAGCAATATCGAATGGGCGAGAAAATTGGATGAAGCCGGCGTCCATGTGGTTTATGGGATTCTTGGTCTGAAGACGCACGGTAAGCTTACGCTGGTGATCCGCCGCGAAGGCGAGGCCCTGAAGCGCTACATGCATATTGCCTCGGGTAATTACAACCCGACGACTTCATGCACCTACACCGACCTGGGATTATTCACTGCCGATGATGAAATCGGCGCCGACGCGACGGAGCTTTTCAACTACCTGACTGGCTGCTCCCGGCAAATGGAATATCGCAAGCTGTTCGTCGCGCCGGTCAATCTTCGCGAAAAGATGAATGCCTTGATTGACCGGGAAATCGATCATGCGGAAAACGGCAGGCCGGCCCACATCATGGCGAAGATTAATCGACTTGCAGACAAGCAGATGATCCAGAAACTTTATGAAGCGGCAGCGGCTGGCGTAAAAATCGATTTGATTGTTCGCGGCATCTGCATGCTGCGGCCGGGCGTTCCGGGATTATCCGAAACCATCACGGTGCGCAATGTCGTTGGCCGTTTTCTGGAACATAGTCGCGTTTTCTACTTCGCAAACGGGGGACAGGAAGAATTCTACCTTGGTAGCGCCGATTGGATGTCTCGTAATCTGAAGCATCGAATTGAAGTTGTAACTCCGGTGGTAGAGCCGGCGGCAAAGGCCTATCTGAAGGACCAATTGTTGATTGCCTACCTTCGCGACAACGTCAAGGCTCGACTGCTGCAGTCGGATGGATCATATGTTCCGGTCGAACGCGCACCCAACGAGGAGGCGTTTGATAGTCAAAGATTTTTCATCGGCAAAGGAGCAGCTGGTCTGCAATAACGTTCTGTCCGGGGGAGCGTATTTCTCGGGAGTTCCAAAAGGTTCATTTGAAGCATATGGTCCAACCTGATCCTAAAAGAAAAAAAGAAATCCTGACGCTCGTAACTGTCTTTGTGCTGGTGCTCGGCTTGAGCGCTTTGGTGGTCTACCTGGTTGCTGCGAAAAAAGCGAGCAACGAAGCAGCCAGATCGACAACTCCGCCGGCGGTGGTCGCACAAACTCCGGACGGCCGTCAAAACCCGCCGGTTGCCGGCGCCAACGGAACAATCATTGACGAACTCTTCGGCGCGTCCGCCAATGGCCCGGTGGTTCGTCATGAGTCTGTCGGCGAAGCGGCAGCCGCGATCACGGTTAGGTTGCTACTTGCAGCTTTGCTGGGTGCAGCGTTGGCCTTTCGGCCGCGCCGGCGATTACGGGCTCTGAAGCGAAACCCGTTCGTGGGTCAAACTCAAATCCTGCTCGCGGTAGTGGCAGCCGCTTTAATGATTATCGTCGGCGATAATGCCGCCCGCGCGTTCGGAATCTTCGCCGCTGTATCGCTCGTCAGATTTCGAACGAACATTCGCGATCCGAAAGAAGTTACGGTACTGCTGATCAGCCTGGCGGTAGGTTTGGGCGCGGGTGTGGGGCGTTGGGAGTTGTCGCTGATTCTAACCTTCTTTTCTTTACTAGTGCTCTGGCTGCTCGAACATAAAGAGGCTGAGCAAGTCTCCCGTGCAATGGAACTCACGGTTACAACCAGAGAAGTTGCAGCAACCCAGATTGTTCTCCGGAAGATACTTGGACAACATGACTTCGTTGCGGAAATTCGCGCGATCAAACGCGAGACTTCGAAAGAGCCGCTGGGGAGTTTGACTTACCAGGTGGATGTAAATCCAGTGGTGACTACCGACGAGATTAGCGCCGAAATCCTCGGTCTGGATTCGGCCAACGTGGCTGGGATTGAGTGGAAACAGACGAAAAGCTTCCCTAACATGTATCAATAGTTCATTGACGATTGGTGGGGAGTTGATGAGTGCGATATCAACGAAAGCTTCTGGTTGAACTACGCACTGAATCGGAATTGCCACGGACGTCTTGCAACTCTTTCGCTTGCAATTTCTTTTGGGAACGCCTCCGTCGAATTGGAGTGCGCTCTTGCAGCAAGTCCTTATGCCTGCCTCCGATGATGTAAGCCAGCGCCTGATAACTTAAAGACAACAGCGACGCAGCACGTGTGATGCTGCCGTTTGCCTCAGCCAGTGCCCGTCGGATTAGCGTGCCTTCAAACTTCAACACCTCAGCCGTCAAATCACAGGGGCTTGGAATCACCAGGGGTGCGGCTTCGGGTTCTAATTCCTGATTCAGCGCCGCGTAGACCTTTTTGGCTGCCGCGTGGAATCTGACAATCAAGTCCTGATTCAAAGAGGTTGCCAAACCGTCACTGGCGCGTTCAAAAGCAGCCTGAAGCCCGGCGCGCGACAAGCCGGTTAGTTCCTCAATCATTGTTAAAGCCGCGAGTCCGGCTACGTTAGTAGCGCCAATTTGATTCGAGACGTCGATGGCTTTTTCCAGGGTAAACCGAGCGCGCTCGTCCTGTTTGAGTCGAGCCAAAACGATCCCCTGAGTAACCAGCGCTTCAGCCAGGAGAGCGTGCTGACCGCTCTTCTCAAAAACCCTTATCGCCTCGCGGATCGCAGCCTCCGCATCCCTGAGCTTGTTTTCGGCAATAAAGACCTGCGCTCGCGTTTCGTCGATTTGCGCAACTCTAACCTTGTCTTTGACACTCGCCGTGAGTCGTTGAGCCTCGAGAAGATATTTATGCGCCTCTTTATAACGGGCAAGATTGAAAAGGATCAGTCCGACGTTGTTTTTTACCACGCAGCGATAAACACTATTTCTTCCAAGTGCGAAATGATGATCGGCTCTTTCAAATTCGCTGAGCGCTTTCTGCAGGTATTCGTCGCGTTTCGCAGGCTCCGCCCGGGCGAAATTACGCAGCACAATCGCGATCTCGTTGTGATAGGAACCCTTAATCGTGTCATTGGAAACGTTCTCAAAAAGAGCGGCGTTTTCGTCCAGAATCCTGGCAGAGACGTCGAATTTCAGGGCTGACGATTCGATGGTTATTAACTTGAGCAGCGCTCTGGCGCGAGAAGTTCCAGGAGGCAAATCTTCCAAAGCTTCGCGAAGTAGAATTCGCGCTTCATCCAATTGCCCGCCACGCCAGTAACAAAAGGCGATCTCCGAGCGAGCAGCGGCCATTCTCTTTTTGTCACCGACCGACTCATAGTAGGTGATGCTTTCGGTGATGAGGTTTTTTGCTTCTTCCTGAGTTTCCTTGTTCTCTGTTCTACCGCCGACCCAACCGGTCAGGATTCCCGACGTCAGCAATACCTCAGCGGCAACTGAGGAAGCGAGACCATCCATTTTCGGACGTTCACCCATGCGCCAGAGGGGTCGCATCGCTTTCAGGGCGCTCCCGACATCCGCCTGGTCTTTAAACGCCATTGCGTTCTCGCAACGCAGCAACGCTTCTTCGTCAGCAGTAACGGGCGAGAGGGCCTGCCTTGATGGCGAGGTTGTTTTCATAAAAGTTTAAAGCCTCTTAGAAGTGAGAGTCCCTACAAGTCCGAAGCACGGCGATATTAATTGCCTCTTCTATCCCCTTGCAAGATTTTCCAGTTGAGAGCGCGCGCAGGTCAATGTAAAAAATCTTGCATCGTAGATTTTCGTGGGAAAGTGGCTCTTGCCATCATCCGAAACCAAGATGCAAACTTTCGCTTTGGGGATGCTGCTCCGCATTCGCTGCGGGGCTCCCGGTTTTGCGATCAGACTGCCAAGCGCAATCGCCCGACCTGACGGATACGAGCAAAAGCCGCCCTGTTTGGGGCGGCTGCTAATTTGTACCGGAGGCGAACCCTAGTCTCTTAAACGCTTAACCTCGGCGAGCTTCCTATAAAACCGAAAAGCCCCTCAGATAACGGTGCTGGTCGTCACACCGGTCGAGCGCCCGCTGCCTGAGGCATTCTCTGCGGGCGTGGACCCGCCGTAACAGGTGGCACCACCTTCTCCTTCAGTGCCTCCCGGAACACCTGACGCATGTTGTCTACGTAAACAAAACGAATGTCCTTAAACGGCTCCTTCGCAACTTCCTCGATGTCGCGCCGATTCTGCGTCGGCAAAATTACTGTGGAAACTCGGGCACGTCGCGCGGCCAGCACCTTTTCCTTCACCCCACCCACCGGCAGCACATTGCCGCGCAGAGTGATCTCGCCCGTCATCGCCACGTCTTTTCTAATGGCCCGGCCCGAAAGCGCGGAGACCATTGCAGTCGCCAGAGTTATGCCCGCTGACGGCCCATCCTTGGGAATCGCCCCTTCAGGAATGTGAATATGGAGGTCGTAAGTATTGAAATCTTCCTCATTGATTTCCAGGTCCTTCGCTCGTGACTTCGCGTATGAATACGCCGCCTGCGCTGATTCGCGCATCACTTCGCCAAGCTGGCCCGTCAACACCAGGTTGCCCTTGCCCTTCATCTTGAGCGCTTCGATAAACAGAACGTCACCGCCCACTGCCGTCCAGGCCAGGCCAGTGGCGACTCCAATTTGATCTTTCTTAAGCACTTCCTCCGGAATAATTTTGGGAGCGCCCAGAAACTCATGCAGGTTCTTTTGCGAAACTCTAATCGCAACCTTGTTTCCCTCGGCAATGCGTCGGGCCACTTTACGGCAGACCCTCCCAATCTCTCGTTCAAGTTGCCGCAAGCCGGCTTCCTGAGTGTACTGCTGGATGATGGCCGTCAGGGCGGTCTTCGAAAGATGAACATCTTTCGCGGTTATCCCATTTTCATCCATCTGTTTCGGGAGCAGATGTCGACGCGCTATCTCGAGCTTCTCTTCTTCGGTGTAGCCGGCCAGACGGATCACTTCCATTCGATCACGCAGCGGCGGCTGGATCGTATCCAGCACGTTGGCAGTGGTCATGAAGATCACGTTCGACAAATCAAAGGTTACGCCAAGGTAGTTATCTCGAAAGCTGTTGTTCTGTTCAGGATCGAGCACCTCAAGTAACGCTGACGAGGGATCACCCCGGAAGTCGGCCCCGACTTTGTCTATCTCATCGAGCATGATGAGGGGATTGTTGGTGCCGATCTGCTGGAGCGCCTGGATGACGCGGCCCGGCATGGCGCCGACATAAGTTCGGCGGTGGCCGCGAATCTCCGCTTCGTCATGGACGCCACCAAGAGATAAACGCACAAACTTGCGATCCAGCGCGCGCGCAATCGATCGTCCGAGCGAAGTCTTGCCAACTCCCGGCGGACCCACGAGGCAAAGAATCGGACCTTTAGGTTTCTCCTTTAGCTTGCGCACCGCCAGTGCCTCAATTATTCGGTCCTTAACTTTTTCCAACCCAAAATGGTCCTCATTCAAAATGCGTTCAGCTTTCAGGAGATCGAGGTTATCGATGGAGGCTTTTGACCACGGCAGATCAGTCATGATCTCCATCCAGTTGCGCAGCGTGGCCGTTTCGGCGGCATCTGGATGCATGCGCTCGAGCTTCTTGAGTTGTCTGAGTGCCTCATCTTCAGCAGCTTTCGGCATAGCCGCAGCTTCGATCTTCTCTCTAAACTGGGCGACCTCTTCCGCGAGCTCGTTACCTTCGCCCAACTCGCTTTGAATTGCTTTCATCTGCTGACGCAGATAGAACTCGCGCTGCGAACGATCGATGTCCGCTCGTGCCTGCGTATTAATTTCCTGCTGCACTGTCAGGACTTCAATCTCTTTGTTGAGCAACTCATTTACTCTGCGCAGGCGCGCCGTCGTGTCCGCGATGTCCAGCACGGACTGAGCGTCCTCGACCTTTAATTCGAGATTTGACGCGGAGAGATCAGCCAACCGGCCGGCGTCGTCAAGATTCGCAATGATCGCCATCACCTCGGGTGAAATGTTCTTGCCCAGATTGATTGCCTTTTCCATCGACGCGCGCACGTTTCGGATTAACGCTTCAACTTCAAGCGAGCGCTCCGGAGGCAGAACCTCCTGTATTACTTCGACCTGTGCGCGGATGTATGCGCCGCTGGTATCAACCGATTGAATCTCAGCGCGGGCCAGACCCTGAACGAGTATGCGGATGCGCCCATCGGGCAATTTCAGCATGCGCATGATGACCGCCGCTGTGCCTACTTTGTAAAGATCCTCGGCTGACGGTTCTTCTTTGTCGAGATCTCTCTGCGAAGCAAGCAGAATCATGCGATTTTCGCCGAGCGCCTCGTCAACGGCGCGGATCGACTTCTCCCGAGATACAAACAGCGGAACGATCATGAATGGGTAGATAACGATGTCGCGAAGTGGCAACACCGGTAGTTCAGTTGGAATTTGCAATTCCTGAGCCTTGTCAGCCCCTTCAAGATCTTCGACCAAATCTGCTTCTTTTATGATTGCCATCTTAATTTCACCACGACTTCCGTTACATTGTTGCCCGTAGAACTTACTCTGAGCTTACATCCTTTACCGGGATTTTGAATTCCACTCCCCGCCGATCCTCAATCTTGGGAAGCCGGATCGTCAGAATGCCGTTTCCCAAGTCAGCGCTGGCGTCTTGCACGCTGACTGTCCAACGAAGCGGGACGATCCGGCTAAATCTCCCGTAACTACGTTCGGAACATAGATGCGAGAGGATTCGATTTCGAGCGACGCGCCTTTTCTTTTCACCGAAAATCCTCAGTTGTGTATTTGTCGCTCCAATCCGCACCTGCTCGGCCGTCAATCCGGGTAACTCCACGCGCAAAACAATCATTTTGGCAGTCTCACAGAGATCAACCGGGGGCGCCCAGGCTTCCGCCGCCAATGGATCCTCAGCCACCGTCGCCTCCTGCAATGCTGCAAACAAACGACCCACGCGATCGCGAAGACGCTGTAACTCAAGGCGCTCAAGCCCTGTTGCGCGTGACGGTTTGATCATCGCACGATCACCATCTGGCAGTTATCATGACCGACTGCTGCAGCAATCAACTTAATTCTTCCTGGTTCCGGTCGTTCCCGCACGCCGTTGCACGAGGTGCTTTAGTTCCGTCATAAACTCTGAAACATCTTCAAACTCAAGATAGACGGAGGCAAAACGAACATAGGCGACTTTGTCCATTTCCTTAAGCCGTCGCATTATCATTTCACCAATTTTGCTCGTGGGTCGCTCGCGCTCAGACGACTCCTGAACGTATTTCTCAATGGCATTTACGATCGAGTCCAGCTTAGACGAAGGCACCGGCCGCTTTTCGCAAGCGCGCAGCAATCCAGCCATGATCTTATTTCGATCAAAGGGTTCGCGCCGCCCGTCTTTCTTGATCACCATGTAAGGGATTTCGTCGATGCGCTCATACGAAGTAAATCGTCGTTCGCAGCGAAGGCATTCGCGGCGGCGGCGGATCGCTTCGCCCTCACGCGACTCGCGCGAATCAACCACTTTGTCTTCAAGATAGCCACAGAATGGACACTTCATTGAATTGGCCTCGCAGGCGGATCGGGGCTCCGCCGAGTCAAAAGGGAGTCAATCTCTGGCAGCGACCGGTTCCAGTTCGCTGACAACAAAGATCTCCTCAGACACAATAGCTTCATCCTCAACCGCATGCTCCACAGCTTCAGAAGAGGTTACTGATCGCAAACGGGAAAGATTGATGTCGCCCTTCACCAGGTAGATGAAGCCGAAGACTATCGCTGGGCTAAAGTCGATCAGGTGCAGCACGATGGCCACTGCTGCTGCAGTTTCGCGTGGCACACCTAAAAAGATAAGTCCGGCGGCCGTCGCCGCGTGGAAAGCGCCGGCGGCGCCTCCGGGGGTCGGAACGAGCGACCCAACGAGTGCCCAACCAAGTACAAATATGGTTTCACTCATGCCAAAAGGTAGTCCAAAAGCACGAAAGACCAGGAGGCTGGCCACGCCGATGCTCAGCCAAACTACCGCCGTCCATCCGACAGTAATCGCAAGTTCACGAGCGTCTACCAAAACTCGCAAAGCGCGAGCTAATTGCTCGAGTATGCTGATAAAGGCACGCGCCAGCCGCGGGGGGACAAACCGCCGCCCGTCGATTTTTGGTTTTAGCCACCCAATTACCCGTGGAGATTTTTTTCGATATAGAGTTAGTGCAAACACGCCGAGCAAAGTTCCGATCAGCATGACCAACCCAGCAATTCGCACGCGGCCGAACTCGATGTCGGAATTCGCCGGCGGCGTGAACCACAGCAAATTAGCGGCAAAAAGAATCGCGACGGCGATCAGGTCATAGATACGTTCGATGAGGATCGTGACGAATGATGCGCTCGCGCGGATTTTGGGATCGCGCATCGGCAAAATTGCTGGGCGAACAACTTCACCCGCCCGCCCTACGAGGAAAACGGCACCAAATCCCACTGTCGTAGCAATAAAGAGATTCTTGAGACTTGCGGGCGACAGGGGCGCAAGTAGCGCTCCCCAGCGAGCAGCACGGAAGAGGTAACTCAAGCTGATTACTAAGGCGGCGAGAGCCAGCAGGTATGGATTCGCGTGACTGACCGCCTCCCGAACTTCGGACCAGTTCAAGGAGCGTCCAAACCACCAGAGAATAACCACTGCCAACAGGCAAAGGGCCCCAAATTCTACGTATTTGCGTATATTGCTCTTCAAGAATTAGTAAGCTGCTTGACTTGCCAGGAAATTGAACCACAAGATATTGGGCCGCGAGCGAAGGCTACTACAGTTCATTACGTCGAGCAAGAAAGCTCGAAGTTTCGGGGAGCAAGGCCTCGACCTTCCCAATCGCAGGCGGCAATTGAACGGTTGTCGAAACATCTTGCTGAGCCGACTGGCTTTGCCGGAACTTTCCCTTTCCGCGAATCGTAACTTGGGCTGGACGAGCCGCCGTCACTAATTTGGCAGCTCGGTAAAACGTTGGTGGAGAGGCATTTTAGTGGGGGCTGCAAGAGCTTTGGCTGCTAACGGAGCCGAATTAATTCGTAAGTGTCGCGCTGGAGATGGTGCGGCCTGGGAAGAAATTGTGCGCAGCTATTCGCGTCGAATTTACAACCTGGCCTATCGATTCACGTCGCGAGCGGACACTGCCGAGGATTTGACCCAGGAAGTTTTTATCCGGGTCTATAAATCTCTCGATCAATACGATGCGAAGCAGGGCGACTTGCAAAACTGGCTCATGCGGCTCGCTCGCAACCTGATCATCGACGATTACCGTAAACGACAGCGAACTCCACACGACAACCAGGCCGACGATCTTTCAGATCACACATATCATCTCCATACTTCGTCACGTTCAGTGCAGCAGGAGATGGAGCGTCACGAGTTGGGCGCTCAGGTCCAGGCGGGCATCGACAAACTTTCTCCCGACTTGCGGACCTGCGTGATCCTTAGAGATATCGAAGAGTTAAGCTACCAGGAGATCGTTGATCTTTTGAAGATACCGGAAGGCACTGTCAAGTCGCGGATAAATCGGGGACGAATTGAACTGGCCAGGATATTACGGAGAATGAAAGTGCTGGCTTTGAGCGAAGCTTAATTGTTACCCGGCTTTTCGTCGCGGGGGACGAGATGGCCGGACTTAAAGGAACCAGGGGCGGAAAGAAGAGATTGATGCTTTGTAACGAATTTGAAGACAGGTTGACTGACTACCTCGACGGCATGTTGCCGCCAGAGTTGAACATGACGTTTGCCGAGCATACGTTGCGTTGCCCCGTTTGCCACGAGACGCTGAGCTCAGTGAAGAGTGCGATGCAGGCGTGTCATGCCGCAAACTCGCTGGAGGCTCCACGCGATCTCGAGGCGCGGATACTGTTAAGCACGATGCCTGAAACCGCAATGAGTTGCGAGGACTTTGAAGAACGTCTGACTGACTATCTTGACGGTTTTCTCCCGGCGCCGCTTTACCATCGATGGGAGCGTCACTCGATTTTGTGTGCGAACTGCACTGAACTTCCTGGCGAGGTCGTTCGCTCAATCGGAGCGTGCTACACCTACATGGGGGAGGAAAAACCTGTGCCCGCCGGACTCAACGAGAGAATTCTTCTGGCGACACTGGGAAATCGAATACCCGAAGAGGTGCGAGCACCGTTTGGTTCCAGATTAGCATCGTGGCTCAGACAATGGCTCGATCCAATCATTTCACCGCAGCTTGCAACGGTGGCTACGATGCTGCTCGTCGCAGTGTTTGTGCTCACCAACACGGTCTCCGCGGATGGCTCAATCAGCGGTGTCTACTCTGCGAGCCTGCGTCTGGCTGAACAGAGCTCTTCGAGTTCCACTGGCGGAATGAAGAAGATCACGAATGGGTTGAAAGAACTTGTACGCGGCGAGCCGGCTAAGCCTCAGCCTGTAACTCCAAAGCCCGACGCGGGGAACGGTCAGCCGAAACAACCGGCAAAACCGAACGGCGCAGGCAACGAACAGCGCCGGAATAAAGCGTAACGACTTAGAGAAACTGAGATCAGCAAATGTTGTATTGCGCATATCACCCCAAGAATCCGGCCGTCGTCCAGTGCAACCAGTGTGCGCGGCGGCTATGCGCCGGCTGTGATCATCGCATTCGCGGATTTCCGTTTTGCCAGGACTGCATCGTCGCTGGGGTGGAACTGTTGCGGCAGCAATCACAGTCTCCAACCGCTCCCACAACTTATCGTAAAAGTTCGCCCTTCGTCGCTACGCTGCTGTCATTCGTTCCGGGTTTGGGCGCGGCTTACAACGGCCAGACCGCAAAAGCTTTGGTTCACTTCGCCGTGTTTGCCAGTTTCTTCCAAATGGCGGTGCTTACCGGCGTGCACCTTTTTATCCTTGGCGTGCTGGGCACCTGGCTCTTCGCGGCCGTTGACGCTTGTCGCACAGCCCAACTAATGCGTGCCGGTTTTGCCCCGGATACCGAAGAAGATGTAATTACTCGTCGCCTGTACGGAAATCCTTTTGCATGGGGCGCAACTCTGATCGTAATTGGCACGCTGTTCCTGCTTCATACCTTGCTGGGAGTACAACTCCCGGTTCAAAAGCTGCTGCCGGTCGCCCTGGTGGTGCTTGGCGCATACATGCTTTTCGATTACGCGCGCGGGCGCGGGTCGTCAAATCGAATTATCCGGTTTGACTCTCGCCGGCCGCCACCGTCCGTGGTGGCTGAGGCGCCGCGATTTAGTACCGGCGAGACGACGCAGTTTGGGCGGAAGGAATTGAACAGCATTCCCTTCAAACGAAGTTCATGAGCCTCTGAGGTTCAGATAGAGAAACAGAATTATGGCATTGATACTAAAAGCACTCGCCGGCATCTCGGCATTAGTTCTGCTCGCAATCACTTTGTTCAGTAGTTTGATTGCGGTAGGCGGTGCCTTAATCACGGTGATCAAGTTTGCCATCGTGGCGATTTTTGTAGCCGTCATTGTGCTCATCGTGTTTTCGATGCTCCGCGACCGCTCACGGCGGCGGCGCGAAGAAGTAAGCTTCTGATCGAATTCAGGTTCTTAATCCCACCACGCTGCACCAAACCCGATCTCTAAATCGATAGTTTTATTGCGATTTCGTGATGTTGTTTGGGTATTGCTTAATTCCCAGGCAAACCTAAAATGGTCGCAACTTTAACCTGCCTCGGGCGGTTGCAATGACTTTTCTCGTATGATAGGGTCAGCCTTCCTTTGCGGCATGGCAGGGTGGATTTGCTTCAAAAGTTAGAAGATCTATTCATCCGCTGCAATCTTCAAGCGGGTCAAACTAAACCTCGTAAAACAGTAATCCGCACACAAGCCTCTTTGTGGAGGCTGTGCTTTTGGCACGTGCACAATCGCAATAAAGCCCCCGCGGTGTTGTGCGCTAGTAAGTTGGAGACATCCTGTATGTTGAAAGATGATCGATTTTACGCCTTCATTATCGCCCACACCCCCCGTTCAAGCGCCCGCATCCGTAGATTTCGCGTTGAAAAGAGATCGCTGAGGATTTTAGCTTTGGTAGCTGCGCTGGGTCTGTGCGCCTCTCTTTACGGCTTTTACGGCCTGACTCAACAGGCGGCACATTTCCGCACCGAGATTGAGAACCAGCGGCTGCGCGCGGAAAACGAGAAGCAACGCCAGAAATTGAACCAATTAAGCGATCGCGTCGAGGCGGTCGAGGACACGTCTCGCAAACTGGCTGAGAAGTCCGGCGTAACCCCTGAAGACACCGTTACCCCTGGTTCCGGCGGACCGGCCGAACCTCTGGACGCCGATAGTCTGGCAGCCCTCGACGATAAGATGGGCCACCTCGAGCGCACTATGAAAGCCTACGAAAATGTCTTCCGCGACCGAGGCTTTACCCCAACAGTATGGCCGGTGGTCGGAAAGCTTGAGAGCGGATTTGGCGGACGCAGCAATCCATTTGGCGGCAGATCTTATGAGTTTCATTCCGGCCAGGATATCGACGCGCCATCTGGTGAACCAGTGGTTGCCGGGGCCAGTGGCAAAGTAACTTTTGCCGGTTGGCAAAATGGTTATGGACAGCTCGTGGTGATCGACCACGGCGGGGGCCTGACCACTCGTTATGGCCACCTGTCGCACATTGGCGTAACCCTGGGACGAACGGTCGCGCGCAGTGAGTTTATTGGACGCGTCGGCTCAACTGGCCGCTCCACCGGACCACACCTGCACTACGAAGTACGAATCAACGATCAACCGGTGAATCCGCTCCAGTACTTACTCACCAGCGCGGGTCACTAAGCACGGCTTCGGGCGATCCGGAAATTCAAAAAAGTAGGGGCACGGCTTGCGGTGCCCCTACGCTTTCTTAAGGACTCCGCTAACGTTTCGGGGAGACTGCCGCTCCGTCAGGCTTTTACGACCTGGCTGCACTCCAGTTTCGAAAAGCCTGTGCGCCTCTGCTAATATTCGACTCCAAATTTCAATCCAACCACTCGAAGGAATTTCCAAACTATGCAGCGTGGAACTCGACGACACGATCGATACGTGCGATCAACCGCTCTAGCGTTACTCATGTTCATCGTAATCGGCCTTATGCCGGTGTGGGCTTTCGGCGACGAGGGCATGTTTATGCCCGACAAGGTAGCGCAACTCCCGTGGGAAAAGTTTAAGCGGCGCGGCGTCAAGATTCTTCCGACTGATATTTACAATCCTGCCGGCGTCAGCCTCAAGGATGCGATCGTTATTGTTGGTGGCGGAACTGGTGAATTCGTGTCGGCAGAAGGTCTGCTGTTGACGAATCATCATGTTGCCTTTGACGCGCTGGTGGCCGCATCAAGCCAAACCAACAACTATGGCGCCAGCGGCTTCACTGCCCTGACGCGCACGGACGAAATGCCTGCGAAGGGATACACCGTGACCATCACCCAGGATTTAAAGGATGTTACGAGTGAAGTATTGAACGGAATTCCGGAAACCTCGTCCCCCGCCGATCGCAATCGCACCATTCAAACCAAATTGCGTGATCTGGAAGCTGCGGGAACCAACGAGGCTGAAGGAGTCAGCGTTCGCGTGATGGCGATGAACGAAGGCCTTTATTACTACAAGTTTACCTACCTGGAACTTGCTGACGTTCGCATTGTTTACGCGCCGCCAAAATCCATTGGGTACTTCGGCGGCGACCCGGACAATTTTGAGTGGCCGCGTCACTGCGGCGACTTCACCTTCATGCGTGCTTATGTCGGGCCAAACGGCAAGCCCGCCGAATACTCCACCGCGAATGTGCCTTACAAACCAAAAAAGTTTTTGTCTCTTTCAATGGGCGGTATCAAAGAGGGCGATTTCGCCATGGTGATGGGCTATCCGGGTTCGACGCGGCGCTATAGAGAGAGTTATTCAGTCGCCTACAACCAGGACGTTGCAATGCCTTTCAGTATCGACATCTACTCGCGTCAGATCGAAGCCCTCGAAGAGGCTGGGAAGAAAGATGCTGAGCTGCGAATCAAGCTGCAAAGCACTATTTTCAGTCTCAACAATGAACTGAAGAATCTCACCGGCTCAGTGATGTCCATGCGGCGCGCGAACGTGGTTGAGAAGAAACAGGCCCAGGAAGCAGCGTTTACCAAGTGGGTAAATGAGGATCCAGCTCGCAAGGCGAAGTACGGTGAGGTCTTGCCGGGGCTCGAGAAGGCGTACCAGGGCCTAACGCCGATGGCTGCCCACGATCTGCTGGTGCCTCAATTGTTGAATTCCAGTGACCTGATAGCTATAGCGTCTTTTGCGGGACGCGTCGCCGCCGACAAGGAAAAACCGGAGGGCGAACGCAATCCCGGCCTTGGAGAGCGCGGCGTTGCGCGGGTCCGATCCCAGATTTCCGGAATACTTGCCCGGCGCAACATGACTGTTGAACGCGACCTGCTCACTTACCTGTTGCGGCGCGCCGATGAACTTCCCGCCAACCAGAAAATCGAAGCCATCGAAAAACGTTTCGGGCAATTGAAGGGTGAAGCACGACGTCGTGCCGAGGAAGATTTTGCTCGCGAATTAGTTGACAGCAAGCGCTACTCCACCAGCGAGAGTCTGTCCGACCTGCTCAACCTTTCGGCGATCCAGTTGCGGGATTTGCACGATCCGCTGCTGGACTTTGCGGCTGACCTGAGCGCCGAGTTTGCGCGCACTCAACCGCGCCAACAAATGTTCAATGCTGCCGTGGCGCGATGGAGGCCACTGCTCGTTCGCGCAATGAGCGAGATGAGCGCCACAAAGCCTTACCCTGATGCAAACCGAACGTTGCGATTCACCTACGGCGAAGTTAAGGGATATGTGCCACATGATGCCGCACTCTATTTACCCTTCACGACACTCTCGGGCGTGATTGATAAGGACACGGGCCGCGAACCGTTTGACGTTCCTGAGAAACTCAAACAGCTTTATCGTGCGCGAGACTTTGGTCCTTATGCGATTAACGGCGGCGGCGACGTGCCGGTAGATTTTCTCTCTACCACCGACATCATCGGCGGCAATTCAGGCTCGCCAATAATGAACGGCAGGGGACACCAGGTAGGAATCGTTTTCGACGGCAATTTCGAGGGATTGGGAAACGATTTCTTTTACAACGAGCCAAAAGGACGAACCATCTCCGTCGATATTCGGTACGTTCTTTTTCTCCTCGACAAATTTGGCGGCGCGGGTTATCTGCTCAAGGAAATGGATATCCAGGATATGCCGGCAAAACTTCGGCGCGCCGCGTAAACGGGATCAGTTTGCTTGTAGCACGCGCATCTGGCGCGTGTTCACGGGCGGGTCGCCCTTGCCATTGGTGGGCAATCCAGGCAGAAAAGCGGAAAATCTGCAGGAAACTTGAGGTTTTTTCTCCTTGACACGTTCAGAGGCTTTCGCTTAGTATGCGCCCCGTTCCCAGGGTTTCGTAGTTAGTCACCCGCAAAGGATTTTTCCGTACTGCAAGCTTTACAGCAATGAGTTTCTTGGTTTCGCCCCCCGTAAGTCTGTGCATGTTGAATCGCGCTCTGAGCGCCTTTCGGCATGCATTTTTTGTTGGTTGTGTGTTTCCGAAAGCGCCACATTCCAAGCGCGTCCGGCTCACAAGCATTAACCTCAGGTCGGCGCAAAAGTAGAACAAAGTTCACATTGTCCAGTTAGTTTCAATGGCAATGCGAAACGGAAGCTGCTCTCGCCCGTTTTACCGAATCGTTAGGAGGATTCGTTGTTATGTCTAGAATAACCGGTAAGGTCAAGTGGTTTAACAATTCGAAGGGGTATGGCTTCATCGAACAGCCTGGCTCCTCCGACATCTTCGTTCACTACAGCGCCATTCAGGGCGACGGCTTCAAGACCCTCGAAGAGGGCCAGGAAGTTGAGTTTGAAGTTACCCAGGGTCCGAAAGGACCACAGGCTGAAGCGGTAACGAAGGTGTAGTCTCCCCGGCTTGCTTTGGCAACGCCACTGACCGCTTCCGGTCTTCCGGTCCGGTAAGCGCACAAAGAAAAAGGCAACTCCGAAACGTCGGGGTTGCCTTTTTCCATTAATGTCAGCTCCCGGGGCGTGTGGCCCGGGCCGAATGATCCTCAGCTGCGTTCGCCTTTAGCCTTGAAGCTGACGTGGCCGCCCTCTACATCAATCGAAAAAGAGACTCGGTCGCAGCCCAGCCGTTGCTTCAGTCCATCGGCCTGAGACGCAATCAAGCGGTGGAACCTCGGGAAAGAAAAATCTTCAGTAGGTTCGCCACAAGCTTTTTTCGCTTCCAACAAAGTGCTGTACAGATTTTTTACCAGTTCCACATCCTTGTGCGCGTCGTCACAGACAAAATTGGTTTTTCTGAACGCCGCCACCGCCTCCTGCTTGGCGCTCGCACGTGCGGTCGCGCCTACATCGCGGCCTTCCTCTCGACCCTGCATCGTTCGGCGCCAGAGATCGCGGAATGCGTTGTAACGCGACGCCAGCGAGTTGTAACGATAACGGTTCGCGTAATTAAGAGAGCGGTCGTCGCCCAAACGCTTAATTTGTGTCTCGACACGACCTTTGGTGTCGTAAGGTGGCCGCTTGGCAGCCCCATTGAAAAATTGGTCAAACTCGATCTTCAACCGCCGAATGTCCTCTTCCAACCGGTTCAACAGTTCTTCCGGCGTGGGTTCACTCTCGCCGACGGCATACTTAATCCTATTCTTTGCTCTTAATTGAGTGCGGGCAAGCTTGTTGTTATTACTTTGGGCCACTACTTTGGATCTCCTTACGAGGCGGGAAGGACTGGGCGGGACGCGTGGCGCGCGAGCGCGCAACTAGCCTGAGTCTAGGGGTTTTAAAACACTTGTGTCAACAACTAACTCGAAAACAACTTCTAAACCCATCGTCCGCATTTATTTTCTGAAAGACGTATCCTCCTACGACCGGGGGCTGCTGACTCAAGTGGTAGGGTTGCTGTGCGAACAACGAATGTCGCGGTCAGATACAGAATGTACACACCAACGAATCGTGTTTCTGCTGGAGGCCCTGGCGCTCAGCCGACTTCTTGGCGATCGTTTCGGCTAAGGAAGCGTATTTGCTTTGGCGCTGCTGCAGCTGCGACTTCTTTTGGGACAGTTCGGCAGTAATGGTCGAAATCGTATTCTTCTCCGATTGGAGTTGAGAGCCGAAAAAGGCTACTTTCGCAGTTACACTGGCGCATTCTTCGGCGTAGTTATAGCAATACGCGACGGCCGCCACGATCCCCAATACTCCGAGCCCTGTGAGTTGATCTTTCGTTTCCTGATCAGCGTTCTCGTTGACAACCGCAGCTACACTGGCGGCAGTCATCGCGAGTACCGCAGTGGTCATCTTGTGGTCCAATATATACAGAGCCAATTCGTCTTTTAGTTTTGTTTGCCGGTTTTGATGTTGCAGGAGCGTTTCAGATGTTAGTTTGATCTCTGAGGCAAGTGCGTCGCTCTCTCGAGACGCTTGGGCCTGCTCTTCTTTGAGAGTTGGCAGATCCGCTTCAATGCGATCGATTTGTGTGCGTAAGGATACCCTTTCGCCTTTATTAACATCTCGGCAGCCGCAAATCGACATCGCAGCAATGAGGATAATAATGAGAACCGCTTTGTTCTGGTAGTAGTGGTAGGTCATGGGGCTCCTCCAGGGTTGTGTTTGAGTTGGATCAGTGAGGCCGACGACGTCGTCTGTCGCCAGCAAAGCAGTGTGAAAGCGCGAGGTTATTCCTCTCATGTCTCGCTGTCAACGAGAAACATGATTTTGATGGCGATCCAAGTGCAGGTTTCTCATGTAAAACCTTCGGCAAAAAGGCGCATCATGAAGTGTAATGGCGCACAACATAAGGTTTACTCGCCTGCCAATCAACAGCTATCCTACAAACACCTACAACACCCAATTCTCCAACACAGATGACCAGTTCAACCTCAAATTCAACCAATGCAAAATCCTCTACGCTGCGCGCCATTCCGTCAGTCGACCAACTGCTGCACACTGATGTCGCAGCGCGACTTCGCCCTGCCATCGGTCTGCCACGTCTTACGGCGATCGCGCGGGAAGTAACTGAAGAAATGCGCGCTGGCGCGCAAGCGGGTGGCCTGGTGGAAGACTCGAAGGAGGCTTTGTTGGCGCTCGCCGCGAAGAGACTGAATGAGGTCAGCCTGGTAGAGAAGCTTGCTCGACTTAGACGAGTAATAAATGCCACCGGCGTGATCGTGCACACCAACCTTGGCCGCGCTCCCCTCTCAGAAGCGGCCCGCAATGCAGTTGAGCAGGCCTCGCGCTACTGCACACTCGAATACGATCCTGCTACCGGCTCTCGCGGGAAGCGAGGCCAACGGACTGAAGAACTTCTTACGCAACTTACGGGAGCTGAAGCCGCTCTGGTCGTCAACAATTGCGCTTCGGCAGCGTTGTTGATTCTGACGGTCCTGGCGGGCGATGGCGAAACAATCCTCTCGCGCGGCGAGCTGGTCGAGATTGGCGGCGACTTTCGCGTGCCCGATGTAATGGCAAACTCGGGCACCCTCATGGTTGAAGTAGGAACGACAAACAGAACCAGCCTCGAAGACTATAGTAAGGCCCTCAACGCTCGCACCCGTCTGATCATGAAGGTACATCCTTCAAACTACCGGATCGTTGGCTTCACTGCCGCTCCCCAACTTTCAGAGCTTGCGGCGCTCGCACACAGTGCGGGCCTGTACCTTTATGAAGATGCAGGTTCAGGCGTGCTCGACGATCTCAGCGCTTACGGGATTAGCGACGAGCCAATCATTCGCGAGTCAGTTTCCGCGGGCGTGGACGTAGTTTCATTTAGCGGAGATAAATTACTGGGCGCTACGCAGGCCGGATTGATTGTTGGTCGTCGCGAGATCATCGATCGACTGCGGAAGCATTCCCTCTACCGCGCGCTCCGAGTGGACAAGTTGTGCCTGGCGGCACTCGAGGCAACGCTTGAAGCGCATCGACGAAAAGCTATTGAGGAGATACCGGTACTTCACATGTTGTCGCTATCGGCAGACGCAATTGAAGAGCGCGCGAAGAAGTTAATAAGCAAACTATTGAAGAACACGATAGGGCTCATCTCGGCAACAATCGTCGCCGGCGAGTCGGCTATCGGCGGCGGTTCCGGACCCAACGTTCACCCAGCGACGGCCCTAATTGCGCTCAAACATGAAAAGCTAAAGGCGGATGATCTGGAGGAGAAACTGAGACTCTCATCGTCTCCCGTCATCGCCCGCATTTCGGACGGTTTAGTATTGCTCGACCTCCGCACCGTCGCCCCGGCGGAAGAACCAGAATTGTTAGACGCGGTCCTGGCGCTGGAAAACTAGGCGCGGCGGTTTGCCCAAGAGGTGCCGTTTTTCTGAGTCCGCGTTAGTGGACGCTTGAAAATAGCCCAGCGCTTCAGCGCTGGGTTTTGGCATTGAGTTTGAGAGGAAGTCCGTGAAGCCGACGGCTGAAACGATTCCCACTTACATAGCCGTCCGCTTCACGGACTGCAAATCCTGTTAGCCTTCGTCCCAGCAGTGAACTGCTGGGCTACTGTCGTTCGTCCGCTTTGCGGACTGATAAACCTATGGGCAATGCTTCGGCGTGCCCGAGTTTGCAGTTCGCGGGTAAGGCTTTGGAAGAAGGATCCACGAATACACACTAAGCAACACAAAAAAGAGCCACCAGTTCGTGGCATTTCGTGCCGGTTGGTGGCTCATCTCGTCTTCCCTGCGGCCGCTCATCGCGTTGCAAAACAGGAAAACCGCTGTTTTTCTCTGGTATTTACAACTACTGAGCGTGTATACTCCAACCTGCTTTTGTTATCCCAGCAAGAGTAGCCCTTAACAGTCAAACCTCAGTTTTTCAATCTCTTCTCAGTCTGTTTCTCGCTTTGGCACGTTTTCCCCCTCTCAAATCCCTATGCACGTCTTTGATCGTGGCTGCGGCTGCGGCGCTGATTAGCTGTGGCTTGTGGCTGATGGGCCTGCTGGAGTCACTCGAAAACGCCTTTATCGTGCTGCCCGCTACGAAGGAAGTATCGCTGATCAGTCCGAGTTTTTGGATGGGCGCACTCATGATCGGCGGTGTTTCCCTCGCCGTGACGACGGCCGTGGCTCGCTTCGGAGGCCGGGGCGCATTCCCCTTCGTGGGCGCAGGCTTTCTGGGGCTGGCCGCAGTCAGCCTCGCGGCTTCGCGACTGTTCCAGTTGGACATTCTCTTCGTTCCCATGGCCCTGGCGTCAGTGATCGCGGTTTTCGCGATTCAGTTAAACCGTCTTCGCAACGAAGACCTCGCGTTTACCGAGAAGCTTATTCGCGCCTCATCAAGAATGGGTTCTCTTCAAACTAACGAGGCCGAACATCGACTACTTAGCGGACTGCAACTGGTCCAGACCGTACTCGCTCCGATCGAGTCGGTCGTCTTTCGCCGAGACAGCATGGGTCATCTTGTTTCAACGGCCCGTCTGCGCTCAGCACCTGGTTCGAATGGTCTGGAGACTGAACGCAATTCGGCATGGCGCGGCGGCGTTAGTTTATGTGAACGCGCAATGGCCGGCGGGGAAATCCTGGTTGAAAAAGTTGGCGAGAAGATTGATAACCGGGAACCCGGAACCACGATCGCGAACATTGCCCTCCCGCTGCGTCATGAAGACCGCACAGTCGGCGCGTTACTGCTACGGGTCACCAGGGACTTCGACAAAGATGACCGCGCACTGCTGATGGCAGTGGGAGGACAGATGGCTCGCAACCTCCAGCGGGAAGAAGTTTACGCGAGGACACGCAAGCCCAGCCCCCTGGCGTTCTTCTCAGTCCGCTCGGCGCTTCGAAAACTCCAATCGCTCTACGTTCTCAACGGCGCCATGTTGGAACAAAGCGTTGGCGTCAGCGCACTTTCCGAAGTTACCGATTGCTTAGCGCTAGCCTATCTCGACGGTCGAATCGCGCATGTAAACAAACCGTTACTCGCACTCGCCGGGGTATCGGAAGCCGATGTCTCACGCATTAGTTTTTTTGAACTGTTGGACCACTTTCGCGGCGGAGTGTTCGACGAGCCGGCGATTGCGGTGCGCCGGGTTTTACAAACTGGTGAGGCATATGAGCGCGAGCTGCCTCTGGGCGATTGCAATCAAACCTATGGCTTGCGCATCTCCCTCGTGGCCCCAAAGCCCGCAGATGAGTCAACTTCGCAACCGCTCTGCCTGGCGTTGGTAATCAAAAATCTCACAGTCCTCAAAGAACACGAGCAGCTGAAGAGCGACATGATTTCGCTGATGTCGCACGAACTGCGCACGCCGCTGACGAGCATTAATGGTTTCGCTGAGTTGTTAACAACGGACGAGAGTCTCTCCGAACAAACCAGGGAGTTTGTGACGATCATCGCGAATGAAGCGCAACGCATGTCGCGAATGATCAATACGTTTCTCACGGTCGCACAACTCGAACGGAAAGATCGTCAGGAAGTTCTGAAGATTCCTCTGCGGCTTGATGAGGTGGTGAAGGAAACGATTGCGAGTATGCAACCGGTCGCCAGGAAACGCCGCATCCGTTTAGTCGAACAGCCTACCCAACGACTGCCTCCCGTCGCTGCCGACAAGAGCATGATTACGCAGGCCATCAAGAACCTGGTCGGAAATGCAATCAAATATAGTCCCGAGCGCACCACGGTAACCGTATCGACGCTGCTCGAGGCTGACGCGGTAAGACTCTGCGTTGAAGATCGCGGATACGGCATCCCCGCCGAATCGAAAGACCGGGTGTGGGAAAAGTTTTATCGAGTCGTTCGCGAAGGCGAAGACAAGGACGAGGAGTCGACCGGCCTCGGGCTTTCATTCGTGCGCGAAGTGATTGAGCAACACGGCGGCGCAGTAGACGTGGAATCGGAAGTAGGACGCGGATCGAAATTCAGTTTCACTCTTCCGCGGTTGTGATTTTGAATTTGTGCAATTAATAACGGCCCAGTCTGGAAGGAGCTCGAAAATGAAAGCAGTTAAATGTCCCAATTGCCAATTTGTCGGCTTTCCTTTGGCAAACAACTGCAAGAGTTGCGGTAGATCGTTAGATTTACCAAAGTTTACAGCGCCTAACATTCCGGAAGTCAGCTATGAGTCGGAAGAGACGAGTGGAAGCCGGAAAAAGCTGCTTGGTGTGGCCGCCCTTCTGGGCGTTGCATTTCTGATTGGTGGTGGTTACTTCGCCAAGCAGAAACTCGATCAATATTGGGACCCGACACCAGGCTACGTTGCGGCTATCACCAGCGCAGAGGATTTCAAAAACCCGGTCACAATCCGAGTCAATCGCCGTCAGATTAAGACGAGTTTTGACTATTCGCTGACCCACTTTGGTGGCGCATCGAAACCAGGGACGGCGGTGAAAGCGGCGGACGTCCTTGAGGCAATTGGTTTCTTAACCAAGTCAATTGACACTACCGTGCGCACCGCCAAAAGCGCCGTCCCTCAATGGCTTCCCCAGTTCGATGCCCAGGGCGGGGCGATATACAAAAACGCCCAACCAACCCTTCATGAAGTGAAATCGGAACACCTCGCGATTCAGCTTACAGAAAAAGGCAAACAGGAGGCCGTCAACTGGAAAGAGACTGATGAGCCGTATCTCAACGTCGGTTCTGAGGCGAAAACAATTCCTTGGTGGCGGATACCAATCGGAGATCATGAGCTGGTGCGAATCGAGAGCGTCAAACCTGCACCTGCCGACGGTGGAGTGGAACTAATGTTAATCACGTTTCGCTGGCGCTGGCGTCCAAACAAGTTGGGTGAACACTTCGATCCTCAGAGTGCTGCCTATCAATTGATGGGCAACGCAACCCAGCAGGCAGCTGCCACTTTGAAATGGGACAGCAAGACGGAATATCTGGGCCATGCAACCTTGCTGAAGCGTGGAGACAAATGGGAAGTGACGGATTTAAAGTTCATGAATGAGGAGTCTGCCAAGTCTGTTCTGAGCGGTATGGCTATGACCAAATAGCCAGGGCTCGAATCGAGTAGGTTTCAGAAAAAGCATGTCCGCCAACGACACCACGTCAATCCAGGTTGATTTTGAAGTAAACCGCCGTGACCTTTTTCGAATGAACCTCGATCTGGCGAAGTGGCGAATCTTGCTCGGCCTCGCTGTCGCAGCAATTCCTATTGTCGGCCTGAGTTATTTTTTCGTGCTCATTGACGAGAAGAAGATTCTGCTACAGCTGTCCCCTTTATTCATCGGTTTGCCGCTCGCATCAGTCGGAGGCCAAATCCTCCGGCTGCATGCCATCTGCAGAAAATTTGTGCGCGGTCTTCCCGAATCTCAACGTCGAGTCCAATATCGTTTTCAATCGGAAACGGATGGTTACGACGTGACCTACGGAAACAGCTTTAGCCATGTAGCCTGGCAGGACATTCTTAAAGTGGAAGAAAAGCCGGCTTACTTTGTACTTTATCTGAATCGCATCGAAGCTGGTTTTGTTCCGAAGCAAGGATTTCATCAGTCCGCTGATATTCCAGTGTTTCGCAGGATTTTGTCCGCCAAGCTAGGCCTGAAGGCAAAGCTGTTTCCTAATTAGACTTTCTTCGGATCGTTAATTAAACCGCGACAGGAGGGTGCTCCACAGATGCACCTTTTTTTGTTGGAATGAAGCGTTGACTCGTAGTCGATTGTGATCTCCTCGCCCGGCTCAATATCGCGCAAGGCGATAAAAAGAATGTGGCCATAAGCGATCTTCATGAAGGCGTTGGGTTCGCAGGAGTGGTTTATGTAGTGGGTGCCGTTTCCACCGCGGCTGCCATCAAGGCTCCAACGATGGTCGATTCCGCAGATGCGCAAGCGCTCCCGGCCCGCCCTGCGCTTCGCTTCAGCATTTGAGATCTTTTCCCCGGCATACTCCGCTATCTTCCGCCGGCGCGTAAACCTGGTTTCAGCAAAACATCCCTGGCCTTCGATTGTCGACTTCTTGATTGATAAGCCTGGGGCAAGCTTCAGTTTCATTTTCTGATTGTAACGCAAACAGTGAGTTTGCGAGTTCGGACCAATCATGGCCGTGGTAACAAAAATTTCGACCGCCAACGTCTTCGAGAAACGAGGCGGCCGTCATGAAGTATCGCGGGCGCGACCGTGAAATCACACTAAGGATCGCATGCTATTGCTTAAGCTTGAAGCTACGCGCAATGAAATCTGTTTGATTGCGAATGCGCGCCAGCTTGTCGCGGAGACCCGAAAAACGCAGTGCGTATACAGTGCGGTTATCCGCCTGGAGATAATAGATGCGGCCCATCATCGGCTTGCCGGTCCTGACAAACTCATACGAAACTGTAACGCCTTCGAGTCTACCTGAAAAACTTTCCTGTTTTCCTTCCACGAAACCCGGCAAGAATCTCAACTTCTGATCCAGGTCCCGGCGGGCGACATCGGAAGGTTTGGTGTCGGCGTCGACGGCCTCTTTGCGAATCTGGAGATATCCCTGCAAGCGATCGCCGTAGACGAATTCCGCATGCTCACGTTCGCCGTCGCCCTCAGAGATAGCGCGCCACTCGGTTGAAGGGAGTTCGAGTGAATAACCATCAGCGCTGCTGGTGTACACCTGTTGTGACACGGCCAGGCAGAAACTGCCCGTGATCAAAGTGATGACTAAAAAAGCTATTAGGTGTTTCATGTTGATAGTTAAACTCCTCGTCAATTGCTCTGGGTGAATCATCCAACGCCGGCTGAGGCAATCTTGAACAACCTTGCGATGCCGGTATGACTCAAACTCGTTGTCCTCTGCCAACCGCACCTACGAAGCCGCAGCGATAGCTTCACGCTGAATGGCCACGAGGGATTGCAGCCCTCGCCTGGCCAGCGCCAGCAGATGCTCCATTTGCTCCGGTGTGAATGGTTCGCCTTCCGCAGTTCCCTGCACCTCGATGAACCGCCCGTCGCCGGTGCAAACAATATTCATATCAACTGCCGCCTTTGAATCCTCGTCGTATTTTAAGTCCAGGAGCGGGATATTCTCCACTATTCCGACGCTGATGGCCGCGACTTCATTTGTGATTATGGTGCGCTGGAGTTTGCCCAACTTTATTAGACGATTAACAGCCAGGACAAATGCGACGTAGGCGCCGGTAATTGCTGCCGTTCGTGTGCCCCCGTCTGCCTGCAGCACGTCGCAATCGAGCGTGATGGTGCGCTCCCCGAGTAACTTCATTTGCGCGGCGGCGCGCAGACTGCGACCAATCAAACGTTGAATCTCGTGCGTCCGACCCGAAGGGCCGCCGCGCCCGATCTCTCGAGCCTTCCTCTGTTGGGTGGCACGCGGCAACATGGAATACTCCGCCGTGATCCATCCTTGCCCGCTGTTGCGCAGAAATGGCGGAACCCGGTCGTCGACTGACGCTGCGCAAACGATTCTCGTCTGGCCCATCTCAATCAGAACGGAACCCTCGGCGTAGGGCAGAAAACCCGGAGTAATTTTTACGTCGCGCAGTTGGTCAAAGGCGCGGCCGTCAGTACGTACGAAGCTCATCGTGTCCCCACACTTCCACTGCCTCCAGCACTGAAGGCGACATTCCCAAAAATCGTTCTGCTACTTTTGCGAAGCGTTCCGCCGCATCTGTCACGTAGAAATGATCGAGGTCATCGCACAATTGGCGAGCTGCGCCTTTCGCGGCTTCGACCTCCGACATCGCACCACTTTGCTCCGCTTCACTTGCTGACGCATTTAACTTATCCGAGTCCAAAAGCTCTTCCACCACGCGAGCCGCCGCTTCGCCGGAGTCTATCAGCGGCACCTCCGACCCGACGACATCGCGAATTAGATCACGCAGGATTGGATAATGAGTGCAACCTAAAACCAGCGCTCCCAATTCCTCGGTTTTGAAGTCAACTAAATATTGTGCCGCCACCGCACGCGCCACGTCGGTGTCAGCCCAGCCCTCTTCGGCGAGAGGGACAAACAACGGACAAGCGCGTTCCATCGCCCCGATCGACGAATCAATGCGCGCGATGGCGCCGGCGTAGGCGCCGCTTTTTACCGTCGCCTCGGTAGCGATCACGCCAATTGTCTTACCCCCCGAAACAGACACTGCCGCGCGGGCGCCTGGCTCGATCACGCCGATCACCGGCACCGTGACGGCGCCGCGAATGGCCGGCAACGCCAGTGCCGACGCCGTATTGCAGGCCACTACCAAAAGCTTGATCCCGTGCGCCTCCAGAAATCTTGCGTTCTCAATTCCATAGCGCTCGACGGTTGCAAGCGACTTCGTGCCATAGGGCACCCGCGCAGTGTCCCCAAGGTAAACAAAATGTTCGTTAGGCAGGCGTTCGTGCAGCGCCCGATAGACCGTGAGCCCACCGACGCCGCTGTCAAAGATTCCGATGGGAAGGGAGCTGATTTTGGATTGCGGATTTCGGATTGCGGATTTCACGATCGCGCCGTGCTCGATGTTAACGAATCGGTTTTCAAATCCGCATTTCGAAATCCGAAATCCGAAATTCAAAGAATGGTGGAGGCGCCGAGAATTGAACTCGGATCCAAGAGCTGTCGCCGAAAGACTCTACATGCTTATTCGCTTCTCTTGCCTGATCACCGAAGTGATCAGAATTTCAGTAGACACCGAGTAAGTGAAGCGACAAGACCGCGGTGCTACCTAGTCCGACTTTGTCTCACCCACCCCCACGGACCGAAAGGGTGGGCCAGCTTATCTGAGTGACATCTCCCTCCGCGCGCATAAGCAACTTGCGGCGAGACGCTAGCGGCTAATTAGGCAGCTAGAGCCAATTCATTGTTATTGGCAATTGTTTTTTCCCTACGCTTTTTAACGAGCTGCATAGAGATGCTCGGCATGACATCCGTCGGTCGCCAGAAACCCCTGTCGAAGCCTGTCGCCCCCGTTTGCTTGGAAATTATACCAGAGCCTGCGTTATAATCCGCAGCGGTCAGCGTTTCCTCAATTCGGGTCTGCTAAATCCTAGGCCACAGTGTGTGGTTCGGCAGAGCCTTCTCGCAACGTGAGATTACCAAAGGAGTTTGTCCATGCCTAGAGCACTAAGGGTGATGTTCGGTGTTGCAATTTTTGTTGTGCTTGGGACTTCCGCTGGCTTGGGAAAGCGTACAACTCAGCCTGTACTGTCCTGCTCTCCTAACGCTAATGGAGTACTGCCTCGGTCGTTGTGACGATCGGCATCAAGCCTGTATGCAGAATAACGTTTCGTTTATTTGCGACAACAATCGGGTCAATTGCCGAATAGAATGTCAAAACATGTGTGATGGTCCGGCGCCGGAAACACCAGACACCTTAAATTGACTCTTAAGCAATTGTGTCGTCGCCGGATTTATTGCCCCCTCTCAAGACTTTGTCTGTTGTCGTGTGTCTCAAGCTAGGCACGCTGTTCACGATCCCCCATCGATTCGAAGCCAGCGGGTCTTAATTCTTGCGTTGCCTCCTAGCACAACCTTGCCACTGTGGGAATCCACGTTGTCGTTTTGCTGCACTTTGAGGCAATTTAGTCGTTAGAGAGGTCTGAATTCAAATGGCTGCAAAAATCCCTGGTTCAAAGTTGAAATCATATTCACCGATGGCAATCGTGAATGCTCCGCCGGCACAACGCGGACACCTTTTACGCAGGTTCTGGTTGCCCGCAGTTTTGTTGTTGGCTCTCGCAGCGGGAGGACTGACAGGGATCGTCGCTGCCTATCAACTTAATTATTCCCGCGCCGCGAATGAGGTCGCCGCCCTAGCGACTTACCGGCCGAGCGTAGTTACACGAGTCTACGCGGATGATGAAACAACCGTCATAGGAGAGTTCGCTCTTGAAAAGCGCATTCCTCTTAGATACGAAGATATTCCGCCCCTCATGAAAAACGCGATCCTCGCCGTGGAAGACGCGAGATTTTATGACCATGTAGGAATCGATCCGGTACGCATCATCGGCGCTACCTGGAAAAACCTGACCACTGACAAGGTTGAAGGGGGATCTACTCTCACCCAGCAGCTCGCCAAGAACCTATTTCTTTCCAAGGAACAAACTTACAAACGAAAGATGAACGAGTGGGCCCTGGCGCTTCAGATCGAACGCTACTACACCAAAAACCAGATTATGGAGCTTTACGCCAACCACATCTTCCTTGGCGCGAACGCATATGGCGTGGAAGCCGGCTCCGAAACGTACTTCGGCAAACAAGCGAAGGACATGACGATTGGCGAGGCGGCCTTGCTGGCGGGCGTTCCCAAAGCTCCCAGTGAGTATTCGCCGACGACGAATCCAGCGAAGGCCAAGGAACGTCGCGATCTCGTCCTCGATCTGATGGCCCGCCACGGGTTTGCCACGCAGTCAGAAGTAGACGCCGCCAAAGCGAAGCCAATTCAACTTGCGGATACGGCCTATTCCCAGGCACAACCCAAGTCAAGTGCGTTTGACTATCCAGTAGAAGTAATCAGGCAGGAGCTGGAGGACAAATATACAACGCGCGTGGCCCAGGGTGGACTGTCCGTCTACACCACCATCAACATTGACGCTCAGAAAAAGGCTTACGAGGTTGTGCGCGCGGGGTTGCGTCGTTATGACAAGTCGCGTGGCTGGCGCTCGAGTTATAAGTTGATCCCCACGGCCAACGGGCAGCCAACCCAACAGGAGATAAACAATTACAAGGATCCAGACTGGACCGGCAATGACTACACTGAAGGTCGCTACCTCTCGGGGCTGATTACTAAGGTTGACCACGCCAGGAATGAAGCCACCGTTCGCTTCGGCAATTTCACGGCGACTGTTGGCCCAGCGGACATGGGCTGGTCCGCCCGCCAACCGAAGAGCGAGTTGAAACCTGGATATCTAAGTGAGTTTCAGATCAAGGAAGTTGACAAGAAGAGCCGGCGGCTGAAGGTGGAACTATCCCAGATTCCGGCAGTGGCTGGAGCCATGATGACGCTCAACGCCAAAACCGGCGAGATCGTCACGATGATTGGCGGTTATGATTTTTACACCGCCAGCAAGTTTAATAATGTCACGCAGGCGTATCGCCAGACGGGTTCGTGCTTCAAACCTTTTGTTTATACGGCGGCGGTCGAATGGGGCATGACGCCGGATACGACCGTCAGCGGTGCGCCCATCAGCATCGGCGGCTGGAATCCGCACAACTATGATGGCTCGCTCGGCAACGGAGACTTGCCGCTGAAAACAGCCCTCGCAAAGTCGATGAACATTCCGGCCGTTCACTTGTTGCAAACGGTCGGCATTCAAACCGGATCGCAAATGGTCCGTCGCTTCGGTATCAAGGTACCCATGGCGCCGTATCTGTCATCCGCGCTGGGCGCAACCGAAGTGCCGCTGGATCAAATGGTCTCCGCGTATTCCGCGTTTCCCAACAAAGGAATTCGCGTGGAGCCGCATCTGGTGCGCCGCGTTTTGGATCGCGATGGCGCTGTGCTTCAGGAATGGGAAAAGACTACCTACAAGGTGATGAATGAATACGTGGCTTTGACTATGGTCCAGATGATGCGCGGTGTGGTCGACGGTGGGACCGCTACGGGCGCGCGGGCGCTCGGTGTTCCGGTTGCCGGTAAGACCGGTACCGTCAATGATCACACTGACGTCTGGTTCATCGGTTTCACCCCAACGTACGTCACCGGAGTTTGGATGGGGTATCCAGGCAAGAAGAAAGATCTCGGCAGCGGCATGACCGGCGGTGTGGGCGCACTTCCTTTCTTCGTCGATTTCATGAAGGACTTTCTCAAGGACAAACCGAAAGAGACTTTCGATAAGGCGCCGTCGATGCCGGAAGACATGAAGGAACTATTCCGGCAGCGTCAACGTGAACTCATGGCCGAGCGGGCCCAGTTTAAGACCGACGAAGAGGAAACTGACGAGGAAGCAACGACTACCGACCCCAACGAGCAACCAAAGTTGGAACAGATGACGCTGCCTCCGCCTCCTAAAGTGGACGACGGTCCGGCAAACCCGCAACCAAAAGTGGAGACGGTAACGCCTCGAATCGAGACTGCACCGCCACCGCCGGCCTCCCGCCCGCGCGAAGTTGATCCGGCGAAGAAAAAGGGCAAGAAGGGCGACGACGAACCGTAAGTAGGACAGGCATTCCTGCCTGTCCAGGTTCTCATCATCGATTCCAGCGACAAACAGAAATGTCTGTCCTACGCTGTTCTTTTCGCGGCACTAGACCAGGGCCACTCCTCAGGGGTGGCAACCAATCCAGCTTTCACTGGATTCCGTTCTATATAACTCTCAATACGATAAAACTGATCTTCATTCCGTACTGAGTGATCAAAGGATTCGTCCTGCCAGAATTTTTCTCCCGTGCGGCCTAACAACTTATTACATTCGCGCGCAGTGTAGCCCTTAACGGATTTGGTAATCCGATACAGCAGTGCCATCGGCCAGATGAGAATGTGTACATGGTTAGACATCACCACATAGGCACTTAGCCGATAGAGCCTAAGGAGGCTCAGCGCCATGATGTAGAGAGTCGGCTACAATCTGCGCCAAGCGAGCATCCTTCAACCATGTCGGACCATAACGCGCCTGGTCTAACTCGCGATCAAGAATCAAAAACCTTTTGCCGAGATTTTTCTCTCTCAGACTCGACCCTACAACGTGACGAGGTAATGAGCCGAAGAGTCGCCACGTTATGAAAAGCGCGCTATCTCTTTTCTGCCAGTGCGGGAGATGTCTTCTGTAAAACATAGTAGGACAGGCATTCTTGCCTGTCCTCAAGTTGTTTCAAAGCGTTGATTGATAAAGAGCAGCAATCGGTGGATGCCAAGTCTCTGGCATCCTTTGCTGTCTAGCGTGGACAGGCAGGAATGCCTGTCCTACCCCAGGATTCTTTCCAACGAGTATGGCAGCATCTTCCGCCACCAGGGCCAGTCGTGGTCCACGTCAGCGCCCCACAGATCAAGTTTGTGAGGGATGCCTTTCGAAGTAAGAATGTCGGAGAGATGCTGGCTGCGTTCGGGAGCTTCGTAATTCCCCTGGCCTGAAAGAATGTGAATCGAGTCGGCCTCTTTCAGCATCGGCAAGTAGTGATCATCGTTTAAGTTTGGAAGGTAGTCAGCGGGATTATTGAAGTAGACATTGTCGTCGTAATAGTCCTTGAGATAGGAACGCACATCGTAGCTTCCGCTCATCGCAATCACGCCGCGAAACAGATCCGGATGTTTGAAATAAGCGTTGGCGGCGAGAAACGCGCCCAAACTCGCTCCCGTAGTCAGCGGACGAGCGTCTTCGCCTGCTTCATTGCGAATCAGCGGCAACACCTCGTCGACGATGTAGCGATCAAAGCGCGTTAGCAGCTCGGCTTTAAGGTTTGGCGGCATCTTCTCGTTCAGCAAGCTGTAACGGTTGACGCTATTGATTGAGTAGGCGCGCACGCGACCGGCTTCTATCAACGGTTTTATTGCGTCGACCAGATGAAAACGTTCGTACTCGAGATAATCAGCCGCTGCAGTGGGAAACATCAATAGAGTTTGGCCAGCGTGTCCATAGGCCACGAGCGGCATTTCGCTTTGCAAGTTCTGACTAAACCAGGATGTTATTCGGCGTTCCATGGATACCTTTCATTGACCATCACGCAAGGCAGTCCCGCATGGAGGTGACTAGCCTCAACGTGCTGAATTATTGAAACTGTTGATATGCTGATTTGCGTGCGAAATATTCTCGCAGTTTGTTGCGGAGCGCAAGCTTAGGCAGAGTGGCAGGGATGACAGCCGCGAGTCACGTACAGGATGCATGCCACAATCAGCGGCTCGCCTTGCCGTTGCCTTGACGCTCTTTCACGCCTCTGTTATAAAAATCGTTCGCGCCCCGCGCATAGTTTTTAGCTATTTCGGGCTATACAGGGGCGCTTATTCCGCAGTAGCTCAATGGCAGAGCATTCGGCTGTTAACCGAAGGGTTGTAGGTTCGAGTCCTACCTGCGGAGCCAAATTCTTCAAACGAAAACGGGCAGCACAGGCTGCCTGTTTTGTTACACCTCCAGCTGGCCAATATGTTTTGCGTATATCCCTCGGTATCCCGACACGTCGGGATTGTAGGTTCTCCCGATTTATCGGGACTAACCTGCGCAGCCAACTCTGGATACAGGTCGCCGGAACTACTTTCGGCGGCCTTTTCTCTTGGCCACGCAGAACAATAACAGCAAGAATATTAGAGTCGGCGAAAGTTGCCGTGAGTGCAGCAGTCTCCCGTTCACCAGGCAACTGAAAGTAAAAGTGGAGACTGTGTGATTTGTCGACTCGAGTTTGTCGACACAAACTCTGGCGCGCTTCGAATTTACTAACAACTCGCTACAGGCCACTGAGCTTCGCGCCGAGCTCTGTACTCTACGCAAGTAGGGACATTTCTACTTTGCGCATTTGGGTGACATTTCAACCTGGGGTTTACAACGCCAGAAAAATTCTTGACTTTCATTTGGAAAGAGAATAGTGTGCGACCGTTCTCATAACAGGCTGACCTCTCACGAGCCCCTGCGACCACATGCATACTCGCTAAGATCAGCTGGTACCATCTTTTTCATCATTTGAATTACTCAAGATACCTCGCGTGCGAGCGATTGGTTTTCTCCCCGCTGTAGAGCAAAAGGGCACGTGCAGAATTCGTTGGCACTGAGCCTCGGCCCAACGCGACAACCACCTCGCATCCTAGTCCAGATTACCCGCTCAGCTCTCATGGCTGGCAACTAACGGGCCTATTCAACGCTGCGGAACTGCGCATGTCGAGTTATCCCGAAACGCTTGACTGACAAAGAGGCTCTCAGATTGTTTCGCGCGATAGGCATCTGGGTTCACTTTCCATAACAGCGAGCTTGTGGTTCGCCTCAGACCCGGCTGGCCGACCACGCTCTCACCTTACAAACCGAGATAGACCGTCAGGAGGATCTCATGGCTGTTCTAATTCAAGTAAACGGAAACAATAGTGGAGAAGGTTTCTTAATAGCCCCGGACGGCGCGCGGACGTTTCCTGTCGCAGTCGGACTACGAACCGACGACGGGACAAACGTGTCGGCAACGTTGCAGATTGCGGCCGGTGGCGTGGCTGGCATCTCATTCGCAGCGACGTCAATCGACATCTCTTCAACGGAAGTCTTTGTCGATATTCATGCTACTTCATCCAGCACGAGCCGCAACGACACCGTCCTGGAGGTGGTGGTGGGAGGGGTAGTCCAGGCGAGCTTTGATCTTACCGCCATTTCGAAACCGGAGGTCTGGTTCAAAGGCATTTTCGAGGCTAGGTTCGCAACGGATGATGACCCCTACAACGAACCTCGTGGGACAAGCGGGGGTAATGCATTCGCCCTTGACGGAGAGCCTGACTTTGTTCCAGCCGACAGTGTTCCTGACACAATCGATAAACCGGTAGGACGGGTAATACGATTTCACAACTCGCCGGTCAACCGATCACATGTGCGGGAGCTCGGCGTTCGGGTATTTGTGATCAAAGGCAAGGTGGGCGAGATCGGAGGAATGGGCGGGACCTCTGAGGAATTTGTGGTGGGTGATGCTGTTATTGGACTACCAGTTAATCTTGGCCCCAACAGTTATTTTGCAGAGAATTCTCCTCGCCCGGCCGGCAACCCTGCAACCGCAGATCCTCCGGTAGGGGCGGGTCAGTCTCCCATCGGTCTGTTTGAGTTCCACATCAGTAACGTGTTCTCAGGGACTTCCGCTCCCGCGTCACACCGTCCCCGCGGATTCGGAATCGCTGGTTTTGCAGACGCCGAGGACTTGAGTACGTTTAACGAGAACCGGCGGGTCGCCCTGCAGGCGGAGTTTGATCTGCTGAGTCCTGCTCAACAGGCCGCACAAGTGGGCCAGAACCTCACCACGCGCTTGAATAAATTGGCGGCTCTCGGCGTAGGCGGTCAATTTGGCTGGCCAGTCCAGGTAACGTATAGAGGACATATTGACTCCGGGATCGACTTCCAGCCATCGAACTCGAGTGTGCTGTCGTATCTGGCGGGATACGACTCCTTTACCTTTATTGGAAGTTTCGCCAACTTCCACCTTGATGAACTTCGCGGCCAGGTGGAAGGCAACATCTTTGCGGACCTTGCCTTCGACGCGACTCCACTCCAGAAAGGCATCTACAACATTCAATCGCGCGAAGCGTCGCCGTTCAATGCGCTGACGATCCCTGCGATGACGACGGCGGCCATCGATGCCGCTCTTGGCGGGTCGCCGACTTCGGAAAAGTGTGTGGTGACGGTGAGCGATGACCTTGACCGGCTGGTCGTATCAAAGGCCACGCTCGCCAATCCGGCAGATCCACCGGCGACTTGGACCATCTCCTCGATAGGTGAGTCTCTGGTAGGAGAGTTCCTTCCGGAAGCCAGTGTGCTTCCGCGAGAGCTTGTCTACCGCATCTTGCAACCGGGCGCCCAGGGAAGCGCGTTGGGCCTGTGCGAAGGCACAGCTTTCGATCCGCCGCCACAGATCGGTTTCGCTAAGCTCTTTGCAGAGGAAACGATCTGGCAGCTGCAGTTGCATGCAGGAACTAATGGCGCGGACGGCGTGACTTACAAAGGATCATGGTCGGGCAACACGCAAACCCTGGCGACTGGTTGCATTCCGCTAGACGTTGAGTTGCTGACCTCGACAATCAATTTCGGCAACGTCGAGCAGGGCATGAGAATGAATCGGCAGATCGTTCTGCTGAATCGCTCCACTGCTGAAGTTCAGATCGCCTTGCCGGGACTGTCGCTTCCTTTCGAGGCGGTTTCCATTGCCCCAGTGACACTTCCACCGGGTGAAATTGGGTTCCTCTTGATCTCTTTCGTTGCCGGAGCACCCGGCGTAAGTTCGCAGACGATCTCGCTGACCGCGACTCCGGCTCTGACTGTTGGTCTTGTGGTTTCCCTCACGGGCAATTCGATCGCTCCTACCAAGGTTGACGCAGTGCTCGTTCTGGACCGCTCCTTCAGCATGACTGAACCGGGGGTGAACACCCCTGGACGTTTCATGAGTAAGGCACAGCTCCGAAACGAGGCTGCAAAAGTGTTTATTCAGATGCTGCGCGAGACCGACCGCATCGGCATCGTGCGCTTCAATGAAGATGCGCAGGTGCATTTCCCGTTTCAGGAAGCCGGCCCCGAAACGGGAGGCGTGGGAACCGGGAGGTTTGACGCAAGCGCATCATTGGACCTCGCGGCCCTTAACCCGGCGGGGAACACCTCAATAGGTGATGGGATGTTCGAGGGTAATGAAATGTTGACCGCGCCTGGGAGCACAGCCGATAAGCACGCTCTCGTAGTGCTGACGGATGGCAAGGAGAATCGGGACCGATTCATCGCCGCTGTTTCGCTGGGCGCTAGTGTAAGGGCCTATGCAATCGGGCTCGGCGTCCCTCAAGGAATAAACGTTGCCAAACTGAGCGCAGTCACCGGCAACACTGGCGGCTACCTGCTTGTGACTGGCGGGCCTGAAGAAAACGAGTTCCGCTTGCACAAGTATTACGCGCAGATTCTCGCCGGAATACACGGCAACAGCGTGGTGCTGGATCCGCCGGGCGTCATAAATGCGGGCCAGACACAAAGGACCCCTTTCTACATCACAGAAGCGGACGTGAATTTCGACGTCGCGCTGCTAACGCGGTACCCCATGCTGCGTTTTACGCTTGAAGCGCCGGATGGCACGCGCATCGATCCAACAAACGTGGGCTCGTTCAACGGGCAGTTCGTGACCGGACCGGTTTGTTACTACTACCGAATGCATTTGCCAGTCTTCGCCAGTGACTTTAGTCGGGCCTTGGGTAAATGGCACATTGTGATCGAGTATTTAGGCGCGCCCCAGTACTTTGGAGCAAAGGCGTTGAAGATGCGGATTGCCAACGAGGGCCAGCGTAAGGGAAGACAGCCTAGCTTCACCCGCAATTTGAACACCGCTGTCAATTATCACATCCTGGTGACCGCTCGTTCGAGCATCCAGTTGGAAACAAGGATCGAGCAACGCGGGTTTGAACCGGGCCTTGATCGGTCGGTCGTCGCCTTCCTCCGAGCGTCCGGTCAGCCGCTTGCTGATCGCGTGAATCTGCTGGCCCAAGTGACACGGCCAGATGGCGTCGTTTCGCTGCTGCCGATGGCGCATATGGGAAACGGACGGTTCGAGGCCAAGCTCGACGATGCCAAGATGCTCGGTCATTACAGCATCGTTGTTAGAGCAGCCGGTCAGACACCCGGAAACTTCCCCTTGCAACGCGAACAGACGCTGAGCGGAGTCGTATTGGATCCTGCGGCGGACAGCCTTACTGACACCACCGTTAACCAGATCACTGAATTGCTCGAAGGTCAGCAGGGGGCAATTAAGGAACTGGCGAAGCTCTTAACCAACCTGTTCGACAATCTACGGGATAACAATCAAGCTGGGTTGAATGCGGGCGAAGTATTGCGCAAATGGTTGCTCTGGATTTTGATCATTCTGATCGTGATCTTCCTTTTGATGTTCGTGATGTTCCTTCTATCTTCTCCCTGGGCTTCGACTTAAACGATGCGGGCCAAGATGCATAAGCTAACTCCGCTTGTAATCCTGATGACCGTCAGTGTGGCCGCCTTTTGGCTCATGCGCACCCCGGTTATCGTTTATTCTCAAGACGCTAACAGCAACGGGATCGCCGATCGAATGGAGCTGCCCGGGACGCAGGCGAGCGCGACGCTGCCTGGCGCGGCATTCAATCTTGCGACTCCACTTAAGACCGCCGACGAATGCACGGCTTGCCACTTCACGGGAACAAAAGCGAAGCCATTCGCCCCCTGGAGCGGCTCGATGATGGGAAACTCGGCACGCGATCCGGTATTTTGGGCCCAACTTGACGTCGCTGAAAACGACGAAAGTAGCGACCCGAATCTTGCCGGGGCGCGGGACATTTGCCTGCGTTGCCACATACCAAAAGGCTGGCTGGAGGGCAGGTCCTCGGGAGCACCGGGCCCAGCCTTGAGTAATGCGCTCCGCGGAATGGCAATGCAGGAAAAGGACCTCTTCGGCGTCCAGTGTGAGTTGTGTCACCGTTTGGTCGACCGCGACGCAACCACCGCGGATGGTATCGACCAAAACATGATTGTTGGGCTAAATAGTCACGCCGACTCCGAGTTGCGCGTGCCGCCCAGCTACGGCAACGGGATGTACGTCGTAGATCGTTACGATGTAAGACGCGGTCCTTTTGGCCCGGCACAGATCGCCTGGGACAGCCTCATTCCGAAGTTCCTCGTAAACCCAGCCGATTGGCCTCCGGATGAGTCAAACAATCACCCGCTGAAGCATTCAGCTTTTGTTCGCTCGGGAAATCTATGCGGCACTTGTCACGATGTATCGAACCCGGTCTGGACCCCTGGACAGCCGAAGGGAAATGCTCAACTCAATTTCCCTATAGAAAGGACTTGGACAGAATGGACGCATAGCGCTTATTCCGCGCAAGGCGAGGCGGGAAACTGCCAGAGCTGCCACATGAATGGCGCCTTGAATGGGGTGATTTCGGGTGCTGCGTCCAGTAGTGTCGGGAATTCAAACCAGCACCTGAATGATATCCATGTACATGATTTCACGGGAGGGAATGTCTGGATTCCCAGATTCATTGCGGCAATGGTGCAGCGTTTTCAGAATACCAAGGACAGTCCGGATCCTGGTTTGAGCCCGGTAATCGGCGGTACCCAAGCGCAGCGAGATGCTTTTCTCGAAGCCAACTACGCCCGGGCGCTAAAGGCTCTGTATCCCGCTGGCGCTTTTTGGGAAACCAGTGAGTTTCAGCTTGAGCCCCTGAATTTCGCGGCCGCCAGTTACGCCGATGCATCTGTCAGAACTGTTGCCACGCTCCAGCGTGCGGCGGAACTCTCGGCCACACGTCAGGTCGATGAAGCGCTCAAAGTTCGCGTCTGGAACATGACCGGCCATAAACTTCCGACCGGCTATCCAGAGGGGAGACGAATGTGGCTGGATGTGCGCTTCCTAAATGTGAATCCCGCTAGCGGCACCGAGACCCTGGAAGGTCAGTCCGGTGAGTACAACGCCGACACTGGCGAACTCTATCACGACTTCAACATGAATGACGACGCGGGTCCGCGCGCTTACGATGTCGTCACTTATACTAATGGCAGCGGTGCACCCATAGCATTCGGAAGGCGCACTCAGGTCTATGAGGCTCGGATGCACCACATGCCGTCGGGAACTGAATTCCACTTCATAAAGAACAATGAACGCGTCAGCGACAACCGCATACCACCGCTCGGCTGGATCAAGGCGCTATACCAGGCGAACAATGCGGAACAGGTTATCGCGCCCGCTTACACCACGTCGCAGATGGAGTACCACGATTCTGTCAGCGGCCCAGTCGCGTCGCCGCCCGTGATCGAAAGTACCCACAATTTCGATGAAGTGCCGTATCCAGTGCCAGGCGCGAGCGATATCGCCGAGATACGGCTGCAATACCAATCCGTCAGCAAGGAGTATGTTGAGGAGTTGGTTGCGGCGAGCCCACGAACGCTTTTGTATCCGGCTGCTGGTGGCGCGAACGCGTTTTCCCGCGGAGATATTTTGGAGCATGCCTGGCGCACGTTTGATTTTGATCTCAACGGCGACGCGATGCCTGACAACAAGAAAAAAGTGCCGCCGGTGGAAATGCGTCGACTTCGCGTCGCACTCGTGGATACGGACCAGGATGGACTTTCTGACGACTGGGAAACGGCTTTTGGATTGAATCCCAATGACCCCAACGGCGATCGCGGTCGCAACGGTGATCTGGATGGCGACGGACGTTCAAATTATGCGGAGTTTCAAGCGGCGACCAACCCCAACGCGGCGGACGCAGTTCGGGGCGCGGTAGACTTGGTCCTGGTACTCGACTTCTCAGGTAGCATGAATGATCCCGCACCTACGAGCGGCGCGCCAAAAATTGAAGTGCTCAAGGATGCCGTTGACCTTTTTTTGACCACCTGGAAACAATATGCCGTGCGAACGGATCGAATTGGAGTGGTCTATTTTTCGAGTGATGTGACTGTCGAGGGTGGTGGCTTAATAGACTTTGCTACGCTCCCGCTTGGGACAACGATCGAGACCAGAATCAATGATCTGATTGCCGCAATCCGTGCTCGGTCGGCCAGCAACGCGACCGCGATGGGCGGGGGGTTACAGCGTGCTCTTAATTTGCTGCAAGGAGGAGCGCCGGGCAGACGCAAGCAGGTAATTGTCTTTACCAATGGCATGCAAAACTCTAGCCCAATGGTCCGGGCCGACATGGGAGGAAACTATCGGATACTTTCAGAGCCGGTTTCCTTCGCTGACGGCGTTTTTGGCGATTCGGGGGTGACCGACGCGGGCGGTCCGGCTTTCGGTACTCTTCTCAATTCGCTGGGTACCAGAATACACACCATCGGCATCGGGGTCGCCCAGACTGCTGACGATCGTTGGCTCCGATTGATTTCCGATATTGCTTCAAACACCTCGGCACTTAGTCAGTTCATCTCTCGGCCCTTCGAACTGGAAGGGGCCTTTCTCAATAACCTGGTTGCGAGCCTGCGCGGTTTTAGCCCGCAAATCCTCGCCGAAGAGCAGATGCGCCTGGAGCCAGAAACTGATTCACAGACGAAAGACCTGACCCTGGACCTGGCCGCAACCAAGTCCACTTTCATTCTCTCCTGGGCCGGCCCCCAACTGCCTGGCCGGCTCGAGTTTGATCTCCTGGCGCCTGACGGATCCAACGCCCTTCCGTTGCTGCGCATAACTGACGGCCCACAATATCGGATTGCCACGGCTTACTTTCCCCTGGCCAAGCGTGATGGACGTCCGGTGAGTCACACGGGAAATTGGAAAATGGTTGTGCGGCGCGCGGGTCACACAGCAGCAGATCCTTCAAACAAGAAACTAAATCAGCAATGGCGCGAGGCGGTCGACTATCGCGTTTACCTCATCGCGGACATTCCGCACACGGATTTTGACGTAGCGTTTGGTAAGAGCACCTACCGCGCCGGAGAGGAGGTCACCCTGCACGTGGCCGCGACTGAAAGCACTGAGCCCGTGCGCAGCCTGGGCCTTATCTCGGCGGTGGTTACCAAGGCAAGTGTTAACTTCGGCGACTTGATCTCGAAGGAGCGAGTGGATCCCGGGAAAATTGAGCGGGCGCTGAACACCGGAAGTGATCTGCCGACTGATCGCGCCGAAGCGAAGTTTCGCCTCGCCCTCGCCGATCCTGGCTTTGCGGGGCGGGTACAGCCGACACGCGAAACCATCAAGTTGTTTGACGATGGCAATGCCGCCCACGCCGATTCGCTTCCCGACGACGGCGTATATTCGGCAAGGCTTGGCCGAGCTCGTGTTCCCGGACTGGTGGCAGCCGACATTTCCCTAACGGGCCAATCGGCGCGGTCGCGCGACTTCAGCAGGCGCTACGAAGTAAGCACCGTCGTACGGCACGCGAGATTCGATCGGGGCTACTCAAATATCTCCGCCAGCCGCTTAGGATCACGGGACGGAAAATGGCTCGTAGCCCTTAAGGTCAAACCGACTGATGCCAAGGGAAACTCTCTTGGCCCGGGCTTCCGAGATCGGCTGACGATCGAAGTCCCCGGGTTCCCCGCCGATTCTGTGATCCAGGACGACCTGAATGGCAGCTACACAAGAAACTTCTTGATTCCCTTCGGGTCGATGGGCACCAACGTAAAAATTGCCTTCGAACAGGAGTTGATCTATGCAGGATCTGTACGAGGGGCATTCTTACGTGGTTGGATATGGACGCTCCTTTGGATACTTGTGTTCCTGACATTAATTGTGGCCACCGTCTGGTTAATGAAAAGGTATTTCCGACACACCGGTCCATCGCTCGAGAGTTCATAACGCCGAAACAAATTCAGAAGTTAAACGAAGGTGCTGACCTCCAGGACCGCGGACGCGAGTGCTACTAAAAGACGAGCGCTCAAAAAGAATTCCACAATGCGGCTGGAAAGCGGCAATTTGACCTGGCTCTCGAAGCCGATCGGATAGTGGCCCCACATGACACGTTTCCTTGTTTGCATCGTAGTCTGCGCGGTGTTCAGCACCATCGCCATTGCTCAATCCGGTGGTGCGACCGTCGCTGGAACGATCACAGACTCAACCGGTTCCGTCATAGTGAAGGCGGAAGTCCAGATTTTGAATATCGCCAGCGGCCAGGCGCGGCTGACGAAGACGGATTCCTCCGGCAGGTATGAGCTGAGTGGCCTGCCAATTGGTTCCTATCGGCTGTCTGTAATTGGCGGAGGCTTTGCCGTGGCAGCGCGAGGGATCACGCTGCGTGAAAACAAAGCGTATAGAGAAGATTTTTCTCTCGTGCCCGGAAATATCGAAAGCACTATTACGGTCACGGCAGGTAAGGGCAGCGCACGATTAGCAGATGAAACGCCGCAGAACGTCCATGTCACCGATCGATTGACGATAGAAGAGCGGCGTCCGTCGTCAACATTTCGAGCCATCGAGAGAGCGCCAAACCTCACGCCGGTCATTGCTAATCCCGCGCTTGAGCGGCCGCGCCTGCGCGGTCTTGGTTCAAACAGGCTCTTAATCATTCTCGATGGTGAACGGCTCAATAATATGCGCAGCGATCCCACCTCGGGCGTATCTCCGAGCGTCGTGGATGTTACCCAGTTGGAGTCAGCGGAGGTACTCAGCGGCGCGGGATCGAGCCTTTATGGTTCGGACGCCATGGCGGGAATTATTAACTTGATAACCGCGAGCCCGGTGCGCAGCGATTCCCTTAACCACCTCGGCGCGCGTTTTAATGGGGACTATCGCGCCAACGGTCGTTTCCGTCGCGGCGCCGCTACCTTCAATTGGAGCAGTCCCCGCTTCGCCTTACGCCTGGGAGGGTCACTCTTTCGCGGCGCCAGCTACCATTCTGGCAATCAATCCATCTCCCTCGACGAAGTCGTGCGACTGGGTAACCTGGCCACAGATATGGGGAATGCGATTGACAATAGCGTCGCGCGCACTTATGCGGTCTGGAGTTTGGCCCCGAGCTCCGAGGTTCCCAACGGTCAAGCACACGGATTTAATGATCACTTTGATCTATGGTTTTTCCCTGGCAAAAATGAAAGCGTTCGCTATCGGCAGTTGAATAGCCAACATAAGAATCTCGGCTTCTCATTCATTACGCCGCCCTTCGATCAGCGAACTCAGTCCAACAGCTTTCGGCGTCTGGATAAGAATGGCCTCCGTTACGAAGGCCGAGAATTGAAAACGTGGCTGCCCCGCTTGACGGCGAGTCTGTACCGGCAAAAATACTCCTTCCCGGATGGCACCCTTACTTCTCCAATCGTGCTGGGAAGCAGCTGGACATTCGCGCCCGATCCAAATGCGCCGCAAAACGTGGTGGCCCTCCTGACTGGCAATCGGTCAACCTTTACCAATGCCAGTTTCTCCGACAACAAAAATTCCATTACGACCTACGCTCTGGATGCGCAGGCCACATTCGCGCCATCCGTCGGCGCATTGTTGACGACGGGCATCGGATACTTTCGCGATTCTTCGGCGGATGAATTCTCGCGCGAGGATTTTGTCCCACCATTCAAAGTCATCAGCAGCCGCGCCAGCAATCCGGATTCGGTTTATCGTAACTGGGGCTGGTTCAATCTGCTCGAGTATGAGCCGGCGCCCTGGTTGCGGCTGACGGGCGGATTGCGCGTCGACAACTGGCGGACCGAGGCGCGCGTGACGCGCGGGTTCCCGCTGGGTGTGGAATCGACGCTCCTCGATCTTTCATTTGACAGCCTGGTCAATAATCCCGGTCCCATCAACACCGCCGGAGCTGCCGGAGTAATTGATCTAATTAGGGGCGGCAAAGGCATCGACACCAGCCGCACTGTCGTGACGGGTAACGCCGGAGTCGTCATACGTTTGCCCCAGGGCATCAACCCATATTTTCGTTTTGGGAACAGTTATCGCGAGCCCGGGATTACAGAGCGTTACCTGTTGCGCGACTTTGGCGATCCGACATTCAGCGTGCTCGTCATTCCGAATACTGCCTTGAAGCCTGAGCGGGGCCGGGAGTTTGACGTCGGTATCAAAATTCGACGCCCTCGCTGGAGCGCTTCAGCCAGCTACTTTGTCAACAATCTCAAAGACTTTATTGGCTCGGCTTTTGCGCCGCCGTTGTTTGTGCCACCCGATCCCAGCCTCGGCATAAATCCGATCTCGCCCTTTTTCCCGTTTCACGGCGTGCTCTACGTGCAGCGCACCAACACCGCGCGGGCGCGGATTCGAGGCGTTGAGGCCGCCTATGACGCGAGTTTTTCGATGGGCCGTGCCGGAACCATTTCGCCCTTTGGCACACTCGGATGGCTTAAAGGATCAAACCCGACGCCCGATGAAAACACGGTGAAACTTATCGCGGAATTCTATAATCGTGCCGACACGCCGGTGCCGTTGCGTGGTTCGGTAAACGACGTGCCGTTATCAAGCATTACGCCGTTTCGCACGATCCAGGGCGTTCGCTACGACAGTTTTCAGCGTCGGCGGTTTGGTGAGTATGAGGTCCGCTATCAAGCTCGCGTCACTCGCGCCGACCCACAGGATCTTACGGCTGCGATCTCAACTCAGTACGGTACGTTGGCTAGTCTCAATTCGTTTGCGGTCCAAGCCTTGCGGGGCGGTTACACTTACCGTAAGGAAGATCACCGAGTTTCATTCACGCTCGGCATAGAAAATTTAACGAATCGCTTTTACTTCGAACACTTTCAAACCGCTCCCGCGCCGGGGCGTTCCATAGTGTTCGGGACGACGATTGAGTTCTTCAACTTGTTAAGAAAATAATCCCGGGCGGCCGCGCCAACGTTAAGGCTATTCCTCATTGCCGGGTCCCGATTTTCATAAGGAGAGTAACCATGAGTTACCTGGATGTCCCCAGACTACATTTTGCCGGAACCTTCAGTGCGGATCCGTCCACCCTCAACAACACGCCACAAAACTTTGACCCGGCAACTGTCATCACTTCGCAAAACGATGGCTGGAACCCTAACGGCACGGGCCACTGGCAATTCTTGAACTGCCAGGTGCAGAGCGTCGTCTATAACGATGGGAGTATCGGCACCGGCGACCCAGTCATTGGCAGTCCAGTCCAGGGAACGGACCAACCGCAGATCGCTAAGCTGGTAGACCTGGACTCAGAGCAACAGATGGTCTCAGAAATTTACGGCTTTCAAGTTCAACTTAACAACTCCTCCGGGTCCGCCGCACTTGTCGGAAACTTTGAAGTCGCCGCTTTTTCCGATATCTGGTTTCGCGCCACAGTAGGAGGCGGTGATGCACCGATGGGCGCGTTCTATCAATCCGTGTTGACTAACATCCAGTGGGGCGACGTTTCAAATTCCCGCTTCCTGGAGCAGTTGATGGCTGCCAGCCCTGACCTGCTATCCATCAAGTTTAATCTGGACGGCATCAACATGAGTTTGGGTACGCCGACTTTCACGCAGGGCAGAGTTGTAGGCACAATTGGGCCAGCCACTATCGATGAGCCAAAGCACTTTGTCGCCGGCCGGCTCTTGCGTAGCGCGCCCGGAACCGACCCTACTAATCCGCCGATAACGCTCCAAGGTACGCCACCCGCGTCACCGATGTTCTTCGCGCCCTTCCGGGTCGACGATAAACGACAAGTAGTGCTGGTTGACTTCGGCAACAGTATTTCGACGACGACGCCGGGAGGGCCAGTCAATCCAACGCTGGGAGTTTTGCAGTTGGCGATCCTGCCTGGCAATGAGCTGATGGGCCAAGTCAATTACCAGGCGCCAAACTGGTATCCGGATACGGCGGGAATCCAGGAATTTGCCGTGCAGAACTTTCCCGTGAATAACAATCAGTTGGGCATCGTCCAACTGAATGCTGACGGCACCATTAGCGCGCCTCTCTTGCAGGAGGATTCGAAGGGCTTGTTTGTCAGAGCCGACACCTTCGTTTTTAGACTCAATCCGGGTGAGACGGCGGATGTCAATTTCTGGGCTACTCAATTCGGACAGCCGGCTGCTCAACAGCAGATTAACCTGGCCCAGGATGCAAATATGGTCAACGAGATGCAGTCTCCGCCCAATCCGACGAACATCCCCGTCGGCACACCGGCCGACGCCCTCGCCACCGCGTCCGGACCGTTTCCGACAACACTGACCACGAATGAACTAGGGCAGGCCACGCTAACCTTGAGCGCCTCCGATCCTGGCAATCCGAGGGTGTTTATCGACGGCCAGGTTTACGGGGTGTCGTATTCCCTCGCGCAGAGCAATGAAAACCCTGACCCCTCAAACTTCCTTAGCGTCCTGGTCTTCAATAGTTACCCAGAGCTGGACAGTCCAACCTGGCAAGATGTGCAACCAATCTTCGCGCAATATGCGAAGCTTTATCCCTACATGCGAGGTATCATCGATCTTTCTGTTTACAACGATGTGGTAGCGAGGATCGCCGCAATCCAGCGCGTGTTCCTTTTGCCGAAGACCGATCCGGGATACATGCAAGTGACCCGCGATATGTCGCGCGACAAAGTGAACATGATTCTAAAATGGTTAGACCTGGGTGCACCGTTTGGCCCGGAAGCGAGTCCGGACGCTAACCCTCCGGAGCCGAAGGGCAGGGATTACTAAGGAAGGTCAGGACCCCGGGGTGCGACTTGGAAATTTCAGGTTGAGGACTGACACTCGAAAAAGATGAAACGCTATTTACTTATCGTGGCGGCAACGATTGCTTTCTTCCTGATGCTGTTCTTTGCGGTCGAAGCATTGGGCGTTTCATTGCTGCAAGACCCAACACCGTGGATGCAACAGGGTGGCATCCTGGCGGGCATTCTGGGCGTAAGTCTTCTGGTTGCGGACGTCCTCCTGCCGGTGCCATCCAGTCTGATGATGGTGGCCCATGGGGCGCTCTTCGGAGTCGTGAAAGGAACTTTTCTTTCGCTGCTCGGGAGCCTGGGCGCGGCACTTGTAGGATTTGCCATCGGGCGACGCGGCGGGAAATTGCTCGATCGCCTTGTGACTAAGGCAGAACGAGTTCGTGCCGATCAGCTGTTGGCTCGTTGGGGAGCTCTTGCCATAGCTGTGACGCGACCGGTGCCGTTGCTCGCCGAGACCGTTGCGATCATGGCCGGTGCATCACCGCTTGGTTGGGGCCGCCTGGCGCTGGCCGCCGTGGTCGGCTCGCTGCCACCATCTCTAATCTACGCTCTTACCGGGGCGACCGTCGTAAACTTCCAGAGTACGGCGCTGATGTTCGGCGCCGTCCTACTGGTGACTGGTTCATTCTGGCTAGCAGGGAGACTACTCGATAGTATCTTAAGCAATAGAAGAAACCGCCGCGACGCAGAACAGCCTGAGGCAAATAGCAGTCTCAAGTTGGTGCGAGATTAAAGACGCTCACTTAACTCGCGTCAGGGTTCGGATGTAGGTGACCTGATCGCCGATGATTAAGGTGTCCCCGTTTAACTCATACGGCCTTGCCTGACCTGACCCTACTTGAGTTGGATCCCAGGCGCCCTCCACTTGCACGGTGATATTTGTCGCGTCAACGGTGTACGTGCCGTAGTAGGCGATGTATGCATTGTAGATGGCGAGCGCCTCCTCCGCCGGCGGAGGGTCCGAAGAGATTGCGACGGGAGGCGTTGTCATGATTTGTATCGAAGCATGGCCGGTCGCATCGTAAATGAAATAACCCGACGGGGGATTGCCGAACGTGTACGGTACCCACGGGTCGCTGGCCGAGGCGCGGTCTTCGGCCGAAATTAATTTCCATGTGCCGGCCAATTGTTTCCGCAGACTTTTGAGAGAGGGCTTCTTAGGTTTTGAGTTCATTAGGTGCTCCTTGAGAGGTTTGGGGAAAATGCAATTAGCATCATGTAACGCGGGCGTCTCGCTCCCCTTTAGACCAGCCACCAAAATACAACTGAGTGGCCGGCAAAGCAACACTCAGTCAACCTAGCTTTCCTTTCCATCGATAAGGAGTCAGAAGCATGAAAAATCCCGTACACTCGATCCTGCAGGTCTTAGTGTTGGTCGCAGCGCTGTTTTGTCTAACGCAAACAACCAGAGCGCAAGACCCGGTCAAGGTAGATCCACGGCACTATAAGGTGATCATGGAAAACGACAGCGTGCGCATACTAGAATTCAAGGATGCGCCAGGGCACAAAGTTCCCAAGCATTCACACCCACCCTACTTCGTCTACGTATTGAGCGACGCCAAGCGCTTATTCACCGACGAATGTGTTACTCCGAAAACGGTGATCCTGAAGGCCGGTGAGACGATCAACAGCAAAGTTGGAGTAACCCACTGTGAGGAAAACGTCGGCTACACTCAAACTCACGTGCTGGTGGTTGAATTCAAGAATGCGCCAAAGACTTTGGCACGATCCCAAAGAAGCAGGCGAAACCGTTAGGCGGCCATCTCGCGGACTGCATCTGCCGGATTACTATTGACTGATTCAGGTACTGGGAATAACATGCGCGGCGTTAACGATGAACACCGGCGTGCTTCCCTCGTCCACGCGCCACTGATCACGCTTTGCGTCTCTCAGTTTTCACCGGTAACCGGCAGTTTTTTGCTGCTGGGTACTGTTCAACCTCCCGAGGCGCATTTAGGTGGGCCTGCCCCATATCTTCTCGGTAAGTTTCACCGCACTGGGATGATGTTTCGGTCTGGCCTACAGCGTCAAAAACCGCAGGAGTAGCCTATGCGCACGACTCGTACTCACAACAGAAGGGCCTCTCTCATTTTGTTGGGCCTAACTTCGATAACGTTCATGAGTTTCAGCTGTCAACCATCGACGCCGAGCAATCCGAACCAGAACGCCAGGGTCGAGACGGCTGCTCCCAGTCCTTCGCAGATCGTGATACCTCCCTGGCCGTCAGGATTCCCATCAAACATGCCTCTGGCTGCCGTGTCAGGTAACATTCCGCAGCAGGTCCTGCTACCCGGACTTGGATTGCCGGGCACCTTTTCGACACCTCTGGAAATTCGACCGTACTTCGATTACTTCTCATGGGAATCATTCATCGCCTTAAACTGGCCGGCGGCAACCGGCGCTCGCGGCGTCCCTAACCAGCCCAACAACTCCAGCGTGTTTCTCAACGCCGCCGCCGGCACCCCCGTAGTCTGGGGAACTTACAAAGACTCATTCGATCTCTTTGGACAGAAGGACCAGAGGCCGAGTCCCTGGGAGTCGAACACCAACCCCATCAGTCCCTGCGCAAACGGACAGCCGGGTGCGAAGACATTGATCTTTGTCAGCAAGGGCAATACGCCTTTAATGGAGACCAAGCAGGCGTTCTCGTTCCCGCTAGTCGACCAGCGCGGCAACTACGTTTATTACGACATTCGTTATGACCAGGCGCAGTACAACTTCATTCGCGGTCAGGAAAGCGACTCCACCTCATGGCTCTACCTATTGAAGAACCTGGCGCCGAAGGAGAAGGCTCAGTTCGGCGTGCAGATGCCGATGACTACGGCGCCGTCACCGGCGCCAACCCCGTCGGCTACCCCGACAGCGACGCCCGCGAGCACGCTCGGCTCCATCATGTTGAAAGCTGCCTGGCGGATCAAAACCGACAAGGACGACACTAGTCGGTTCTACACGACCGCCGCACAGACTCTCGATCCCCAAACTCAAAAATGTACGCCCGTCACGGTTCTGCTCGTCGGACTTCACATCGCGCACAAGATAGATCCGTTTACCGAATGGGTTTGGTCAACCTTTGAGCAGATAGACAATGTGCCGCCTGATGCCGACATACAGCCGCAGCCGCCAGTTCCACCAAACGGCTATTCGTTCAACAACGGCACGACCAATCCCAGCACCACCGGTGGATACAACTACAAACCGGCGCTCACACCTACACCCAACCCGTCACCAGTGCAGGTGACGCGGGTGAATCCCATTCCAAGTACTCCGGCGGGCCAGTCCACGCGCGAAGTCAATGCTTTTTACCAGCAGCTTTTGAAGGGGACAGTCTGGCAGTATTACCAACTGGTCGTTACGCAGTGGCCTTTCAATCCCGGCATCGGCCAGGGCAACCCCTTCATGCTGATGCAAAACGGTGGTGTGTACCCGCAGAACGCCGGCAGTGCGTTTCCCGTGAACGGAGCAGTCAACACGACCATGGAAACTTATTTTCAAACTCAGAATGATGCCGCCGGAGCCGGCGGCAATAGCTGCATGAGTTGTCATTACAGGGCCGGGCAATCTGACTTTAGCTGGGGCCTGAACCGGAGAGCACACTAATGGATAAGAAGACTGAATTAGCGCGGGCCACAGGTCGCCGGCTAACAGCAACTCCGTCGATACCCATACCACCGCCTCTGAGTGTCGCTGCTCCCGCACCACCCGCACCCACCACCGGGCAGACGCCCACAGGTTGGTGGATGTATCACGGCGGTCCGGACCACACCGGTTTCGTTTCCGACAGCGACCTGACCAGTGCCAACTTCAAGAGCGGCAGCAGCGCGCCGCAGTTCACGACGCTTTTCACGCTCTCACTTGAGGGTCCGGTGCTTTCAGTGCCTGCCGTCACCGACGGATTTGTCTATGTCGGCCTGGCGAATTCGCAACAGGCCCAGGGCGGTAACGGCGGCGCGCTGCTCAAAATAGACATCCAGGCAGGCCAGATTGTTAAGACCTTCAATTGGGACTTAGGCACTGCGGCTCGCGATGCGCATAGCTTCACGGGGATGGGGAGTACGCCGGCCATCGTGAATGGACGTGTCTATTTCGGGGCCTTCAATGGGCAATTCTACTGTCTCGATCAGGAGACGTTGCAGCCAGTCTGGATTACAGATCTGCGCAACGCCGACCTGACAAAAAACCAACCCATCACTAATAACGCCGGAGTCGCCGCCGGCGGCCCACCAGCGGTCGTATGGTCATCTCCAGTAATCACTGCCGACGGCAAAAGCCTTTATGTCGGTTGCGGTGAAGGTGAGAATCCGGATCTCTTCAGCTTCGTCTTCTGTCTCGATACCGCAACCGGCAACGTCAATTGGATTTATTGCACGAACCAGTTTGACGACGCTCAAAACAACCTGCCGAACGTGTTACCGGCTGCGGCAGTGGACGCATCAACTCTGCCCCCGATGTTCAGCACTTCAAACGCAACGCCGCACATGGGCTGTTCAGTCTGGGGCGCAATTGCTTACGACGCTGATTTGAATTCTATCTACTGCTGCACAGGTAATCAGCAGCCCGAACCAAATGCCGATTGGCCGGGCGTGGGGACGGCGCCTCCGCCTCCGCCCTACTTCCATCCGGAACTACCCAGCAAGGGATATTCAAACGGGATACTTTCTCTCGATGCGGGGACGGGTGCGTTTAAGGCTTTCTATCAGGTGCCCCACGACAGTAACTACCGCCCGTCTGACATCGACATTGATAACGGCGGCGCGCCGGTGCTTTTCACATTAAACGGGATTAAGGTCGTCAGCTTCGCTTGTAAGAACGGAAGCTGCTTCGTCCTGGACGCCACCACTCTAGAGTGGATCAACCAGCGACAGATGCTGCCCAAGCGGAACGATGGAACTAGCATTGAGACGGTGGATGCGCACCCTGACCCCAAGGACACGACGATTAATCCTCATCTGTCCAATGAGTTTTCCGATGCCGTACCCAACGAAAACTTCTCCGGGGTCTTCAACACCGGCGCGCTTTACCCCGGTTCAGCTGACAATCAGGAAACAATCTCGCCACGCATTTTCTTTGGCATGGGCGGGCCAAACTATCATTCGCAACATCCGGGTATCGATCACGAAACCACCCCGTTTATGAGGGCAATCGATCTTAGTTCTCCAACGCTCGACGATGCCTGGCCCACGGACAGTGGCGACCCGCCCCTGTATAAGAACACCTCCAGCACCGACCCTACCACCGGCCAAACCGTGGGCATGTATGCCAGCGCCGGCGAGAGCGGTCTGAGTTCTCCAGCCGTAGTAAATGACGTCGTGTTCTGTTCGACGAGCAAAATTTCCATCTACGCCTTCGACGTGCGCGACGGCACTTTGCTCTGGAACGACGACCTGGGCATGCAGACCGACGGTTACAACGGCGGATATGGTTACTGCCTCGGTCCCGCCATCTGGAAGAATTATGTAGTGGCGGGGGCGCTGGTGTTTGGCAGGGAAGGCGGCGGAATACTGAGAATTTACGGCTTGCCGCCGTCAACGAAGTAGGCCCGCGGCGGCAACCATGATGTCTACCAACGCATTTCTCTTAACGGCGACATCGGGAGTGTCCCGAATCTGAATTAACTCTGGGCGAAGTTACACAGAGAAATTTGAAGCAGCGACTCGACCGGCGACCTCCGCAGTGACGACAAGCTAAATGAGGGAGAACGATAATGGCCGTTTCTTTCAGCAATGACATCCAGCCCCTTTTCAGTCAATTTAAAGGGCAGATGATGTGGCGCTTTGACCTCACAAATTATGACCACGTGAAGGCCAACGCCGCACTCATCCTTTCGCGCATCAACGACCCGGGCTATCAGATGCCGCCGCCGCCGATGGATCCGCTGACGCCCGACCAAATACAACTTTTCCAACAGTGGATCAACGACGAGTGTCCGCCGTGACGGCCGTCGACGAGCGATTCAGAAAATGTGAGTGGGTGATTAGTAATTTATCACGCACCTGACTCAGTCTTAGAAATTCTCAATCGCCAGCACGAGCGCGATCAAGACAAGCGTCACGCCCCCGAAAAATCCGGTGTTGATCCTCAAGAACTTAACCGCCAGGCTTCCGAGCCACAGACCCGTCAGGGACATCAACGCACTCATCGAACCGATGACGGCTACCGAAATCAATAACGGAAAACCGACCAATCCCAGACTCGCCCCGGCAATCAGGTTGTCCAGACTCAGCGAGAGCGGAAGACCCAGCACAATCCAGCGGCCCGCTTCCCGTTCTTCTTCCCCGGCGCAGCGCTTCGCCACATAGATCACATAAGCGCCATAGGCGCAGAGTGCAAGGGGGCCAAGGTATTCTGTCCACCTGCCAATGTACATGACAAGCGACTTACCGATCAGTAGCCCGACGAGCGGAGCCAGTCCATCACACAGTCCGAATGCGAGCACGATTTGTACCTGCCGCAACCGAGTCAGCTTCAACGCACCCAGTCCGAGCGAGACGCGAAAGCTGTCGAGGCTCAGAACGAATCCTAATAAAAGTAGAGTTCCCATTTCTCACTAGCTTTTACAAAAGAATCGAAACGCTAACCGCTCTGTGAAGACTACAGAAAGTGAATAACGCTTTCAGCGTAACTCGTTTTCGGACGAGCCCTTAAACTTTCGACTTTTGTGCATCAACAGTCTGCCCTCCCAGGTGGACTTCACGCAGGCAAGCGGTAGCGCCAGAGCTTGCCGCTGTTTGCTTTCGCGCTGACCGCTCCGTTGTCGAGCATTTCAAAGTGCCCGAAATCCAAAATATAAAGTTCGTCGCCGACAGAATTGAAACGAACATCGATAGGTCGCAGCAGTCCCTCAGGCACGAAAGGATGCAGACTCCAATCAGATGGATCGACGCGAACCACCGAGCGTCCGACCCTCGGCCCTGAAGGCGCCGTCAAGGGGACCTCATCCCCGAAGAGTGCGACGAACAAGTGTCCGGCCCAGCGAGCCGCGCTCTGGGGCGCGACCGCAAACTTCGCCGCAGCCGTGTGCGGCGGAAAGCACAGCAGAGGCCTTTCGGGCGGGGGCAGTTGGTCGTGGTTCGCGAGCAGGAAAGTTGGAGCAGCGCCACGCTCCGGTTGATAACGCAAGTCGGTAATGGGCACATCACCAATAAAATCCGGCCAGCCATACCACGCTCCGTTGCGTACCTCAAAGAGCATGTCCGGCACATTGCCCACCGGACGGCTACCGCGATCATCGGCTCCCTGATCGATTGCCAGCAGTCTTCCGTCAGGAAGAAACCCCAGTCCATAGGCGCTCCGCAATCCCCACGCAACCAGCTCCAGCTCGCTGCCGTCAACGTTGCAACGCATCACAGCGGCGGTGCAGGGTAACTGCGCCGCGATGTGTTGCCCAATATCCGTGCGCTCTCCGAAGGGCACAAACGCACCCGTCTCCGTTCGCGCACCCTCGTCCGAGCTCAGCGGGTCTGGCGTTTCAACGTTTACTCGATTCAGCGTTATGTCGTAACCGGGCAGATCGTGGTTGTGAGGCAGACGGCGCAGCCAACCCAGTTCGTACGAGTCGATGCCGATGATCCCGCTATTGGTCATCGCGCCCTGGCTGAAATAAAGTTTGCCATCACCGTCGAAGGCAACCATGTTCGTGTGGTAGTTTCCCGGACCCGGCAGGTTTTCCAATATCACTTTCTGTGAGCGGCCGTTTAAGTCGAAGTGGCTGATGCGAGCCGGATGTCCTCCCTCGGAAACGTAAAGTCGATCGTTGTGTAGCGTAAGGCCGTTGACGGGTGCGCGTAGATTTTCAACTAGCAGTGTGCGTCGCGCGGCGGTGGATTCAAGCCGCCAAATCCGACCGCCCGGCGAGGGCCCATCGAACGACAGCCCCGACTCCGCGACATAGAGAGTCCCGTCCTCCCCAATCGCCAGGCTCGTCGGGAAGGAAAGGTCATCGAACAGCATTTCCAGAATTGGGCTGCCTTGCGCCGCCATATGCTACCGATTTATTGATGAGACTAGCGAACGAGGTGTAGATCGCTATTGAGGTAAGGCCGCGGCCATTTCCATCAACGACTGTTGTTCCGCTGCTCCGATTTCAGCTTCATGACTCCACGCGATGCCAACCACTGCGCTCACCGTACCCGCGGCATCGAGCACCGGCAACGCGATTGCGGCCTGCGCGTTGACAGCCTTAGCGCCCGGCTTGATGTTACCTGTTTCGTCGGTTTGCAAGTTGCACGTTTGCACTGGCTCCTTCCTGACCTGGGCCACGCCAGCCATTCCCTTGCCGTGCGGCACGTGGGCCACGATGGCGACCACGTGAGGCGGGATGTTATGCGCAGCAGTCAAATACAGATCCTCGCCGCGCTGCACATGCACGGTGCCGGCGATGCCGTCACGCTCGGCGACGAACGACTCCAGCCATTCCTGCTGGGCCTGATTCTTTTCGTACATCCTGACTCTCCTGACTTTTCTTACTCCGTCGAACTTCGCCGGCTGAAAGTGCTGACCTGATTTCAGGTCTCTGCTTATACTCGGCGCGCTCTGCGTCTCTGCGGTAAGTGTGTTCGCTCCATCTCCTGCGCGCGACCATCATCATGAGCGAATCCCGGCCGCGCGTCTTCTCGAGTTGCACTTCGCTGAGGCCCTCACTCGTCGAGCGCTTCATACTGTAAGCGGCAAACCAATACTGGCACATCAAGTTGTGCTCGAGTTCAGCCGCGAGGTGCAACGTGTCGATTAAATCTTCGCGAGTGGTGAGTTCAGTTGTCAATGGAGTCACCTCAAAAGTTTTGGTGGCGTGAGCAGCAAAGTTCGTTTGCGTTCAAGAGTGAGGCGCGGAGACTATTACAGTCGATGATGCCTGTCAACCCGATTTTCGACTGTCCGCAGCGGCCTCGAATAACAGCTACTGCCTTCCTGAGCTGCGAGTCTCTATTGACACTTTAGAAAGACGCGGAGTATGTTTTGCCTGCTCAACCATCGTTGACGTGCGACTCACAAGCGAAGGCCTCGCGTCGGCGAATAATCAAGGAAAATAGGCTTAAGTTAGGGCACGGTCTACCGGCGCCGTCAGGTTTGAATTCTTGTTCCCCTGCCAGGCAAACCATGCGGCCCGGATTTACCCCAACTCAGCAATGGGTTTGTATTTTAGTCGACTGGTTGAGCTCAAGCTTACTCGCCTAACTGCGATCACGTTCCGACTCGAGGAGACGACATGAGTTATCTGGATCTTCCCCGCCTTCACTTCAGCGGTTTGTTTTTTACCGGCCCAGGCACAATCAACAACGTCATTCAAAACTATACGCCGGGTGTCCCTCTGGTAAACGCCCAGGGACAATATCTGCCGAATGCGGTGTGGAATCCCCTGGGCGTCTCTCAATGGTGGCTCGAAGAATGTACGGTCTTGAGCGCCATAGGGCAGACGGGCTCTGACGTCGATGCTAATGATGCGGTCATTGGCGCGCTCGTGGAAAGCCCCAGCCCGAAGACACCGATGAGCGATGGCACAGGCGGGTTCTACGACATTGCCAAGATGGTGGATCTCGATCCCGATCAGCAGGGTCGCAGTGCCCTCTACGGCGTCCGCGTCGCCGTCACATTGCCAAACGGCGCTGGCTTGCAAGGCTTGATGACCATTGCAGAATTGCGCCAGTTGAATGGAAGGATTCCCGTCAATGCCGGCAGTTGGGCTGCCGTCGGCAACTGGATGGGAACCCTGGAGGATGTGAAGTGGATCGGCGACATCTCCGGCTCTTCTTTCCTGACGGCGTTGAAGACCGCGAGCGGTGGGGGGCTGGCTGTGAAGCTCACTGTCGATCTACATCAGAACAATCCTGAAAACGCCTTTACCTCTGGAGACCTGTTTTGTTACGGCCGCGTGCTCGGCTCCATCGGGCCAGCACTCGCGGGTGAATTGGCGCAAGTTGTTCCAGGCCGGTGCTTGCAGACTGTCCGTGCTCAAAGAGCTTTGAGCCTATCCGACGCCGATGCAGCCAGCAACCAACTGGTGCAAGGGCGCGAGCGTGTCGCGGCGAAGATGGCGACGCTCGCCGAGGTGCGCAGCGCGCTGACAAGCAATCTCGCGGTTCGCGACGACGACGCCCCCGCCCCTCCCACGCCTGACCCATGGAATCCGGCTTTTGCCGTAATTCGGCAGATAGACTCGCAAAACCTGCTCAGTATCGACGTCGGCGGTTCGATTTTTTTGAATGTTCAGGGAACCTCAGATAATCCCACTTCCGACGGAACGTTTGAAGTTGACTCCGGTATCACCCTCGGCATATTCAACCTCGCGACTAAGAAATTCGTTGCCTTCGTCAACGGCGCCATCACCATCGCTTCCCAATATCAACAGTTGTCGTCCACGCCAAAGAATTGCATGTTGGTAAAGAACAGTTGCGTGTTCACCATCCCGCTTACTGCAGCCGATGGTGACACCTACAAGACGAACCCGCTGGCAATCCAGGTCAACGGCACGACGGTGGCCCAGGAGGCCACCAGTGGATATTGGATCGACGTTTCCGTTTCCTCGCAAAGGCTCGAGTGTGGCAGTGGTCAGACCGGCAAGTCGCAAATCATGGTGAGGAAGTTCGGTAGAGCGGTCGTCGGCGAAACGCCTCCGGTAACTTCGAGTGTTCAGCTCGTCGATTGGAGTCAGGGCGGCAACTTCAGTCCATCCACCGACGTGGGGATCAACATCGGACAGACAGATGCCAACGGACTGGCCGACATCGCCACCACGGTGAACGTCCCCGACGTTACGCTGCCGCAGATGCGGCAACCCCTCGGCAGCCAGGTTTATTACATTCTTATGCTGGATACGAATCAGCGCCCAATCGGAGACGGCGGCCCACAGACGCCCGGGCTTTCCATCGTCCTCTGGTCGGCGTTCGAGGCGCCCGCAAATCCATCCTGGAGCGACATTGGCCCGATCTTCGCCGCCTACGCGCGTCTCTATCCGGGTATGAAATCCCGGCTGGACATCTCTGACGAAGCGACCGTGGTCGCCTTCGCTCCCGTTGTCCACGCGATGATGAGCAAGGACATCACCGACGCGGGATACATGCCCGTCACGCGCGACCTGTCACCCAGCAAGATGGCCATGATTGTTGGTTGGCTGAAGCAAGTCTCACCAGAATAGTCTGGCAGCGGATTCGCAAAAGAGAGAAAATCATGAACAAACGACTCACCCTCCTGTTACTCATCTTCGCGTCACTCCTGCTCGCCGCCGGCTGCACCACCACGCCGGGACCGGCTCCGAACGGCAACACCACGACGACTAGCGGATCGCCCACCGCAGAAGTGCCCGCGGCGATTCCCTACAGTTTGACGCTGGCAGGTTTTTCCATCGACGGATTTCCCGGCCTCCATTCCGGAGTCGTCGCCGGCAGTCCCGAAAAGCTGTTAGTGCTTGGCGGACGTCGCAACGGACTACACGGCTTTCCGGATGGTCACGACGCTGCCAAAGGCCCTTCGTTTCCCAGGACGGAAGCGAACGACACCATTTACGTGCTCGATCTGCCGAACAAGAAACTGCTCGGCAGCGCGCCGGTAGGCTCGTTGCCCGTGAAGGTGGCTAATCAGTTGAAAGCGACCAATCTGCAATACGAGTTGCTGAACGGTTGGCTCTACATCATGGGCGGCTACGGCCCCGATGCCAAAAAGGGCACGCTGACCACGCTCGGCTACGTCACCGTCGTCAATTTCGATGCGCTGGCCGACGCTGTCACAAACAAGAAGCCTCTCGATGCGGCATTTGCTGCAGCCAACATCGTCCAGTTTGATCACCTGGCGCTGGCAATTACCGGCGGCGATCTCGAACTCCTGCCGGATAGTTCAGGCGTCACCAGTTTCATTCTGGCCTTCGGCCAGCAGTACGACGGCGAGTACACGCCCGGCGGCGGTCTGGTGAATCAAAACTACAGCGACGGTGTGCGCGTGTTTCAGTTTGATTACCCGCTGAACAGCACCAAGCCGTCGAAACTCAATTTTTTGACGGCGGTTCCCAATCCTCCCGGGACGCAGATGGATCCGGAGAATCAGTATCACCGTCGCGACCTTACTATAAAAGCTTCGCTCGATGCTGCCGGTAATCGGCGGCTGGTCGCCTACGGGGGCGTCTTCAAGGGCGGACGTCTGGAGGGATTTCTGAATCCTGTGTTTATCGGCTCCGGTTCGAAAACCGTTACGTTGACGGTGAACAGCAACACGACTCAACTCTTAAGTCAGTACGATACCGCCTCAATCCAACTGGTGGACAGCTCAGTCGGCTCAGGAACGATCTACACAACATTTTTCGGCGGCATCAGTCAGTATTATTGGGACGCCGCCACCAGCGGGCTGAAACGTGACGCGCTGAATTTGCCCGCGGTTGATGGCCTTCCTTTCATCAACAGCATCTCCACTTTGAAGATGCCCATCTCGAACGATTCGGGAATCCAGTACCTGCACACCGGTCAGACGTTTCCTCCGGCCTCGGCAGCTCCGTTGTGCTCAAACGTGTCCGCTGCCTACGGCGGCACTGAGAGCAAATTCGTGATCGCCACCGGCGTACCGCTGGCAACCCAGGGCCTGATACAGCTCAGCGGCATCACCTCCACGTCCATCGTCGGTTATATGGTGGGCGGTATCGCGTCCACTGCCCCTTATCCGGCCGGCGCTACCTGCGCATCGAACATGGTCTATCAGGTGACGCTCAATCCCGCGCAACCAACCAACTCGGTGCAACTTCAAGCACCTTCAACACCGTAACCGCCTTGATTGACGCCGCGATTCCTGAGACAGCTCCGCTTACGAGACGAGGATAAAGAAAAATGCCCAGACTAACTTATGTACTTGAATTTCATCGGCCCGCCAGCACAACTCCAGAGCCCAACCCGATAGTCGCGGCCAGCAACTGTGTAGTCACGATCATCACGCCTGTCGGCTTATCAGGAGTGTTCGAGCCGCTCAGGGAGCAAATGACAGCGTCGTTGCAGACCACCCCGACGCCACCAGGTTCGGACGGATCCTTCACCGAGCACGGGGTCGTCACCTTCGGCGACCCTGAAGCAAACAACACGCTAGCGTTCAGTTCTATCCACTTCGGTTACATGAATGCTTACCGCTGCCCTGAAGCGCCTTTTACCGCGGGCACGGTGATGTGGGCGATTGAGTCGGGCACAGGCTCCTTCGAAAATGCGACCGGGGCAATCACCTCCAACTTCCTCATCGACGTGAGCGACCCGGGTATTCCAGGAGAGTTGATCGCTTATCACTTCGGCGTGGTCTATATCCCGTAACGAAGCTCACGGCTTAACGGCGTCGCAGTGCAATTGGCAACTATAAAGGTCTTCTCGAGCCAGCGCCGGCCACTTAATGAGGAGCGCTAACCTGATGACTTTCTAAAGTTGCGCAGAGTGTCCACTGCGGGGAGCCAAATTTATCGATCGAAGCGGGCAGCGCAGCGCTACCCGTCTTGGTTCACATGACAGCCGACACTCATTAGCCTGCGAAGTCATTCCATTTTTTCCTCTTCTAAAATTCGCCTGAGATCCGGGCAGTTCTGTTTCACTCCTATCTTTTCGATTAGCTCAACTATCCGATCGGATTGTTCTGGTCGCACTCCGGCACACAATCCTCTGGACTCGACCCAACCGGACTCCTTTTCTCAGCCGCACATTGTGACGCCAGAATTCGAATTGCTCATTCCAGGGACCGCTCTAAACTTGTTGGCACATTAGTTGTTGTACTGAAGAAATTGTATATCGCTGTCAGCAAGGCGCCGAAGGCTCAAAATGATTCAAATGTCTTGGGCCACTCGGCTTTTGATCCTTCAATCATTCAGAGTCGGAATTACTGCCAACGGCGCTCCGTTAGCACATCATTCAGTTACATCGAAAAGGGGTAGACAATGCCAGCCATCCAACTCGCCAGCCCGGCTTCCGGCGAGAAGCTGTATGTTGGGACAACATACAACATTCAATGGACCAGTTCAGGTGCGACCTCTCAGCGAGTTCAATACTCAATGGACGGCGGGGTTAATTTCAACGCGATTCAGACTGGACTGGGACCAAATATTCAGCAGCTCGCATGGTCGATTCCGGGTGGAATCGTGCCTGATGGGCAACCCTTAGTTGCAGCAATCGTTCGGGTTGTAGTGCGAGACGCAAACGGAGCCGAAGCCACGTCCGCCCGCAATGTGATTATCGCGAACACAGAAATTACCTCGATCTCGCCAACACGTGGTCCGGTTGCAGGCAATACATTGGTGAACATTTTCGGCAAAGGCTTCGCACCGGGATGCAATGTCAAATTCGGCAACAGTGACGGGTTGAACACTCTGGTGCTGGGCTCCACTCAGATACAAGCCTCGACCCCGAGCGGCGTCGCCGGACCGATAGATGTTAAGGTCAAAAACACTGGAGTCCCGGGCGCTACCCTGTCCAATGGTTTCACTTATGATCCACCGGTAGGCCCGATGATCTCTTCCATCAATCCCAGCCGTGGGCCGGTGACCGGCAACACCGCGGTCACCATTGCGGGCGCGAACTTCGACCCGCAGGTGAATGTAAAGTTCGGCGAGATAGACGGGGTGATCACCCAGAAGAGCGCCACCCAAATCATCGTAAACAGTCCGGCGGCACTGGCGACGGGTGCCGTGCAGTTAAAAGTGAAGAACCCGACTCTCCCGGCCGTCATCGGCACTTTCACCTAT
>Ga0190265_10000106_pt1 | contig 88651 bp, 80 predicted proteins | sample Popmic124T_FD_133135 | JGI IMG/M metagenome (GOLD analysis project Ga0190265, IMG submission 133135) | Populus adjacent soil microbial communities from riparian zone of Indian Creek, Utah, USA - 124 T | ecosystem: Environmental > Terrestrial > Soil > Riparian zone | place: USA: Utah | collected... | reverse complement strand
GGCGGCGACGTGCTGTTCGTCGAGGCGACCGGGATGAAGGGCAAGGGCGACCTCGTCCTGACCGGCCAGCTCGGCGACGTGATGAAGGAGTCGGCGCGGATCGCGCTCTCCTACGCGCGCGGCAACGCCGACCGGCTCGGAATCGACGAGGAGGTCTTCGACGGACGCGAGTTCCACGTCCACGTCCCCGCGGGGGCGATCCCCAAGGACGGCCCGAGCGCCGGCATCACGATGACGACGGCGCTGGCGTCGCTGCTCACCGGCCGTCCGGTCAAGCACACGGTCGGGATGACCGGCGAGGTCACCCTGCAGGGCCGCGTGCTGCCGATCGGCGGGCTCAAGCAGAAGGTGCTCGCCGCCCATGCCGCCGGCCTCACCGACGTGATCCTGCCGGAGCGCAATCGCGGCGACCTCGACGACGTGCCCGAGGACGTTCGCGCGGAGATGACGTTCCACCCGGTGATGACGATCGGCGAGGTGCTCGACGTCGCGCTGGAGCCGGCGCGCGTCCAGAGCGCCGTATAGCTCAGAGGTCGACGGGTATCGTGTCGTGTCGATGGGATTTCTCTCGCGCGAGATCGTCCGCCGAGCCGCGCCGCTGGTGATGGCGGGGGCCGCCGGCGCCGCCGGAGCCCTGATCGCGCGCCGCCGTGCGAGCGCGCGCGGCGACCTCAGCCTCGTCCCGGGGCCGCCGCAGCCGGCGCCGCCGCAGCCCGCTCCGGCCCCGCCGGGTCCGGCACCGGGACCGCCGCAGCCGCCGGCGCCCGCGCCAGAGCCGCCGAGCCCGGTGCCCGATCCGATTCCCGCCCCCGAGCCGACGCCGGAGCCGCAACCCAGCCCGACGCCCGTGCCGGACCCGTCGCCCGCGCCCACGCCGCCGGCCGAGCCGGAGCCGCCGATCGCGGCCGAGGCCGATCTCGAGCGGACCGTGCGCGAGGCGCTCGCCGGAGCGCTCTCGGACGCCGGCGGCGACGTCGACGTCGAGGTCGCGGGCCGGATGGTCGTGCTGCGCGGCCGCGTCGACAGCCCGGAGGCGATCCGCGAGCTCGAGCGGGCCGCCGCCACGGCGCCCGGCGTCGAGGGCGTGCGGGTCCTGCTGCACCTGCCAGGGCGCATGGCCAAGCGCCGCTGACCCGCTGCCGGCCGGCCAGGCGCCGCCGGGGACCGGAGCGTGAGCACCCGGTTCGCGTCGACGTTCCGCCGCCCGATCTGATTCACTTTCCCACTTCGAATCGACCACAGCCGAGTCTCCGCCGCCCAGGTGGCGGGGAACGGGGGAACCACTGGGGTTCGGCCTATCGGCCCGACCCCCGGGGCGAATCGCCGCCAGCGTGCGGCGTAGCGCACTTTCCAGCGCGAGCCCGTCAGCTCACCTCGTAGGCGCCGGAAAGAGGAGACGTCAGTTGCGCCGCCAGACCGCCGTCGCAGTGCCTGCCGTACGCCGCAAGCCAGCCCGTCTACGGGTGGGGTTGGTCTCGCTGACCGCGATCGCGCTGCTGGGCGTCGCCCCCGGCGCGGCGCCGGCGCTCGCCGACGATCCCAGCGTGAGCAGCGCGGGCGCGGCGGCGGCCGCCACCGAGGTGACGCTGCGCGAGGGGGATCGCGGCCGTGCCGTGCGCCGGCTGCAGCGCAAGCTCGGCATTCCGGCCGACGGCGTCTTCGGCCCGCAGACCGACCGCGCGGTGAAGCGCTTCCAGCGCCGCAACGGGCTCACCGCCGACGGAATCGTCGGACCGATGACACGCGGCAAGCTCGGGCTCGCGCGCTTCAGCGCGGCCGACGTCCGCCATCCGCCGAGGGACGCGCACGGCGGCGGCGGAAGCGGCGTCGAGCTGCCGCGCGTGCTGCGCGAGATCGCCGAGTGCGAGTCCGGCGGCGATCCCCGTGCGGTCTCTCCGAACGGCCTCTACCGCGGCAAGTTCCAGTTCTCGCGTTCGACCTGGAAGGCCGTCGGGGGCCGCGGCGACGATCCCGCGCGGGCGTCCGAGGCGCACCAGGACCGCATGGCGCTGCGGCTGTACCGCCAGCAGGGCGTGGCGCCGTGGCCGGCGTGCGGCGCGAGAGCCGCGGGCTGAGAGCTCGCTAGCCGCTTGCGCGCTGCCCGGGCAGCTCGTTGCGCCGCAGGTCGCCGAGGGCGGCCTCGCGCGTGGCGTGCGCGCTGAGCCGCGCGATCGATCCGTCGCGGATCACATGGACGAAGTAGAGGTAGGCGCCGCTCGTCCCCTCGGCTGAGTGGATGCGCCGATGACCGGCGACGAGCACGGCGTCGCCCTGGCCTTCGAAGCTGTACGGCGAGGCCTCGAAGGTCTGTCCCTGGTCGGCGAACGACTTGAAGAAGCTGCGCACGCCGTCGTGGCCGTCGTAGGTCGTTCCGTCGACGGCGACGAACTCGACGTCGGGGTGCAGCAGCGCCAGCGCGGTCTCGACACCACCCTCGCGATAGGCGGTCCACAGGCGCCTGACCAGATCGTGGGACCCCTCCATGACGGATACGACCTTATCCGTCGAGAGGAGGGGAAACGCGCGTGAGGGGGGGCGAAATGCCCTCGTGACGACCCTCTAGACGCGATGGATGCGATCGAGGAGCTGGCCCGGGCGCTGCGCGAGCGGCTGATCGAGCGCGCCCGCGACGGTGCCGGCGGAACCGATGTCGGAGCCGAGATCGCCGCGCTGGTGCTCAGCGAGGCGGCGGCGCTGTCGGAGGCCGAGCGCGCGGAGCTGACCGAGCGTGTGCTCCTGGCCGCGACCGGGCTGGGGCCGCTCGAGCCGCTGCTGGCCGACCCCGGCGTCGACGAGGTGATGGTCAACGGCCCCGGCGAGGTCTACGTCGAGCGGCATGGCCGGGTCCAGCCAGCCGGCGTGCGGTTCGAGTCCGAGGCCGAGCTGCGCCATGCGATCGAGCGGATCCTCGCCCCGCTCGGGCGGCGCGTCGACGAGGCGTCGCCACTCTGCGACGCGCGCCTGGCCGACGGGTCGCGCGTCAACGTCGTGATCCCGCCGCTGTCGCTCGCCGGTCCGTGCCTGACGATCCGTCGCTTCCGGCGTGAGGGGCTGTCGCTGGAGCAGCTCGTCGGCCTCGGGACGCTGTCGGGCGACGAGGCGGAGCTGCTCGCGCGCTGCGTCGCCGCGCGAACGTCGATCCTCGTCAGCGGCGGCACGGGATCCGGCAAGACGACCACGCTCAACGCCCTCTCGGGCGCGATCCCAGACGGCGAGCGGATCGTCACGATCGAGGACGCCGCCGAGCTGCGCCTGCGCCAGGCCCACGTCGTGCGGCTCGAGTCGCGCCCGCCGAGCCTCGAGGGGCGCGGTGAGGTGACGATCCGCGCGCTGGTCCGCAACGCGCTGCGAATGCGGCCGGACCGGATCGTCGTCGGCGAGGTCCGTGGCGGCGAGGCGCTCGACCTGCTGCAGGCGCTGAACACCGGCCACGAGGGCTCGCTGTCGACCGTCCACGCCAACTCACCGGCGGACGCGCTCGCGCGGCTCGAGACGCTCGCCCTGATGGCCGGCGTCGGGCTGCCGCACTCGGTCGTCCGAGACCAGGTCGGACGCGCCGTCGAGCTGGTGGTGCAGCAGGCGCGGCGCCCGGACGGCTCGCGGGTCGTGGAGGCGATCGCCGAGGTGATCGCCGGCGCCGGTCGCGCCGAGGTGCGGCTCGTGGCGAGCGGGGGCGAGGTCGGCGAGCTGGGCGCGGGCCGACTGGCGGCGCGGCTGCAGGGCGACGCGTGAGCCGGCCGACGAAGGCCGGCCCCGGCGTGCGCGGCGGCGTGGCCGGCTCGCGCCGCCCGGGAGACGGCAGCCGATGACCGCCGTCCTGGCCGGGTTCGCGGCCGCCGCCCTGGCGACGGCAGCCGTGGGGGAGCTGCTGGCGGCGGGCGCCCCGGCGTTGCGCGAGCGGCTGCCGCTCGTCCTGCGTCGCGCGCTCGCACTCGTCGACGCCGTCGTGCGCGCGGGAAGGGAGGGACGCGATCCTGGCGCCGCCGAGCGGCGACGGCTGTTGACGGCGGGCGCCGCGACGGCGGCCGTGGCCGGCTGGATCGTGGTCGGCCCGCCGGCGGGGCTGGCGCTCGGCGCCGCCGCTCCCTGGAGCGTGGCGCGGCTGCTGCGGGCGCGCCGCGAGCACTATCGGCGCCGGGTCGACGCGGGCGCCGGGACGGTGGCGATCGCGTTGGCGGACGCGCTCGCCGCCGGCCACTCGCTGCCCGGCGCGATCGCCGAGTGCGAGGCTTCGATCGACGGTCAGACCGGCCACGAGCTGCGGCGGACGGCGGCCGAGCTGGCTGCAGGGGCGCGCACGGCGGACGCGCTCGCGAGCCTGCGAGAGCGCACCGGCTCGCGTCGCCTGGCGGTGATCGTCGCCGCCTGCCTGGTCCAGCATGGCGCCGGCGGCGACCTCGCCCGCCTGCTGCGCGAGTGCGCCGAGGGCTTCGCCGACCAGGCTCGACTCGAGGACGAGGTCCGAGCGGCGACCGCGCAGGCGCGCTTCACCGGTCTGGTGGTCGTGCTGTTGCCGCTTGGCGGCGCATTGCTGGCGGAGCTCGCCAGTCCCGGCTTCGCCGCGGGGCTGGCGAGCTCGTTCCTGACCGCTTGGCTCGTCGGGCTCGCGATCGCGATGCAGGTCGCCGCCGCCTTCCTGATCCGGCGGCTGGGGCGGGTGAGCTGGTGATCGTGCTGGGCTTCGCGGCGGGAGCGTTGGCCGTGCTGGGGGTGGCGGCTCTGCTCCCGGCGGGCCGTGGCCGTGGCCGTGGCCTGGGACGCCGACGTGCAGGTGCGGGCCGCCGGCGGGCACGGGGCCCCGCCGCGATCCGGGCGCTGGCCCGGGTCGGCGGCGCTGCCGCGCGCCGCGCAGCGCCGCACGACTTGGAGCGGCGGATCGAGGCCGCCGGGCGGCCGGGCGGGATCGAGGCGCGCGAGCTGATGGCGGCGAAGCTCGCCGGCGTCGTCGTGGCGGCGCTGCCGGGGGCGGTGCTGGGCGCGGCGGCGCCGGGTCGACTCGGGTTGCTGATCGTCGCGGCGGCCCCGGTCGCCGGCTTCCTGGCGCCCGATCTGTGGCTTGCGCGCCAGGCCACGGCGCGTGCCACCGCGGCGCGGCGTCAGCTGCCGGAGCTGCTCGAGCTGCTGCGCGTCACCGTCGACGCCGGCGCGGCCCTGCCGGTCGCGCTCGCGGCGGTCGGTGCGCGGGCCGACGGTCCGCTGGCGGTCGAGTGGCGCGCGGTCGGTCGCGAGGTCGATCTGGGCGTTCCGCTCGCCGACGCGCTCGAGCGGATGCGCCGCCGTCTGCCGCTGCCGGAGGTCCGGGCCTTGGTTGCGGCGCTCGACCGCGCCGGCCGCCACGGTGCGCCACTCGGCGCCACGCTCGCCGGCCAGGCCCACGACGCTCGCCTGTCGTTGCGCCGCCGCGTCCAGGAGGACGCCGCGCGCGCCGGCCCGAAGATCCAGCTAGTGGTCGCGCTGCTGCTCGTCCCGTCGGTCCTGCTGCTCGTCGCCGCCGCGCTCGCCTCGGCGCTGCTCGGCTCCGGCGGGACGCCGCTTCCCTGACGGCGAGACCACGACCCACCCCGCTCGCCGAGGCGAGACCGCGTCGACGACCGCTAGCGGTGTCGATCGCGGTCTCGGGCCAGCTAGTTCACCAGCTTGCGCTGCATGCCGAAGATCGCGAGGCGCCACATGATCAGGCCGAAGACGACCAGGTAGGCGAAGTTCCAGACGTCCGACCAGCCCTCCCAGCCGAAGGCGGCGTGGCGGACTAGCTCGACGCAGTGATAGAGCGGGTTGACCTGCGCGAGCACCTGGCCCCACTCGGGCAGCTGATCGATCGGCCAGAAGGTTCCCGCGACGAGGAACAGCGGCGTGATGACGGCGCTGGTGACGTAGCTGAAGTTGTCGATCGACTTCAGGAAGGCGGCGATCGCGATGCCGAAGCAAGACCAGCCGAAGCCGGCGGTGAAGTTGATCGCCGGCACGGCCAGCATGCCCCAGCTCGGGTCGAGCCCGAAGGCGATCGCGACCACCAGCGGCGCGCAGCCGTAGACGGACGCGCGCATCGCCATCCAGAGCGCCTCGGCGCTGACCAGCTCCTCGGTGTCGACCGGGGCGGCGAGGATCGCGTCGTAGGTGTGCTGGAACTGGTACTTGACGAAGGTGCCGAACATCGACGGCATCGCCGACGAGAACAGCACCGCCATCGCGACCATGCCGGTGCCGACGAACTCCTCGTAGGAGATGCCGTTGCCGACCGACGAGACCAGCGAGCCGAGGCCGAAGCCGAACGCGAGCAGGTAGATCGTCGGCTCGATCGTCGACGAGAAGGTCGTCGAGCGCCAGTAGGAGGAGAAGTTGATCATCTCGCGGATCAGCACGCCGCCGACCGCGCTGCCCTCGAAGCGGCGCAGCCGGCGCGTCGGGCGCGCGGGCGGGGGAGCGGCGGCGCCGTCCCGGGTCACGCTGGCGCCGGTCACGCGATCTCCTCGCCGGTCAGCAGCACGAAGACGTCCTCGAGGTTGCCGGAGCGGCGGACGCCGTCGAGGCCGCTGCCGTTCGACGACATGTCGCCGAGGATCGTGACCGACGTCCCGGTTCGCCGCGTTCGACGTCCGGCGGCCTTCGCCTCGGCCTCGATCTCGAGCAGCCGCGCCGGCGGGCCGTATACCTCGAGCACCTCGCTACCGGCGTGCTCGGCGACCAGGTCGGTCGGCTTGCCGACGGCGACCACCTTGCCGTGCGACATGATCGTCACGGTGTCCGCGAGTCGCTCGGCCTCCTCGATGTAGTGGGTCGACATCAGGATCGAGATGCCCTCGGAGCGCAGGCGGTCGATCAGCGCCCACAGCTCCTGGCGTATCTGGGGGTCGAGGCCGACCGTGGGCTCGTCGAGCATCACCAGCCGCGGCTGGTGGACCAGGCCACGCGCGATCAGCAGCCGGCGCCGCATGCCGCCGGAGAGCTCGTCGACCACGGCGTCGCGGCGGTCGGTCAGCTTGGCGATCTCCAGCGCGCGGTCGACCGCGGCGCGCCGGTCGCGGCGCGGGACGCGGTAGAGGTGGCTGAAGACGATCAGGTTCTGCTCGACGGTCAGCGTCGTGTCGAGGTTGTCGAGCTGGGGGACCATCCCGCACTCGGCGCGCGCCTGCTTGGACTCGCGCGGCAGCTCGTAGCCGAGGACCTCGATCGTCCCCTCGTCGGCGAGCGCCTGGGCGGTCAGCATGCGCATCGTCGTCGACTTGCCCGCGCCGTTGGGCCCGAGTAGGCCGACGCAGGTGCCGGCGGGCACGTCGAGGTCGAGGCCGTCGACGGCGGTGATCTCGCCGTAGCGCTTGACGATGCCGCGCAGGCGGATGGCTGGGGGGGCGGTCGACACGGCGGACGATGGTACGGGAGATCCCCATGAGCGGCCCGCCGCGCGGTCGCGTCGCCCGGAAAGCGGCGGTCGGGCGCTTGCAGCACGCGTCCTGCATGGGATTTCCCACCCGTCCCGCGGTTCTGAGCACGGCCGCCCAGATTTCGAGGGACCGCGTCCCACCGCGCTCCATTGCAAGGATTCCGCTCTCCGATGCGGAAGTTCGACGGCGATAGCTGCGCAGTCTGCGCACCCGAGGGTCCAAGGTGGGTGAATGTGTTGCAGCGTGGGAGATAGTGGGGTACAGTGGCGCGCATCGACAAGGACCGGAGTGGCTGGGCTCCTCCCACTCAGCCACTTCGGTCCGCGTCGAGATCACTTCCACGGAGCTCCGGATGGCGTTCAGAGGCCACTACGAACACTCGCTCGACGCAAAGAACCGGCTCAGCGTTCCGGCGCGGTTTCGCGCGACCTTCTCCTCGGGCCTCGTGCTCGCCAAGGACAGCGATGCCTGCATCTCCGTCTGGGCCCCCGAGGCCCACGAGTCGATCATCGAGCGCGCGCTCGCCGGCAAGAACCCGCTCGGCCGCGAGTACCGCGCCGTCCAGCGCTTCTTCCAGGCCAACTCGTTCGACGTCGAGCTGGACTCCTCCGGCCGCGTCACCCTGCCGCCGCCGCTGCTCGCGCACGCGGGGATCGAGAAGGAGACCGTCGTCGCGGGTGTGGGGGACCACCTCGAGGTCTGGGGACGCAAGCGCTGGGACGAGGAGCAGGCCGCACTCGACGCGAGCATCGGGGAGGTGACCGAGGGCCTTGGCGATCCTTCTTGACATGACGCGCGCGCACGTACCAGTCCTCGCCGGCGAGCTGATCGAGCTGGCCGACCCCGCCGCGGGCGAGCAGGTCGTCGACTGCACCTTCGGCGCCGGCGGTCACGCGCGCCTGGTCGCCGACCGGATCGGGCCCGCCGGCACGCTGGTCTGCGTCGACCGCGACCCCGCCGCCGAGGCGCGCTTCGAGGAGCTGGCCGCCGAGGTCGCCTGCGAGACGCGCTTCCTGCGCATGGACTACGCCGACGCGCTCGAGCTGCTGCGCGCCGAGCGCTTCGCCGCCGACCTCGTCTACATGGACCTCGGCATCTCCTCGATGCAGGTCGACACGCGCGAGCGCGGCTTCTCGTACTCCTACGACGCGCCGCTCGACATGCGGATGGACCCGACGCAGGACCTCGACGCGCGCACGATCGTCAACGAGTGGGAGGAGCGCCAGCTCGCGCGCCTGTTCCGCCGCTACGGCGAGGACCCGGGCGCGCAGTCGACCGCGCGCGAGATCGTCAAGCGCCGCCGCCGCGCGCCGATCGAGACGACCGGCCAGCTGGTCGACGCGATCGAGGCGGCGACGCCCGCCTACGTGCGGCGCAAGTTCGGCGGCGGCCATCCCGCCAAGCGGGTCTTCCAGGCGATCCGGATCGCCGTCAACGACGAGCTCGGCTCGCTCGAGCGCGCGCTGCCCGCCGCCTGGGAGCTGCTGCGCAAGGACGGCCGGCTCGCCGCGATCTCCTTCCACTCGCTCGAGGACCGGCGCGTCAAGCGCTTCCTCGCCGAGAAGGCGCGCGGCTGCATCTGCCCGCCCGACCTGCCGATCTGCGCCTGCGGGCACGAGCCCGAGGCCGAGCTGGTCACGCGCCGCGCCGTGGCCCCGACGCCGGGTGAGGTCGCCGACAACCCGCGCTCGAAGTCCGGTCGCCTGCGCGTGGCACGCCGGATCGACGGGGGCGAAGGCTGATGGCGCGCGTTGCTGCCGCGCGCGTGGCTGTGCCGGCTCGTCGCGCCGCGGGCCGTCCGGCCGCAGCGGCACGACGGTCCGCTGCGGGCGGGCGCGCCGCTGCGCCGGTCCGCCGCCGTACGGCCACCGCGGCGGGAGTGGCCACGCCCGCCCGGGCCCCCGTCCACCGTCCCGCGCGCCACTCGTCGCCCAAGCCCTCGCGCCGCCGCGCCGCCCCGCCCCGGCCCGGCCTGCTCCAGCGGACCGGCGCGCTCGCCCGGGCGCGCGTCGTCGCCGGGGTCGAGGCGTTGCTGCACGGCCCGGGCCTGATCGCGATCGTCTTCGTGCTGCTGGTGGGCGTAGTGTTCGCCAACGTCGCGCTGCTCCAGAAGAACCGCCAGATCACCCACGACGCCGCGCGCGTCTCAGAGCTCAAGCGCGACAACGCGACGCTGCGCAGCGAGGTCGCCGAGCTCGGCTCCAGCGAGCGGATCCAGCAGGTGGCCGCCGAGCGCGGTCTCGTCCTGCCCGCGCCCGACGCGGTGCGCTACCTCCGCTCGAACCCGGGCGCCGACGCGGTCGCCGCCGCGAAGGCGATCGACGAGAGCACCGCCCTGGCCGCCGCACCCGTCTACGCGCCGCCTGCCTACACCGCACCGGTCGTCCCCGCGACGCCGACGACGACCTCCACGACGCCGACCACGCCGACCACCTACGGCACGACTCCGACCTACGGCGAGGCCGATCCCTACGCCAGCCCCACGGGGACCGAGATCGCCGGCACTCCCGACGCCGTCACCGACGTGACGGCCGGCATCCCATAGGAGCTGCCCGGTGCGTCTGATCGACCGCCGGATCGGCCTGATCTTCGCCCTCTTCCTTCTCCTCCTCGGCGCCGCGACCGCCCGTGCCGCCTGGATCGGCACCGCCGGCTCCGGCGATCTCAAGGCGCGCGCCGCCACCCAGCAGGTCGAGGAGCTCGAGGTCTCGGCCAGGCGCGGCACGATCACCGATCGCAACGGCGTCGAGCTCGCCGTCTCCGAGGACTCCGTCACCGTCTTCGGCAATCCGCTCCAGATCGAGGATCCCGCCGGCGTCGCAGCCAGGCTGGCGCCGCTCGTGCGCGAGGACGAGCAGGAGCTGACGAAGCTGCTCGCAGACCGCAGCAGCGGCTTCGTCTACCTGGCGCACAAGATCCCGCCGGCCGACGGCCAGAAGGTCGAGAAGCTCGAGATCGAGGGCATCGGCACGGTGTCCGAGCCGCGCCGCGCCTACCCGCAGGGCGAGCTCGCCGGCCAGCTGATCGGCGCCGTCGGCACGGAGAACTACGGCCTCACCGGGATCGAGCAGCAGTACGAGGAGACGCTGCACGGCGACGACGGCGAGCGCAAGATCGTCCGCGACGCGCTCGGCCAGCCCGTCTCGATCGTCGACACCGACAGCTCGACTCCGGGTGAGGACCTCCAGCTGACGATCGACGCAGCGCTCCAGGAGCGGGTCGAGGCCGTGATGGGCGAGGTGGCCGACACCTTCGCGCCGAAGGGCGCGACAGCCGTCGTGATGGACCCCCGCAACGGCGAGGTGCTGTCGCTGGCCAACTGGCCGCGCGTGGATCCCAACGACATCGGCGCCGCCGAGGAGGACGCGCGCGAGAACCGCGCCGTGACGTCCGCCTTCGAGCCGGGCTCGACCTTCAAGGCGTTCACGGTCGCCGGCGCGCTCGAGGAGGGCGTGATCGCGCCCGAGACGCGCTTCGACCTGCCGCCGGAGCTCCAGGTCGCCGACCGCACGATCGGCGAGGCCCACGTGCGCGGCTACGTCAACCTCTCGGTCGGCGAGATCCTCGCACAGTCGTCGAACGTCGGCTCGGTGATGATCGGCCAGAAGCTCGGTCCGAAGCGCTTCGACAAGTGGGTGCGCAGGTTCGGCTTCGGGTCGCTGACCGGCGTCGACCTGCCCGGCGAGTCGCCCGGGATCGTGCTGCGCCCGCGCGAGTACTCCGGCTCCTCGATCGGCAACCTGCCGATCGGCCAGGGCATCGCGGTCACGCCGCTGCAGATGGCTACAGGCTTCTCGGCGATCGCCAACGGCGGCGTGCTGCATGAGCCGACCGTGATCGAGGGCGAGGAGGACGAGGGCCGCCGGGTCGTGTCGAAGCGGACGGCCGAGCAGGTGGCGAGCATGCTCGAGGGGGTCCTGGCCGCCGGCGGCACCGCCGAAGAGGCGCAGGTCCCCGGCTACGTCCTCGCCGGCAAGACCGGCACCGCCGAGAAGATCGACCCCGACACCGGCGTCTACTCCGAGACCAAGTTCTTCTCCTCCTTCATCGGCTTCGCCCCGGCCAGGAACCCGCGCCTGATGGTCGCCGTGATGGTCGACGAGCCGTCGGGCATGTACTACGGCGGCGAGGTGGCGGCCCCGGCGTTCGAGAGGATCATGCAGTTCGCGCTGCCGTACCTGCGGATTCCGCCTGACTGAGGTTGGCGATCCTTCGGGCTAGGGATCGGCGTTGCCGGAGTTACTGTGGTGAGCGCCGTGGCACCTGAGCTACGAGCGTGCGTGGCGACCTCGTATGTACTGGTCGACCCAGGCTCGGGAGCTGCGCCAGGCGCCGTCGTCGCCCTTGGTGGCCTTGAGGCGGCCGCGAGTCGCTGCAACGCGGAGGGCGTTGGCGGAGAGGGTGGAGGTGGCTAGGGCTTGGAGGGGGACGAGGCGGTCGGGGCCGGCCAGGGCTGGGACGATGAAGCGGTAGAGGTTGTCGAGGACGGCGCGGGCTAGGAGCTCCCCGAGGGGGGAGGGGTCGCCCTCGTCGCAGCGGCGGAGGGCTTGGAGGTAGCGGGGGCGGTCGGCCTTGTAGAAGATGGCCGGGGGGTAGCCGAGGCGGACGAGGAGGAGGTTGAGGAGGAGGCGGCCGGCACGGCCGTTGCCGTCGAGGAAGGGATGGATCTGCTCGAAGCGGCCGTGGAGGGTGGCGATCTCCTCGACGATCGATGCCTGGTCGATGTCGCGGAGGGCCTGAGCGCCGGTGATCCAGTCGCGCATGGCCGCTGGAATCTCGGGCCACGATGGTGGAGTCATGCCTTCGGGGAACGGGGCGATGTCGTGCTCTCGGAAGGAGCCGGGACGCTCGCGCGAGGTGGCCTGGGGGTGCGGACCGACGTCCCAGACGGGCGTCATGGCGAGGGTGTGGATGTGGCGGACCTCGGCCAGCGAGATGAGATTGCCGTCGATCCAGTCGCCTGGCTCGATCGCCTGCCCGTAGACCCAGTTGGCGGCGTCGCCATAGCCGTGGACCTCGAGGTACTCGCTCAGCTCCTTGTTGCCGACCGCCCGGCCCTCCGACAGGAGCTGCTCGACCTGCTTGAGGACGAGCGTATTGCCCTCGATGGCCGTCGAGTTGTGGGCCTCCTCGAGCCAGATCCCGCGCCATATCTGCTCGGCGCGAGCTGGCGAGGGCAGACCTCCGAGTTCCTCTCGCAGCTCGGCGATCTGAGCGTTCAGCCGCTCGTAGAGCACTGCTCGGCGTGGGCGGCCGCCGGGGTGAAACTTGTTTGGTTGAGGCACAATCGCACTATACCGAACAAAGAGGAAGTTGTTTGGTGTAGGGCAAACAAACTGAACCGAACAAAACCGGTCGTTCGTCGTTTGCGTCGCGTGTCGGGCATCGCGGAGGTCGCCCGGCGTCGACTCTAGACTTGCGGGCGTCCATGACCCTCCGAGAGCTGATGGGGAACGGGGCCCCTGAGGTCGAGGTCTCGGGGCTCGCCTATTCGAGTGGGAGCGTCTCCGCGGGGACGCTCTTCTTCTGTGTGCCCGGGTTCAAGGTCGACGGTCACGACTTCGCCGCCGACGCGGTCGAGCGGGGCGCGGCGGCGCTGGTCTGCGAGCGGCCGCTCGGGCTCGGGGTGCCGGAGGTCGTGGTCGACGACGTGCGGGCCGCGATGGGCCCGGCGGCGGCGCGCTTCCATGGCGATCCGACGGCCGAGCTGCGCGTCGTCGGGATCACCGGGACCAACGGCAAGACCACCACGGCGTTCCTGGTCCGCGATCTGCTCGAAGCCAGCGGTGTCCCGACGGGGCTACTCGGAACGGTCAAGCAGGTCGTTGGCGGGGTCGAGGAGCCGGTCGTCCATACGACGCCGGAGGCGATCGATTTGCAGGCGACCTTCCGGCGGATGGTCGACGGCGGCGATGCGGCCTGCGTGATGGAGGTGTCGTCGCACGCGCTCGAGCTGGGACGGGCGGCTGGCATCCACTTCGCCTGTCGCGTCTTCACCAACCTGACCCAGGACCACCTCGACTTCCACGACGACATGGAGGCCTACTACCTGGCGAAGCGACGCTTGTTCGACGGGCCGGGACCGATCGTCGTCAACGTCGACGACCCCTACGGCCGCCGCTTGGCCACCGAGATCGACGGCGCGATTGGCTTCTCCGTCGCGGCGTCGACCACCACGGCCGATGCAGCGGCAGGCGGGGAAGTGCCCGAGCAGCGATTCCCAAGCGGAACGGGCGCTTCCCCGCCTGCCGCGTACCGCGCCCGCGACGTCCGCTTCGACGTCACCGGCGCGCGCTTCACGGCCGATGCGCCCGACGGACCGCTCGAGCTGGCGACGCGGCTGCCGGGGCTGTTCAACGTCTCCAACGCGCTCGCGGCGCTGGCGATCGCGCGGACGCTCGGCGTCGACGCCGAGACATGCCGCTCGGCGCTCGCCCAGGCCGGCCGTGTGCCGGGCCGGCTCGAGCCGATCGAGGAGGGACAGCGGTTCGGCGTCTTCGTCGACTTCGCCCACACGCCGGACTCGCTCGACAACGTGCTGCGCGCGGCGCGCGACCTGACCGAGAACCGGTTGCACGTCGTCTTCGGCGCCGGCGGCGACCGCGACCGCGCCAAGCGGCCGCTGATGGGGGAGGCCGCCGCCGCGCGCGCCGACCGGGTGATCGTAACTTCCGACAACCCGCGCTCCGAGGACCCCGAGGCGATCATCGAGGAGGTCCTGGCCGGTACCGGGCCGGACGTCGAGCGCGAGCCCGACCGGCGCGCGGCGATCGCGCTGGCCATCGAGACGGCCGCGCCGGGCGACGTCGTCGTGATCGCCGGCAAGGGCCACGAGCAGGGCCAGGAGCTCGAGGGCGGCCGCAAGGAGCCCTTCGACGACCGCCAGGTGGCGCGCGAGGCGCTGCGCGCGAGGAGCGGCGCATGAGACGGCGTAAGCGGCCGGCGAACCGCGGATTGCGGCGGCATCCTCGCCGCAATCCGCGGTTCGGTCGCGTCGCGGGAGCGCGGCGGTGAAGGGCAGGGATACCGCCTGGGTCGTCGAGGCGATCGGCGGCGAGCTGCTCGCCGGCGATCCCGCGGCGCCCGGGCCGCGGCGGGCGATCGTCGACACGCGTGTCGCGCGCGCCGGCGATCTCTTCTTCGGGCTGCCGGGCGAGCGCTCCGACGGCGGCCTGCTGGCGCCCGACGCCTTCGCGGCGGGGGCGTGGGGGGTGGTCGTCGCGCCGGAGCACGGCGAGCGGGCGGTCGCCGCGGCGCCGCCCGGCGCGGTCGCGATCGCGGCCGCGCGCGGCGGCGCCGACGGTGGCCCCGGCGCCCGCTCCGGCCCACTCGCCGCTCTGCAGGCGCTCGCGCGCGCCTGGCGGCGCGAGCTCGCCTGCCGCGTCGTCGGCGTCACCGGATCGACCGGCAAGACCTCGACCAAGGACATCTTGGCCGCGCTGCTCGAGCCGCATCGCGTCACGCACGCCAACAGCGAGAACCTCAACACCGAGATCGGGCTGCCGCTGACGATCCTCGAGGCGGCGCACGGGACCGAGGTCCTCGTGCTCGAGATGGCGATGCGCGGCGAGGGCCAGATCGCGGAGCTGGCGGCGATCGCCGAGCCCGACGTCGGCGTGATCGTCAACGTCGGTCCCGTCCACCTCGAGCTGCTCGGGACCGTCGAGCGCGTCGCCGCCGCGAAGGCCGAGCTGATCCGCGACCTGCGCGCCGACGGCGCCTGCGTCGTCCCGGCTGCCGAGCCGCTGCTCGAGCGGCATCTGCGCGACGACCTCGACACCACGACCTTCGGCCCCGGCGGCGAGGTGATGCTGCTGTCCTTCGCGGCCCACGGCGACCGCCCGGGCGGGATCGCCGAGATCGAGGCGCGCGGCGAGCGCGTGCTGCTCGACCTGCCGTACTCCGAGCCCTACAACCTGCTCAACACGCTCGCCGCCGTCGGCGCGGCGCAGGCGCTCGGCGTCAGGCCCAACGGCGTGGTGCAGGCCGCGTTCAGCTCGCTGCGCGGCGAGATCGTCGAGCTGGCGGGCGGGGTGACGGTCGTCAACGACTGCTACAACGCCAACCCGATGTCGATGCGGGCGGCCCTCAAGCATCTCGCCGAGACGCCCGCGCAGCGGCGCGTCGCGGTGCTCGGGGCGATGGCCGAGCTCGGCGGCGCATCGCACGTCTTCCACCGTGAGATCGGCGAGGAGGCGTCGGCGCTGGGCATCGACGTGCTGATCACCGTCGGCCGGCAGGCGCTCGACTACAGCTACGGCTACGACGGCGAGAGCTACTCGGCGCCGACGCCCGAGGAGGCCGGCGCGCTGCTCGCCGAGATCGCGCTGCCGGGCGATCGCGTGCTGGTCAAGGGCTCGCGCTCCGCGGGCCTGGAGCGGGTGCTCGCGTAGTGGGCGAGATCCTGATCGGGGGGATGGCCTCCCTGCTCATCTGCATCTTCCTGGGGCCCAAGTTCATCGAGTGGCTGCGCGGCAAGGAGTTCGGCCAGCACATCCGCGAGGACGGTCCCGCCGGCCACCACGGGAAGGCGGGCACGCCGACGATGGGCGGGATCATGATCTTCATCGGGGTCACCGTCCCGTTCCTGATCCTCAGCGACTACCGCGCGATCAGCCTCGTCGTGCTGGCGGTGGCGCTCGCGTCGGCCGGCCTCGGCTTCGCCGACGACTGGGCGAAGATCCAGAAGCGTCGCTCGCTCGGGATCAACGGCCGTACGAAGCTGGCGATCCAGGCGTTGATCGCGATCGGCCTGTGGCTCGCCGCGACCGAGTACGTCGGGCTCAACGACACGCTGCGGCTGCGGGTGATCGACGCCTCCGTCGATCTCGGCTATCTCTACCCGGCGCTGATCCTGCTGGTGCTGATGGGGACGACCAACGGCGTCAACCTGACCGACGGCCTCGACGGCCTCGCGGCCGGATGCAGCGCGATCGTCCTGCTGTCCTTCACGGCCATGACCTTCATCACCGGCGGGCCCGCCCAGATGGACCTGGCGCTGCTCTCCGCCTGCCTGGTCGGCGCCTGCGTCGGCTTCCTCTGGTTCAACTCCTTCCCGGCGTCGATCTTCATGGGCGACACCGGCTCGCTCGGGCTCGGCGGCGCGATCGCCGCGCTCGCGGTGATGACCCAGACCGAGGTGCTGCTGCTGATCATCGGAGGCATCTTCGTGATCGAGGCGCTGTCGGTCGTGGTCCAGGTGTTCGCGTTCCAGCGCTTCCGCCGTCGCGTCTTGCTGATGGCGCCGCTGCACCACCACTTCGAGATGCTCGCCTGGTCGGAGACGAAGATCATCCTGCGCTTCTGGATCATCGCCGCGATCTGCAGCGCGATCGGGTTCACGCTGTACCAGGCGTCGATCTGATGCGTCCGCCGCTGCCGCCCGGTCCCTTCCTCGTCGTCGGGCTCGCGCGCTCCGGTCAGGCGGCGGCGCGAGCGCTGGCGCGGCGCGGCGAGCAGGTGGTCGGAGTCGATTCGGGTAGGCCGGAGATCGACCTGCCCGGCGTCGAGGCTCAGCTCGGCGCCGACGGCGTGGCGCTGCTCGAGCGCCACGACATCCAGACGATCGTCAAGAGCCCCGGCGTGCCGAACGAGGCTCCGGTCGTCGCCGTCGCGCGCGCTCGTGGGATCGAGGCGATCGGCGAGCTCGAGCTGGCCTGGCGGCTGCTGCCGAACCGCTTCGTCGCCGTGACCGGCACCAACGGCAAGACGACGACGGTCGAGCTGCTCGGCGCCGTCTGGCGCGCGGCGGGCCTCCCGGCGGCGGTCGCGGGCAACGTCGGCACCCCGCTGTCGGCCCTCGTCGGCGAGCTCGATCCCGCCGCGACGGTGATCTGCGAGGCGTCGAGCTTCCAGCTCGAGGACAGCTCGGCGTTCGCGCCGGAGGTCGCGGTGCTGCTCAACGTCGAGGAGGACCACCTCGACCGCCACGGCGACCTGGCGTCCTACCGTGCCGCGAAGGAGCGGATATTCGCCAACCAGCGGCCGGAGGATTGGGCGGTCGCGCCGCCCGAGCTGATCCCCGCGGGCGCGGGGGCCTGGGTCGGCTTCGGCCACGGCGCCGACGCCGACGTCTGGGACGGCTGGATCCGCTTCCGCGGCGAGCCGCTGCTGGCGGTCGCCGAGCTGCGCGTCCGCGGCGCGCACAACCTCGAGAACGCGCTCGCCGCGACCGCGGCGGCGCTCGCCGGCGGCGACGTGGAGCCTGGCGCCGTCGCGGCGGCGCTACGCACGTTCGCGGGCGTCGAGCACAGGCTCGAGGACGTGGCGACGATCTCCGGGGTCCTCTACGTCAACGACTCCAAGGCCACCAATCCCGCGGCGGCGCTGCGCGGCCTGCAGGCCTTCGAGGGCGGCGTCCACGCGATCCTCGGCGGCAGCCTCAAGGGCGGCGGCTTCACGACGCTGCGCGAGGAGGTGGCCGCGCGCTGCCGTGCCTGCTACCTCGTCGGCGAGGCAGCCGACCGGCTCGCCGACGACCTCGACGGCGCCGCTGCGCTGGTTCGCAGCGGCACGCTCGAGCAGGCCGTCGCCGACGCCGCGGCCGCCGCCACGCCCGGCGACGTGGTGCTGCTCGCGCCGGCTTGCGCCAGCTTCGACGCCTTCGCCGACTACGAGCGGCGCGGGGCGCGCTTCAAGGAGCTCGTCGCCGCCCTGGAGCGCGAGGAATGAGTTCGGCGGCGCGCGTCGAAGGGGTGCCGGATGGCGAAGCGCGGCAAGCGGCCGATCGAGTACTCGATCCTCTACACCGCGACGCTCTGCATGCTCGCCCTCGGCGCGGTGATGGTCTACTCGGCGTCGTCGGCGGAGTCGCTGCTCGACGGCTCGGGCGATCCGTCCACCTACCTCAAGCGCTACGTGCTGCTCGGCCTGATCGGGCTCGGAGTGATGCTGCTCGCGGCTCGTCATGGGCTGGCGCTGGCCCGCAAGCTGACGCCGCTGCTGCTCGTCGCCTCGTTCCTGCTGACCGCCGCGGTGATGCTGCCGGGGGTCGGGGTGACGATCAACGGCGCGACGCGCTGGCTCGGGGCGGGCCCGTTGCAGTTCCAGCCCTCCGAGCTGCTGAAGGTCTCGCTCGTGCTCTACGCCGCCCAGGTGCTGGCGACGCGGCCGCGCTCGATCGAGACGCTCGAGGGCATCGCCAAGCCGCTGCTGATCGTGGTCGGCGCCGCGTTCGTGCTGCTGATGAAGCAGCCCGACATGGGCACGACGATGGTCGTCTGCTTCGCGATCGGCTCGCTGCTGATCGTCGCGGGCACTCCGATGAGGCTGATCGGCGCGCTCGCCGGCGGCCTGGGCGCGCTGGCCCTGGTGCTGGCGGTGATCGAGCCCTACCGGATGGAGCGCATGACGTCCTTCCTCAACCCGTTCTCCGACGCCGGCGACACCGGCTTCCAGGCGGTCCAGGGGCTGACGGCGATCGGCTCGGGCGGGCTGTTCGGCGTCGGGCTGGGCGAGTCGGTGCAGAAGATCTTCTACCTGCCCGAGGCGCACACCGACATGATCCTGGCGATCATCGGCGAGGAGCTCGGGCTGGTCGGGATCGCGGCCGTCGCCGGCCTCTACGTGCTGATCGGCTACGCCGGCCTGCGCGCCGCGAAGGCCGCCCGGGACCGCTACTCGAAGCTCGTCGCGGCGGGCATCGCGTCGCTGATCCTCTGCCAGGCGACGCTCAACTTCTTCGCGGTGCTCGGCCTGGCCCCGCTGACCGGCGTGCCGCTGCCGTTCATCTCCTACGGCAGCACGAACCTGATCGTGCTGCTCGGCGGGATGGGACTGCTGCTCAACGTCGCGGCCACCGGAGGGCTGCCGGCGCGGGCCGCCGCGCCGAAGCCGCGGCTGCGGGCGATCGACGGGGGTGGCGCCGGTGAAGGTCGCGATCGCCGCCGGCGGGACAGCGGGGCACGTCGTGCCGGCGCTGGCAGTCGCCGACGCACTGCGGGCTGACGGCGCCGAGGTCGAGTTCCTCGGCGGCGAGCGCGCCGAGGCCGAGCTCGTGCCGGCCGCCGGCTACCGGCTCCACCCGCTGGCGGTCAGGGGCATCGACCGGCGCAATCCGCTGAGCGCGGCCCGCGCCCTGGCGCTGGCCGTGCGCGCCACCCTGCGCGCACGCAGGCTGCTGCGTGCGATCGACGCCGACGTCGTGATCGGCGGCGGCGGCTACGTGGCCGGTCCCGTCGGACTGGCGGCACGCACGCTGCGCCTTCCGCTCGTTCTGACCGAGGCCGACAGTCACCTCGGCATCGCCAACCGCCTGCTCGCCCGCGGCGCGCGACGCGTCTTCCTCGCCTTCCCGCTCCCCGGCCGCGACGGCGATCGCTACGCCGTCGTCGGCCGCCCGATCCCAGCCGGCACGCTCGGCGCGGACCGCGCCGCCGCCCGCGAGCGCTTCGGCATCGACGCCGGCGAGCGCTGCCTGCTCGTCTTCGGCGGCTCGCTCGGCGCGCGGACGATCAACGAGGCGGCAATCGAGGCGTTCGGCGCGAGCGCCCCGTGCGCCGTGCTGCACGCCTGCGGGAAGCGCGACCACGCCGATCTCGCGCGCCGGCTCGAGCAACTCGGCTCGCCGCCGCACTACCACCTGCAGGCCTACGTCCAGCCGTTCGCCGACGCGCTGGCGGCGGCCGACCTGACCGTGGCGCGCTCCGGCGGATCGGTCTTCGAGGTCGCCGCAGCCGGGCTGCCGGCGATCCTCGTGCCCTATCCGCGCGCCACGGCGGACCACCAGGCATCGAACGCCCGTCACATCGCCGCCGGCGGCGCGGGCCTGATCGTGCCCGACGCCGAGCTCGACGGCCCGCGGCTCGCGCGCGAGGTCGGCGCGCTGCTGGCCGACGAGAGCCGGTTGCGCGCGATGGCCCGGGCGGCTCGCTCGCTCGCTCGCCCGGACGCCGCCGAGACGATCGCCCGCGAGGTGATCGCGCTCGCCGGCGACGCGGGGGGCCCCGACCGGCGCCGGGACGAGCAACCGGACGCCCCGCCTCGCGAAGGCGAGGCCCGGTGAGCGCCGCGTCGCCACCGCTCGCCGGCCGCGCCCTGCACTTCGTCGGCATCGGCGGCGCCGGCATGAGCGGCCTGGCCCTCGTCGCCGCCGAGCTCGGCGCGATCGTCACGGGCTCCGATCGCGCCGACTCCGCCTACACCGACAAGCTGCGCGCCGCCGGCATCGAGCCCGCGATCGGCCACGCCGCCGCCAACCTGCCCGCCGATGCCGAGGTCGTCGTCTCGACCGCCATCCCGCCCGAGAACCCCGAGCTCGTCGCCGCCCGCGCCGCCGGCGCCCGCGTCATCCACCGCGGCCAGCTGCTCGGCGAGCTGACCCGCCTCAAGCGCTCGATCGCAATCGCCGGCACCCACGGCAAGACGACCACCTGCGGCATGGTCGCCCACGTCCTCCGCGCCACCGGCCGCGACCCCGCCTTCCTCATCGGCGGCCAGCTCCGCTCCGCCGCCACCAACGCCGCCTGGGGCGCCGGCGACTGGATCGTCGCCGAGGCCGACGAGTCCGACCGCTCCTTCCTCGAGCTGACCCCCGACATCGCCGTCATCACCAACATCGAGCTCGACCACCACGCCACCTATCGCTCACTCGCCGACCTCCAAGCCGCCTTCGCCCAATTCGCCGCCCCCGCTCACCTCCGCATCGCGTGGGAGCAGATCGATCCCGCCACCTTCGCCCATGATCCCCCCACCGCCGAAGCCCCGGCGTCCATCGCGCGCGCCCAACCAGGCGTGGGAGACGAGTGCCCGAGCAGCGATTCCCAAGCGGAACGGGCACTCGTCTCCCACGCCGTACCGCCCACGCCCCGCATCGAGACGTACGGCATACCCGCCGGAGATCTCCAAGCCAAGAGCATCGAGCTCCGCCCGATGGGATCCCGCTTCACCGTCGACGACGTCGACTTCAGCCTCAACGTCCCCGGCGAGCACAACGTCCTCAACGCCCTCGCCGCCCTCGCCGCCTGCCGCGCCGCCGGCGTCCCGCTCGCCGAGGCCGCGCCCGCCATCGCCGGCTTCGGCGGCACCGGCCGCCGCTTCGAGGACCGCGGCGCCACGGCGAGCGGCGCCCGCGTCTACGACGACTACGCCCACCACCCGACCGAGGTGCGCGCGACGCTCGCGGCGGCCCGGACCCTCGGCGCCCGGCGTGTCGTCGCCTGCTTCCAGCCGCACCTCTACTCGCGGACACGCGAGCTGGCCCGCGAGTTCGGCCGGGCGCTTGCGCTCGCCGACGTGGTCGTCGTGGTCGACGTCTACCCCGCGCGCGAGCGCGCCGAGGACTTCCCGGGCGTCAGTGGGCTGCTGATCGCCGAGGCGGTCGCCGACGCCGCGCCGGGTCGCCCGGTGTGGTGGCTTCCGTCCCTCGACGACGCCGCGCGCATGCTGGCCGATCGCCTGGGCGCCGACGACGTCCTGCTGACGCTCGGCGCCGGCGACGTCGACGACCTGGCGACACGCCTCACGGCCGCCGCGGCGCCGCTGGGGAAACGGTCGTGACCCCGCCCGCCGAAGTCGAGCGCGACCGGCCGCTGGCGCGGCTGACCACCGTCCGCACCGGCGGGCCGGCGGACTGGTTCGCACGCCCCGAGAGCGCGCGGCAGCTCGCCGAGCTGCTCGCCTGGGCGGACGGCGAGCAACTCGACGTAGGAGTGATCGGCTCGGGATCGAACCTGCTGGTAGCCGATGACGGATTCCGCGGACTCGTACTCAAGCTGGGCGGCGACCTCGCCGCGATCGGGCGCGACGGCGACCGGCTGCTCTGCGGCGGCGGAGCGCGGCTGCCGAAGGCGTCGGCCGTCGCGGCGTCCGAGGGCCTGTCGGGGCTCGAGTTCGGCGTCAACATCCCCGGCACCGTCGGCGGCGCCGTGAAGATGAACGCCAACGCCTACGGCGGCGACCTCTCGCGCGTGCTCGAATCGGTCGACGTCGCGACGCCCGCCGGAACCGAGCGGCGCGTGCCGGCCGACCTCGGCTTCGCCTACCGACGCTCGAACCTCGGTCGGCGCGAGATAGTCGCGGGCGCGGTCTTCAAGCTCGACCCGGCCGCGCCGGAGGCGGTGAAGGCGACGCTCGCCGAGCTGCGTCAGCGGCGCCGCGACGCCCAGCCGTCGGGCATCAAGACGTTCGGGTCGACCTTCAAGAACCCCGAGGACCCCCGTGCCGAGGGTCGCAGTGCCGGCGTCCTGCTCGACGAGGCCGGCTGTCGCGGGCTGGCGGTCGGCGGGGCGCGCTTCTCCGCCAAGCACGCCAACTTCGTCGAGAACGCCGGCGCGGCGACCACGGCCGACGTCGTCGCGCTGATGGCCGAGGGCCGCCGCCGCGTTCACGAGCGCTTCGGCGTGACGCTCGAACCAGAGGTCCAGCTGCTCGGCGAGGTCGACGCCGCGGCGCTCTACGGGAAGCCATGAGGACGCCCGCTGCCGCGCTACGCCGCCCCAGCGCCTCGATCGCCCGCGTCCGCGCCGCGCTGACTCCCTCGCGGCGGACGCGGCGGCGAGTGGTCGTCGCGGTCGTCCTCGCGGCGCTGCTCGCCGGCCTCTACATGCTCTGGCTGCGCGACTCCTCGTTCGTGGCGGTCGAGGACGTCACGGTCACCGGGTTGACCAGCCGCGACTCCGACCGCGTCCGTCTCGCGCTTGCCGCGACGGCTGAGACGATGACCACCCTGCACGTCGACGAGCGGCGTCTCCAGGACGCCGCCGCGGCCTTCCCGGTCGTCGCGCGGATCGAGGCCAGGCCCGACTTCCCGCACGCGATGACGATCGAGGTCACCGAGCACCGGCCGGTCGCCCTGGCGGTCGCCGACGGTCGCGAGCAGCCGCTCGCGGGCGACGGCTCGCTGCTCGCCGGCACCGCGGTCGAGGGCGACCTGCCGACGATCGACCTCTACGTGGCGATGCCGCAGCGACGACTCGGCCCGGGCGCCGCACGCGACGCCGCGCAGGTCGCCGGCGCCGCGCCCGCCGTGGTCGCCCGCCGGGTCGAGAGCATCTCCCGCGAGGCTGGCGCACGCGGGGTGGTCGCCCAGCTCGAGGACGGCACCGAGCTGCTCTTCGGCACGCCCAGCCAGCTGGCGGCGAAGTGGGCGGCGGCGATCAGAGTGCTCGCCGACGACGAGGCCGACGGGGCCGCCTACCTCGACGTCCGGATCCCCGAGCGACCGGTCGCCGGAGGCCTCGCGGCCGCCCCCGTGGCGCCGGTCGGAAGCACGCCCACAGACCCTCAACTATGACTTGAGAGTTGGCTCAACCCTTGACCCTCGCTAGAGGGTGAGAGTGCAAGAGACGTTGCAGGGTCGGTTTGACATCCGCCGCGATTTCCGCCTACAGTCCTTGTTTGCAGCGATTCCTCGGCGGCGGCGCAAACCCTCGATGATCGCTTTACCTCCGGACGCGAGCGTCCGATAGGGGCATCACGACAGCGAACCCGAGCAGGCGAGGCAAGGATTCAGCGATGGACACCGGTAGCTACTTGGCCGTCATAAAGGTCGTCGGAATCGGCGGCGGCGGCACCAACGCCGTCAACCGGATGGTCGACGCCGGCCTCAAGGGCGTCGAGTTCATCGCGGTCAACACCGACGCGCAGGCGCTCCAGATGTGCGACGCCGACATCAAGCTGCAGATCGGCGACCAGCTCACGCGGGGCCTCGGCGCCGGCGCGGAGCCCGAGGTCGGCTACGGCGCCGCCAACGAGAGCCGCGACGAGATCAAGGAGGCGCTCAAGGGCGCTGACATGGTCTTCGTCACCGCCGGCGAGGGCGGCGGCACCGGCACGGGCGCCGCCCCGGTCGTCGCGGAGGTCGCCAAGCAGGAGATCGGCGCGCTCACCGTCGGCGTGGTCACCCGCCCGTTCGACTTCGAGGGCTCGCAGCGCAAGCGCCAGTCCGACGAGGGCATCGATCGGCTGCGCGAGCAGGTCGACACGCTGATCGTCATCCCGAACGAGAAGCTGCTCGCCGTCGTGGAGCGCCGCACGAGCATCCTCGAGGCGTTCCGGGAGGCCGACAACGTGCTGCGCCAGGGCGTCCAGGGCATCACCGACCTGATCACGATCCCCGGCCTGATCAACCTCGACTTCGCCGACGTCCGCACGATCATGCAGGACGCCGGCTCGGCGCTGATGGGGATCGGCGAGGCCGGCGGCGAGAACCGGGCCGCGGAGGCCGCCCGCCACGCGATCTCGAGCCCGCTGCTCGAGCAGTCGGTCGAGGGGGCCACCGGCATCCTGCTCAACATCACCGGCGGCAGCGACCTCGGCCTGTTCGAGGTCAACGAGGCGGCGGAGATCATCCAGGGCGCCACCGACCAGAACTCGAACATCATCTTCGGCGCGGTCGTCGACGACGGGCTCGAGGACAACGTCCGCGTGACGGTGATCGCGACGGGGTTCGAGGCGCAGAAGTCGCGGCCGCTGTTCAGCGAGGACTCGACTGGTCGGCGGCGGGAGCCGCGCCGGCGGGACGTGTCGATGGACGAGAGCCAGCGGTCTTCGCTGGAGATCTCGGACGACGACATCGACATTCCGGAGTTCCTGAAGGACTGAGCCTTCGGCGTCGGTGGGCGGGTCGGCGATGCATGCCCGATCCGCTTGGGAATCGCTGCTCGGGCATGCATCGCCGACCCGACGAGCGTGGCTGAGACCTGCCACTGCCGGAGGCCCCGCCGGAGCGGGGCCTCCTGTAGGGCGCGTGTGTTGGTGGTGGCTAGCGCTTGATGCGGAAGCCGATCCGCTTGACGGTCGAGCGGTTGCCGGCCGCGTCGCGGGCCTGGGCGACGAGGCGGTAGCGGCCGGGCTTGAGCTTGCGGCCCCCGATCCGCGCGGGGATCTTGACCTTGTTGACGCCTGCGTCGGCGGTCTTCTGGATCCTGCCGGGCAGCTTCACGAACCGCTTGCACGCCTTGCGCGCCCGGTTCGCCGCGGCCTGCTTGCGGCACTTGCCGGCGACCCGGCGGCCCTTCTTGACGCGCTCGACGCGGACCGTCAGCGTCGCCCGCTCCGATAGGCCGTAGGTCAGCTTCGTCGACCGCTTGAACGCCTTCTTGGCCAGCGACAGGCCGGTCAGGCGCGGCTTGGTCGTGTCAGGGGTGACCGTCGGGGGCGGGCAGCCGCCGTTGAGGTCGACCTTGCCGAGGCAGCGGTCCTGGGTCTCGTCGCCGAAGCCGTCCTTGTCGGCGTCGGGCTCCATCACGGCTGCGACCAGCAGCTCGCCATGGACCGAGGCGGAGTCGCGCGCCGCCGCGCCGTCGACCAACACGGGCGAGTAGACGTAGGAGAACTTGTTGCCGCCCGTCTCGTAGATGGCGTGGGCGTCGGTGGTGTCGATCGCCAGGTGGTTGCCCTTCTTGACCGGCACGCGGGCCGGGAACTCCTCGACCGTCGTCTCGCCAGTCCCGGCGATCGTCACGGTCGGGCCGGTTCCGACGGCCGATGCCTGCGCCAGGTCAGGATTGGTGAGCGAGATGTCGGCCACCCGGAACGTGACCGACGCCGGCGTGCCCGGGCCACCCGCGCCATACGCACGGATGCGGAAGCTCGTGATCACGCCGTCGTTCGGCGCGCCGCCGGCATACGGGTCGCCGGTTCCGGGGGCGGGATGGATGTAGGAGACCCAGCTGCACGGGCCGGTCAGCCCGGGGGGAGGATCGCTGCAGGCGCCGTAGTTCGGCTGGTTGGTCAGCTGGCTGCCGAACGTCTCGGCCGCCACGCCCGACGCGGGCAGCGTCAGCAGTGCTGTGGCCGCGACGGCCAGTGCGGTCGGAAATCGCTTGCGAAGTGTCGATCTGCTGTGCATCGGAACGCCTTCCAGTCGGGTTGCTTTCCCGTCCAACCGACCATCGCGCCCCGAATTACGCCACCGCGAGGACTTTCTCGACCTGCCCAAACGATCCATGTAGCGCCGTTGTCGGGGTGCCCGAGCAGCGGTTCCCAAGCGGAACGGGCACCCCGACAACGGCGCGTACCGCGGCAGCCGCGCCCGCAGGTAGCCTCCAACCCCCGTGCCCTCCGCCGCCGAAACGCTCCGCCAGACGCCGCTCCACGACCGCCACGCGGCGGCTGGCGCGCGGCTGGTCCCGTTCGCGGGCTGGGAGATGCCGGTCCAGTACGGGGGGGTGCGTCAAGAGCACATGGCGGTCCGCGAGGGCGCGGGCGTCTTCGACGTGTCACACATGGGGCAGGTCGAGACCCGCGGCCCCGATGCCGAGGCGTTCCTGCAGCGGCTGCTCTCCAACGACCTGACCGAGCTCGCCGAGGGCGGCGCCCAGTACTCGCTGCTCTGCCGCGAGGACGGCGGTGTGCTCGACGACCTCTTCACCTACCGCCTTCGAGGCGACGAGGCGCGGTTCCTGACCGTGACCAACGCCTCCAACCACCAGCGCGACCACGCCTGGCTCGCCGCGCACGCCGACGGCTTCGACGTCGAGGTCCTCGACGTCGCCGACCGCCACGCGATGCTCGCCGTCCAGGGGCCGCGGGCGCGCGCCGCCGTCGCGCGGATCGCCGGCGGCGAGCTGCCGGCGCGGATGCGCAGCGCGACGATCGGCGTCGCCGGCGCCGACTGCCTCGTCTGCGGCACCGGCTACACCGGCGAGGACGGCGTCGAGATCCTGGCGCCGCCGGAGCGCGCCACCGCGATCTGGGACGCGCTGCTCGCCGAGGGCGTGACGCCGGTCGGTCTCGCCGCGCGCGACACGCTGCGCCTCGAGGCCTGCTTCCACCTCTACGGCAACGATTTGTCGCTCGACCGCAATCCGCTCGAGGCCGGTCTCGCTTGGGCCTGCAAGCTCGAGACAGACTTCGTCGGCGCCGACGCGCTGCGTGACATCAAGCCCGCGCAGCTGCTCGTCCCGTTCGCCTTCACCGGCCCCGGCATCCCACGCCAGGGCAATCCGGTCGGCACCGCCCATGGCGACGGGGTCGTCACGAGCGGCAGCCTGTCGCCCTGCCTCGAGGTCGGGATCGGGATGGCGTACCTGCCGGCGGCCGCCGCGACGCCGGGAACGCCGATCGAGGTCGACGTGCGCGGCAAGCTGCGCGCCGCGGCCGTACGCAGCAAGCCCCTTTACGCGAAGCCCTAGGAGGAGACAGCGCCAGTGGCAGCCGACTACCCAGAGGACCTGAAGTACCACCCCGAGCACGACTGGGCGAGGATCGACGGCGACGTCGCGACATTCGGAGTGACCTGGTACGCCCAGGACGCGCTCGGCGAGGTGGTCTTCTACGACCCGCCCGAGGTCGGATCGATCGTCAGCAAGGACGCCGCCTACGCCGAGGTCGAGTCGGTCAAGGCCGTCTCCGACGTCTTCGCGCCGCTGTCCGGTGAGATCGTGGAGGTCAACGAGGCGCTCGCCGGCGCCCCCGAGAAGATCAACGACGATCCCTACGGCGAGGGCTGGATGGTCAAGGTCGAGCTCAGCGATCCGAGCGAGGTCGACCAGCTGCTCGATGTGGCCGCCTACCGCGATCTGCTGTCCTAGAAGGTCGACCTCCTCACCGAGATGAGCCGCTACACCTCCGCAACCGACGCCGACCGCCAGGCGATGCTCGACGCGATCGGCGTCGGCTCGGTCGACGAGCTGTTCGCCGAGATCCCGGCTGGCGTGCGGCTGCAGCGGCCGCTCGACCTGCCGCCCGGGATGGCGGAGCAGGACGTCTACGACCACCTCGCCGCGCTCGCGGCACGCAACACCCACGCCGACGCCGAGACGAGCTTCCTCGGCGCCGGGATGTACGACCACTACACGCCGGCGCTGATCGACTCGATCGTCCAGCGGTCGGAGTTCCTGACGCCGTACACGCCCTACCAGCCCGAGATCTCGCAGGGCGGGCTGCAGGTGATGTTCGAGTACCAGACGGCGATCTCGGAGCTGACGGGGCTGGCGGTGTCCAACGCCTCTGTCTACGAGGGGCCTTCGGCGGTCGCCGCCGCCGGCTACCTGGCGAAGCTGGAGACCGGGCGGACGCGGCTGGTGGTCTCGCGCGGCCTGCATCCCCACTCGCGCGAGACGCTCGCCACGCACGCCAGGGGCTACGGCATGACGATCGCCGAGGCAGGACTCGACGCGGAGGGCGCGACCGACGTCGACGCGCTCGCGGGGCTCGTCGGCGACGACACCGCGGCCGTGTTCGTCCAGCAGCCGAACTTCCTCGGCACCGTCGAGGAGCTGGGGACGCTCGGCGAGGCCGCCAAGCGGACCGGCGCGCTGTTCGTCGTCGCCGCCGATCCGCTGCCGCTCGGGATCCTCGAGCCGCCGGGGGCGCTCGGCGCCGACGTCTGCGTCGGCGAGGGTCAGACGCTCGGCAACCGGCTCGACTTCGGCGGCCCGTCGTTTGGCTTCTTCGCCGCCGCCGAGCGCTTCATCCGCAAGATGCCCGGCCGGATCGCCGGCGAGACGCGCGACGTCGACGGCAAGCGCGGCTTCGTGCTCACGCTGCAGACGCGCGAGCAGCACATCCGGCGCGAGAAGGCGACGCACAACATCTGCACCGCGCAGGCGCTCAACGCGCTGGCGGGCGTGATCTACCTCTCGTGGCTCGGTAAGCGGGGCCTCGTCGAGCTCGGCGAGCTGATGCTGCGCCGCACCCACTACGCCCGCGAGGCGCTCGGCCTCGAGCCGATCAACCCCGGCCCGGTCGTACGCGAGTTCGCCGTGCGCGTGCCGGACCTCGACGCGGCCGTCGAGCGCGCCCGCGCCGCCGGGATCAATCCCGGCTACCGCCTCGGCGGCGACTACCCCGAGTACGGCGACGGGCTGCTGGTCGCGCTCACCGAGCGCCGCACGAAGGCCGACATCGACCGGCTGGCCGCCGTCCTGGGCGGAGTCCGCGAGGCCGCCCCAGCATGAGCGAGCCCCGCCAGACCAGCCAGCCAGACGGCTTGGCGACCGATACCGGCCAGATGCCGCGGGGGGCGTGGGGGGCGCGAGCCCCCCGAGAGGTATCCGCGCGCACGATCTACGAGAAGTCGGTCGCGGGCCGCCGCGCCTTCGCACCGCCGCCGACCGACGTTCCCGAGGTGCCGATCGAGGAGCTGCTCCCGGCGCACCTGCGCCGCACGCGCCCCGCCGAGCTGCCGGAGATCGCCGAGCCCGAGATCGTCCGCCACTACAACGGCCTGTCGAAGAAGAACTTCGACCTCGACACCGGCTTCTACCCGCTCGGATCGTGCACGATGAAGCACAACCCGAAGCTGCACGAGCGGGTCGCCGCGCTCCCCGGCCACGCGCGCCTGCACCCGCTCCAGGACGCCGAGCACGCCCAGGGCGCGCTCGAGCTGATGTGGAACCTCCAGCAGGCGCTCGGCGAGATCGCCGGCCTGCCGCACGTCTCGCTGCAGCCGTCCGCCGGCTCGCACGGCGAGCTGGCCGGCCTGCTGGTCACGCGCGCCTACCACGAGGACCGCGGCGAGACGCGCCACAAGGTGCTCACGCCGGACACGGCCCACGGCACCAACCCGGCGACGGTGACGATGGCCGGCTACGAGGTCGTCAAGGTCGGCACCGACGAGCACGGTGGCGTCGACCTCGAGGACCTGCGCGCCAAGGCGACCGACGACGTCGCCTGCCTGATGCTGACCAACCCGAACACGCTCGGGCTGTTCGACCGCAACATCGAGGAGATCGCCTCGATCGTCCACGGCGTGGGCGCGACGCTCTACTACGACGGCGCGAACCTCAACGCGGTGATGGGCATCTCGCGGCCCGGGGACATGGGCTTCGACATCGTCCACTACAACCTGCACAAGTCGTTCACCCAGCCGCACGGCGGCGGCGGGCCCGGCGCGGGGCCGATCGCCGTCTCCGACCGCATCGAGCCGTTCATCCCGCGGCCGCAGGTGGTACGCGAGGAGGCCCACAACGGCCACAGTCCGCGCTTCGCGCTCGACTACGAGCGGCCGAAGTCGATCGGCAAGCTGCGCGGCTTCCAGGGCAACTTCGGGGTCTTCGTGCGCAGCTACGCGTACATCCGGTCGCTGGGGGGCGAGGGGCTGCGCGAGGCGTCGGAGACCGCGGTGCTCAACGCCAACTACCTGCGCGCGCTGCTGGCCGAGCCCGACGTCGCCGAGTACGTGCCGATCGCCTTCGACCGGATCTGCATGCACGAGTTCGTCCTCTCCGGTCGCGGCGCGAAGGAGAAGCTGGGCATCAAGACGCTCGACATCGCGAAGCGGATGCTGGATCACGGCGTCCACCCGCCGACCGTCTACTTCCCGCTGCTCGTCGACGAGGCGCTGATGATCGAGCCGACCGAGACAGAGACGAGGGAGACGCTGGATCGCTTCGCCGGGGTGGTGCGGGCGATCCTCGAGGAGGCGGCTGAGGATCCGGAGATCGCGCGTAACGCGCCGTACACGACTCCTGTGCGGCGGTTGGACGAGGCGGGGGCGGCGAAGAATCCGGTGGTGCGCCAGGGGGGGTGAGTGCGGACGGATGGATATGCCCAGAGACTTGGGAACCGTCTCTGGGCATATCCATCCGTCCGCCGTGGGCGCCGAGGTGCACGTTTATCGGTGGGCGGGGTGGGGGAGGAGAAGCGTCAGTTGCCCATGGGAGGGGAGATCTGAAAGCGCTGGTTGTGAGGATCGCCGTCGTACTTGTGGCGTGTGCGGCGGTCGCGAGTGGTAGCGCTGCAGTTGCGAACGCTGTCGATGTCCACGCGTTCGCGAATGGTTGCTATTCGCTGCGCGACGCGACGACGAATCGCGTGGTCGTGCGTGACGCGCTCGGGTATGCGGTCAAGGCTCCGGGGACGGCGCCGACGCCGTTCCGGCTGAAGGCGACGGCGCTCGGGCGTTACCTGCTCTACGGGCCGGATGGGCGGATGCCGGCGGCGTCGGTGCTGGGGGCGGTGACGGCGAGTCAGGCTCCGGGCCCGGCGGCTGACTGGCGGGTGATCGACGAGGGCGGCACGCTGCGGCTGAGCAACGTGTCGACCGACAAGAACCTGGGCGTCGGCGCGCTGAATCGGCTCGCGCAGGTCGCGTCGAGCGCGGCGCGATGGTCGTTCGAGCCGGCGGCGGGCTGTTCGGAGTTCCCGGAGATCGAGGTCAATGTCACAGGTGAGCCGTTCAAGGGGGAGAGCCCGGACGCGCCGGTGCGGGGGTTCCTGGACGATCACATCCATGTCGGGGCGTTCCAGTTCCTCGGCGGTCGCTTCCATTGCGGACGGCCGTGGAGCCCTTATGGGGTGACGGTGGCGATGCGTGACTGCGTCGACCATGTCGGCAACGGAGTGGGAGCGGTCGCCGAGAACTTCTTCGCCTTCGGCAGTCCGGTGGGCAGTCACAGCACCGAGGGCTGGCCGAGCTTCGCGGGCTGGCCGCGCGACGAGTCGCTGACCCATGAGGGGACTTACTGGAAGTGGATCGAGCGGGCTTGGCGCTCGGGCCTGCGGATCATGGTCAACGACCTGGTCGAGAACCGGGCGCTGTGCGAGATCTATCCGCTCAAGCAGAACGACTGCAACGAGATGGTGAGCGCGTACCGGCAGGCGGAGGACATGCATGCGCTGGTGGACTACATCGACGCGCAGTTCGGCGGGCCGGGGAGGGGATTCCTGCGAATCGTCGACGACCCGGTGGAGGCGCGGCACGCGATCAACGACGGGAAGCTGGCGATGGTGCTCGGGATCGAGGTCTCCGAGGTCCTGGACTGCGGGCAGTTCAACGGGATGCCGCGCTGCAGCGCCGATCGGATCGACGCCGAGCTCGATCGCCTGCACGCGATCGGGGTCCGCTCGCTGTTCCCCGTCCACAAGTTCGACAACGCGCTCGGCGGGACGCACTTCGACTCGGGCACCATCGGCGTGCTGGTCAACGTCGGCAACAAGTACGCGACGGGGCAGTTCTGGACCGCCGAGCACTGTCCCGGAGCCGCCGACCACGACAACGAGCCGACGAACCCGACCGGCGCGCACGCGCAGCTGATCTACACGGTGTTCGGGCCGCTGCTGACCGCTCCGCTGCTGGAGGGCCAGCTGCCGGTCTATCCGCCGGCTCCGCTCTGCAACCCGAAGGGCCTGACGGCCCTCGGCGAGCATCTGATCCGGGCGATGATCGACCGCGGCATGATCGTCGAGACCGACCACCTGAGCGTCAAGGCTCGCCGGGAGGCGCTGACGATCCTCGAGCAGACCGGCTATCCGGGCGTGATCTCGAGCCACAGCTGGGGCGACGAGGGCAGCCAGCAGCGCCTGCAGGCGCTCGGCGGCCTCGTCGGGCCGATCTCCAGCCAGGCGAACGAGTTCGTCCAGGAGTGGCAGGCCGCGCGTGCCAACCGCAACCCGGCCTTCACCTTCGGACTCGGCTTCGGCTCCGACATCAACGGGCTCCACGCGCAGCCGATCCCGCGCCCCGACGCCGCCGCGAACCCCGTCCAGTACCCGTTCCAATCCTTCGACGGCGGCAGCGTCATCGACCGCCAGCGCTCCGGCACCCGCACCTACGACGTCAACACCGACGGCGTCGACCACTACGGCCTCTACCCCGACTGGATCGAGGACCTGCGCCAGGTCGCCGGCCAACAGATCGTCGACGATCTCGCCAGCGGCGCCGAGGCCTACCTCCAGCTCTGGGAGCGCGCCGAGGCCGCAGCTGCTGGTTGACCGAGGAGCGGCCAGAAGTCTGTCGTAACACGGCTGTTGCCAAGCCGTAACGCATGTGCGTGTAACCTGCACATATGGCCGAGTTGAATAGGCGTATGCACGTTCTCCTCGACGACGAGCGTCTCGAGCGTCTCCGCCGCCGCGCCGACGCGACCGGCTCCTCGGTTGGTGCCGTCATCCGGGAGGCGATCGACCATGAGCTCGAGCGGGACGACAGGGGTGCCGCGCTTGCGGCGCTCGAATCGTTCCTGGCGGCCCCTCCGCTGCCTGTAGGGACACCCGAGGAGCTCGACCGCGAGCTCGACACGATGCTGGAGCGTGACCACCCGAGGCTGGATTGACGCGGGTCTACCTCGACAGCAACGTCCTGTTGTACGCGGTTGGTGAGGAGTCGCTCTTCCGCCAGCCCTGCCGCCATCTTCTCCAGCACGTCGCGAAAGGCGACGTGGCGGGGGAAACCAGCATTCTCACGGTGCAAGAGGTGGTTCACCACCGGCAGCGGCGCGGCGACATCGCGCCAGCGAGTCATGGACGCCACGTGCTGGCGATCTGCTCGACGACCCATTCCCTGGACCACTCGGTCGTCCTGGCCGCGCTGGCGCTGATGGACGATCACGCCACGCTCGGGACCGGCGACGCAATTCACGCCGCCACCGCGTTGGCCCATGGGATCGGTGCTGTGGTGAGTGCCGACAGCGACTTCGACGGCATTGCTGGGATCGAGCGGATCGACCCGCTCGATCGCGAGCGGCTCGCCGCTCTGACGAGCGACTAACCTCCCGCGCCGCATGCGGATCTTCAGCGGCATCCAGCCGACCGGGCGCAAGCACCTCGGCAACCACATCGGCGCGGTGCGCGGCTACGTCGAGGGGCAGGACCGCGGCGATCCGGCGATCTACTGCATCGTCGACCTGCACGCGATCACCGTCGCCTACGACCCGTCGCGGCTGCGCGGCCACCTCTACGACACGGCGGCGATGCTGCTCGCCTCCGGCCTCGACCCGGCGCGCTGCATCCTCTTCCGCCAGAGCGACGTCCATGAGCACACCGAGCTCTGCTGGCTGCTGGCCTCGGTCACCGCGCACGGCGACCTGAACCGGATGCACCAGTTCAAGGACAAGTCCGTCCAGCAGCGCGAGCTGGTATCTGCGGGGCTGTTCCTCTACCCCGTGCTGCAGGCCGCCGACGTGCTCGCCTACCGCGCCGACGAGGTCCCGATCGGCGACGACCAGCGCCAGCACGTCGAGCTGATGCGCGACGTCGCGATCCGCTTCAACGCGACCTACGGCGACGTGCTGACCGTTCCCGAGCACCGGATCCCCGAGGTCGGCGCGCGGATCATGGACCTCCAGGACCCGACGCGCAAGATGTCGACGACCGGCAGCGAGGAGCGCGGCCTGATCTACGTCGACGACGAGGAGAGGGCGATCGTCAAGAAGGTCAAGAGCGCGGTGACCGACTCCGGGACAGACGTTCGTCGCGGGCCCGGCAAGGACGGGATCGCCAACCTGATCGACATCTACGCCGTCACCCGCGGCGTGGCTCCCGACGACGTCGAGCGCGAGTTCGAGGGCCGGCAGTACGGCGCCTTCAAGGGCGCCGTCGCGGAGGCGGTCGCGGACTACCTGCGGCCCGTCCGCGAGCGCTACGCCGAGCTGCGTCCCGACGAGGCCGCGCTCGAGGCGACGCTCCGGCAGGGCGCCGAGCAGGCGCGCGCGCTCGCGTCGGAGACCCTGCGCGACGTCCGCGCCGCGATGGGGGTCGGGTCACCCTGAGCCGCGCCGCCCGCCTCGCCGTCATCGACGCGCCGCTCGACTGCTCGGGCGCCGGACGCGGGGAGGAGCTTGCGCCCGCGGCGCTGCGGGCGGCGGGGTTGATCGAGCGGCTCGGCGCACGCGACGCCGGCGAGGCGGATGCCCGCATCCGCGACTCGCGGCGCGACCCGGCGACCGGGGTCATCGGCCCCGCCGACGTGCGCCGGGCCACCGAGGCGATCGCGGCGCGGGTGCGCAACGTGCTCGACGCCCGTGAGCGGCCACTCGTGCTCGGTGGCGACTGCACGCTGCTGCTCGGCGTCTTCCGGGCGCTGTCACCGGGCTGCGGCCTCTGGTTCGTCGACGGGCACGCGGACTTCTACGACGGCGAGAGCTCGCCGACCGGCGAGGCCGCCGACATGGACCTCGCGATCCTCACCGGGCACGGGCCGCCGGGACTGCTCGACGACGGTCGATCCCGTCGCGGCCGATCCGAGCGCCCGCTCCCGAGCGACGGGCCGCTGCTCGACCCTGCCGCGACGGTGCTGCTCGGCCACCGCCCGTCCGACCTGGACGCCGATGTCGCCTACGAGAACGACCGTCTCGATCCGGCCATCCATGCGCTGACGGCGCCGCAGCTGCGAGAGCGCGGACCGGCACGGGCGGGGGCCGAGGCCGCCGCGCGCCTCGCGGGCCAGCCGGCGTGGCTGCACATCGACCTCGACGTCCTGGACGCCGCCGCGTTGCCCGCGGTCAGCTATCCGCAGGCGCTCGGCCTCGATTGGAGCGAGCTGACCGCGCTGGTCGAGCCGCTGATCGCCGCGCCGGGGCTGACCGGCGTCTCGGTCGCCGACTTCAATCCCGACCGCGACCCCGATGGCGCCTACGCCGCACGAGTCGTCGAGCTGCTCGGCTCGCTGCTGGGCGGGTCCACGTGACCGCCGTCGGGCCTCGCCTCTAGGCTTGCCCCGGTGTCCGTCGCCACGCTCGATCTCGACCTCGAGGTCTTCCAAGGTCCCTTCGACCTGCTGCTGACGCTCGTCCTGCGCGAGGAGGTCGACCTGCTCGAGGTCGAGCTGGCGGACGTCGTGCTGGCCTACATCGACCATCTCGAGGCCGTCGGCGAGCTGGATCTGGAGGCGGCGACCGAGTTCCTCGTGCTGATCGCGGCGCTGCTCGAGCTGAAGTCGCGGCTGATGCTGCCGCGCGAGGACGAGGAGGGGCTCGAGCTCGAGCCGGGCGAGGCCGCCGAGGAGCTGCTCGCGCGGATGCTCGAGTACCGCCGCTACAAGCAGGCGGCCGAGTTCCTGGCCGAGCGGCTCGCCGCCGAGGACGGCCACCGCTACCGCTCGGCGCCGCTGCCGCCGCAGCTGCGCCGCGTCTCCTACGACGCCGCCGAGGCCTCCTACGACCCAACGAAGCTCGCCAAGGCGATCGGCGGCCTGCTGCGCGTCCCGCCGAAGCTCGACCTCGGCCACGTCGCCCGCCCGCGCGTCTCGATCGAGCAGCGGCTGGCGCACATGCGGGGCCTCCTGGCGCGCGTCGGGACCTTCAGCTTCGACGACGCCGTCGACGGCGCCGACCGGGTCACCGAGGCCGTCACCCTGTTCGCGCTGCTCGAGCTCTACAAGGCCGGCGAGGCCGACTGGGAGCAGTCCGAGTCGTTCGGCCCGATCACGATCAAGGCGGGGCGGGCATGAGCGACGACACCGGGATGCAGGACCTCGCGCGGATCGTCGAGGCGCTGCTCTTCCTGTCGCCCGATCCGGTCTCGCTCGACAGCCTCTCGGAGGCCTGCGAGATGCCCGAGGACCGGATCGTCTCGGCGCTGCACCGTCTCCGCGAGCACTACGCCGAGGGCTACCGCGGCGTCGTCCTGCGCGAGGTCGCCGGAGGCTTCACGCTCGCGACCGACCCGGTCGCCGAGCCGGCCGCTCGGCGCCTGCTCGCCAAGCCGCGCACCCCGCCGCTGACCCAGGCGCAGGCCGAGTGCCTCGGCATCGTCGCCTACCTGCAGCCGGTCTCGCGCCCCGAGATCGCACGCATCCGCGGCGTCGCATCCGAGTCCGCCGTCGGCACGCTGCTCGAGCGGGGCCTGATCGAGGAGCACGGCCGCTCGCGCTTCGGCGCCGTGCTCTACCGCACGACCGACCTCTTCCAGAAGCTCTTCGGCCTCGAGGCGCTCGACTCGCTGCCCGACATCGCACAGTTCGACCCGTCGCCCGAGGACGAGCAGGAGCTCAGAGATCGTCTCCTGAAGGCCGGCGAGCAGCGCCAGCAGAGCGCCGATTAGCGTCGCCTGGCGGCGTCATCGCGGCCTCGCGGGCTGGCGCCCGCCACGGCCGCTGCTTCCTTGCCAGGCTCGCTACTCGGCGCTCTGGCAGCGAGTTGGCCGCAGGCGGCCTGGATGTCGCGGCCGCGCGTGAGGCGGACGGTCGCCGGCACGCCGTTGCGCTCGAGCGTCGAGCGGAAGACCTCGATCGCCTCGCGCCCCGACCCCTCGAACGGCGAGTCGGTGGGGTTGTAGGGGATCAGGTTGACCTTGAAGGTGTTGCGTGGCGTGAGGATCTCGGCGAGCTGGATCGCCTGCTCGTAGCGGTCGTTGACGCCGGCGAGCATCAGGTACTCGACGAACACCTTGCGGTTGCGCGCCTCGCTCCACGCGCGGCAGGCGTGGAGCACGTCGGCGAGCGGGTAGCGGTCGTTGATCGGCATCAGCTCCGAGCGCAGCGCGTCGTCGGGCGCGTGCAGCGACAGGGCGAGTCGGATCGTCGGCCCGTCGCGCTCGGTCAGCCGCTCGATCCCCGGGATCCAGCCGACCGTCGAGATCGTCGTGCTCGACGGATGGATGCCGACGTCGGGCAGCCGCTCGCAGGCGCCGAGCACGTTGTCGAGGTTCAGCAGCGGCTCGCCCATCCCCATGAAGACGGCGTGGTCGACATCCTCCTTGCGGCGGAAGTGCAGCGCCTGGTCGAGGATCTCCGACGCCGTCAGGTTGCGGCCGAACTTCATCGTCCCGGTGGCGCAGAACGTGCAGGTCAGCGGGCAGCCGGACTGGCTCGAGAGGCAGAGCGAGCGGCGACCGTCGCGGTAGCGCATCAGAACCGTCTCCAGCGGCCGCCCGTCGGCGGTCTGGAACAACGCCTTCTCGGTCCCGTCGCGCGCGTGCGCCTCGGTCTCCAGCGTCAGCGTGGACAGCGGCAGCTCGGCGGCGAGCGTCTCGCGCAGCGCTACCGGCAGGTTCGTCATCTCCTCGTAGGAGGCCGCGCCACGCGCCAGCCAGTCCCACACCAGACCGGCGCGAAACGCGGGTTGCCCGTGCTCGGCGAGCAGGCCTTGGAGCCGTTCGAGGTCCACGCGCCAAGTGTCGCAGCCGTCAGCGCGGCCGCGGACCGAGGCGCCTGAATGCTTGCCACGCGGGCTTCGCGGAGCCGTCGGCGCGGAAGAGGCCGGTGTTCGGAGCCCACCAGTCCTGTTCGCCCGCGACCAGGGCGCGGTCCTGCCAGGCGAACCAGAACGCCTTCTCGACCCCGAGCTCCGACTGCCGCCGAGCCAGCGCCGTGAGGCTCGCTGCGAGGCGCGCGGCCTGGGTCGCCTCGTCGGTGCTGAGGTGGGGCGGGATCGCCGTCGCCCGCGACCCCCAGCCGATCTCGGTGACCCAGATCGGAGTGTCGGAGTCGCGCGCGGCGCGCATGATCGCCCGCGAGCGCCGCACGACCCCTACCGCGCCAGCCGCCGAGCCGGCGAACGCGTGGATCGCGACGGCGTCGAAGAGGCGCTTGACGCCGCGTCGCCGGTAGAGCGAGCGCAGGTAGTGCGGCACGCGCGTGTCGCGCGCCGTCACCGGCATCCCGGCCAGCACGATCCGCGCCCGCGCGTCGCGCGAGCGGATCGCCGTGCGGGTCTGGCGCAGCAGCGCCACGTACTGGTCGACGTTCGGCCGGCCGTTCCACCAGACGGGCAGGTTCGGCTCGTTCCATACTTGCCAGGCGCTCACGGGCCTCGGCGTGAGCTCGGGGCGCGAGCGCCAGAACGCTCCGTCGGGCCCGTAGCGAGCCACCGCGTCACGCACGAAGGCCGTCCAGGCCCCTCGCGCCGAGGATCGTGGAGGGTACTGCGGGATGTCCGCGGCGAAGGCCGGAGTGCCGACGAGCACCGGCACCATCTCGACGCCGGCCCGCGCGGCGCGCTCGAAGACGCCGTCGTATCGCTCCCAGAGGCGATCGCCGCGGCTCGGCTCGACCACCGACCAGCTGAGGTTGTCGCGCAGCGTGCGCACGCCGGCCGAGCGCATCCGCTCGAAGTCGGCGGCGCTGGGGTCCGCCCACGCCTGCATGCCGAGCAGGCTCGGCGGGACGACGGTGCGGGCGGCGCCGGCCTCGGCGGCCGGCAGCGCGGCGAGCAGCAGCGCCGATGCGAGCGCGGCCAGCGCTCCACGACTGCTTTCTCGCGCTCCCACGCGGGCAACATAGCGGTGCGGGGGGTCGTCCTGTCGAGTCCGACACCAGCTGCTTGAGGTACGGGTGGCACATGACGACTGCAGAGGGTGGTGACCGACTACCGGCAGACGGCATGACGGGCTGGTTCGCCGAATCCGAGCCCTCCGCGGCGGGGGTCCTACCCGTCCCGACGGTCACGCGCGGCCGACTCTCGCGCGCCGGCGCGGCGCTCACGCGCTCGCTCGTGGCGAGTCGCCAGCGCGCCTGGAAGGACGTGCTGCGCCGCCGGCTGCTCGCCGCCTCCGACATGCTCGCGGTGATCCTCGCGGGGATCGCGACAGGCTTCGTCGGCGCGGAGCAGTCGACCCTCTGGATCTGCGCGACGCTGCCGGTCTGGATCCTGCTCGCCAAGGTCAATGGCCTCTATGACCGCGACCACGTCCGCCTGCGCCACCAGACCGTCGACGAGCTGTCGCCGATCCTGCACTGGGTGACGCTCGCGTCCGGCGCGACGCTGCTGGCGCTCGCTCTGCTCGGCGCGCGGATGTCCGCCGAGGAGGCGCTGCTGCTCTGGGGCGTCGCGTTCGCCGCGGCGTTCCTGCTGCGCGGCATCGCCCGCCGCAGCTGGCGCCTGCTCGTCGAGCCGGAGCAGGGCCTGGTCGTCGGCTCGGGGGCGCTTGCGGCCGCGCTGGCGCGCAAGCTGACGCTCGAGCGCGGCCACCACCTCGTCCTCGCCGGGCGCGTCGCGCTCGGCGGCTCTGCCGGCGGTCGCCGTTCGGCCGTCTCGCTCGAGCGGCTCGAGCACGCGATCGAGAAGGGCCGCTGCGAGCGAGTGATCCTCGCGCTCGAGGACCTCGACGAGGTGACCGTGTCGCGCGTCGTCACCGCCTGCCGCGCCGCCAGGGTCAAGTTCAGCGTCGCGCCGCCGCTGCGCGCGATGCTCGGCACCGCGGTCGAGCTCAACCACCTCGCCGAGCTGCCGCTGATCGAGTTCCGGACCTGGGACCCGAGCCGCTCGACGATGGCGATCAAGCGGACGCTCGATGTCGCCCTGGCCGCATTGGCGCTGGTCGCGCTCGCGCCGCTGCTGCTGGTCGCGGCCGTCGCGATCCGCGTCGAGTCGCGCGGCCCGGCGTTCTTTCGCCAGCGGCGCGCCGGCCTCGGGGGCGTTCCTTTCACGATGCTCAAGCTGCGCACGATGGTCGCCGACGCCGAGCGGCTGCTGCCCGAGCTCGTCGACGTCGAGGCGCTCGACGAGCCGGTCTTCAAGCTGAGCGGCGATCCGCGCGTGACGCGGGTCGGCCGCCTGCTGCGCCGCTTCAGCGTCGACGAGCTGCCGCAGCTGCTCAACGTCCTGCGCGGCGACATGAGCCTCGTCGGACCGCGACCCGAGGAGGTCTGGCTGACGCGCCGCTACTCGGACGCGGAGGCGTTCCGGCTCTCGGTGCGCCCCGGCATCACCGGTCCGATGCAGGTCCATGGCCGCGGCGAGCTGACGCTCCAGGAGCGGGTGGCGGTCGAACGCGAGTACATCGAGAACTACTCGCTGCGCAAGGACCTGGACATCCTGCTGCGCACCGGTCCCGCAGTCCTCGCCGGTCGGGGGGCCCGCTGATGGCCGGCGGGCCGCGCGACCTAGAGATCGTCGTCGTCTCGTACCGGTGCCGCGAGCTGGTCGAGGCCTGTCTGGAGTCGCTCGAGCGCCATCCGCTGCGCCGCGGCGCGACGACCGTCCACCTGGTCGACAACGCCAGCCGCGACGGCACGGTCGCCGCGGTCCGGCGCCGCTTTCCGGCGGTCCAGGTCACCGCGCTGGCGACCAACGCCGGCTTCTCGGTCGCCAACAACCTCGTGCTGCGCGGCGCGCGGGCGCCGTACGTGCTGCTGCTCAATCCGGACACCGAGGCGACCGCGGGTGCGCTCGATCACATGGTCGACCTGATGGAGCGCCGTCCCGACGTCGGAATGGCCGGCTGCCGCCTCGTCCAGCCCGACGGTGCGTTCGACCATGCGGCCAAGCGCTCGTTCCCGACGCCGCTGTCGGCGCTCGCCCACTTCAGCGGGGTCGGCCGGCGCAGCGACAGCCGTGCGCTCGGCGGCTATCGCGCGCCGCAGCTCGGCGAGCGCGACCGCGGCGAGGTCGACGCGGTCAACGGCGCCTTCATGCTCGTCCGTCGCGAGGCGCTGGCCGCAGTCGGCCTGCTCGACGAGGCCTACTGGCTCTACATGGAGGACCTGGACTGGTGCTATCGCTTCCACGAGCGTGGCTGGAAGGTCCTCTACGACGGCGGCGCGACGTTCGTCCACGCCAAGGGCGGTACCAGCGGCAAGGCGCGCGCCGCGCGTCAGAACATCGCCTTCCACCGCGGCATGGGGCGCTACTACCGCAAGCACCACGGTGGCGAGCGGCCGCTGACCGAGGCGGCCGTCTACGCCGGCATCGGCGTCAAGCTCGGGCTGTCGCTGACCCGCAGCGCGATCGCACGGAGGCTCGCGTGAGCGGCGTCTGCGCGGTGGTCGTCAACTTCGACGGCGAGCGCCTGCTCGGACCGTGCCTGGAGTCGGTCGAGGTGGCCCTCGCGCGCTGCGCCGGTCCCCGCCTCGCCGTGCGGACGATCCTCGTCGACAACGGCTCGAGCGACGGCTCGCTGGCGCTCGTCCGCGCTCGCTTTCCCGCGGTCGAGGTCGTCGAGCTGGGGCGCAACGGCGGCTTCGCGACCGGCGTCAACGCCGGGATCGCTCGGTCGTGCGAGGAGTGGCTGCTGCTGGTCAACAGCGACATGACGCTGGCGCCGACTGCCGTCGAGCGGCTGCTCGCCGCCGGCGAGGACCCGCGCGTCGGGTCGGTCGGCGCGCAGATCAGGTTCGCCGCCGACGAGCGTGCGATCAACTCCGCGGGAATCGAGGTCGACGTGCTCGGCGTCGCCGGCGATCGCCTCGTCGGGCAACCGGCGGCCAGCGCCAGCCATGCTCCACACGAGGTGTTCGGCGTCAGCGCCGGGGCGGCGCTCTACCGGCGCTCGATGCTCGCCGAGATCGGCGGCTTCGACGAGTCGTTCTTCCTCTACCTCGAGGACGCCGACGTCGCCTGGCGGGCGCGCGCCCACGGCTGGACGGCGGTCTGCGTGCCCGAGGCCGTCGCCGTCCACCGTCACTCGGCGACCGCCCGTCACGGGTCGCCGGCCAAGCACTTCCACGTCGGTCGCAACCGCGTGCGGATGCTGGCCAAGAACGCGACCCGGGCGCAGCTGCTGCGCCACGGGCCGCGGATCGTCATCCACGACCTGGCGCACGGCGGCTACGCCGCCGTCGCGGGCCGGACGCTGGCGCCGCTGCGCGGCCGGATCGCCGGGTTGCGCGAATGGCGCGCGTACCGCGCGGCGGGCGGCGACCGGGCGCCGGTCGAGCTCGCGCCGGCCGCCGGCCTGCGCGCGGCGCTGGCGCGCAACCGCGCCTGGCGGCGCTACTCGGCGTGTGCCGTCGCCGACGACGCGAGCGCGGCGAAAGCCTCGGCCCCGCGGGCGATCGCGTAGGTGTCGCGGACGTGCTCGCCGCCGCTCCGCACGATTCGCTCGGCCAGGCCGGGCTCACGCGTCAGCCGCACGAGCGCGGCGGCCAGCGCGTCCGGGTCCCCGGGCTCGACGAGCAGCGCGTCGCGGCCGTCGCGCAGCGCCTCGGAGACGCCGCCGACCCGGCTGGCGACCACCGGGCGCCCCGCCGCCAGCGCCTCGAGCGCGGCGCGTCCGAGCCCTTCGGCGCCGCGGATCGGGTTGACGACCACGTCGGCCGCGGCATAGGCGTCTGCGACGTCGTCGACGTAACCGGTGAACGCGACGGCGCGCTCGACTCCGAGCCGCGCCGCGAGTCCGCGCAGCTCATGCTCGAAGGCGACGTCCTCGGCGCGGGGGTGCGGCGCTCCGACGAGCGCGCAGCCGGCGTCGGGCAGCTCGCGGCGGGCGAGCGCAAGCGCCTCGAGCAGCACGTCCTGACCGCGGCGGCGGCTGATGTTGCCGACCGCGACCGCGAGCGGAGCCCTGCCGCCGAGGCCGTGGCGGGCTCGGAAGGCGTCGCCGTCGCCGTCCACCGGAGGGTCGACTCCCGGCGAGATGACGTGCGTGCGCGCGCCGCCGAAGGCCCGCGCCGCGGCGTGGGAGCAGCAGACGACCTCGGTCGCGAGCGCACGCGTCGCGCCGATCAGGGCGCGTCCGCCCGCTGCACGCGCCGCGCCAGGACCGGTCGGCACGATCTCGCCGACGTAGGCGATCGCCGGGATGCGCTCGAGGCGCGCCGCCGCGAGCGCCCAGGGGAGGGTCGAGGTGGCCACGACCACGAGATCGGGTCGGGAGCGGCGCAGCGCCGTTCGAAGGACTCGCGTCTGGCGACGAGCGGCGGCGGCGAAGCGCGCCGCGGCGGTCGGGGAGCGCGGCAGCGTCAGGGCGCCGTAGGGCAGCTCCACGACGTCGGCCAGGGGGCGGTAGAGGTCGGCCGCCGCCCCGTCGCCCGGCACCGCAACCTCGAGCCGGCCGCCGCGCGCGGCGCGTTCCAGCCAGGGCCGCAGCGAGCGCGCGGGGCCGCTCATCTCGGCGAGGTGGAGCACGCCGAGGACGTGCGGCCCGGACATCACGGCGTGACCCTAGCGCGGCCCGCGCGCCTGGAGGCGTCGTGACCGGGCGCACCGCGCTGACCGTCGGGTCCCGCGCCGCGGTGCTCGCGGTCGTGCTCCTGTCGACGCCGTTCGTCGTCGCGGCGCTCGGCCCGGACGCCTATGGCGTCTGGATCGTCGTGGTCGCGATCGCCGGCCTCTACGGCGTCGTCGACGGCGGCTTTGCGCCGGCGCTCGGGCGCCTCGTCGCGGACGCCGTCGCTCGCGACGACCGCGCCGCGGTGCGCGAGCTGACGACGACGGCCTTCGTCGCCAGCCTGCTGATCGGGCTGGCCCTCGGGGCGATCGCCTGGGTGCTGGCGCCGGCCTTCGCCGAGGTCCTGACGCCGGGGGGAGGCGTCCGCCCCGCGACCGAGGCGGCGCTGCGCCTGGCGGTCGTCACGGGCGTCGCGGTAAATGCCGCGGGCGTGCTCGACGGCGCGCTGATCGGGCTGAACCGGATCGACCTGCTGGCACGCGTGCGCGTGACGTACGCGACGCTGCTCGCGGTCGGCATCGCCGCCGTCCTGCTGGCCGGCGGCGGCGTCGCGGAGCTGGCCGCGGCCCAGCTCGGCGCCTGGTGCCTGGCGATCGCCGTCGCGGCGCTCGTGGCACGGCACGCGCTCGGCGCCGCGCCGATCGCGGCGACGGCGCTTGCGCCGCGGCGGATCGGCGCGCTGCTGCGGTTCGGCCTGCCGCCGCAGGCGTCGCGGGTCTCGCTGATCGGGGCGCTGCAGTACGAGCGGCTGATCGTCGCGATGCTGGTCGGGGCCGGCGCGGCGGCCGGCTACGGCGTCGCGAGCCTGCTCGCCGGCGGGCTGCGCGCGCTGATGGGGCAGGCCGCGCTGCCGCTGCTGCCGGCGCTGACCGCGCTCGCCGCGCGCGGCGAGCGGGAGCGCCTCGACGCGGAGTTCGCCCGTTCGAGCCAGCGGCTGGGGGTCATCTTCGCGGTCGCCTTCGGCGCGCTCGCCGCGGTCGCGCCGCTCGCGATCGAAGCGTGGGTCGGCGCGGGCTTCGGCGAGGCGGTCCGCTACACCTGGATCCTCTGCGCCGGGTTCGCGGTCTCGGCGCTCGCGACGACCGGCTACGCGCTCGCGCAGGCCGTCGGGCGGCCGGCGATCGAGGCGCGGGCGGCGGGAGTCGCCGCGGCGGTCTACCTCGCCGCGGTCGCCGTGCTGGTCGCCGCGCTCGGGGCGCCCGGCGCGGCGATCGGCACGACGGCCGGCCTGGTCGCGGGCGGCGCCTACTGCTTCACGGCCCTCCCGCGTGCGGGGCTGGCGCGTCGCGGCGTGCTGCTGGCGGCACTCGCGCCGTTGGCGACCGGCGCCGCCGTCGCGCTGCCGTTCGCGCTTGCGAGCGCGCGGTTGATTGCGCACTTCGCGCCCACGCGTCCCGCGGCCGCCGCCCTTGCGCTGGCGGTCGGCGCCGCCTACCTGGCGACGCTCGCGGGAGTCCTGCGCGCGACCGGGCAGCTCGACCGCCTCGCCTTCCCGGGCGGGCCCGCGCTGGCGCGGCGCTGGCTGGCGCGCGCGGGCGCGATCGCCGGCTGGGCGGGACTGGCGGCTGCCGGACCGGCGCTGGTCGTGGGGGTGGCCGTCTGGCCGGCGCTGACGGTGCTCGTCGCGCTGACCGGCGTCGTCGCGGTCCTCGCCTGGCGCGCGCCGGCCTACGCGTTCGTCGTGACGCTGCTGCTGTTCGGCTTCGAGGGAACGCTGAAGCTCGCCGTCGCCGGCGAGGGCGTGCCGCTGAGCGCGGCGCCCGCCGCCGGCGCGGCGGCGCTGATCGACCTCTGCCTCGTCCTCTCGGCGGTCGGCGTGCTGGTGTCGGACCGGCTGCGCACGCCGCGGCTGATCTGGCGCGCCGCCGGCGGGCTCGAGCGGACCGGGTTGGCGCTGCTCGCGCTCTGGCTCGCGCTCGCGCTGCCGCAGCTCGCGCTCTCCGCGTCGTTGGGCGCCGGCATCGAGGGCATGCGCCTGACGCAGCTCTACGTCGTCGCCCTGCCGGTCGCGGCGGTGGCGTTCCATCGCTCGCGTGCTCGCGTCGAGTCCCTGGTGACGGCGCTGTTGGCGGTGTTCGGCCTCGTCGCCGGCTACGCCGCGCTGCGCGTCGCGACGGGTCCCGCGACCGACGAGCGCGTGTACGCGCTCGCGCAGGACTCGGTCACCGAGGTCTCGACGGCCTTCCGTGCGGTCGGATCGTTCTCTGGCACGGTCGGCCTCGAGAGCTTCCTCGTCCCGGTCGTCGGCTTCTGCCTGGTGCTGGCCCTGCTGGGGCGCGACCGGGGCTACGCGGCCGCGATCGCCGCCGCCGGCGGCGTGGCGCTGGTCGCCTCCTACGGACGCGCGCCGCTGGTCGCCGTGGTCGCCGTGGCGGTCCTGGCGCTGGTGCTGCTCGTCGGCGACGGGCGGCTGGCCGGCGTGCGGCGGCTCGCGGTCGCCTCCGCGGTCGCGGTCGGCGTGCTCGGCCTCGGCGCCGGGGCCGTGGTCGCCGGCTCGGCCAACGAGAAGGCGGGGACACGCGCCCAGGGCCTGATCGATCCGCTCGGCGACGAGTCGATGCGGATGCGGCTGGAGTCGTGGGGTGACGACCTCGAGCAGATCGGGCGCCATCCGCTGGGGCAGGGCCTCGGGGTCGTCGGCGATGCCAGCGGCGACAGCCGCGCGACCAAGCGCGAGACCGACAACGCCTTCCTCAAGGTCTTCGTCGAGCAGGGCCTTCCCGGCGGTCTGGCGTTCGCGGTCGGCCTCGTCGCGCTCTGGCTCGGGCTCGCCCGCCGGCTGCTGGCGCTCGGCGAGGACGGCGCTCTCGGGCTCGCGGCGCTGCTCGGGACCGCCGGCTTCCTCGTCCTGGCGACGACCGGCGAGTTCTTCGAGCAGCCTGGCAAGCTGGTCGCCTGGACGCTGCTCGGCATCGCGCTCGGCCAGGCCTTCCAGCATGCGCGTCGCGATCGGGGTGAGCCGCGTGTCGCCTAGTCGCATCGCCGCCGCGCTGCTGGTGCTCGCCGTCGGCGCGGTCGCGGTCGCCTTCACGCTCTCCCGCCAGGCGGAGTACCGGGCGAGCGTGAGCGTCGTCGCCGTCGAGCGCGGCGTCCTGCGACCGGCCGTCGGTCCCGCGTACCTGCGCGACCGGCTCGCCGCCGGAGGCGCGGAGCTCGCCACCCGCCTCGAGCGCGACGGCATCGACCCCGGCCTGCTCGGCGGAGTCCGGATAGCGCCCGTCGAGCGACCGGCCGGGGCGATCGCGATCTCGGTCGTCGCGGCGACGCCCGCGCGCGCCAGGGAGCTGTTGCGGCTCGTCGTCCTGCAGATCGACGCGCTCTCGGCCGCCGAGCTCGAGCGGCTGGCGCGCCGCCGCCTGCGGGCGGTCGACGTCGAGCTCGCGACGACCGCGGCCGCCCCGCCGGGGCGTCTCGCGCTGCGCCGCGAGGCGCGCGGCCTGCGCCGCTACCTCGAGCAGCCGCGTTCGCGCTTCGGCGCCTTGCAGGTGACCGTCGAGCGACCCCGGCGTTGGGCCGATCGGGTAGCTCGGTCCCTGCCCGGCGCGTTCCCCGCCCGCCCGTCGCCCGTCTGGGCGGCGATCGCCGGCGCGCTGGTCGGTGCGGCGCTGGCGCTTGGCGGCGCGCTGCTGCGCCGGCGAGGGTGGGCCGCGTGATCGGCGCCCGGCCGGCCGGCCCGCGTCCGGCGACCCCGCCGGGCCGAGTCGCGGGACTCGCCCTGACCGTCGCGGTAGCGCTGGCGATCGGCTGCGTCGCGCCCTCAGCGGTCGTCGCGCAGGAGGAGCGCGCGGCGCCGGACAGCCCCGCCGGGTTCGAGTACGCGCTGCCGCTGGAGAGCGCCCGCGAGCAGGCGGCCGGACCACCCGGCGAAGGCGGCGAGGCCCGCCCCCGGTCGGGCGACGGCGCGCCGCTGTTCGGAATCGGCGTCGCCGCGCCGGATCGGGGGCGTGGGGACTACGGCGGCGCGCGCCCGGCCGGCGGTCCGCTCGCCGGGCGGACCGCGCAAGGCGCGGCTGAGATCGAGCCGCCCGGGCGCACGGCGGGCCGCGCCGGTCCGCGGGCTCGGGTCGTCGGCGCGGCGCGGCGCGCCGAATCGGGCGGCTCGGCGCTCGGCGAGCCGGTCGGCATCGCGCTCGCGCTCGTCGCGCTCGGCTTGGCGGGTGGGCTGCTGCTCCGGCGCCGCCCGCGATGGGGACGGGGCGCCGACGTCGCGCTGGCCGTGACCGTCGCGGTGGGCTGCGGCCTGGCGCCCGCGTGGGGCGGTCTCTACTCGCTCGCGGCGTGGGGAACGATCGCCCTGGGCCTGGTCGCCGCGCTGATCGCGCTCGTCGTCGCCGGCCGCCCGCGCCCGCCGGCGCTCGGCTCGATCGCCCTCGGCGGCCTCTGCCTGCTCGGCGGCTGGGCGACCGTCTCGACACGCTGGGCCGAGTCCTCGGGCCAGGCGCTGCTCGCCGCCGACCGCTGGCTGCTCTACGCCGCGCTGCTGGCGCTGTTGCTGCTGGTCGTGCGCGACGACCGCGCGGCACGCCGCCTGCTCGCCGCGGCTGCTCTGGCGACCGTCGCGTTCGCGGGCTATCTCTGCGTCCGGCTCGCGCTACCCGGCTCGAGCGACCTGTTCCTCGGCGGGCGCCTCGACGACCCGCTCGGCTACGTCAACGGTCAGGCCGGCCACCTGCTGCTGGCGCTCTGGCCGGCGCTCGCGGTCGCCGAGCTCGCGCGCCGGCCGCGGGTCGCGGGGATCGCGCTCGCCGTGGCCGTGGTGCTCGTCGGCCTGATGCTGCTCTCGCAGTCGCGCGCGGTAGCGCTTGCCGGGCTGCTCAGCGCGGCGTTGGTGCTGGCGGCCGTCCCCGGCCGGCGCCGGCGCGCCTGGTGCCTGCTGGTCGGCGCGCTCGGCGTCGCCGCCGCGGCCGCTCCGCTGCTCGACGTCTACGCGGCGACCAGTCCCGGCGCCCGCCGGCCGGACGAGGGTGCGCTGTGCGCCGCGGTGCTGCAGCTCTGCGGCGTCGCGGCCGTCGCCGGGACGGTCTGGGGGACGCTGCGCCGGCTCGCGGACGGCTCGCGGCCGGTCCGCGGCCAGCTGCGAATGGCCTCGGGCGTGGCGCTGGCGCTCGTGGGCGTCACGCTTGCCGCCGGCGTCGCCGCCGCGGTCGGCGACCCGGCCGAACGCGCGCGCGCCGGGGTCCGCGAGTTCAAGGCGCTCGACGTCGACGCGGCACGCGAGTCGAGCTCGCGCTTCGCCTCCGGCGGCGGCAACCGCTACGACTATTGGCGCATCGCGACGGCGCAGTTCCGCGATCGACCGCTGACCGGCGTCGGCGCCGGCAACTACGACGTGACCTACTTCGCCGAGCGGCGCACGACCGAGGACGTCCGTCAACCGCACAGCCTGCCGCTGCAGGCGCTCGCCGAGCTGGGCCTCGTCGGCCTGCTCGGGGTCCTGCTGTTGATCGCCGGACCGGCGGTCGCATTCGCGCGCCGCGCGCGCCGAGCCGGTCGCGACCGCGACGAGCGGCTGCTGGCGGTCGCCGCCGGCGGCGCCTTCGCGGCGTGGCTCGCCCACACGTCGGTCGACTGGCTGCATCTGATCCCCGCGCTGACCGGGGTCGCGCTCTGCGCCGCGGCTGCGCTGGTGGCCGGAAGCGGCGCCGCCGCGCCAGCAGGCGCCCGCGGGTCCGCGGGCGGCGGACGACGCGCCGCCGCGGCTGTGACCGCGTGCGTCGCGGTCCTCGCCGCGGGCGCCGTCCTCGTCGCCGGCCCGCTGTTGGCCGACCGCCACACCGCCGCGGCGCGCGAGCTCGTCCCCACCGACCCCGCGGCGGCCGGGCGTGAGGCGCGCGCCGCATTGCGACTCGACGACGAGTCGCTGCCGGCCTACTACGCGCTCGCCGCGGCGCATGCCCGTCGCGGCGACTACGCGGCCGCGCGATCCGCGCTGCTCGCGGCGGCGGCGCGCGAGCCGCGCGACTTCGTCACCTGGGGCCTGCTCGGCGACCTCGCGGTCCGCCGCGGCGCCCTCGCGGCGGCGCGTCGCGCCTACGCCCGGGCGGCCCGTCTCAATCCACGCGACCGCGAGTTGCATCGCCTCGCCCGCGACCCCCGCTCGGCGAGAGCGGGTCAGCCGCGCGTGACGACGGCGAACTGACGCGACGCCTCGCCCGGGCGCCAGCGCATGCCCTCGCGCTCCCACATGTCGAGCACGGCCCGCTCTCCAGGCCGGGCGGCGTCGTCGAGGAGGATCGTCACCCCGTCGCCGAAGCGGTCGCCGAGCGCCGGCAGCAGGCCGTAGCGGGCGAGCCGGATCTGCTCGCCGTCGGCCGGCGGGCCGTCGCAGAGGACGAAGTCGATCCGCTCGGGCAGCTCGGCCGGGATGCGATACCAGCGATAGCCGTCATGGTCGATCAGCGGGGCGTCGAGCACTCGCGCGGCGCTGAGGCCGAGCCCGTCGAGCGCGCTCGCGACCCGCCGCGCCCAGGGCGGGTGCTGGTCGAGCGCCCACCAGCGCCGTCCGAGCGCCTCGGCGTAGACGCCGAGCACGACGGTCGACAGTCCCGAGCCGCATTCGACGCCGTCGCCGTCGGAGTCGCGAAACGCGCGCAGCGCGGCGAGCATCAGCCCGGCGGGCGCGGAGTCCGGATCGCCCCAGGCGCCGCGCAGCTGCTCGAGCAGGGCGGGGGAGGGGTCGGCCGGCGCGATCGCGCGCAGCTCGCCGGCCGCCGCGGCGAAGCCGGGCCACGCCCGTCGTCGCCGCCTCGCGGCGCGCGCCTCGACGGCCCGCCGCTTGACCGCACGCAGCGCAGGGTGCTTGAGCGCCTCCGGAAGCGCCGGGCTGGCCATCGCCGGCACACTATTCGGTCCGCCGGGCGCCGCATCGCGGGCGGGCGCGACTGCCCAACCGCGTCCTGCGAGGCTGTGCGGATGCGGCTCGCCAAGTACCTCGCGCACGCCGGCGTCGCCTCCCGTCGCGCCGCCGAGCGGATCGTCGCGGACGGGCGGGTCAGCGTGGCCGGCAGGGTCGTGACCGACCCGGCGCGCGACGTCGACGACAGCAGCGGGGTCGAGGTCGACGGCCGGCCGGTCGCGCCGGAGGCGCACGAGACCTACGTCGTCAACAAGCCGGCGGGCGTCGTCTCGACGGCGCGGGACACCCACGGCCGCCCGACCGTCGTCGACCTCGTCGGCTCCGATCGCCGCCTCTACCCGGTCGGTCGCCTCGACGCCGACACGACCGGCCTGATCCTCCTGACCAACGACGGCGCGCTCGCCGAGCGCCTCACCCACCCGCGCTACGAGGTCGAGAAGGTCTATCGCGTCCGGATCGACCCGCCGCGCCCCTCCGAGCGGGCGTTGCGCACCCTCCGCGAGGGCGTCGAGCTCGACGACGGCCGCACCGCGCCCGCCCGCGTCCAGCTCGTCGAGCCGGGTCTGATCGAGATCGCGATCCACGAGGGCCGCAACCGCCAGGTCCGCCGCATGCTCGAGGCCATCGGCCACCGCGTCACCGGCCTCCGCCGCATCGCCTTCGGCCCCCTCCGCCTCGGCCGCCTGCAGGCCGGCGACGCCCGCCGCCTCACCCCAGCCGAGGTCGAGCGCCTGCGCAAGGCATCCCCCAGCTGACGACCCACAGGCGTCCACCGCCAACGCCCGAGCCCGCCCGGTCCGACATGTGCCGAGCAGCGGTTCCCAAGCGGAACGGCACATGTCGGACCGGGCGGGTACCGCCAGGCCCGGAGCCGGCGGGCACCGCCGCGCCCGCGCCCTGGAAGAATCAGCAGCCGTGAGACTGCGAGCCCTCCGAGGCGCCACCACCGTCGACGACAACACCGCCGAGGCCATCGTCGCGGCCACCGACGAGCTGCTCTGCGCGCTGATCGACCGCAACAACCTCGCCAGCGACGAGATGGTCAGCTGCATCTTCACCTGCACCGACGACCTCAATGCCGAGTTCCCCGCCGTCGCGGCTCGGCGGCTGGGCCTGTCCGGCGTGCCGCTGCTCTGCGCGCGCGAGATCGAAGTCCCCGGCGCCCTGCCGCGGGTCATCCGCGTGCTGCTGCACACCTACGCCGAGCCCGAGACCGAGGCCCGCCACGTCTACCTGCGCGACGCCGTCGTGCTGCGCGTGGATCTCGAGGGGGCTCAGTGAGCATCGACTTCAACGCGCGCGTCGAGCGGATCCCCGTCTATCCCGCGGCCAAGACCTGGGAGCACGACGGAGAGCTCGTCGAGCTGGCGTCGAACGAGACGCCTTGGGGGCCGCTGCCGGCGGTCGCCGGCGCCCTCCAGGGCCAGATCGAGCGGCTCAACCGCTACCCCGACCCGGGCAAGACGCTGCTGCGCCGGCGGATCGCCGATCGCTGCGGCATGCCGGCCGCCCGCGTCGCGGTGGGGAACGGCTCCTGCGAGATATTGATGTCGGCCGCCGAGGCGCTGCTCGAGCCGGGCGCCGAGCTGATCTACGCCTGGCCGTCGTTCTCGATCTATCCCCACATCGCCGCGCAGTCGGGCGCCCGCGCAATCGAGGTGCCGCTCGACGCCGAGCAGCGCCACGACCTCGCCGCGATGGCGCGCGAGGTCACCGCCGCGACCCGGCTGATCCTCGTCTGCAACCCGAACAACCCGACCGCCACAGCGCTGCCGGTCGAGCAGATCGACGCCTTCATGGCGAATCTGCCGCGCCACGTCGCGGTGATCCTCGACGAGGCCTACGTCGAGTTCAGCGCGCTGCAGGACCCCGACGACTCGCTCGACCTCGTCGAGCGCCACCCGAACCTGATCGTGCTGCGGACCTTCTCGAAGGTCTACGGCCTCTGTGGCCTGCGTGCCGGCTATGCGCTCGGCCCGGAGGAGTTCCGGCTCGCCGTCGACCGCGTCCGCCAGCCGTTCTCGGTCAACGCGCTCGCCCAGGCCGCGGCGGCCGAGGCGATCCGCCACCAGGACGAGGTCACCCGCCGCGTCGAGGCGACGATCGTCGAGCGCGCCTGGCTCGAGGTCGAGCTCGAGGAGCGTGGGCTGACGACGACCGACAGCCAGGCCAACTTCGTCTGGGTCGACCTCGGCGAGCGCGAGGAGGCGCCGATCGTCGACGGCCTCGCCCAGCGCGGCGTGATCGTCCGCTCCGGCGCGGCCCTCGGCAGCGAGGGTCACCTGCGCGTCACGCTCGGCACGCGCCACCAGAACGAGCGCTTCGTCACGACGCTCGACGATCTGCTCTAGCCCGCGCCGCCGCTTGCCGTGGCGCCGCACCCCTGCTACAAAGAGGGAGATGGCTCGCACCGCCACGCCGATCAGCACCGTCGCCCTCTCGGGCGTCCTCCGGCGTGCCTGCGACTGCTATTGGCGATTTAGCTAGGCGTCCGGCGGCGGCGTCGTGCCGTTGGCCGAACGGTCCACAGTCGGACGCCGATAGCCCACGCCCGCTTGCCCGCCGCCTCTCGCAGAGGCGGCCCTGGACTTCGAAGGAGCTGGAGAAACGACATGATGATCGGAATGACAGAGGGGGTGACAAGCGGTCGCGATCACGTTCGCGACCAGCGGATCGAGCGCGCGGTGCCGCTCGTGACGCCGGCCGACCTGCTCGCCGAGATGCCGCTCGGCCCCGAGCGCGCGAAGGCCGTCGTGCGCGGCCGTGAGCACGTCTCGGCGGTGCTCGACGGCGACGACGACCGGTTGCTCGTCGTCGTCGGACCGTGCAGCGTGCACGACGTCGACGCCGCGCTGGAGTACGCCCGCCGGCTCGCCGAGACGGCGCAGCGACAAGGCGACGACCTGCTGATCGCGATGCGCGTCTACTTCGAGAAGCCCCGCACGACCACCGGCTGGAAGGGGCTGATCAACGATCCCCACCTCGACGGCTCGCTCGACGTCAACGCAGGCCTGCACATGGCGCGCGCGCTGCTGCTCGAGGTGCTGGCGCTCGGCCTGCCGATCGGCGTCGAGTTCCTCGATCCGATCACGCCGCAGTACATCTCCGACACCGTCGCCTGGGGGGCGATCGGCGCGCGCACGACCGAGAGCCAGGTCCACCGCCAGCTCGGCTCGGGCCTGTCGATGCCGATCGGCTTCAAGAACCGCACCGACGGCAATGTCCAGGTGGCGGTCGACGCGGTCCGCGCGGCCGCGGTCTCGCACGCCTTCGCCGGGGTCGACGACAGCGGCACGCCGGCGATCCTGCACACCACCGGCAACCCCGACGGCCACGTGATCCTGCGCGGTGGCGGCGGGGCGCCCAACTACGGCGCCGTCGCCGTCGGCGACGCGCTCGCCAAGCTGCGCGCCGCCGGCCTGCCGGAGCGCCTGGTGATCGACGCCTCGCACGACAACAGCGGCAAGGACCCGGCTCGCCAGCCGCTCGCCTCCGGCGAGATCGGCGCGCAGATCGCGGCGGGCAACCGAGCGATCGTCGGCGTGATGCTGGAGTCGTTCCTGGTCGCGGGCAACCAGAGCCTCGGCGGCGAGCTGACCTACGGGCAGTCGATCACCGACGCCTGCATGGACTGGGACCAGACGGTCGCCGTCCTCGACGGGCTGACGGCGGCGGTTCGGGCGCGGCGCGACGGATGAAGGTCGCTGTTCTCGGCGTCGGGCTGATCGGCGGCTCGATCGGGCTGGCGGCCAGGGAGTGCGTCGAGGGCCTGGAGGTCGCCGGCTTCGGGCGCAGCGCCGAGCGCCTCGAGCGCGCTCGCGCGCTCGGCGCCATCGACGTCGCGGCGACGTCGCTGGACGAGGCGCTCGACGGAGCCGCCGTCTGCTTCTGCTGCGCACCCGTCGGCGCGCTCGGGGACCAGATCCAGGCGGCGCTGGCGGCGGCCGGCGACGACTGCGTCGTGACCGACGTCGGCTCGATCAAGGGCGACGTCGTCGGGGCGACGGGCGACCGGCGCTTCGTCGGCGGCCATCCGATCGCCGGAGCCGAGACCGCCGGCGTCGAGCACGCGCGCGCCGAGCTGTTCCAGGGGGCGACGTGGTATCTGACGCCGACCGCCGCGACCTCCGGCGTGCTGTTCGAGCGGTTGCACCGCCTCGTCGCCGCGCTCGGCGCGCGGCCGGTAGCGATCGACGCCGACTCCCACGACCGGCTGCTGGCGACCGTCAGCCATCTCCCGCACGTGCTGGCCAACGCGCTGGTCACCCAGACCGCCGGCGCGCTCGGCGAGGAGGACGCGGCGCTGCCGCGGGTCGGCCCGAGCTTCCGCGACGCGACGCGCGTCGCCGGCGCCAACTCGGCGATCTGGACCGACATCTACGTCGCCAACCGCGAGGCGATCGCCGCCGAGGTCGATGCGGTCGTCGAGCGGCTGCGCGAAGCCGCCGCGCTGCTGCGAGCCGGCGAGCCGGGGCCGATCGAGGCCTGGAACGAGCGCGCCGCCGACGCGCGCCGCCGTCTGCTCGAGGCCGACCTCGCCGGCGGCGTCGTTCACGAGTTGCGCACGACCGTGCCGAACCGCCCCGGTATCGTCGCCGAGGTGGCGCTGGCGCTCGGCAAGGCGGGGCTGAACATCGTGGACATGGCGCTCGCGCCAGCCTCGGACATGCGCTCCGGCGCCATCACGCTCTGGATCGCCGGAGACGACGAGGCGCACCGCGCCCGCGACCTGATCGACGGCCTCGGCTTTCCCGTGGCCGAGGCGTGAGCAACGCGCGCTTCGAGCCGGCGGGTCCGCTGCGGGGGGACTACGAGCCGCCCGCCGACAAGTCGATCTCGCACCGCGCCGCCCTGTTCGGTGCGATGAGCGACGAGCCCGTCACGATCACCAACTACCTCGACGCGGCCGACACGCGCTCGACGCTCGACGCCGTGCTGCGGCTCGGCGCCGGCGTCGAGGACGAAGGCGACGGCCGCGTGCTGATCCGCGGCGTCGGCCTGCACGCGCCCCTGGAGACGACCGGCGGTCGCCTCGACGTCGGCAACTCGGGCACGCTGCTGCGGCTGCTGCCCGGCTGGCTCGCCGGTCAGCCCGGGGGGGAGTGGGTGCTCGACGGCGACGAGTCGATCCGCCGCCGCCCGGTCGACAGGATCGTCGCCCCGCTGCGTCGGATGGGCGCACGGATCGACGCCCGCGACGACCGGCTGCCGCCGCTGACCGTCCACGGCGGCGAGCTGCACGGCACCAGCTACGGGCTGCCGATCGCCAGCGCCCAGGTCAAGTCCTGCGTGCTGATCGCCGGAATGCTCGCGGACGGCTCGACGACGATCGTCGAAGGGCGCCAGAGTCGCGACCACACCGAGCGCATCCTCGCCCGCTCGCGCGTCCCGTTCGAGCGCGACGGCCTGAAGATCACCGTCGCCCAGGTCGACGAGCTCGAGCTCGACGCGATCGCGGTCCCCGGCGACCCCTCCTCGGCCGCCTTCCTGGTGGCCGCAGCCTGCCTCGTGCCCGACTCGCGCGTGGTGATCCGCAACACCGGCCTCAACTGGACGCGCTGCGGCTTCTTCCGCATCGCCGAGCGGATGGGCGCGGTGATCGTCGGCGACCTCGAAGAGCCCGGCGAGTTCCGCGACGTCGAGCCCGTCGGCGAGCTCGACGTCGCCCATGGCCCGCTGGTCGGCACCGAGGTGGCCGCCGACGAGGTCCCCGCCGCGATCGACGAGCTCACCCTCGTCGCCCTGCTCGGCGCCTTCGCCGAGGGCGACACGATCGTGCACGGCGCCGGCGAGCTGCGCCACAAGGAGTCCGACCGCATCGCCGCCGTCGTCGACGGCCTCACCGCCCTCGGCGCCGACATCGAGGCCACCGAAGACGGCTTCGCCATCCACGGCGATGGCTCGCCGCTGCGTGGGGGCGTCATCGACGCCCGCGGCGACCACCGCATCGCGATGCTCGGCGCGATCGCCGGCCTCGCCTCCACCGACGGCGTCGAGGTCCTCGGCATGGACTCCGCCGCCATCTCCTACCCCGGCTTCCAGTCCGACCTGCGCGCCCTGCTCGGCGGTTAGCCTGCCCGCATGGTCGTCGCGATCGACGGGCCCGCCGGGGCCGGCAAGAGCACGGTGGCCAAGGCCGTCGCCGGGGCGCTCGGTTTCACATACCTCGATTCGGGCGCGATGTACCGGGCGGTCGGGCTGCTGACGTTGGAGCAAGGGGGAGCCGCGTCGGAGCAGGCCAAGAACCTCGAGATCGAGGTCGGCGAGCGGGTGATCGCTAACGGCCGCGACGTGACCGACGCGATCCGCGAGCCGCGCGTGTCTGAGGCGGCGTCGAAGGTCGCGACCAACAAGGCGGTGCGGGCGGCGCTGGTCGAGAAGCAGCGCGCGCTCGTCGCGGACGGCGACTGGGTGGTCGAGGGGCGCGACATCGGCACCGTGGTCGCGCCGGATGCCGCCATCAAGGTGTTCCTCGTCGCCGACCCTGAGGAGCGCGCCCGCCGTCGCGCGTCCGAGCTTGGCGTCGAGGTCGAGGCGGTCCTGCGCGACCAAGCACTCCGCGACGCCCAGGACCGCTCGCGCGAGCACTCCCCGCTCGAGCCCGCCGAGGGCTCCGTCGAGCTCGACACCACCGGCCTCACCGTCGACGAGGTCGTCGCCCGCATCGCCGACCTTGTCGCGGCCGCGCGTCGGTAGCTCGTCGGCTCAGAACCGTTGCTTGATGCGGGTGGTCGTAGACTTCAACGACGTTCCGGCGTGGGTCGTGACGGTGGTCATCGAGAACGGCGATCCGCGGTGGAGATGACTATGAGCGTGACGATCGCAGGCACGGAGTTCGCCCATCACACTACGACGACCGTGGTGACGTGCTCTACCTGAATGCGGCGGGGTACGAGCGCTATGGCGGCGACCCGCCGGCTGGATACGAGACCGCCGAGGGGCACCATGTCGAGTACGACGAGGATGGGCGCCTGATCAGCATCGTCCTGATCAACGTCCGCTGGCTGCTGGAGCGCGACGGCGAGATCACGATCACCTGGCCTCAGGGACACGTCAAGGCGACCGAGCTGGCCGCCGTCTTGCAGCCGGCGGCCTAGCCGCGCCAGTAGCCTCATCCGGTCATGTCCCTCCCGAAGGTCGCGATCGTCGGCTACCCGAACGTCGGCAAGTCGACGCTGGTCAATCGCCTGTCCGAGACGCGGGAGGCGGTCGTGCATCCGCAGGCGGGGGTGACGCGGGACCGCAAGGAGGTCGAGGCGGACTGGAACGGGCGGCGGTTCCTGCTGATCGACACCGGCGGCGTCGACATGGAGGAGACCGACGATCTAGCGCGGGCCGTGCAGCGCCAGGCACGCAGCGCGCTCGCCGAGGCGGACGTGGCGGTCCTGGTCGTCGACGCCGCAGCCGGCATGCGACCGGGGGACACCGAGCTGGCGCGCGAGCTGCGCGCCGCCGAGACGCCGATCGTCGTGGCGGCGAACAAGGTCGACGACGCGCTGCGCCAGGCCAACGCCGCCGAGTTCTACGGGCTCGGGCTGGGGGACCCGGTGGCGGTCTCCGCCGCCCATGGGCTCGGCACCGGCGACCTGCTCGACCGGATCGCCAAGACGCTCGAGGCGGTGCCCGAGCGCGACGAGGAGGCGGCGACGCGGCTAGCGGTGATCGGCCGCCCGAACGTCGGCAAGTCGTCGCTGGTCAACAAGCTGCTGGGCGAGGAGCGCGTGATCGTCGCCGACCTCGCCGGGACGACGCGCGACTCGATCGACACGCGGATCGAGGTCGAGGGTCGCCCCGTGATCCTCGTCGACACCGCCGGCCTGCGGCGGCGGACGAAGGTCGCCGGCACCGTGGACTACTACGCCCAGCTGCGCTCCGAGCAGGCCGCCGAGCGCGCCGACGTCGCGATCGTGCTCTGCGACGCCGCGGAGGGCGTCACCAGCGAGGACTTCCGGATCGCCGAGCTGGCGATGAGGACCAACTGCGCGACCGTCGTCGCGCTGAACAAGTGGGACCTCACCGACACCGACCTCGAGCACACGCGCGCCCGCGTCGACAAGAAGCTGCGCCAGCGGCCGAAGCTGATGGCGGTATCGGCGAAGACCGGTCGCGGGCTGACGCGCCTGGTCGCCGAGGCGCTCGACCTCGCGGATCGCAGCGCGCAGCGAATCCAGACCTCCCAGCTCAACCGCTTCCTCGCCGATCTCCAGCACATCCGCCAGCCGCCGGCCAAGCGCGGCAAGCGGCTGCGCCTCTACTACCTCGCGCAGTTCGAGACCTCGCCGCCCCGCTTCGCGCTCCAGGTCAACGATCGCTCGCTCGTCACCCGCGACTACGCCTACTTCCTCGAGAACCGGCTGCGCGACCGCTTCGGCCTCGAGGGCGTGCCGCTCGTCATCGACATCAAGACCACCGCCGGTCGCCGCAGCGGCGGCTGACTGCTTCTGTACGCTTCGTCGACCCTTTCAGAGCGTCCCCGGCCCCGGAGCGAGCCCCTCCCCATGAGCATCGACGATTTCGCCGACAACGAGTTCCTCTTCACCTCGGAGTCAGTCACCGAGGGGCATCCCGACAAGATTGCGGATCAGATCTCGGACTCCGTGCTCGACGCCGTGCTCGCGGCCGATCCGGCCGGTCGCGTCGCCTGCGAGACGCTCGTCAACACCGGCCTGATCGTGATCTCCGGCGAGATATCCACGACCGCCGACCTCGACTTCCAGGCGATCGCCCGCGGCGCGGTCGACAGGATCGGCTACAACGACGCCGCCTACGGCTTCGACTGCAACACCTGCGCCGTGATGGTCACCGTCGACAAGCAGTCGCCCGACATCGCCCAGGGCGTCGACCAGGCCTACGAGAAGCGCGCCGACGGCTCGGGCGACGACTTCGACATCGCCGGCGCCGGCGACCAGGGGATGATGTTCGGCTACGCCTGCAACGAGACCCCGGAGCTGATGCCGGCCCCGATCGCGCTCGCCCACCGGCTCTCCGAGCGCCTTTCCGACGTCCGCCACGACGGCACGCTGCCCTATCTGCGCCCCGACGGCAAGACCCAGGTCTCGGTCCGCTACCGCGACGGCCGTCCGGTGGCCGTCGAGAAGGTGCTGATCTCGACCCAGCACGCCGAGGACGTCGACCAGCCGCGGATCAAGGCCGACCTCTGGGACAGGGTCGTAGTGCCGGTGCTCGACAGGGAGGGCGTGCCCTACGACGCGGCGACGCTGAAGTCGGGCCACAACTTCCTCGTCAACCCGACCGGCAAGTTCGTGATCGGCGGTCCGATGGGCGACTGCGGCCTCACCGGGCGCAAGATCATCGTCGACACCTACGGCGGCGCCGCCCGCCACGGCGGTGGCGCCTTCTCCGGCAAGGACCCGTCGAAGGTCGACCGCTCGGCCGCCTACGCCACCCGCTGGGTCGCCAAGAACGTCGTCGCGGCCGGCCTCGCCGACCGCTGCGAGGTCCAGGTCGCCTACGCCATCGGCGTCGCCAAGCCCGTCTCGGTGATGGTCGAGACCTTCGGCACCGAGAAGATCGGCCGTGCCCAGATCGCTAAGCTCGTCGACGAGCACTTCGACCTGCGCCCCGCCGCCTTCCGGCGCGAGCTCGACCTGCACCGGCCGATCTTCCGCAAGACCGCCGCCTACGGGCATTTCGGTCGCGAACTGGACGAGTTCACGTGGGAGAGGACCGACAAGGCCGACGCGCTGCGTCGGGCCGCCGGTCTCGCCGAGGCTGCCCCCGTCGCCTAGCGCCACGGGACGGCGCGGCCAGGCGACGATGCCGGCCGCGCCGGGCAGCGGCTCGAACGAGCAGCGCGACGTCTACGAGCGGCAGTACTCCGCGCAGGGCGACGACGCCCGCCGCTACGGCGCATGGCGCGCGCTCTGCGCCGCCAACAAGGCCGACCACGTCGTCGAGCTGATCGCCGCGCTGCCCGGCCCGCCGCGCACGCTGGCCGAGGTCGGCTGTGGCGACGGCGTCCTGCTCGCCGAGTTGGCGCGGCGCGGCATCGGCCAGGCGCGCCACGGCTTCGACATCTCCGAGCGCGCGCTCGCGTACGCCGCCGGACGCCCGGAGATCGACGTCGCCGAGCGCTTCGACGGCGCCGCGTTGCCGGTCGCCGACGGCGCCTACGACCTCGGCATCCTCGCGCACGTCCTCGAGCACGTCCCCGACCCCTTGCCACTGCTGCGCGAGACCGCGCGCGCCTGCCGCGCCGTGGTCGTCGAGGTCCCGCTCGAGAGCAACATCTCCGCGTCGCGCCCGGTCGCGCAGGCCGGTCGCGACGCCATCGGCCACCTCCACCGCTTCTCCCGCGACGGCGTCGCCGAGCTCGCCGCCGACGCCGGCCTGGGGATCGTCGCCGACGTCGCCGACCCGCTCCCGCTGGCGATTCACAGCTTCTTCGCCGAGACCCCGAAGGACCGCGCGAAGGCCCTCGCCAAGTCGACAGCCCGCCGCGCGGCCTTCACCGTCGCTCCACGATGGGCCGAGCGCACCTTCACGCTGCATTACGCCGCTCTGCTCCTGCCCCGCTGATCACGAGGCGTCCGCCGGCAGCTGTCGTCGCGGAGCCCGGCGCCCACCAGCGCCAGCCGACCCGCCGCATACCCTCACCGAGTGATCGCGAAGGTCGAGCCCCTGACGACTGCCCGCGCCCTCCGAGGGCCGTTCGACTATCGGATGGGAGATCGGCTGGCCGAGGGCGTGGACGTCGGCAGCGTGCTCGTCGTCCCGTTCGGCCCCCGCCGCATGCTCGGCGTCGTCGTCGAAGTGGCCGAGCAGAGCGATCTGGCGCCCGATCGGCTCGCCGAGCCGATCGAGGCGCTCGAAGCGGACGTGCCGCCGGAGCTCGTGCGGCTCGGGCTGTGGGTCGCCGAGGAGTACGTGTCGACGCCCGCCCGCGGCCTCGCGTTGGTGCTGCCACCGGGCACCGGAACCGGCAACGGGCGGCGCACCAAGGCGCGTGAGTCGCTCGCCGCCGCGTTGACCGACGCGGGGCGCGCTGCGCTCGACGGCGGCGAGCGGCTGGGCAGCCGTCAGCGCGCGGGGCTCGAGGCGCTGGTCGCCGGGCCGCTGCGCGTCAGCGACCTGGCGCGCGTCAGCGGCTGCGACCACGCCGGCGTTCGCCGCCTCGAGGGCCGCGGCCTGCTGACCGTCGAGCGCACGGTCGAGGCGCCGCGCCGCGCCGACGTGCGCGGCGTCGGCGCGCGCGGCACCGTTGGGAGCCTGACCGCCGAGCAGGAGGCCGCGCTCGCGGCGATCGTCGCGAGGCTTCCGCCGGTCTCGTCGCGCGGCCCATGCAGCGGCGGTGGCGGGGTGCCCGAGCAGCGGTTCTCAAGCGGAACGGGCACCCCGCCACCGCCGCGTACCGCACCGCCCGAGCCCATGCTCCTCCACGGCGTCACCGGCAGCGGCAAGACCGAGGTCTACCTGCGCGCCGTCGAGGAGGTCCTCGCACGCGGCCAGACCGCGATCGTGCTCGTGCCCGAGATCGGGCTGACGCCGCAGACGGCCGGACGCTTCGTCGAGCGCTTCGGCGACACCGTCGCGGTGCTGCACTCGCAGCTGACCACGCGCGAGCGCTACGACGAGTGGTCGCGGTTGCGCAGCGGCGCGGCGCGCGTCGCCGTCGGTCCGCGCTCGGCCGTCTTCGCCCCGCTCGAGGAGGTCGGCCTGATCGTCGTCGACGAGGAGCACGACGGCTCCTACAAGCAGGAGGGCGATCCGCGCTATGACGCCCGCACGGTCGCCGAGCGCCGCGCGCGCGAGGCCGGCGCACTGCTGCTGTCCGGCAGCGCGACGCCGCGGCCCGAGAGCGTCCTGCGCTACGAGCGCGTGCGCCTGCGCCAACGCGTCGACGGCCGCCCGCTGCCGCCGGTCGAGCTCGTCGGCATGGCGGGAGTCGAGGGCCCTCTGCACCAGCGCACGCGCGACGCGCTCGAGCAGGTGAGGCGGGCCGGCGAGAAGGCGATCGTGCTGCTGAACCGGCGCGGCTGGTCGAACTTCCTGACCTGCGGCGACTGCGGACGCGTCTGGGAGTGCCCGAACTGCGACGTCACGCTGGTGCTGCACAAGGCGGCCGGGCGAGTCTCCTGCCACCACTGCGGTCACCGCGAGCGGGTTCCCGCGAGCTGCCCGGACTGCGGCTCGGTCTCGCTGACCCGCCACGGCGTGGGAACAGAGCAGCTCGGCGTCGAGCTCGAGCGGCTGATGGACCCGCTGCCGGTCGTCCGTCTCGACGCCGATACCGCCGGGCGCGGCGGCGCCGCCGAGGCGCTCGAGCGGTTCGAGGCGGCGGAGGGGGGAGTGCTCGTCGGGACCCAGATGGTCGCGAAGGGCCATGACTTCCCCGACGTCACGCTCGGCGTGGTGCTCGACGCGGACTCGACGCTGCGCTTCCCCGACTTCCGCTCCGAGGAGCGGACCTTCGCGCTCGTCGCCCAGCTTGCCGGCCGCAGCGGGCGCGGCGGCGCGACCGGTCGCGTCGTCGTGCAGGCGCTCGACCCCGACGCGCGGGCGCTGCGCCATGCCGCCGGCCACGACGCCGACGGCTTCCTCGACGTCGAGCTGACGCGCCGCGAGGCGCTCTCCTACCCGCCGTACGGGTCGCTGATCCGCGTGGTCTGCTCGTCCGACGAGGTCACGCCGGCCCGGACGGCCGCCGAGGCGCTGCTGACGGCGATTCGCGCGGCCCGGATTCCCGTCCTCGGCCCAGCGCCGCTGTTTCGCCTCAAGGGCCTAGAGCGGTTCCAGCTGGTCGTCAAGGCTCCCGACCGAACGTCCGCGATCGCCGCGGTGCGTACGGCCGTCGAGGCGACCGCCGCCGATCGCTCGCTCGGACCGGTCAGGTACGCGGTCGACGTCGATCCGCAGTAAGCGGAGCGACTCGCGCCGCCGCGTTACGATTGTGGAGATGGCCGACGAGCGCGACAGCGAGGTCGAGGCGGACGACCGGGAGCACGAGGTCCAGCTCGACCCCGAGACCATCGCCCGCCGAGCTGCCGCGATGTCGTTCGTCCGCCGGTTCGGCGATCCCGTCCTGAAGAGCCGGGCGATCGAGGTCGACCGCTTCGACGACGCGCTGCGCAGCCAGGTAGCGCGCATGGCCGGGCTGATGGACGACGCGCTCGGCGTCGGGCTGGCGGCGCCGCAGCTCGGCATCTCGCAGCGGCTGTTGGTCTATCGCGTAGGTCCGGGCGCTCCGGCGATCGCGCTCGTCAACCCGGACGTGGAGTGGAGCAGCGACGACGAGGAGACCGGCGAGGAGGGCTGCCTCTCGATCCCCGGCGTGAACGTCGACGTCGAGCGCCCGCTGCACGTCCGCGTCCGCGCCCGCGACGAGCTCGGCGAGCCGCGCGTCGTCGAGGCCTCCGGTCTCGAGGCGCGCGTGATCCAGCACGAGATCGACCACCTCGACGGGGTGCTGATCCTCGACCGCACCAGCCGCGACCAGCGGCGCCAGGCGATGCGCGAGTTGCGTGCCCGCGAGCGCGAGCAGCGCGAGCGCGCCGCCGAGCAGGCAGCCTGAGCGACCGGCGCGCGTGCGCACCGTCTACCTCGGAACCTCCGACTTCGCCGCGGTCGTGCTCGACCGCCTCGCCGAGTCGGCGCACCGCCCGCGGCTCGTCGTAAGCCGTCCGGACCGTCGCCGCGGCCGCGGCCGCAAGGTCTCGCCGCCGCCGGTCGTCGAGCGCGCTCGCGAGCTGGGCATCGACGTCCTCCAGCCCGAGAGCGTCAACGCGCCCGAGTCGCTCGAGCGAATCGCCGCCACCGATCCCGAGGCGGCCTGCGTCTGCGCCTACGGGGCGATCATCGGCGACGAGCTGCTCGCCGCCCACACCTGGCTCAACGTCCATCCTTCGCTGCTGCCGCGCTGGCGCGGCGCGGCGCCGATCGAGCGCGCGATCGAGGCCGGCGATGCCGAGACCGGCGTCGCGATCATGGAGCCGGTCGCCGAGCTCGACGCCGGCCCGGTCTACCTGACGCGTACCGAGCCGATCCGCCCGGACGACGACTACGGCGCCCTGTCGGGCCGGCTCGCGGCGCTCGGCGGCGATCTCCTCGTCGAAGCGCTCGACACCATGCCGACCCCGCAGCCGCAGGGCGACGACGGCGTCACCTACGCCGCGAAGATCGAGCGCGACGAGCGGCTGCTGGCCCCGGCGCTCGGTGCGCCGGCGCTCGAGCGCCGCGTTCGCGCCCTGACTCCGCACGTCGGCGCCTACGTCGAGCCGGTCGGGGGCGAGCGGCTGGGCGTCCGCAGGGCGGTCGCCCGTGGCGGAGGACGGCTCGCCGGCGATTCGCGGGCGGACGACGACATCCCCGAGGCGGCCGCCGACCTCGCGTCCGGCGAGCTCGCGGCCGGCGACGGTCGCCTCTTCTACGGCACGGGCGAGGGTGTTCTCGAGCTGCTCGAGGTCCAGCCGGCCGGCGGCCGGCCGATGGATGTCGCGGCCTGGTTGCGCGGCCACGGCGCCGCGCTGGCGGCAGGCTGAGCCCGCCGCGGCGCGGCAACCGCCAGAATCCTGCGATGGCCGAAGAGGAGCGAATCGACCTCGGCCCGCCGTGCCCGTCGTGCGGCGAGCCGTGGCTGCGCGCCACGAACCTCCCCGGCCGCTACCGCTGCGTCTATTGCCTCACTCGCTACGAGCTGCGCTCGCAGTGCCCCGACTGCGGCTCGCACTCCACGATCGCCCGGATGTCGGACCTCGTCAACGTCCGCTGCCGCAATTGCGGCGGCTCGATGCTGACTCCGGTCTAGACGCGCTTCGGGCGACTGGCTACGGCCCGATGGCCTCGAGCGTCTGCTTGATGTCGGCTGCCGTCTGGAAGTCGAGGCCGAGCGTGTGGTCGTGGCGGTGACGGACCACCCCGTGCTCGTCGACGATCACCACCGCGCGACGGGTGCCGCGCAGCTTCGACCAGCAGTCGTAGGCCTTCGAGACGGCATGGTCGCGATCGGCCAGCAGCGGCACGGTGAGGCCGTGCTTGTCGGCGAACGCCTGCTTGGACTCGACGCCCTTGCCGGAGATCCCGACAGCCGTCGCGCCGAGCGCGCCGAACGCCTCGGCGTTGTCGCGGTAGGAGCAGAACTGCCTGGTGCAGACCGGCGTGTCGTCCCCCGGGTAGAAGAGCAGCACCACCTTCTCGCCACGATGCTCGGACAAGGTGAACGGCCCCGCCGTCCCCTCGAGCGTGAAATCGGGCGCGTGCTCGCCAATGGCGGGCTGTCTGCTCATCTCTGCGGTCCCTCCGGCATCGGGTTCGCCCGGAAAGCTATTGCGTCGCCCCACCGTCACGCCGCCGTCGCGCTCGCCTCGCCCGACCTAGGCGCACACGACGGTCTCGCCTGACCTTCGCCGTCGCCGGCGTCAGTGGGAGCCGCGGTAGAGCGCATAGAGCAGCGAGCTGAGCACCAGCGCCGCGCCCGCATAGCCGACCTCGACCTGCAGGACGCGGTCGTCGAAGCCGGGGAGCAGCAGGAAGCCGACGTAGGCGACCGCGGCCACGAGCCAGCACGCGCAGGCCGCGCGCGCGCGCGCGCGGGCGAGCAGCGCCTGGTTGAGCGTCGCGGCGGCGAGGTAGAGGCCCATGCCGAGTGAGATCAGCACCAGGCCGAGGCGGTCGTAGGCGAGGTCGCCGCCGAAGACGAGGTCCATCAGCCAGGGGCCGAGCGCGAGCATCGCCAGGGCGACGCAGGCCGCGAAGCCGGCGATCGCGATCAGCGTCAGATCGACGCTGCGCCGAAACGGATCGCTCTCGCCGCCCGCGCGCAGGCGCGTCAGGTGAGGGAGGATCGAGGTCTGGATCGCCTGGAAGAGCTGCAGCGGCGCACGCGCGATCAGCAGCACGTTGAAGGTGAAGCCGGCGAGCGCGGCGCCGCTCGGCCCGTCGGTCGTCGCCTTGACGATCAACGGGCCGGCGTTGAGGAACGTCTGCTCGGCGAGCATGATCGCCAGCACCGCCACGGCGAATCCCGCTCCATGCGACAGCGTGAACCGCGGCTCACCGCCGGGCTCGCCGGCCGCCGCCTCGTCGAGCAACCGCGCCTCGGACGCCTCCTGCTCCGACAGCGCCTGCCCCGCCGGCTCGACGTCGGCGGACGCCGTCGCCGCGCCGGCCGAGATCCGCCGACCGAGCGCCCACGGCACGACCGCCAGCGACGCGATCGGCGCCGCCGCGATCCCGAGCGCCACCACCGACTGTCCCGAGGCGATGCCGACGGCGACCGCCAGTGGGAACAGGCAGCGCGACACCGCCTCCATCAGGACCAGCCCGCCGTAGAGCCCGAAGCGACGCGATCCCGCGAGGAACCCGCGCGCGAAGTAGCTCACGGCGTAGGCGAGCACGGTCACGATCAGCACCCAATAGAGCGTCTGCGATCCGCCGAAGAGATCGTCCTGCAGCGGTCCGCGCAGCGCCAGCGCCGCCACGACGAAGACGATTCCGAGCGCGAGCTGGATCGTCGCCGCGACGCGCAGGTGGCTGCCGTCGGTCGCGCCCCGCGCCGCGCGATCGGCGATCGTCCGCGACAGCAGCTGCTCGACCGGCCGGTAGAGCACCGACACCGTCACGAACACCGCGGACCACAACAGCGTTATCCCGCCGTACTCCGACTCCGACAGCGAGTGGCTCGCGAGCGCGAAGTACGCGTAGGTGACCAGCCCGGTGACGCCTACGCCGACCGAGAGAATCGCGGCGCCCCTGCCGTAGCCCACTTCCGCCGGCGTGGCGCTCAAAGCCTCACGAGCAACATCGTCCAGGGGAACGGCGAGCGCGTCTCGACTACCTCGCCGTGACGCGACAGCAGCTCGACGAAGCTCCGCTTCGACCAGTGGTTGACGTGGCCCGGCGTATTCCCGAGCGATCCCCAATAGGCGCCGCGGGCCATGTTCAGCCCGCGCCAGAGCGGCTCGCGCGGTACCGACACCAGCAGGTGACGACTCGCCACGCGCGCCATCTCGGCAACCGTCGCCTCGGGGTCCGGCACATGCTCGAGCACCTCGATCGCGCTCGCCATGTCGAACTCGCCGTCGCCGAACGACAGCCGCGTCGCCTCCTCGCAGCGGTACTCGAGATTCGCTCGCCGACGCTTGTCCCACTCCGTGCGCAGCTTCGCGTCGTCGAGGTCGATTCCGACGATCCGGCCCTCGCCGAGCCGCTGCGCCCACTCGTGGGTGAGCACGCCCTCGCCGCAGCCGACGTCGAGCACCGATCGCGGCGCGGCGCGATCCCAGAGATCGTCGAGCGTTCGGTTGAAAGCCGTCATCAGGCGTCGTACGACCGGATTGGTCGAGCCGTACTTGTCGAACGTGTTGCCGGTCGGGACCTGCTCGGCCCCCGTCGATCCCGGTGTCGCGACGCCCGTCATGCCCCGACGGTCTCGCGGTCCGACTCCCCGGCTGTCGGACCCTGAGAGCCGGCGTCGCTCTTGCCGGTCGCTCGCCCGGCGGCGGCCCCGGTCGTCGCCGCGTGCGCGCTGTCGCCGGCGCCGGGCTCGTAGTGCGACGGCTCGACGCCGAGCGTCAGCTCGACCCGTCGCACGCGCTCCAGCGTCCGCTGCTGCAGGGTGCGGCTCGCGGCGAGGACGTCGGCTATCACGCCGAGCGCGACGAACTGCACGGCGATGATCAGCAGCGTCGAGCCGAGGATCAGCGACTGCACGTGGCCGTCGCCCTCGCCGTTGAAGAAGAACCAGAGGAAGCGAGCCCAGATCACCGCCGCCGGCACCGCGACGACCGCGGCGGCGATCATGAAGACGCGCAGCGGCTCGTAGAGGGCGTAGACGCGGAAGATCGAGAGCGCGTTGCGGCGCACGTACGACGACATCGACGGGAACAGCCGCGACTCGCGCGTCTGCTCGTTGGTCCGGATCGGCACGTGGTCGACGGCCACCAGCACCTTGCCCGCCTGGATGATCGTCTCGAGCGTGTAGGTGAACTTCGAGATCACCTGCATCTGAAGCGCCGCCTCGCGGTTGTAGGCGCGAAAGCCGGAGGTGGTATCCGGGATCGTCGTACCCGAGGCACGCCGCACGACCGCGCTGCCGAGTCGCTGCAGCCGCTTCTTGAGCGGCGAGAAGTGCTCGATCGAATCGGTCTCGCGGTCGCCGACGACCATGTCGGCGCGTCCCGCGAGGATCGGCTCGACCAGCTTCGGGATGTCGCCGCCGTAGTACTGGTTGTCGGCGTCGGTGTTGACGATCACGTCCGCGCCGAGCTTCAGGCAGGCGTCGAGCCCGGCCTGGAAGCCCGCCGCGAGGCCCTTGTTGTTGGTCAGCCGCACGACGTGGTCGACCCCGTGGGCGCGCGCCACCTCGACGGTCGCGTCGGTCGAGCCGTCGTCGATGATCAGCCACTCGACCTCGTCGATGCCCGGCACCTCGCGCGGAAGGTCCGCGAGCGTGGCCGGCAGCTGCTCGGCCTCGTTGAAGCACGGGATCTGGATGATCAGCTTCATCTGGGAGGGGGAGGGTAGAGGGATCTCGAGTCGAATTGGTGTGGATCGCGGCCGGGCCTTTGCTAGCCTGCCCCGTTCGCGCCGTACCCCTCTTCGACTGGAGTCGCCGAATGCATCTTCTCGCATACCTGGATCCCGGCAGCGGGAGCATGATCCTTCAGATTTTGGCGGGCGGCGTCGCCGCGATCGCCGTCACCGCCAAGCTCTACTGGACGCGCCTGCTGAAGCTCCTCCACATCAAGAAGGACGAGGAGCCGACGCCGGAGCAGGCAGAGCGCCAGGCCGACTCCGCCTGAGCCGCTGTCCACCTCGACTGAGATATCCCCGCGTCCGGAGGACGCGCAGCTAGAGGCCGGCTCCTTCCGCGACCCCGAGAGCCGGATCTTCTACTCCGGCGGTCACGTCTACCGCGCGTTGTCCCAGGACGGCCTCGACGACTTCGAGGCGCTCCGGCGGACCAAGCTCTTCGAGCGCTTCCAGGCCGACGGCCGCCTCGTCGGGACCGAGCTGCTGCCGAGCACGGCCGACGTGCCGCGAGAGCTGCTGGTCAAGGACTGTGCCGGCGTGCTCCGCCACGAGCGGATCCCGTTCGTCTCGTATCCCTACGAGTGGACGTTCTCGATGCTCAAGGATGCGGCGCTGCTGCAGCTCGACCTGAACCTGGCGGCGCTCGAGGAGGGGATGATCCTCAAGGACTCGACGCCCTACAACGTCCAGTTCGAGGGCGCCAAGCCGGTCTTCGTCGACGTCGGATCGTTCGAGCGGCTGCGCGACGGCGAGCCGTGGGTCGGCTATCGCCAGTTCTGCATGATGTACCTCTACCCGCTGCTGCTCCAGGCCGTGAAGGGAGTCGAGTTCCACCCCTGGCTGCGCGGCTCGATCGATGGCATCGCGCCGGCCCAGATGCGCGGCATGGTCTCCTTCCGCGACCGCTTCCGCAGGGGCTTCTTCCTCAACGTCTTCATGCACGCCAAGCTCGAGGCCCGCCATGCCGATCGCGGCAAGGAGGTCAAGGCCGAGGTCAAGCAGGCGGGCTTCAAGAAGGAGCTGATCGTCGCCAACGTGCGCCGCATGCGCAAGCTCGTCGAGGGCCTGAAGTGGGATCCGCCGAAGGGCGTCTGGGTCGCCTACGGCGAGCGCAACAGCTACTCCGACGAGGACGCCAAGCGCAAGGACGAGTTCGTGCGCGAGGTCGTCGCCGGGCAGCCGTGGAAGCTCACCTGGGACATCGGCGCCAACAACGGCCGCTACTCGCGGATCGCCGCGGAGGGGTCGGACTACGTGCTCGCCGTCGACGCCGACCAGGGCCCGGTCGAGCTGCTCCACCGCACGCTGCGCGACGAGGGCGACGAGAAGATCCTGACGCTGACCATGAACCTCGCCGATCCGTCGCCGAGCCTCGGCTGGCGCGGGCTCGAGCGCAAGGACCTGCCGGCGCGCGGCAAGCCCGACCTGGTGCTGGCGCTGGCGCTGATCCATCACGTGACGATCGCCGCCAACGTCCCGGTCGCCGAGTTCGTCGACTGGCTCGCGTCGCTGGGCACCTCGCTGGTGATCGAGTTCCCGACGCGCGAGGACCCGATGGTCAAGAAGCTGCTCGGGCCCAAGCGCGAGGGCCTGCACCCCGACTACGAGCGCGTCGATTTCGAGCGCGTGCTCGCCGGCGCCTTCGACGTCGAGCGCCGCGAGCGCTCGAAGTCCGGCACCCGCCTGCTCTACTTCGCGCGCCCCAAGGGCAGCGGCACTCCGATCGAGCTCACTGTCGAGGGCTGATGTCAGACGCGGGGGTCGCAGGCCAGCCCGCGTCCGACGGGCCCTCGCAGCGGCCTGACGTCGAGGGGGAACATCCCCCGGCAGCGGTTCCCAAGCGGACGGGGGATGTTCCCCCTCGACAGCCCCCCGGCGTCCTGCTCTCCTTCCTCCACCTCGCCGTCCTCTCCGCCTTCGCGCTCGCCCAGCCGCTCTTCAACCTGCTCTCCGACAACCCCGAGTTCTTCGCCGCCCGCGGCTCGACGGCGACCGACATCATCGTCTTCGGTGTGCTGCTGGTGGTGCTGCCGCCGCTCGTGCTGCTGGGCATCGAGCTGCTGATCGGGCTCGCGGGCCGGCGAGCGCGGCTCGGCGCGCATCTCGTGCTGATGGCGCTGCTGGCGGGGATCGTCTTCGTCCAGGCGCTCAAGGACGCGTTCGGGACCAGCGACGCCGTCTTGATCGCGCTCGCGCTCGCGCTCGGCGCCGGCGCCGCCTTGCTCTACGCCCGCGCCGAGGCCGTGCGCTCGTTCCTGACGGTGCTCAGCCCGGCGCCGCTCGTCTTCCTGATCCTCTTCCTGTTCATCTCGCCGGTCTCGAAGATCACGCTCGCCGACGACGCCTCGGCGAAGTCGATCGGCGGCATCGAGCCGATCCCGGTCGTGATGGTGGTCTTCGACGAGCTCCCGGGGATCTCGCTGCTCGACGACGACGACAAGGTCGACGCGGTCCGCTACCCGGGCTTCGCGCGGCTCGCCGAGGACGGCACCTGGTTCCCCAACACGCATTCGATCTACGACTCGACCGCGAAGGCGGTCCCGGCGATCATGGACGGCAACTATCCGGAGAAGGGCGTTCTGCCCACCTCCTCCGAGCATCCCAACAGCATCTTCGCGCTGCTCGGCAAGAGCCATACGATGAACGTCTCCGAGGAGGCGACGACCGTCTGTCCGCGCGACCTCTGCGACGACGCCCGCCTCGACGAGCCGTTCCTCGACCGGCTCGGCTCGATGACCGAGGACGTCGGGCTGGTCTACGCCCACGTCGTCGCTCCGCCCGACATCGAGGCCGATCTGCCCTCGGTCTCGGAGACCTGGGGCGACTTCGGCGGCGAGGGCCACGGCGGCGACGTCTCGGGCGAGGTCGAGGTCGAGGAGGAGGAGGCGGAACCGACCGCCAAGCAGGGCAAGAAGGCGACGCTCGCCAACCTCAAGGCCGACCGCAACTCGAAGTTCGACGCCTGGATCGCCGGCATCCGCAACGGCACGCGGCCGTCGCTGAACTTCAAGCACGCGCTGCTGCCGCACGTGCCGTGGAAGTACCTGCCGACCGGCCAGCAGTACAACACCGCCGCCGGCGACCCGATCCCCGGGTTGTCGCGCCAGAGCTATCCCGACGAGACGCAGGTCGAGCAGCTCCAGCTGCGTCACCTGCTCCAGCTCGGCTTCGCCGACCTCAAGATCCGCCAGCTGATCGCGCACCTGAAGCGGATCGGCATCTACGACGAGGCGCTGGTGGTCGTGACCGCCGACCACGGCGTCGCCTTCCAGCAGGGCCTGTTCGACCGCCGCAAGGCGAAGCCCGCCACCCTCGCGGAGATCTCCCCGGTGCCGCTGTTCGTCAAGCTCCCCGGCCAGAGGCGCGGCCGCCTCGACCGCTCGATCGTCGAGACGACCGACATCGCGCCGACGATCGCCGACGTGCTGAGCATCGACCTGCCGGAGCAGACCGACGGCAGGTCCGTCTTCAGCGACGCGGTCGCGAACCGCGACGAGGTCAAGATGCGCCCGCGCGACTTCTCCGACTGGATGCGCGTCGACGCCGACGTGTTCGCGGCCGAGAAGCAGGCGCTGATCGATCGCAAGGTGGCGCTGTTCGGCTCCGGCGCCGACGGGCCGGACCGGATCTACCGCGTCGGCCCCAACCAGGACCTGGTCGGCCGGCGCGTCGGCTCGCTCGACGTCGCCGGCGCCAGCGACCTCGACGTCGCGCTGACCGATCCCGGCGGCTACGACGACGTCGATCTAGACGGTCCGGTGCTCCCGGTCTGGGTGACCGGCAGGGTTGCCGGCGGCGATGGCGAGCGCGACGTCGCGATCGCCGTCAACGGCGTCGTGCGCGCCGTCTCGAACACCTTCGAGCTGGCCAATGGCGGCGGCGACCTGATCGCCGCGCTGATCCCGCCCAGCTCGCTGCGCGACGGCGCGAACACCGTCGAGGTCTACGAGGTCTCCGGCGCGCCCGGCGCGCTCACGCTCCAGTCGATGGGCGGAACGACCGACTAAGGGGTGGGGTCGACGAAGCCGGCCTTCTCGCGGGCGGCCGCGAGCTGGCGCTGGAGCTTCTCGTCGTCGTAGTAGGGCAGCGGCTCGCCGCCGGTCGCCTCGATCACCTGCCGGTAGAGCTCCTCGGCGAGCCGCCTGTTCGCGCGACCGGCCTCGGCGACGTCGCGGAACTCGCCGGGATCGAGCGTCAGGTCGAACAGCTGGCGGTTGCCGCCGAGGGTGTCGCCGAGCAGCACCCAGCGGTCGGTGCGGATGAAGAAGCGGTTGTACATGCCGCCGTAGTGGAAGGGACGCGCCGGCGGCTGGTCGCCGTCGGGGTCGAGCAGCAGCGACAGGTCGTGGCCCTCCATCCAGCGCGGCCGATCGATGCCGAGCATCGAGAGGATCGTCGGCGCGACGTCGTGGGTCGAGGCGAAGTACTCGCTCGTCTCGCCGGCGCGCTTGCCGGCGGGGTGGACGATCGCGAACGGGACCTGCGCCATCTCCGGGTGCAGCTCGCCGGGGATCTTGCCGACCCAGCCGCGCTCGCCGAGCAGGACCCCGTGGTCGGAGAGCAGCACGATCGCGGTGTTGTCGGCGAGGCCGAGCTCGTCGAAGCGGTCGAGGAACGTCCCGAGCCAGCGATCGGTCATCGTCACCGCGGCCGCGTAGTCGGCGTGGGCGCGGCGCAGCTCGTCCTTCGACAGGTAGCCCGACGGTCCGTAGTCGACCGTGCCGACCTCCGGCCCCTCGTACTCCGGATCGCCATAGAGGTCGATGTACTCCTTCGGCGGGCTCCACGGCTCGTGTGGGTCGAAGCAGTCGACCACCAGCGCGAACTTGTCGCCGCTGCGCGCCGCGGCGGCGAGCTGGTCGCTCGCCGCGCCGAAGACCCGCGCCGCGTCGCTCTCGCGGTCGTCCTTGCCGTAGCCGGTGTTCGCGAGGTTCTTCTTCATCCCCTCGACGTAGCGCTCCTCGTGCTGCAGCTCCTTCGGCAGCCAGCGGCGCACCTCGGCGTCGGAGACCGTGCTCGGGTCGTTGCGGGTGCCGGTGCGGCCCTCGATCGAGACGAACTCGTCCCAGGCGAGCCGGAACGGGCGGTAGGTCTGGGTGAAGCCGGTGTGCGGGTTGTCGGTGACCTGGATCGTCCGGTAGCCGGCGTCCGAGAGCGCCTTCATCAGCGTCTGGTCGAGGTCGTCGATCGCGGTCCAGCCGGGGCTGATTCCGAGGTCGGCGATCGGCTTGAAGTCGCGGAAGGGAAAGATCTTGCGGCCGGTGAAGATCGAGCGCCGCGCCGGCACGGTGACCATCGCCTCCGGGTAGGCGCGGTTGAAGCGCAGGCCCTTGGCGAACAGCGCGTCGAGGTTGGGCGTGCGCATGCGCGGCGCGCCGTAGGCGCCGATGAAGTCGGGCCGCAGGCTGTCGATGACGATCACGACGACGTTCTCGGGCTCGCCCCCGTCGTCGTCGCCGACCCCACAGCCCGCGGCGAGCGGAAGGGCGGCGCCGGCGCCGGCGACGCCCGCTGCCTGAAGCAGCCGACGGCGACTCAGCCGCGGCCCGCCGTCGCCGCTACTGGTCATTCAGGCAGTCCTCGATCTCGACCAGCGTCTGCTCTGACAGCTCACGCACGTAGAAGAGCGCGGCCCCGATCTGCTCCGCGCCCTCGGCACGCCCCTCGAACTGCTCGCCCTCCGCCTCGAGCGAGGACTGGAAGAAGTCGACCCGCGACTGCTTGCCGTCGACCTCGATCTCGATGCCCTTGTCGCCGACCGCGGTGGCCTCGATGCCCTTCTCGTCGCGAATGCAGGCGAGTGCCACGCCGCGCTTGTCCTCGGGCGCGAGGGTGGTCGCCGGGCCGGGCGCCGGGGCCGTCTCGCCGGGGGTGGTGATGGCGACGGTGTCGCCGGCGGGTTGCTGCTGGCTCGACGGGGGGCCGTCGTCGTCGCCGCAACCGGAAGCGGCGACCAGCGCGCAGAGCGCCGCGAGGAGGATCGCGCGGGTCGTCATCGACGGCGCAGAGTAGTGAATTCCGCGGCGACGCCTGCTACCTTGACGCCTTCTTGGCGGCGCCCCGCGGCTCCGTCAGCCGTCCAGTGCAGTGCCGTTCCGCTGTGCGAAGCCTCACCTCGCGAAGCAGGCGCGGCCGTGCGCGAGGCGAACCCCTCACGACCGATGAACAAACGCTTCGCGCTATTCCAGGTCCTCTTCTCAGTCGTCGCGCTGGCCGCGGTGATCTGGTGGGCGTCGCACCAGGATGCGCCGGAGATCCCCTCCGGCACCGACGCGATCGCCTGGTTGGGGCTCGCGCTCGCGCTCTATGCGCTGGCGACCGCCGTTCGCGCCGAGCGCTGGCACGCGATCCTCAGGGAGAGCCGGATCGAGGCCACCCGCCGCGACTGCTACGGCCTGTCGACGGTCGGCTACATGGGCAACAACGTCTTGCCGGCGCGTGCGGGGGAGGCCCTGCGGGTGTTCCTGCTCGACGGCCGGACCGGCGCCGGCAAGCGCAAGATCCTCGGCACGATCGTCGTCGAGCGCCTGCTCGACCTCGTCGCCCTGGTGGTCATCTTCGTCCTGACGGTCTACCTGGTGCTCGAGGGCGATGTCGTCCCGACCGACGAGCCGCTGCTGATCGCGGGGATCGGCCTGGCGCTCCTCGCGCTGGGAGCCGTCGCGCTGTGGACGGTCCATCGTCGTGGCGGGCTGGCGCGCCTGCGCGAGCTGATCGCCCCGCTCGTACACGCACCGCGAGCGCTGATGAACCGCCAGGGGCTGCTGCTGTTGATCGTGACGTTCGCGCTGTGGGCGATCGAGGCGGCGGTCTACCTCGCCGTCGCCAGGGCGATCGACCTTCACATCAGCACCTCGGGCGCGCTCTATCTGGTCGCGCTGACCAACTTCGTCGCGGCGCTGCCGGCGGCGCCCGGCTCGATCGGGACCTTCGACGCGGCCGTCGCCTTCGGCGCCAAGGCGCTGGGAGCCTCCGGCTCGGTCGCCGTCACCTACCTGCTGCTGCTGCGCTTCATCCTCTACGTGCCGATCACGATCGTCGGGCTGATCGTGCTCGTCACGCGCTACGGCGGCTGGGCGCGCCTGCGCCAGGCCACTCACCTCGAGACCAGCAGCGTCTGACCGTGCCGGTGCAACGCTCGTCGCCGGTGGCCCCGGTGCTGATCGCCTGCCTGGCCCTGTCCGGGCTCAGCCTGCTGTTTCCCTCGGCGCCGACCTACGACCCGTGGGCATGGATCATGTGGGGCCGCGAGATCGTCCACCTCGACCTCGTCACGACGGGCGGGCCCTCGTGGAAGCCGCTGCCGGTGCTATTCACGACGCCGTTCTCGCTCTTCGGCGCCGACGTGGCTCCATACCTCTGGCTCTGGATCGCCCGCGCCGGCGGGCTGCTCGCGCTCGCGATGGCGTTTCGGCTGGCACGTCGCCTGGTCGGCGCCGGTCCCGCGGGATGGATCGCCGGGATCTTCGCGGCGGCGTTTCTGGCCACGACTTACGAGTACGTCCGCGACGCCGCGCTCGGCAACTCCGAGGCGCTGCTCGCGGGGCTCGTGCTGTGGGCGGTCGAGCGTCATCTCGACGGGCGTCGCGACCACGCGCTCTATCTCGGCTTCGCCGCCGCGCTGCTGCGTCCCGAGGTCTGGCCGTTCCTGGGCGTGTACGGCATCTGGCTCTGGTTCAAGGACCCGCGGCTGCGGCTGCGAATGGCGATCCTCGCGGCGCTGATCCCAACTCTCTGGTTCGGGCCGGAGCTATGGGGCTCCGGCGACGCGCTGCGCGCCTCGAGCCGCGCCAACAATCCCAATCCCGGTAGCGCCGCCTTCGCCGAGCACCCCGGCCTCGAGGTCGTCGAGCGCTTCCACCACCGCACCGTCTGGGCGCTGGAGGCCGCCGGCCTGATCGGTCTGCTGACCGCCGCCGTCGCCTGGCTCCGCGGCCGGCGCCAGGGAGCCGTCCTGTTCGTCGGAGGCATCGGGCTCGGCTGGCTGCTGCTCGTCGGCGCGATGACCGAGGGCGGCTATGCGGGCAACCAGCGCTACCTGATCGTCACGACCGCCGCGCTCTGCGTGCTCGGGGGCATCGGCGTAGCGCGCGTCTTCCAGGGCCTCCAGGCCGCCGGCGAGCGGGTCGGCGGCAGCGCCCGCGCCGGCGTCGCCACCGCCTGCGCGGTGTTCCTGCTCGGCCTCGTCGTCGGCTGGCCCGTCATTCGCGACAAGGCCGACAACATCGACGCCACGCTCGACGAGCTGCGTTACGAGGCAAGCCTCTTCCACTCCCTCGACGACGCCGTCGACGCCGCGGGCGGTCGCGACCGGCTGCTGGCCTGCGGCGCCGTCTACAGCGGACCGTTCCAGACCCAGATGATCGCCTACGAGCTCGGTGTCCACGGGCTCGACGTGCGCGCGCTGGAGGGCACGACCCCGCCCGGCGTCGCGTTCAGGACCCACACGATTCCCAACGGGCCGCTCGTCATCAAGGTGACCGACGAGCGCTTCCGCCAGGTCGCGGCCGACGGCCGCTGGCTCGTTTGGACCGCCCCGCGCGCGGACGCGCCCGGTCGCGCCTGCCCGACGGCCGGTCCCGACGCGCCGCGGGTCGTGCCAGGTGACGGTACCCCCGATCTGGCGTCGTCGCGCTGACTAGGCTTCTCGCGATGTCCACGGTCGCCGCCCCCCGATCGCGTGCCCTCCCGCGCGTGCCGCCGAAGCTCCGGGCGTTCGCCGCCGGGCCGGCCGGGATCGCGCTGTTCGTCGGCGCTCTGCTGCTGATCTCGCTCTTCCTGCGCACGCGAGCGCTGGGGGCGTCGCTATGGATGGACGAGGGCCTGTCGATCGGGATCGCCGGGCAGCCGTTCCTCGACATCCCGGGCGTCCTGCGCCAGGACGGCTCGCCGCCGTTCTACTACATGCTGCTGCACGTCTGGATGGAGCTGGTCGGCAACGGGCCGTCGGAGACCCAGGGGTTGTCGGTCGCGATCTCGCTGCTCGCGGTGCCGGGCGGGCTGTGGGCCGGCTGGTCGCTGTTCGACCGCCGCACCGGGCTCTACTGCGCGGCGCTTGCCGCCTTCAACCCGTTCCTGACGGTGTACGCGCAGGAGACGCGGATGTACTCGCTGATGGTCGTGCTCAGCCTGTACGCGACCGCGGCCTTCCTGCACGCCTTCGTCTACCGCGACCGCCGCTATCTGCCGCTCTTCGCCGTCCTGCTGGCCGCGATGCTCTACACCCACAGCTGGGGGATCTTCGTCACCGCCGGCGCGCTGCTGACCTTCGGCTTCGTCCTGCTGCGCAGCGACGAGCGCGGACCGCTGCTCAAGGACGGCCTGATCGCCTTCGGGCTCGCGCTCGCCCTTTACCTGCCGTGGATTCCGACACTGCTCTACCAGGTCGGTCACACTGGCGCGCCGTGGTTGAACTCGCCGCGTTTCGGCGTCGCGATCCAAATCTCGAAGTCGCTGCTCGGGGGCGGGACCGCGACCGTCGCGCTCGTCCTGGCTGCCGGCTCGGGCCTTGCCGCCGTGGTCGTCGGCCGCACCGCCGAGCGCGAGAAGCGGGTTGTCTACGCGGCGATCGCGCTGCTCGTCTCGACGCTCGCCGTCGCCTGGCTGTTCTCGCAGTTCTCGCCGGCGTGGACTACCCGCTACCTCGGCGTCGCGCTCGGCCCGCTGCTGATCGTCGCGGCGCTCGGGCTGGCCCGCGCCGGCACGCTGGGGCTCGTCGCGCTGGTGATCGTCCTCGGGATCTGGGCGATCCCCAAGACGAGCACGCTCGAGAACAAGTCGAACGCCGCAGACCTGGCGGCCGCCGTCCAGGGGACGCTGCAGCCGGGCGACCTCGTGGTGACGCTGCAGCCGGAGCAGGCGCCGCTGATGCACTACCACCTGCCCGGAGGTCTCCAGGACGACCTCGTCGAGGCCACCCAGCTCGGCGAGGTCGAGACCAAGGGCGTGATGGATTGGCGCGACGTGCAGGACCGTCTCGAGGCCGCCACTCCGGAGCGCAACCTCGAGCCGCTGCTTGATAGCCTGCCGCGTTCGCAGCGAGTGCTGCTCGTCTATCCGGTCACGACCAACATCAGCGACTGGGATGCGCCCTGGACCGAGACGGTCCGCCGCCGGGCGGCGCAGTGGGGACGAGCGCTCGAGCTGGACGACCGCTTCGAGCTCGTCGGCGCGGTCCCGCCCTTCTACCGGCGGGCCGGCCGAATCGGGGTGCGAGGCGTCCTGTACGAGAAAACCTCCAACCAGACCTCCCGGCCGACCGAGACCCTCCGACAAGCGAGCGATAGCGGATGAGCGAGAGCCCCACCAACACGAGCCAGGTAGCCGAGGCCGCGACGCCCGGTCTGCGCGACACGCCGACCCTGATCCTCGGGGGCGGTCCCGCCGGCCTGACGGCCGGCTACCTGCTCGCCAAGCAGGGCTTCCCGGTGATCGTCTTCGAGGCCGAGGACCAGGTCGGCGGCATCGCGAAGACCGAGGTCCGCGACGGTCCCGGCGGGGAGTACCGCTTCGACCTCGGCGGCCACCGCTTCTTCACCAAGGTCCAGGAGGTCGACGACCTCTGGCACGAGATCATGCGCGAGGAGTTCCTCAAGCGGCCACGGATGTCGCGCATCTATTGGAACAAGAAGTTCCTCGACTACCCGCTGCGCGGCCCGGACGTGTTCAGGAAGCTCGGCCCGATCGAGCTGACGCGCTGCATGCTGTCCTACTTCTGGGCGCAGGTGAAGCCGAAGGGCCGTGAGGACACCTTCGAGCAGTGGGTCTCCAACCGCTTCGGCAAGCGCCTCTTCAACCTCTTCTTCAAGTCCTACACCGAGAAGGTGTGGGGCGTGCCGACCTCGGAGATCCGCGCCGAGTGGGCCGCCCAGCGGATCAAGGGCCTCTCCTTCTTCAGCGCCGCCAAGGCTGCCTTCTTCGGCAACAAGGGCAACGAGATCAAGACGCTGATCGGCGAGTTCAACTACCCCCGCTACGGCCCCGGCCAGATGTGGGAGACGATGACCGACGACATCGCCAAGCTCGGCGGTCAGGTGCTGCTCAACACGAAGGTCGAGAAGATCTTCTTCGAGGGCGGGCGCGCGACCAAGGTGATCGCCGGTGGCAAGGAGTACGAGTCCAACTACATCGTCAGCTCGCTGCCGCTGCGCAACGTCGTCGGCATGGCCGACCCCCAGCCCGCGCCGGAGGTCGTCGCCGCGGCGAAGGGCCTGCGCTACCGCGACTTCCTGACGGTCTCGCTCGTGCTCGACGGCGAGGATCTCTTCCCCGACAACTGGATCTACATCCACGAGCCCGACGTCGAGGTCGGCCGGATCCAGAACTTCCGCTCCTGGAGCCCGTGGATGGTTCCCGACCCGAACAAGGCCTGCATCGGCCTCGAGTACTTCTGCTTCGCCGGTGACGAGCTGTGGGAGACCGACGACGACAAGCTCGTCGAGCTCGGGATGAAGGAGCTCCAGCAGCTCGGCCTGGCGACTCCCGACAAGCTCGAGTTCGGCTTCGCGACCCGTGTCCCGAAGGCCTATCCGATGTACGACATGGACTACGCCGACCGGATCACCGCGATCCGCGGCTGGCTCGACGGGCTCCAGAACCTCCAGCAGGTGGGTCGCAACGGCCTCCACCGCTACAACAACTCCGACCACTCGATGCTGACCGCGATGCGCGCGGTCGACAACCTCGTCAAGGGGACCGAGCACGACATCTGGGCCGTGAACGCCGAGTCGGTGTATCACGAGACCGAGACCCAGGACGAGCAGCAGCCCTACATCGAGGCGCCGGAGACAGCGGCCCAGAGGGAGCCCTTGGCCAAGTAAGCCGGATCGGGATCGGAAACTCAAGCAGGGGGCCTGCTTGCCGATATCGAAGTCGGGGCGAGCTGTCCGCCCCCTCCGATATCGAATGACCATCCCAGCCAGAGCCCTACGCCTCCTGCTGGCGGCCACGATCGTGGCCGTCCTCGTCCCCGCCGGCGCGTCGGCCCAGACCGCCGACCCCCGCGGCGTCGATCCAGCCGCGCCGAACCCGCTCGTCGGGCTGCCCTGGTTCGTCGACAAGACCTGGGCGCCGCAGTACATCCAGTACGCCAGGTACCTCCGCCGTGGCGAGGCCGCGCGGGCCGGCCTGCTGGCGAGGATCGCGCTGCAGCCGCAGTTCAAGTGGTTCGGGCGCTGGAACGAGAACGACAAGGGCGGCACCTACGGCGCCGCGCGCAACTACGTCGAGCGCGTCCAGGAGGAGCAGCCCGGCTCGGTCCCGCAGATCGTCGTGATGCGCCACCAGGGCAAGGCGTGTCACAAGCGCTACACCGCCGGGGGGCCGGCCGAGGACGCCCGCACCATGCGCTGGTACGACAGGTTCGCCGCCGGCATCGGCGACGCCCGCGTCGTGATCGGCTTCGAGCCCGACTCGCTCGGAACGCTCGACTGCCTCGCGTTCGCCCGGCGCAAGGCACGCCTCGACACCCTGCGCTACGGCGTCGATGTCTTCTCGAAGCTCCCCAACGCGACCGTCTACCTGGAGGCCGGCGCCTCCGACTGGGAGCCCGCCGCGCGGACCGCGAAGCAGCTCGACTACATCGGCATCGCCAAGGTCCGCGGCTTCATGCTCAACGTGACCCACAAGGACTGGACCGCGGCCAACGTCAAGCACGGACTCGAGATATCGCGTCTGACCGGCGGCAAGCACTTCGTCGTCAACACCTCCGAGAATGGCCGCGGTCCCGTCCACTACCGGCGCTGGATCAGCCGGGGAGACCCGAAGATCTGGCGTCGCGTCAACGTCTGGTGCCATGCGCAGAAGCGCGGCCTCGGGCCGGCCCCGACCACCGCGACGCTGCGGCCGGACGTGGTCGACGCCTACCTGTACATCAACCGGCCGGGGTACTCGGCGGGCTCGTGCAACGGCGGGCCGCTGCCGATCGGGTCGTGGTGGGCGGACCGGGCTCTGGACCTGGCGCGCCATGCGACGGAGTGGGAGCGGGAGCCGGCTGGGTTCTCGTTGGGGTGGCCGAGGGGGCGGTTCACGATCCAGCAGTTGGCTGGGGATCAGTACGTCCCTTAGGGATTGGCGGGGCTGCCCGCGGGTCCTGTCTCCGATCTTGGTTTGGGTGCTCGTTCCTGCGCGCCCAAACGCAAGATCGTCGCCACCCGCGGGGGCCATCGCTGGTTCCCGTACCACGCCCTCGGCGGACCGTTTGAGCGGTGGCCTCCAGGGTCAGACGTGGGGGATCTCGAATGCCTAGGAAAGGCCGAGCTCGCGCTCGAGTAGGTGGATGCTGCGTTCGAGTTGGTTGTCCGTGGCGTCTTTGACGGAAGCCAGGCCGATGGTGCGGTTGATGCGGGCGTTGACGGTGCGGTGCTGCTCGCGCTTGGAGCGGGCGACCTCGGCGACGAGGTAGGAGCGGCGCTCGCGGAGGCGCTCGCGGCGCTTGTAGGCGGGCTCGGGCGCCTCGCTGGCCGGTTCCGGCTCGGAGGCGGAGTCCGCCGGCACGGTGGTGGTGGCGAACTCGGGGTTGTCGACGTCGGCGAAGAGGTGGAGGGCGTCGCCGGGGCGGGTGGTCGAGGAGATGACGTCGTCGAGGCGGGCGTTGGAGGAGAGGGCGACGAAGCCGTCGGTGGCGGGAGCGCGCTCGACGGGGGCGTCGCGCTCCTCGAGCGCGGGGTCGAGGGCGAGGGCGTGGCGGCGCTCCTCCTCGATTGCGGCTGCGAGGCGCTTGAGCTGGGGGTCGGCGGGGAGCAGGAGGAAGCTCATCTGGCGGCTCGGGGCGGGGGTGCGGCGGACGAAGCGGCCGACGACCTGGCGGAAGAAGAGCTCGGTGCGGGCGGCGGTGGCGTAGACGCCGACGCGCAGGCGGGGTATGTCGACGCCCTCGCTGACCATCAGGACGGAGACGAGCCAGCGGTCCGTTCCGGAGGCGAAGCGCTCGATCGCCGTCGAGGCGCCGGGATCGTCGGAGGTGACGACGGCGGGCTGCTCGCCGGAGACGGTGCCGAGTCGGCGGGCGATCTGGCGCGCGTGCTCCTTGTCTGCGGCGACGACCAGGCCGCCCGCGTCTGGGTGGCCGCTGGCGCGGCAGTCGGTCAGCCGGGCGTCCGCGTCGCGCAGCACCTGGCCGATCCAGTCGCCGTCGGGGTCGAGCGCCGTTCGCAGTCGCCGCGCGGCCTCCTGGCGCGGGAGGACGACGTCGAAGTCGAAGCGGCGCGTCTCGCCGTCGGAGACCCATTCCATCTCGCCGCCGTAGGTCAGGAAGGTGATCGGCCGACAGACGCCGTCGACGAGGGCGTCGGTGTAGGAGTACGAGTAGTCGGCCTCGCTGAGCGAGTCGTCGTCGTAGCGCACCCAGGGGATCGCCGTGTTGTCGGAGCGGAAGGGAGTCCCCGACAGCAGCAGGCGAAAGCCCGCGCCGTCGAACGCCAGCCGGGCGCTCTCGCCCCAGGCGGCCAGCTCGCCCATGTGGTGCGGCTCGTCCGCGATCAGCAACGTCCGCCGGCCCGCCGTCGCACCCCGATGCACCTTCGGCCCGGCCGCGACGGTCTGATAGGTCACCGCCACGCCATGCCGATCGCGCGGTTCCGCTCCATCCGCATTCGGTCGGTTCGGCTCCAGATCGATCCCATAGCGCCCCGCGTCCGCCGCCCACTGCCGGCAGATGTGCGTCGTCGGCGCCACGATGCAGACCCGCCCGACCAACCCCCGCCGCAGCAGCTCGTAGGCCACCCGCAGCCCGAACGTCGTCTTCCCCGCCGCCGGCGTCGCCGAGGCCAGGAAGTCCCCGCCCGGCGCCTCCAGCACCCGATCCAACGCCGCCTGCTGCCAATCCCGCAGCGGCCGATCCCCCGGCCAAGCCAGCAGGGAAACAGAGGCGGGAGGAGCTACACGCGCTTGCATCGGGCGCGGCACGATAAGCGCCCCGCCAGTCGTACCCCCGACATCCCGCAGCTAGCCACGCACCAGCCGCGCTCGAGCCGGGAATGGGGAGTCCCAGCGGAGCGATTCCCAAGCGCAGTCGGGACTCCCCATTCCCGGCCCTCAGCCTCGCCCCATCTCCGGCCCCCACACCCGGTTCGGTATCGTTGACTCGCGAGTCAATCTGGTCTCGCGGGAACCCGAATGGCCTCGAGCACCGCCACCGAGCAGGACGCGCGCCACCTCCGGCGGACGGTCGAGCTGGCCGCGATGGCGCGCGGCAGCACCAGCCCGAACCCCCTCGTCGGCGCCGTCGTCGTCAAGGACGGGCAGACGATCGGCGAGGGATTCCACGCCCGCGCGGGCGAGCCCCACGCCGAGCGCGTCGCGCTCGCCGCCTGTGAGCGGGATCCCGCCGGCGCGACGCTCTACGTATCGCTCGAGCCCTGCTGTCACGAGGGTCGCACGCCGCCCTGCACCGAGGCGATCGTCGCCGCCCGAATCGGACGCGTCGTCGTCGCCTCCGACGACCCGACCGACAAGGCCGCCGGCCGGGGCCTCGGGATCCTGCGCGACGAGGGCATCGCGGTCGACGTCATGGACGGTGAGATCGCCGAGGCCGCGCGGCTGCTCAACCAGCCGTTTCGCAAGCACGCCCGTACCGGCCGGCCACTGGTGGTCTTCAAGTCCGCGATGACGCTCGACGGAAAGGTCGCGACGCGCAGCGGCGACTCGCAGTGGATCTCTGGCGAGGCGAGCCGCGCCCGCGCCCATCGCTGGCGCGCCGAGCTCGATGCGGTCGCCGTCGGGATCCACACCGCGACCCAGGACGATCCGCTGCTGACCGCGCGCATCGAGGGCGTCGATCGCCAGCCGCGGCGCGTCGTCTTCGACTCCGAGGCGAGCCTGCCGCTCGACTCGCAGCTGGTCCGCAGCGCCGAGGAGGTGCCGGTGATCCTCGTCTGCTCGCGCGCCGCCAAGCGAACCGCGACCGACGCGCTGCGCAACGCCGGCGTAGAGGTGATCGTGACCACCGGGGAGAACGAGGCGGCGCGCGTCTGCTCGGCGCTCGACGAGCTCGGAGCGCGCGACATCCAATCGGTGCTGCTCGAGGGCGGACCGCATCTCGCGGGGGTCTTCCTCGAGGCGGGCGAGATCGACGAGGCGCGGATGTTCGTCGCGCCGTTGCTGGCGGGCGGTCGCGAGGCGCGCGCGGCGATCGAGGGCGAGGGCGTCGAGCTGATCGGCGAGGCCGTCCGTGCCGTCGCCGTCGACGTCGAGCGAATAGTCGACGACGTGCTGATCACCGCCCGGCTGAGGGAGTGGTGAGGCGCTGATGTTCACCGGGCTCGTCGAGGCGACGGGGACCGTCGCGGCGGTCGAGCGGCTGAGCGAGGGCGCCCGCCTGTCGGTCGCGACGCCGCTGGCGGCGGAGCTCGCCGACGGGGACTCGGTCGCCGTCAACGGCGTCTGCCTGACCGCACGCGAGGCCAGCGGGGACGCCTTCGCCGCCGACGTGATGGCCGAGACGCTGCGCCGCTCGTCGCTCGGCCCGCTGGCGCAGGGCGACGCCGTCAACCTCGAGCTTCCGCTGCGCGCCGGCGGCCGGCTCGGCGGCCACGTCGTCCAGGGCCACGTCGACGGCGTCGGCAGGGTCGCGTCGACGACCGACGAGGGGTTCGCGCGCGTCGTTCGCGTCGCGGCGCCCGAGGAGCTGCTGCGCTACGTCGTCGAGAAGGGCTCGATCGCGATCGACGGCGTGTCGCTGACCGTCGCGGCCGTCGACGAGGATGGCTTCGAGGTGTCGCTGATCCCCGAGACGCTGGAGCGCACGACGCTCGGAGCGCTCGAACCCGGGCGCAGCGTCAACCTGGAGGTGGACGTGCTGGCGAAATACGTCGAGAAGCTCATGAACCGGACCGCGGAGGCGCCATGAACACGACCCAGTTCAGCACGATCGAGGAGGCGCTCGAGGACGTCCGCGCCGGCAGGATGGTCGTCGTCGTCGACGCGGAGGACCGCGAGAACGAGGGCGACCTGGTGCTCGCCGCGCAGTTCGCGACGCCCGAGAGCATCAACTTCATGGCCAAGGAGGCGCGCGGGCTGATCTGCCTCGCGCTGACCCCCGACCGCTGCGACGAGCTCGGGCTCGACCTGCTGCCGGCGAAGAACGAGTCGCACCTCGGCACCGCGTTCACGACGACGATCGAGGCGCGCGACGGCGTCACGACCGGCATCTCGGCCGACGACCGCGCACGCACGATCCAGGTCGCCGTCGACCCGTCGAGCAAGCCCGAGGACCTCGTCCAGCCCGGCCACATGTTCCCGCTCAAGGCGAAGCCGGGCGGCGTGCTCGAGCGCACCGGCCACACCGAGGCGGCGGTCGACCTGGCGCGCCTCGCCGGCCTCAACCCGGCCGGCGTGATCTGCGAGATCCTCAACGACGACGGCACGATGGCGCGCGTCCCCGACCTGACCGGGTACTGCGAGCGCCACGACCTCAAGCTGATCACGATCGCCGACCTGATCGCCTACCGCCGGCGCCACGACAAGCTCGTCGAGCGCGTCGTCGAGACCGGCCTGCCGACCGCCTTCGGCGAGTTCCGCGCCGTCGGCTTCCGCTCGCTGGTCGACGACAAGCACCACATGGCGATGGTCAAGGGCGAGGTCGACGGCGTCGAGGACGTGCTCGTCCGCGTCCACTCCGAGTGCCTGACCGGCGACGTGTTCCACTCCCTGCGCTGCGACTGCGGCCAGCAGCTCGAGGACGCGCTCGCGCGAATCGAGCAGGAGGGCGCCGGCGTGCTGCTCTACCTGTCGCAGGAGGGCCGCGGCATCGGCCTGCTGAACAAGCTCAGGGCCTACCGGCTCCAGGAGCAGGGCCGCGACACCGTCCAGGCGAACCTCGAGCTCGGGCTGCCGGCGGACCTGCGCGACTACGGGATCGGCGCCCAGATACTCGTCGACCTCGGGCTCAGCTCGATCCGGCTGCTGACCAACAACCCGAAGAAGATCGTGGGCCTCGAGGGCTACGGCCTGCGCGTCACCGACCAGATCCCGATTCAGCACCAGGCCAATCCGCACAACGAGGAGTATCTGCGCACCAAGGCGGAGAAGATGGGTCATCTGCTCCACCACCAGGGCCTCGCGCTCGACGAGGAGATGATCGCCGAGGAGCGGCGTCAGGATCGCGCCCGCGACGACGCGAAGGGCGAGGCGCCCGGTGGCTGACCGCTGGGCGATCGCCGTCGGGCGCTTCTACGAGGACCTCGCCGAGCGGCTCGTCGCCGGCGCGACGCGCGTCTTCGAGGAGGCCGGTGGAGCGGTCGACGTCCACGACGTGCCGGGCGCCTTCGAGCTGCCGCTGGCCGCCAAGTACTGCGCCGAGTCCGGTCGCTACGCGGGCGTGGCGTGCCTCGGCGCCGTGATCCGCGGCGAGACGGACCACTACGGCTACGTCTGTGGCGAGGCCGCGTCGGGAATCGCCCGCGTCTCGCTCGATACCGGCGTGCCCTGCGCATTCGGCGTGCTGACCGTCGACAGCATGGATCAGGCGCTCGCGCGAGCCGGCGAGGGGAAGCGCCACCAGGGCGAGGACGCCGCCCGCGCGGTGGTGCGGATGGCCCGGCTGCGAAGCGTCCTGGGCTGAGCGGCGCGGCCATGTGCCGGGGGGGGGTCCGGGGGCGGGAGCCCCCGGTGCTGTTATCTTGTCCCGCCGTGCCCAAGGTCTGTCATTCATGCGGCAAGGGCCCTGCCTTCGGGCAGAGCCGCAGCCACTCGATGGTCGCCACCAAGCGGCGCTTCAACCCGAACCTGCAGAAGGTCCGGATCGACGTCAAGGGCACGCCTTCGCGCGAGTACGTCTGCACCCGGTGCCTGAAGGCCGGGAAAATCACCAAAGCCGCCTGAGCCTCGCGAAACCCCGCCGGGCGGCGGTGTAGAAAGTCTCTGTGCCTGACGAGAGCCTGATTCGCTTCAGACGGGTCGTCGCCGCGTCGCTCGCCGAGCTGGAGCGCCGGCGCGACGAGGTCAACGACCTCAACGTGTTCCCCGTCGCCGACGGCGACACCGGCGACAACATGGCGATGACGATGCGCGCGGTGATGGACGAGCTCAACGTCCTCAACGGCCAGCCGCTCGACGAGGTCGGCCGCGAGGAAGTGGTCTCGGCGGTCGCCCGCGCCGCGCTGCTCGGAGCGCGTGGCAACAGCGGCGTGATCCTCTCGCAGATCGTCCGCGGGGCGGCCGAGGAGCTGGCCTCGCGGCCCGGCGAGCTCGTCGATCCCGTGCTCGTCGCCGCGGCGTTCGCACGCGCCGCCGACGCGGCCTACGACTCGGTTCGCAATCCGGCCGAGGGCACGATGCTCAGCGCCGTGCGCGCGATGGCCCACCGCGTCTCGCAGGACCTCGCGCACATGGACACGCAGCGACTGGGGCCCGACGCGACCCCCGAGGAGCAGGACGCGCTGATCGCCGACGTGCTCGAGCGTGCGCTGGAGGCGGCCGAGGAGGCGGTCGAGAAGGGGCCGGAGCAGCTCGCGGTGCTCAAGGAGGCGGGCGTCGTCGACGCCGGCGCCTACGG
>Ga0190265_10000105_pt1 | contig 88666 bp, 95 predicted proteins | sample Popmic124T_FD_133135 | JGI IMG/M metagenome (GOLD analysis project Ga0190265, IMG submission 133135) | Populus adjacent soil microbial communities from riparian zone of Indian Creek, Utah, USA - 124 T | ecosystem: Environmental > Terrestrial > Soil > Riparian zone | place: USA: Utah | collected... | reverse complement strand
GGCGCCCGCCTGCGGGTGGCGCTCTCGGGGCTGACGATGGCCGAATACTTCCGCGAGCAGGGCGGCCAGGACGTGCTGCTCTTCATCGACAACATCTTCCGCTTCGTCCAGGCTGGCTCCGAGGTCTCGGCGCTGCTCGGCCGGATGCCCTCGGCGGTCGGCTACCAGCCGACGCTGGAGACCGAGATGGGCGAACTGCAGGAGCGGATCACCTCGACCCAGCGCGGCTCGGTCACCTCGGTGCAGGCGATCTACGTGCCCGCCGACGACCTGACGGACCCGGCGCCGGCCTCGGTGTTCGCCCACCTCAACGCGACGACCACGCTCTCGCGGGCGATCTCCGAGAAGGGGATCTACCCGGCGGTCGACCCGCTCGACTCGACCTCGACGATCCTCAAGCCCGAGGTCGTCGGCGAGGATCACTACCGCACCGCGACCGAGGTCCAGCAGGTCCTGCAGCGCTACAAGGAGCTGCAGGACATCATCGCGATCCTCGGCATCGACGAGCTCTCCGACGAGGACAAGCAGACGGTCTCGCGGGCGCGCAAGATCGAGCGCTTCCTTTCGCAGCCGTTCTTCGTTGCGGAGCAGTTCACGGGCCGCGGCGGCGAGTACGTGCCGGTGGCCGAGACGGTGCGCGGCTTCCGCGAGATCCTCGACGGCGAGCACGACGACCGACCGGAGGGCGACTTCTACATGAAGGGCGGCATCGACCAGGTCACCGCCGACGCCGGAGCGGCAGCCGCCGCGTAGGGGCCAGCTTTGGCCGCGGAGAGCAAATTCGAGGTCGAGGTCCTCACCCCCGAGGGTGAGGTCTTCAGTGGCGAGGTCAGCCAGGTTTCGACCCGCACCGCGGGGGGCGAGATCGGCATCCTTGCCAACCACGCGCCCCTGCTGGCAGCGCTGCGGCCGGCCGAGCTGCGGCTGCACGTGAGCGACGCCGAGACGGTGCGCTACGCGCAGGCGCACGGCTGGCTGCAGGTCTTCGGCAACCGGGCGCGGCTGCTGGTCGAGGAGGCGATCGCGCCGGACGACCTCGACCGTGCGACGCTTGAAGAGCAGCTCGCCGACGCCGAGCGGCGGCTTGTCGAGGCCGAGGAGGGAAGCGGTGCGCGGGGTCGGGCCGAGAAAGACCGCAGTCGGGCCGAAGCGTTCCTCGCTATAGCGCGGGGATGAGTCAGGGAGCCGATGCCCCCTCGCGGGAATTGATGCACCTCGCTTCGCGAGGTGCAGATGGGGAGCGCGGGCTGCGCCCGCGCAGGAGACAGATTGCATATCGCCGCTTCGCGACATTCCCGCGAGGGGGCATCGGCTCCCTGACACGGTCCTTCAGCGAGAGACGCCACGGGCTTCGCCCATATTCCCGCGGAGAGGCCTCGGCTTGTCTCTCGCGAAGCGTCGCATCCGACATCGACCACACTGGGCTGGGGTCGATGTCGGATGCGCGAAGCAGGAGCCCGCACAGGCGGCGCTGCTCATGAGCGAGGAGCTTGTTGCCCTCACCTCGCGGCTGGTCGGATACGACACCTCCGAGTCCGACGGGGTCCGTGCTGCGGCGGGCTTCGTCAAGGGCTGGCTGGAAGCGCGTGGAATCGAGGCCGAGGCGGACGAGGTGCGGGGACTGCCGGTACTGCGGGCGGAAGTGGGGCCTTCTGAGGCGCCGACCGTCGTCCTCCACGGTCACCTCGACGTCGTGCCTGCCCGGCCGGGACAGTTCGACCCCCGGGTTGAGGACGACCGGCTCGTGGGGCGGGGGGCCTATGACATGAAGGGCGCCCTTGCGGCGATGCTGCTGACGACGGCGGGGATGCGCGACCAGGACGGAATGCGGGTGCGGCTCGGCATCGTCGGCGACGAGGAGTCTGAGGAGGAGACAGAGCGCGGCAGCGACCATTTGGTCGACAGCGGCTTCGTCGGCGACTTCGCGATTACCGGCGAGCCGACCGACCTGCACATAGGCATCGAGGCCAAGGGTGTGATCGCGGTGCGGCTGGAGGTCAGCGGAGTCGCTGCCCACGGCGCGACTCCGTGGCTCGGCGACAACGCGATCTTGAAGGCACACGACGTTTTCCGCAGTATCGAGTCGCTACCGTTTGCGCGGCACAGCTCGGAGCTGTTCGACCGCCCCTCGATCAACCTCGGCCGGATTCTGGGCGGCGACGCGCTCAACAAGGTGCCCGACCGATGCGCGATCGACGTCGACATCCGCTACCTGCCCGACCAGGACCCTGCCGACGTGCTCGAGCAGGTGCGCGGTCTGCCGGATGCAGAGGCGACGGCGCTCTTCACGCGCCCGCCGGCAGTAGTCGACCGCGACTCGCCCTTCGTGCGCGCCCTGCGCGAGGCGGCGTCCGCTCACCACGGCGGCGAGCCGATGAGCGTCGGGCGCGACGGTGCCTCCGACGCGGTCTCCTTCCTGCGGGTCGGCGTGCCAGCGGTCGAGTTCGGCCCGATCGGAGAGGGGCACCACGGCCCCGGCGAGTGGGTCTCGGTCTCGTCGCTGGATGCCTACCAGCAGACGCTCGAAGCCTTCCTGCGCGCGATCCCGAAGCGTCTCGAGAGTTGACGCCGCGTCGATGATCGAAGAGCCGTTCAAGAAGCCGCCGCCGGAGGGGGACGGCTCGGTGCCACCGAAGCCGAAGCGCTACTGGTGGCGCTTTCTCCTCGCCTCGATGACGATCGTCGCGGTTACCGCCGGAGCGACCGCGGCCAGCGGCCTCCTCTACATCGAAAGCATCGCCGAGGCGCTCTCGCACAACGACGTGCTGAAAAACAAAGTGGAGCGCATTCTCACCAACACCAAGGGCGGCGAACCGCAGAACATCCTTATCCTCGGCTCCGACAAGCGGGCCAGTGAACCGGAAGATCCCGGCCGCTCCGACACGACGATGCTGCTCCGCCTCGATCCCGACAACGACGCGATCGCGCTGATGTCGATCCCGCGTGACCTGAAGGTCGAGATCCCCGGCGTCGGCACCGACAAGTTCTCCTCCGCATTCGCCTACGGCGGTCCGAAGCTGACCCTGCAGGTGGTCAAGGAAGTGACCGGTCTGCCGATCAACCACGTCGTCAACGTCGACTACCTCGGCTTCGTCCGCGCCGTCTACGCGATCGGCTGCGTCTACGTCGACGTCGATCGCCGCTACTACCACTCCAACGTGGGCGTGCCGCCCTCCGAACAGTATTCGGAGATCAACGTCCAGCCCGGCTACCAGCTGATGTGTGGGAAGAGGGCGCTCGAGTACGTGCGTTTTCGGCATACCGACACCGACCTGGTGCGCGCGGCCCGCCAGCAGGACTTCCTCAGCGCCGCCCGCCAGCGTGTTCCGATCGCCGACCTGGTGCTCGGTCGCAACGACCTGATCGAGATCTTCACTGAATACACGACCTCCGACATCAGCGACAAAGAGACGATGCTGGAGGTCCTGAAGCTGTTCGTCGCCTCGCGCAACGCGACGATCAACGAGGTCGACTTCCCGGCCGAACTCGGCCCCAGCTACGTCTATTCCACGCCGGCGGCGATCCAGGGGGCGGTCGACCAGTTCCTGGGGATCGAAGCGAGCGGCGGCGCGCGCGGATCGCTTGAAGAGACTCCGGGCGACGACGAGACGAAGGGCAAGCGAAAGGGCGGAGGCCAGAAGCAGCGCTCGAAGCCCAAGCCCAAGCCCCAACCGAAGCTGAAGGCGAAGCCACCAGGCAGCGATGGGCTGGTCGCCGCCGGCGAAACCGGGGAGGAGGAGGCGAAGATCGTCGCCCGCAAGGTCAGCCACGGCTTCCCGGTCTTCTACCCGAGCCGCCTGCCGCCCGGAGCGGCGTATGAGGAAAGCAACCCCTACCTCCACATCCAGGATCCCCGCGTCTACCACTTCAAGGACACCGACGGCGATCGCCATGGCGCCTACCGGATGGTCCTCACCCTGGAACTTCCCGACGGCGTCCACTACTTCGGGATGCAAGGGATCCAGGGATGGAGCGACCCGCCGATCCTCGGCGGCCCCAGCATCACCCAGACGATCCGTGATCGCGAGTACGAGATCTTCCTCGACGGCGACAGGATCAGGTTGATCGCCTGGCACCGAGGTGAGAACACCTACTGGGTGTCGAACAGCCTGCTGCGGGTGCTGACCAACGATCAGATGGTCGGTGTGGCACGCTCCGCGAGGGTGAAGATCCCGAACAGGAAGCCGAAACCTAGGAGGAGCAGGCGTTGAATCGAGACAGAGAGCCGATCGGCGTGATCGGGGTCGGATGGGTCGGGCTGGTCACCGCCGCCTGCTTCGCCGAGCTCGGCCACCGGGTGGTCGCGCGTGACATCGTGCCGGAGAAGGTGGAGGCGCTCTCGCGCGGCGAGACGACGATCCACGAGCCCGGGCTCGGCGAGCTGCTGGCCCGCAACGCCGAGCGCCTCACCTTCACGACCGACATGGGAGAGCTGCTCGACGCGGCACGCATCCTCTTCGTCTGCGTCGACACCCCACCGACCAGGTCGGGCGATGCCGACCTCTCACGGGTGCGCTCCGTGGTCGAGGAGCTGCGCACCGATGGCGACCACGTGCTGGTGATGAAGAGCACCGTGCCGGCTGGCACGGGCGAGGCGATCCGGCGCGACCTCAGCGACGTCGCCTATGTCTCCTGCCCCGAGTTCCTCAAGGAGGGCTCGGCCGTGGCGGACTTCATGCACCCCGATCGCGTCGTGATCGGCGCCGCTCGAGGCGAGGAGGGGGCGGGAGACGCGGTGGCCGCGATCTACGAGCCGCTGGGCGGCGAGATAGTCCGCACCGACGTCGCCAGCGCCGAGATGATCAAGCTCGCCTCCAACGCCTTCCTGGCGACCAAGATCTCCTTCGTCAACGAGATCGCCAACGTCTGCGAGGAGGTCGGCGCCGACGTCGGCGAGGTGGCACGGGGCATGGGCCTCGACCACCGCATCGGCTCCTCCTTCCTGCGGGCCGGGATCGGCTACGGGGGCTCCTGCTTTCCTAAGGACGTAAAAGCGCTCAAGATGCTTGCCGGCAACACCGGCTACCACTTCCAACTGCTGAACGCGGTGATCGAGGTGAACGAGCTGCAGAAGCGGCGGGTGGTCAACAAGCTGCTCAGCCACCTCGGGACGCTGGTCGGCCGCCGCGTGGCGCTGCTCGGCCTGGCCTTCAAGCCCGATACCGACGACATGCGCGAGGCCTCGAGCCTGGTGTTGGCGGCGCGGCTGCAGGGCGAGGGCGCGGAGGTCGTCGCCTACGACCCCGTTGCGGCCGACGCGGCGAGGGGCCTGCTGGAGGGTGTCGAGCTGCGCGACTCGGCGCTGGAGGCGCTCGACGGGATGGACGCTGCCGTGCTCGTGACCGAGTGGCCCGAGTTCGCCGAACTCGACTGGACGGCGGCGGCGGGCCGGATGGCACGCCCGCTGGTCGTCGACGGACGAAACTTCCTCGATCCCGGCTCGATGCGCAGAGCGGGCATCGAGTACGAGGGCATCGGCCGCCGGAGCGCGGGTGATCGGCGCAGCTCGGCGTCCGTCAGTCACTCGCGTGCAGAGCACGCCCCGTGACGCGCCACGGGGGCTAGCAATGCAGGCGATTGTTCTGGTGGGCGGCGAAGGGACGCGGTTAAGGCCGCTTACGGCGACCGTCCCCAAGCCTGCTTTGACTCTGGTCGACCGCCCGTTCCTCGCCTACATGATCGAGTGGCTGGCCGGGCACGGCGTCGGCGAGGTGGTCCTGGCCTGCGGCTTCCTGCCGGACGTGCTGCGGGAGGCGCTTGCCGGCGAGGAGGAGCGAGCGGAGGTCGACATCCGTTACGTAGCCGAGCCCAAGCCGCTCGGCACCGCAGGGGGGATTCGCTTCGCGGCCGACTCGTTGGGCGACCGGCTCGACGACAGCTTTCTCGCCCTGAACGGCGACGTCCTCACCGACCTCGACCTGACGGCGCTGCTGGAGGTCCATCGTGAGCGGGGGGCGGTCGCCACGATCGGGCTGCATCCGGTCGAGGACTCCTCCGCCTACGGGCTCGTACGCTGCGGCGGGCGGGGCGAGGTGCTCGAGTTCCTCGAGAAGACGGGCGAGGCGGTCCCCGGTGCGGTCAACGCCGGCATGTACGCGTTGGAGCGCTCGGTCCTGGACTCGATCCCGTCTGGAGAGAGAGTCTCGATCGAGCGAGACGTCTTTCCGCAGCTTGCCGGCAACGGTCTGCACGGCTTGCGGCTGGACGGCTACTGGATGGACATCGGGACTCCGGAGCGCTACCTGCAGGCGAGCTGGGACATCCTCGAAGGACGGGTGAAGACGCGGGTCGAGCCCACCGGATCGGGCTTGTTCGTCGCAGCGGACGCCGAGGTGGCGGCCGACGCCTCGATCGGTCCCAGGGCCGTGCTCGGCCCGGGCTGTCGTGTGGGAGCCGGGGCCGAGATCCGCGAGTCGGTCCTGCTCGACCGCTGCGCGGTCGGCGAGGAAGCACACGTCGTCGGCTCGATTCTCGCTCCGGGAGTCGAGGTGGCGGCCGGCGCCGATCTCGCTGGGACGGTGGCCGCTGCGGATGAAAGAGTCCCCGATTGACGATGCTCGACGACGTACTCGCCATTCCGGATCACCTGCGCGACGCTCTGTGGCGGGTCGAGGCGGCCCGGCTCGAGCCCATCGAATCGGCCGGCGTGCTGGTCTGCGGGGTGGGGGGATCGGCGATCGGCGGGGACCTCGCCGCCGCCGCGCTCGGCCGGCGCTTGGAGCGGCCGCTGCTGACCGTGCGCGGCTACGAGCTGCCGAGCTGGGCGACCTCCGACTGGACGGCGCTGTGCGTCAGCTATTCCGGTGAGACCGAGGAGACCCTTTCGTGCTTCGCCGCCGCTGAGGCGCTGGGCGCCGGGCGGATCGCGGTTACGACGGGGGGAGTCTTGGTGGAGGCGGCGCGTACGGCGAGCGTGCCCGTAGTCGGCCTGCCCGGAATCCTCGAGGCGCCTCGCACCGCGGTCGCCTACATGTTCGTCGCCGCCGCCGAGGTCGCGGCTCTATCCGGCGCTGCCCCGCGCATCCACGACGAGATCGAGGCTGCCGCAGCGTGCCTGGAGGAGCGCCTCGACGACCTCTCTTCCCGCGCCAAGGAGATCGCCGTCCGCCTCGACGGCACGCTGCCGGTCTTCACGGGAGCGGACCTGACCACGCCGGCGGCACGACGGTGGAAGACGCAGGTCAACGAGAACGCGAAGCAGCCCGCATTCTTCTCGGAGCTGCCCGAGGCGGACCACAACGAGCTCTGCGGGTGGGCCGGTGCTCCCACCGGCGCCAAGCTCTCCGCCGTGCTGCTCGAGGACACCGACCAGCATCCCCGCGAGCGACGGCGCTTCGAGCTGACCGCGAAGGCGATCGAAGCCGCGGGGGCGGAGGTGGTCAGGCTGGAGACGGTCGGCGAGAGCCGCGTCGAGCGCCTTTTCTGGAGCGTGATGCTCGGCGACCTCGTCTCGCTCGCACTTGCCGAGGCGAGGGGCGTCGATCCGATGCCTATCGAGGCGATCGAGAGCCTGAAGGCGGCTCTCGGCCGTCGCAGTCCTCGCTAAGCGGCGCGGCGCGGCCTGGACTCGAAGCTGGCGAGGGCGATCGTCGCGCTGATGACCTCCTCGTCGCTGTCGCCCAGGCGCTGCATGCTCTCCTCGTGGGCGGTCGAGATCCGGTCCAGAGCCTCGGCGATCGCAGCCGAGATCTCCCGCCATCCCTGTGCGTCGACGACTATAGAAGCGCAGCTGAGCTGGTCCTTGCCGTCGCCGAAGATGTCTGTCCCGGGGTTGGGCATGTTCCTCTCCACGATCGATTGCACGACGGCAGTGGGCAGGTGGCCGAAGCCCGACCGGGCCAACCGCGCCGGCGCCATGTGCCGGGTGGGCGTCGCCCCCGGCTCCAGCTCGTAGGAGCGCTCGGCGGCGGGACCCGACTGGTCGGGCTGGACCTGCCGGACGCAGCCGGTCGCGCGCAGCACTCGGACGTGGTATCCGACGACACCGAGCTTCTCGTCCAGGGTCTCGGCGAGCCGGCCGGGAGTGGCCGGGCCCTGCGCGATGGCGTCGAGGATCCGAATGCGGGTTGGATTGGTGAGAGCTCTGACCAGCTGCATGTCCACGAGAACTCCTCTTTTCGGTCGGTTGAATACGGAAAGTTTCGCGCTGCCCTCGGACATTCTTACCTATTGGTCGGAGTCTTCAGGGAATACTCCTCAGCAATCTGCGGAAAAAAGGTGGCGCTGACCCCGGCAGTGGCGTCGAAACGATCATGATTTGGACTCTCCCTCGCGCCAACGGATGGAGCGGCGGTCGAGCAGTTCGCCGCCGCTATCCAGCCCGGCGCTCGAACGTCCCCGAGCCATGCGCGGCATCTGCGTATCCTTGCCGGTCTCAGATCCCAGATCACCAGAAAGGACCCGATGGCAACCGCCGCCTCCAATTACGACATCGCCGATCTCGCCCTCGCCGACGCCGGGCAGAAAAGGATCGAGTGGGCAGATCGTCAGATGCCCGTGCTGGGACAGATCCGGGAGCGCTTCGAGCGCGAGAAGCCGTTCGAGGGCATCCGGATGGCCTGCTGCCTGCACGTCACGACGGAGACGGCGAACCTGGTCCGTACGCTGATGGCGGGCGGCGCCGATGTCGCGCTCTGCGCCTCGAACCCGCTCTCGACTCAGGACGACACCGCCGCGGCCTTGGTCGACCGCTACGGGGCCGAGGTTCACGCGATCAACGGCGAGGACAACGAGACTTACTACCGCCACATCGAGGCGGCCGTCGACAAGCACCCCCACATCACGATGGACGACGGCGCCGACGTGATCAGCGTCCTCCACGGCCAGCGTCCCGAGCAGCTCTCGGAGGTCTACGGCGGCACCGAGGAGACGACGACCGGGGTGATCCGGCTTGAAGCGCTGGAGGCGGAGGGCAAGCTCGGCTTCCCGATCGTCGCCGTCAACGACGCCGACACCAAGCACTTCTTCGACAACCGCTACGGCACCGGGCAGTCGACGCTCGACGGCGTGATCCGCGCCACCAACGTGCTGATCGCCGGCCTGCGCGTCGTCGTGGTCGGCTACGGCTGGTGCGGCAAGGGCGTCGCGATGCGGGCCAAGGGCCACGGAGCCCACGTGATCGTCTGTGAGGTCGACCCGCTGCGGGCGCTGGAGGCGGTCATGGACGGCTTCGACGTGATGCCCGGCGTCGAGGCGGCCAAGCAGGGCGACGTCTTCATCTCTGTGACCGGCAACCGCGACGCCGTCGCCGGCGAGATGTTCGACGTGATGAAGAGCGGCGCGATCGTCTGCAACTCCGGTCACTTCGACGTCGAGATCAACAAGGGTGACCTCGACGCGCTGACGGAGTCGACCTACGAAGCGCGACCGCTGGTCGAGGGTCACCGGCTGAGGGACGGGCGCGAAATCTTCCTGCTCGCCGAGGGCCGCCTGGTCAACCTGGCGACCGCGGAGGGTCACCCGGCCGCGGTGATGGACATGAGCTTCGCCAACCAGGCCCTCGCCGCCGAGTTCATGGTCAAGAACCACGAGACCCTGGAGACGAAGGTGCACCCGGTCCCGCGCGAGATCGACAAGGAGATCGCCCGCCTCAAGCTGGCCTCGAAGGGAATTGAGATCGACGGCCTCACTGAGGCGCAGAGCAAGTACCTCGCCAGTTGGGACCAAGGCACCTGATTCTCGCCGGAGGCGCTTGCGGATGAGGGCGATGATCCTGGCGGCCGGCCTCGGCACCCGGCTGCGGCCGATCACCTACGGGATGCCGAAGCCGATGGTGCCGGTCCTGAACCGACCGGTGATGGAGCACATCGCCCGCCTCCTCGCCCGCCACGGCTTTCGCGAGGCGATCGCCAACCTGCACTGGTTCCCCGAGTTGATCGAAAGCCATTTCGGCGACGGCTCGGAGTTCGGCATCGAGCTCTCCTACAGCCGCGAGGAGCGGTTGCTGGGGACGGCGGGCGGAGTTCGCAAGGCTGCGGGGTTCCTCGGCGACTCCTTCCTCGTCGTCGCGGGCGACGCTCTCACCGACATCGACTTCGCCCGGATGCGCGAGTTCCACGAATCGCACGACGGAATCGCCACGCTGGCGACGAAACGGGTCGGCGACACCAGCGAGTTCGGGGTCGTGATCGCCGGTGCCGATGGCCGCATCCAGGGCTTTCAGGAGAAGCCCGACCCCGCCGAGGCGCTCTCCGATCTCGCCAACACCTGCATCTACATGTTTCGCTCCGAGGTCTTCGAGTTCTTCCCAGAGCCGGGGACGAGCAAGGCGGCTGGGCCCGACGACCCGCCGGAGTTCGCCGACTGGGCAATGGACGTCTTCCCGGCGCTGCTCGAGGCCGACGTGCCCTTCTACTCGCATGAGATCGACGCCTACTAGAACGACATCGGCAACCTTGAGGAGTTGCGGCAGGGGAACCTCGACGCCCTGCACGGCGCGGTCGAGGTCGAGCCCGGCGCGCCGCTGGTCGCCGACGGCATCTGGGCCGCCATCCCGCTCGACGGAGTCGAGGTGACGGCGCCGGTCATGGTGGGGTCCGGCGTCGAGCTGGGGGAGGGGGTCCAGATCGAGGGTCCGGCGATCCTCGCCGACGGCTGCCGGATCGCCGACGGCGCCCGCATCCGCGACTCGATCCTGCTCGAGGGCACGGAGTTGCCCGCCGGAGCGATCCTGGTCGGTGGCATCGCGGCTCGCACGCGGTCCGCTTGACGAACTTTTGACGTTTAGCGCGCCACACGCGCGCCGCCGGCCCCCAGGGTTGGCGCATGAGGATCCTGCACGTCGTCGCCGAGGGTCTGATCCCCTCGCTCTGCGCAGCCTGCGGGCGCTCCTGCCGGGCCGAGGCGGCGGTTTGCACGCGCTGCGGGCGCCGCCTCGCCGCGGCGGAACCGCTGGCCAGCCCCGGTCCGCCGGGGATCGACCGCGCCTGGTCCTCCGCTTCGTACGAGGACGTAGCCCGCGACCTCGTCGCAGCCCTCAAGTTCTGCCGCCTGCTGCCGGTCGCCGGCCTGATCGCTGACCGGGTCCTCTGGCTGGCCCCGTCCGAGCTGCTGAGTGGCACCATCGTCCCGGTTCCCACAGCCCCCCTGCGCTCCTTCGCCCGCGGCTTCGACCCAGCCGCCGAGATCGCAGCCGCCCTAGCCGACCGCACGAGCCTGCCGCTCCGCCCCTGCCTAGTCCGCCAGGGCGGCGGCCGCCAGGTAGGCAAGCGCCGCGCCCAGCGAATAGGCCACCCACCCCTGATCCGCACCAAGGGCGAGGTCCCCCGCAGCGTCCTCCTAATCGACGACGTCCTGACCACAGGAGCAACGCTCTCATCCTGCGCCCGCACCCTCCGCGCAGCCGGCGCAGTCCGAATCGTTGCCATCACCTTCGCCCGCAGGCTCTGAGACGGAAGGGGGTCGCCCTTCCGGGATGACCGCAGTGCGCCTGCAAGGACGAGGCGACGCCTGCCCGGTCTCCAACGGCCCCGAGCAGGGGAGGATGGGGGTGTCCGGCCACGCGGCGGCGTCCTGTTTTTCGCCCAGATAACTTGGCGAGAGAACGGCCGCGCGAGGCGAAAAACCCAGCGCGCGGCCGGACACCCCCCATTTTCCCCAACCCCACCCCTTGCCCGAACCGCAGAGCGGGCGTAGCATCGGCAGGAGCGACCAAGGAGGCCACAGATGCGGATCGAGATACGCGGGCGCAACGGAGTCGAAATCGACGACGAGCTGCGAGAACACGTCCAACAGCGATTCCGCCGGGTCGGCAAACAGGTCTCGGAGCTGGCGACCCTCGACGTGGAGATCTCCGAGGAGCGCAACCCGTCGATCTCCGACAGCCAGGTCGCCGAGGCGACCCTGCGGCTGAAGGGGAAGACGCTGCGGGCACGCGAGGCCTCGCCGGAGATGTCGCACACGATCCACGAGCTGGCCGAGGACATCCGCCGCCAGGTCAAGAAGCATCGCGAGCTGCGCCGCAAGCGCAGGCAGACCCGGCGCCTCGTCAACCGGATGCGGGGGCGGACCGCCGAGACCTAGACCGAGCTGAGCCACGCCGAGGCGTCGGCTTCCCCCTCGCTACCCTTGAGCGATGGCCAACGCGAGGGACATGGTCACCCGCGCACTGCGCGTGGGAGAGGGGCGCAAGCTCAAGACCTACGACAGGCGCGCCAGGGCGATCAACGAGATCGAGCCGGAGATGGAGCTGCTCGCGGACGGTGAGCTGCGCGAGGAGGCCGACAAGCTCCGCGCCCGCGCCCGCGACGGCGAGTCGCTCGACGACCTGCTGCCAGAGGCCTTCGCCCTGACCCGTGAGGCCGCTCGCCGCACGCTCGGCCAGCGTCACTACGACGTCCAGCTGATCGGCGGCATGGTCCTCCACGACGGCGCCATCGCCGAGATGAAAACCGGCGAGGGGAAGACCCTGACCGCCACCCTCGCCGTCTTCCTCAACACGCTGGCCGGCGACAGCGTCCACGTCGTCACCGTCAACGACTATCTGGCGCGTCGCGACGCGGAATGGATGAAGCCGATCTACGACGCGCTCGGGGTCAGCGTCGCCGCGATCCAGGACTCCGACGACCACGCGGCGCGACAGCGCAAATATGCCTGCGACGTCGCCTACGGCACCAACTCCGAGTTCGGCTTCGACTACCTGCGCGACAACATGTCCGAAGCGCTCGAGTACTGCGTGCAGCGCGGCCATCACTTCGCGATCGTCGACGAGGTCGACAACATCCTGATCGACGAGGCGCGGACGCCGCTGATCATCTCCGGCGCCCCCGAACAGGCCGCCCAGATCTACTACAAGTTCGCCCGCCTGGCGCGCAACATGAAAGGCGTCCCGGCCAAAGACCGGCTGAAATCGCTGGGCGAATCGAAAGACACCTCCGAGGCCGACTACGACTACGAGTACGACGAGAAGCACAAGACGGTCTCGCCGACCGAGCGCGGCGTCAAGCGCGCCGAGGAGTTCCTCGGCGTCGACAACCTCTACCTCTCAGAGCACGGCAGCCTCGTCAATCACCTGGTGCAGGCGCTGAAGGCCGAGTCCCTCTACAAAGTCGACAAGGACTACGCCGTGGTCGAAGGCGGGGTGATGATCATCGACGAGTTCACCGGCCGCATCCTCGAGGGGAGGCGCTGGTCGGAGGGGCTGCACCAGGCCGTCGAGGCCAAGGAGGGGGTGACGATCGGCGAGGAGAACCAGACGCTCGCCACGATCACCCTGCAGAACTACTTTCGCCTCTACGACAAGCTCTCCGGGATGACCGGAACGGCGCTGACCGAGGCGACCGAGTTCATGAAGATCTACAAAATCCCCGTGGTCGAGATCCCGACCAACCAGCCGATGGTCAGAGCCGACCACAACGACCAGATCTTCAAAACGAAAGACGGCAAGTGGAAGGCCGTGCTCGAGGAGATCGTCGCCCGCCATGAGCGAGGGCAGCCGATCCTCGTCGGCACCGCCTCGGTCGAGGTCTCGGAGATGATCTCCGGCGAGCTGAAGCGCAACGGAATCGAGCACGCGGTGCTCAATGCGAAGCCCGAGCACGCCCAGCGAGAGGGCGAGCGGATCGCCGAAGCCGGGCGAAGGAACGCGGTGATGATCGCCACCAACATGGCCGGTCGCGGCGTCGACATCAAGCTCGGCGGCGACCCCGAGCACATGGCGCACAAAGAGCTGAAGAAGCAGGGGCTGGAGCCGGGCGTGGACGGCTACGAGGAGGCGCTGGCCGAGAAGATCGCCGAGCTGGAGCCGCGGTGCAAGGCCGAGGGCGAGGAGGTGTGCGAGCTGGGCGGCCTCTACATCTGCGGCACCGAGCGGCACGAATCGCGCCGCATCGACAACCAGCTTCGCGGTCGCTCCGGCCGCCAGGGCGACCCCGGCGAGAGCCGCTTCTTCCTCTCCGCCGAAGACGACGTGATCCGGCTCTTCGCCGGCGACCGCATCTACAAAATCCTCGATCGCCTGGGGCCGGTCGACGAGGAGGGCTCCGAAGTCCCGCTGGAGGCGAAAATGCTCTCGAAAACGGTCGAGGGCGCGCAGAAGAAGGTCGAGGAACAGAACTTCCTGATCCGCAAACGGGTGCTCGAGTACGACGACGTGATGAACGAGCAGCGCCGCGTCGTCTACAGATATCGGCGCGAAATCCTCGAAGGGCGCGACATGTCGGACGTCGCCCGCGACGAGCTCGAGGGGGTGGTCGAGCGCCTCGTCGACGAGTACACGCCCGGCGACGACCTCGAGGAGTGGGACATGCCCGAGCTCGAGCAGCAGCTGCGGCAGATCTGGCCGGTCGGCGTCGACGTCGCCTCGATGGCGCCGGAGACGATCGAGCGCGAAAAGCTCAAAGACAATCTCGACGAAGACGCGATGAACGCCTACGACGAGCGTGAGAAGCAGCTAGGCGAGGAGCTGATGCGCTACCTGGAGCGTTCGATCCTGCTGCAGGTGATCGATAACCGCTGGCGCGAGCACCTCTACGACATGGACTACCTGCGTGAGGGCATCCACCTGCGCGGCTTCGCCCAGATCGACCCGCTCGTCGCCTACAAAAACGAAGGCTTCGCGATGTTCGAGGAGCTGATGCACTCGATCTGGGAGGAATTCAGCAAACTCGTCTTCAACGCCCAGATCGAAGTCGATCCCTCGCAGCTGGAGGGGGCCTTCGGCGGCAACGGAAGTGGTGGGGCGACCGCGCTCGACTATTCCGGCGGCACCCCGGAAGCCCAGCCCTCGGCGCTGCAGCAGGTCGCGGCGGGCGGTGGTGGCGTCGGGATGGCCGCAGCGGCGGCTGGGCCCGGTGGTGTCGGCAACGGGGCCCCGGCGCCGGAGGTGGTGGAGACCGTGGTCAAGGACGAGCGCGAGCGGGACATCGGCCGCAACGATCCCTGCTGGTGCGGGTCGGGCAAAAAGTTCAAGAAATGCCACGGGGCTTAGAACCCATCCCGGTAGGGGTTCCACTTAACCCTTCGCCCCGGACCCAATCTCAGTAGGGGTTCCACTTAGCCCTTCGCCGCCGACCCAATCTCGGTTGGGTTCCACTTAACCCTTCGCTCGGAGCCCATCCCGGTAGGGGCTCCGCTTAACCCTTTGCCCAGAGCCCATCCCGGTAGGGGTTCCACTTAACTTTTTCCGAAGACAGGTCCCGGCTATCCGCGGGCGTCACTGCGGAAAAAGTACAAGACGTTCCACCCCTACCGGGATGGGCTCTGCCCTTAAGCTGGCGCCGGTGATCCACGACCCTGTTCGCGAGTTCATCCGTGCCTTCAACGAGAGGGACCTCGATGCCTTTGTCGAGGTCCTCGATCCCGAGGTTGAGATTCATTCAATGAAGGGATTGAGGAAAGGCAAGGATGCCGCCCGCCTTTGGGCTACGCGGACGCCCGGGGGCGTGCAGCAGACGATCGAGCTGGAGGAGCTGTACGAGGACGGGACGGAGGGTGGGGGAGGTCGCGCCGTGGCCCTGATCAGGCGGGTCTGGCACTGGGACGAGGATGGCTCCGCCGCGGGCGAGGATGAGATGGCCTGGCTGTTCGAGCTGCATGAGCACAAGGTGCGTAGCTGGCGTCCCTTCGAGGACCGTGCTGCGGCGCTGCATGCGGGCGGCTTCGATCACGGGATAGGCGCCGGGTAAGCTGCGGCCATGGCCGAGACCGCGTCAACCGAATCGGTGCCGGCGCGGCTCGCCGAGATCCGCGAGCAGTTGAAGCTGCTCGCGGACTACCTTTGACCCCGCTTCGCTGGCAGCCGAGGCCGACAGGCTCGAGGCCGAGATGGGACGACCGGGCTTCTGGGACGACCAGGACGCCGCCGCCCGCACCTCCGCTGCTCACGCTCGCGCGCAGCGCAAGCTGACGACCTTCCGCGAACTCGAGTCCGAGGCCGGCGATCTCGACGAGCTGGCCGAGATGGCAGGCGAGGACGAGGAGATGGCGGCCGAGCTGACCGCTCAGCTCAGCTCGGTCGGCCGCCGCCTCGCCGAGCTCGAAGAGGCGCGCCTGTTCAGCGGCGAGTACGACGCCGGCGACGCGGTCGTATCGGTCCATGCCGGGGCGGGCGGCACCGATTCCCAGGACTGGGCCGAGATCCTGCTGCGGATGTACCTGCGCTGGGCGGAGCGTCGCGGTTTCGAGGTGGAGATGAAGGAGGCCTCGCCGGGGGAGGAGGCCGGGTTGAAGTCGGCGACCTTCATCGCCCGCGGTGAGAACGCCTACGGGCTGTTCGCGGCAGAGCGCGGCGTCCACCGCCTGGTGCGGATCTCCCCCTTCGATTCCTCTGCGCGCCGCCACACCAGCTTCGCCCAGGTCGACGTCGGCCCTCTCGTGGACGAGGGGGTCGAGGTCGAGATCGACGACACCGACCTGCGGGTGGACACCTACCGCGCCTCCGGAGCCGGCGGCCAGCACGTCAACAAGACCGACTCCGCGGTACGGATCACCCACGTCCCCACCGGCCTCGTCGTCCAGTGCCAGAACGAGCGCTCGCAGACCCAGAACAAGGCGGTCGCGATGCAGCTGCTGCGCTCGAAGCTGATCGAGCTGGAGGAGCGCAAACGGGCCGAGACGCTGGCCAAGGAGCGGGGGGAGGTGAAGGAAGTCGCCTGGGGTTCCCAGATCCGCAGCTACTTCCTCCATCCCGACCAGCGCGTAAAGGACCATCGCACCGGCCACGAGGTGGGCGACGCCCAGCGCGTCCTCGACGGCGACATCGACGACTTCATCCGCGACTACCTCAACAAGACCGCCGCCGCGTCGGCCGGTTAGTCGAGTCGCTGGGGTCGAGCCGATGGAGTCGGAGCCGCTTTCATTCTCGAGCGGCCGGCTGCCCCTCCCGGCTCGACTTTTTCCGAAAACAGGTTGCGGCTGTTCGCGGGAGTTACTTCGGAAAAAGTACAAGCCGCCGAGAGGGGCAGCCGGCCCTCTTCCGCTTCGGAAGGAGGATGCGCACGACGAGTTTGCCGCTCTGCTCCTCGTTCAGCTCTTTGCTGAAGCGGAGGACACCGCTGCGGCCCAGATGGCGGTGCAGGGATCCGATCCGAACGGCGCCTCGCTTGATCTCGACCGTCGCCTCGGAGGGTTCGTTGGTCGTGTAGCCGATCGTCAGCTTCAGCTTGTCGTTCTTGGTGACGGCGCGGGCGCTGGTGCTGCGCAGCAGGCATTTGCCTGGCGCGTCGGAGCGCCTTTCCTCAGGGCCGCTCGCGGCTTCGCCTTCTTCGCATTCTTCCGCTTCTTCGTCGCAGGTTTCGAGTTCTTCTTCGCTCGCTTCCGCTTCTTCTTCGGTTTCGTCGAACACGGTGACGAGGGGAAGCGGCGACTCCAGCACCGCCGCCTGGGCAGGCCCCGCAAAGCCCAGCAGGGCGATCGACACCAGCGTGATCAGAGCCGCAATTCGTGGCATGCCATCCCCATCGGCCGGGAACCGCGGTCGCTTTACCGGAAACGGTGGTTTTCCACGTTCCTATGTGGGCTTCCGGCCGAGCACGCCCTCCATCTCCAGCAGCGCCCGCTTCATCGGCAGGCCGCCGCCGTAGCCGCCGAGGGCGCCACCGGTGCGCAGCACGCGGTGGCAGGGGACGACTATCGGGATCGGGTTGGTGCCGCAGGCGGAGCCGGCCGCGCGCACGGCCCGCTCATTGCCGGCGCTCGCCGCCAATTGCATGTAGCTGCGGGTCTCCCCGTAGGGGATGCCGTAGATGGCGCGCTGCACCTTGCCGCGGAAGCCTTCGGTGAGGGACCAGTCGAGCGGCAGGTCGAACTCGGTCAGCTTGCCCTCGAAGTAGAGATCGAGCTGCCGCCGGGCGTCGTCGAGCTGGGCCGGGGCTTCGAGCACGCGGGGCGAGATCCGCGCCGCGAGCTCCTCCAAGGTCTCGTCGGCGTCGTAGGCGGGGAGGCTCACCCGGACCAGGCCACGCGGCGTCCGTGCCAGCAGCAGCGGGCCGAACGGCGAGTCGGTCGTCGCGTAGGCGACGTCGAGCAGGCCCTCGGCGGCGGCGCGGTCGGCCAGTCGCTTCAACTCGGTCCTCATGCCAGCTCCTTCCGCAGTCGCTTCATTCCCTCGTGCAGGCTGCGCCGCGCCGCCTCCGGTGAGCAACCGAGCGCGGCGGCGATCTCGGTGTGGGGGAGGTCGCAGGCGTAGCGCAGCGCCACCGCGGCGCGCTGCTTCGGCGGCAGCGCGCCGACCAGCACCCAGATCCCGTCGTCGGCGGCCTCCTCGGCCATGGTCGGGACCTCCGCCACGTCGGCCACCGGCAGCGGACGGCGGCCGTTGGCGCGGTGGTGGTCGATCGCCTTGCGGTGAGCGATCGTCAGCAGCCAGCCGCGCAGGTTGCTTGCGTCGCCGAGCTTCGGGTAGGCGCCCAGCGCGGCCAGGAAGGTCTCCTGGAAGCAGTCCTCGGCGTCGGTGCGGCCGACGGCGCCGCGCAGCACCGCCATCACGTCGGCGGCGTGCTCGTCAAGCAGAGTCTGGAACGGAGGCAGGGCGGTCAAGTCACTGGATTAAACGCCTGTGGCGACAAGGACGTGAGGTTCCCTCCGTCGGCAGCGGTGACGAGGCGTGCATTTACCACGTCATAGGGGACAAATGCACACTTCGTGCCGCGGATAGGCTGCGGCGATGCCGGACGAGCCGCTGCGCGCGATTGTCGCCCGCGCCCTTGCCGAGGACATTGGGGCGGGCGATGTCACCTCGGAGGCGATCGTGCCGGTCGGAGCCAGGGCCCGCGCCCGGATCGTGCAGAAACAACCGGGCGTCGTCTTCGGGCTGGACCTCGTCGCCGAGACCATGCGGCAGTGCGGAGGCGAGACCGACGACCTCGTCGTCGAGGGTCAGTGGCGCGAGGACGTGCCGGCAGACGTGGTGCTCGCCGCCGGTCCCGCCGCCGGCCTTCTGGCCGGCGAGCGAACGGCGCTCAACTTTCTCGGCCGCCTCTCCGGCATCGCAACGCTGACCGCGCGCTTCGTCGACGCCGTCGCGGGGACGGGCGCGCGCATCCTCGACACGCGTAAGACGACGCCCGGCCTGCGAACGCTGGAGAAGGCCGCGGTCGCGGCAGGAGGCGGTGTCAACCACCGCATCGGCCTCTACGACGCGATTCTGATCAAGGAGAACCACGTCGCCCTTGCCGGCGGGGTCGCCAAAGCCGTCTATGCCGCCCGCAGGGCCCGTCCCGACCTCAGGGTCGAGGTCGAGTGCCGCAACCTCGACGAGGTCGCCTACGCGCTAGGGACCGGCGTCGATCGGCTGCTGCTCGACAACATGGACGCAGAGATGCTGCGTGGGGCGGTGAAGCTGCGCGACGACGAGGCGGGTGTGGCCGGTCCAACCCTGGAGGCATCCGGCGGAGTCACGCTGGAGACCGTGCAGGAAATCGCAGAGACCGGGGTCGAGTTCATCTCCGTCGGGGCGATTACCCACTCGGCCCCGAGTCTCGACTTCAGCCTGCTGCTCTAATCGGCCTGAGGTCAGGCGGGCGGCTTCGCCAGTTGCCCGGCGCAAGCGGGATGCTCGGCAGGGTCTATTTCACGATCAGCTTCAGCCGCATTTCGGTCGGGTGGAAGCTGCAGACGAAGCGGTACTCGCCGCGTTTGGAGAGGACCTTGGCGAGATGCACGCCTTTGCTCGCTTTCGCCGCCGAGCGAACATCGCCGCCCGGGCCTTTCCTCTTGACGATCTTGTGGGTTTCCCCTCCGGCCCACCTAAAGCGGACCTGGGTGCCCGCGGTGACCGTCTTGCTGGCCGGGGAAAAAAAGTTGTTGCCGACCGTGATCGTGGCTTTGGGCGCCGCCAGGGCGACACCGCTGAGGACGATCGCGCCCAGCATGGCGACCATCGTGACGACGATTAGGGATCGCTTTGCCATGTCCTTACTTAAGCAAACGGGAGAGCCGCCGGTCCTTCAGCACGCGGCCCCCGGTCTGCTCGGCCGGACAGTAGTTGGTCTGGTGCTCCGCGAAGAAGACCGCCTCGATCGTGGTGCCGCAGCGCGGGCACGGCTCGCCCTCTCGTTTGTGGACTCGCAAGGGCATCGGCAGCTTTTCGGGCAGCTGCTCGCCGATCGTCTCCTCGTAGTGCTCGATCGCGTCGCCGAGCACGTGCAGCGCCCCGTGGAGCCGCTCGACCTCCTCGGCGTCGAGCTCGGCGCCCTGCTTGAAGGGCGAGAGTCGCGCCTCCCAGAGAACCTCGTCGACCCAGGAGCGCCCGATGCCGGCGATGTCGCGCTGGTGGCGCAACAGCGGGTGCAGGTGGCGCGGCTGGTCGATCAGCGCGGCGAAGGCCTCCAGCGGGGGTGGGGGCCAGGCCTCTGGGCCGAGCGTCGCGACCATCTCGTCGACGGCGACCTCGCCGACCGGCAGGAGCTTCGCCCAGGCCCGCTGCTTGGTCCCATACTCGCGCAGGCGCAGCTCGCGCCCGTCGACGAGCCGGATGAGGACGCGCGAGGCCCGGTCTTTCGGCGACGCCCGTTTCTCGTACACGCGCAACCTGCCGGCCGACATCAGATGAATCAGCAACGTCAGGTCACCGAACTCGACGACGGGCATCTTGCCGATCCGCCGTAGGCCGGAGATCGACTTTCCCGCCAGCGATTCCAACGGCGGCTCGAAGGTCTTCATCACGTTCATCCCCGGCGCCACCACCGACTCGACCTCGGTTCCGGTCAGCGACACGCTCAGGTGCCGCACAGTGATCTCGACCTCCGGCAGCTCGGGCATGGCAGGAGAGTAGACTTCGTCGCAGTTCATTCGACTGGACTCAGGCGCACGCCATGCCAGCGAACATACGACCAGCGGGGCCCTCTCGGGCCTCTCGAGGTACAGCCATGAGAGAGCTGCCGACGATCAACGATCCGGTCCCGATGCTCGACCTCGCGCCGGAGGAGGTCGAGGAGATGTCGCGCGAGGTGCGCGAGCTGGCCACCGAGCGCGACGCGGTCATCCTCGCCCACAATTACCAGGTGCCCGAGGTCCAGACGGTCGCCGACTACACCGGCGACTCGCTCGGCCTCTCGCGCAAGGCGGCGGAATCGGATGCCTCGACGATCGCCTTCTGCGGCGTCCACTTCATGGCCGAGACGGCATCGATCCTCTCGCCCGAGAAGACGGTGCTGATCCCCGACCTCGAGGCCGGCTGCTCTCTGGCCGACTCGATCACCGCCGATGAACTGCGTAACTGGAAGGCCCGCCACGGCCCCGACGCAATCGTCGTCATGTACGTCAACACCTCGGCCGAGGTGAAGGCGGAGACCGACTACTGCTGCACCTCGTCCAACGCCGTGAAGGTCGTCGAGCACATCCTCCGCGAGCACGGCCCCGACACGGAGATCCTCTTCGGCCCCGACATCTGGCTCGGCTCCTACGTCGAGCGCGAGACCGGCCACTCGATGCACGTCTGGCCGGGCGAGTGCCACGTCCATGCCGGCATCCGGCCCGACGACATCGCCGCGCAGCGCGCCGCCCACCCGGACGCCGAGTTCCTCGTCCACCCCGAGTGCGGCTGCGTCACCCAGGTGATGGAGTTCGTCGCCGCCGGCGAAGTCGAGGAGGAGGGCGTCCACATGCTCTCGACCGGGCAGATGCTCGACTACGTCCAGCAGAAGCCGGACGGTGAGTTCATCGTCGCCACCGAGAACGGGATGCTGCACCCGCTGCGGCAGGCGGCCCCCGGGGCCAGCCTGATCGAGGCCAACCGGATGGCCTACTGCAAGTACATGAAGATGATCACGCTGCCGAAGCTGCGCGACAGCCTGCGCGAGATGAAGTTCGAGGTCAGCGTCCCGGCGGAGATCGCCGAGCGGGCGCGGGTCCCGATCGAGCGCATGGTCGCGATTGGTTAGCTCGGGCCTCCTGGATGCAGACGCGCCTCCCCGGCGCGCAGGTAAAGTCGGGGTCCCATGTCCCAGGCGATCTCCGAGCAGACCGTGAGCCGCGAGCAGCTGCGCGAGCTCGCTCAGCAGCTGCGCGTCGACTCGGTTCGTGCCGCCGCCGCCGCCAACTCGGGCCACCCGACCTCCTCGATGTCGGCCGCCGACCTGATGGCCGTGCTCTACGCGCGCTACCTGCGCTACGACTTCTCCGCCCCCGAGAACCCCGCCAACGACCACGTCGTCTTCTCCAAGGGCCACGCCTCGCCGCTGCTCTACGCGCTCTACAAGGCGGTGGGGGCGATCGAGGACGAGGAGCTGCTCAGCTTCCGCAAGTTCGGCTCCCGCATGGAAGGCCATCCCACGCCTGAGCTTCCCTGGGTCGACGTCGCCACCGGCTCGCTCGGCCAGGGCCTGCCGATCGCGGTCGGCATCGCGCTCGCCGGCATCAAGCTCGAGCGGGCCGACTTCAGGGTCTGGACGCTCTGCGGCGACTCCGAGATGGCCGAGGGCTCGATGTGGGAGGCGTTCGAGCACGCCGGCTACATCGGCCTCGGCAACCTGATCGCCGTGGTCGATGTCAACCGGCTCGGCCAGCGCGGTCCGACCATGCACGAATGGGACACCTCCTCGCTGGCGGCGCGGGCGAGCGCTTGCGGCTGGGACGTGCAGGAGATCGACGGGCACGACGTCGAGGCGGTGGATGCCGCCTATGCGCGCGCGGTCGATGTCGAACGCCCCGCGGCGATCTTCGCGCGGACCAAGAAGGGGCGCGGAGTCGCTGCGGTCGAGGACAAGGAAAACGCCCACGGCAAGCCGCTCGGCGACGCCGAGGAGGCGATCGAGGAGCTGGGCGGTGAACGGGCGCTGCGGATCGGCGTCCAGGCCCCTGGCGAGGCGCCGCGGTTCGAGATCACCCGAGAGCGCGTCGAGCGGCCCACCTATGAGGTCGGCGAGAAGATTGCCACGCGGGCCGCTTACGGCGACGCCCTCGCCTGGATCGGGTCCGTCGACGAGAAAGTCGTAGCACTCGACGGCGAGGTCGGCAACTCGACCTACGCCGAACGCTTCGCCGCCAAGCACCCCGACCGCTTCTTCGAGATGTACATCGCCGAGCAGCAGATGGTCGCCGCCGCGGTCGGGCTGCAGGTGCGCGGCTGGAAGCCGTTCGCCTCTACTTTCGGCGCCTTTTTCAGCCGCGCCTACGATTTCGTCCGCATGGCGGCGATCTCCGACGCCGACCTGAAGCTCTGCGGCTCCCATGTCGGTGTCTCGATCGGCGAGGACGGGCCGTCGCAGATGGCGCTCGAGGACATCGCCTCGCTCCGCGCGATCTTCGGCAGCGTCGTCCTGTACCCGAGCGATCCGAATCAGACCGTGCAGCTGGTTGACGCGATGCGGCAGCTCCGCGGCATCAGCTACCTGCGCACGACCCGCGGCGCATTACCTGCCCTCTACGAGTCGGGGGAGAGCTTCGAGATCGGCGGCAGCCGCACGCTGCGCTCCAGCGCGGATGACGCGGTCACGTTGGTCGGCGCGGGCATCACGCTGCATGAGTGCATCGCTGCCGCCGACGAGCTGGCCGGCCGGGGGATCGCAGCTCGGGTGATCGACCTCTATTCGGTGAAGCCGGTCGACGCCGAGACCCTCCTGGCCGCAGCGGCCGAGACCCGGGCACTCGTGACCGTCGAGGACCACTGGCCCGAGGGGGGCATAGGGGAGACCGTCGCCGGAGTGCTCGCCGGCTCCGATGCGAGCGCACCGCTGATCCGACTCGCCGTCTCCGGGCGGCCCGGCAGCGGCCCGCCGGCGTCCCTCCTGGCCGCCGCCGGGATCGACACCGCGCACATCGTCACCGCGGTTGAGCAGTTGGACCTCTCCTAGCGGCGTATTAGCTCCTGCTAACGATTCGCTAAGCTGCCGCCAACTTCTGCTGGGCGGGGTCTTGCGCGTATCGCGGTGCGCAGGAGTCACCCTGTTACCGCAGAAGGGACGCGGGCATGGCCAGAGCGAGAAAGCGTAAGAGGGGCGGGGAGCACCAGGCGCCACAGCGCCGCCGCGGCGGTGCGCCGATCGTCGAGCTGCGCGACGTGACCAAGGTCTATCCGGGCGGCCACATGGCGCTCGACCGGGTTTCGCTGGCAATCGACCGCGGCGAATTCGTCTTCTTGGTCGGCCCGACCGGCTGCGGCAAGTCGACCCTGATCAAGACCCTGATCCGCGACGAGAGGGCGACCGAGGGCAGCGTCCGCATCGCCGGCCGCGACATCGGCGCCCTGTCGGAGAAGAAGATCCCGCAGCTGCGGCGCAACATCGGCACCGTCTTCCAGGACTTCAAGCTCCTTCCCGACCGCACCGTCTACGACAACGTCGCCTACGCCCTGCAGGTGATCGGCGCCGGCCGCGCCGCGATCCGCACCCAGGTGCCGGAGACGCTGCGCCTGGTCGGCCTCTCGACCAAGCTGCACAGCTACCCCGACGAGCTCTCGGGGGGAGAGCAGCAGCGCGTCTCGATCGCCCGCGCATTCGTCAACCACCCGCCGCTGCTGCTCGCCGATGAGCCGAGTGGCAACCTCGACCCGGTCACTTCCATAGGCGTGATGCAGCTGCTCTACCGGATCAACAAGACCGGCACGACCGTCGTCGTCGTCACCCACGATCACGAGATGGTCGACAACATGCGGCGGCGCGTGATCGAGCTCTACGAGGGTCGCGTCGTCCGCGACGAGGTCAGCGGCGGCTATACGGAGGAGTCGACGACTGAGTTCGGCTTGCGGATGCGGGCCGAGATGGGCGTCGCGCCCGAGGGCCAGCCCAACGGCCACGACTCGCTGATCTGACATGTCCCGGCTCTTCTTCTTCATCCAGGAGGCATTCCGGGCGCTGCGCCGCAACGGCGCGCCGAGCATGGCGGCGATCGTCACCACGGTCGTCACCGTCACCCTGCTCGGCGTCCTGATCCCGGTCTTCCAGACCACGCAGGCCAAGAGCGAGGAGGTCCGCGACAGCCTCGAGACCCGGTTCGCGCTCTTCGACGATGCGACCAAAGGGGAAATCGCCGCCCTGCAGCGCGAGCTGGAGGCGGTTCCGCATGTCGCGTCGGCGACTCTGGTCACCAAGGCCGAGGCGCTCGAGGAGCTGAAGGAGGACCTGGGCAAGGAGGAGAGCGGCGAAATCCTGGCTCAGCTGCACTCCAACCCGCTGCCGGTCAATTTCCGGGTCACGGCTGACGATGCCGCCAACCTCGACGCCGTGAGCGCGGCGGTGATGCGGCCCGGGCCCGGAGATGAGACCCGGCCGATCGCGCCGATCATCTCCTACGAGTTCGATCGCCAGCACGAGTCGGCGAAGATCGAGCAGGTGACGAGCGCCCTGAAGATCGTCCTGACCGTGATTACGGCGCTACTGATTGCCGCCTCCCTGATGCTGGTCGGCAACACGATCCGGCTCTCGATCTACACCCGCCGCCGCGAGGTCGAGGTAATGCGGCTGGTCGGCGCCACCCGCTGGTTCATCCGCTGGCCATTCATGATCGAGGGCGTCGTGGTCGGCTTCGCGGGCGGCCTGGTGGCCATACTGATCCTGTGGCTGGGCAAGCTGACGATCGTCGACCCGCTGAGCAACGACATCGGCATCCTGGAAGCGCAGAACAGCACCACGCTCGCCTTCCCGGCGCTCGTCGCGATCCTCTTCGGCGCCTCCGTGCTGGTTTCGGCGATCGGCTCCGGCGTCACGCTGCGGCGCTTCCTGAAGGTCTGAGGCCCGCGTGAGGTTGGGCCGGACCGTAGGCCTCACGGTCACCCTGCTCGCGATGCTCGCCGCCGGCCTCTGGATCGGCGGTCACCCGGCGAAGATGCCACCGCCGCTGCGCGACGTCTTCGTTGATAACTCGGCCGGGCTGACCGCCGAAGCGAGTGAGCTGATCGAAGCCAACTACTACCGCTCGGTGCCGCAGAGCGAGCTGATCGACTCCTCGCTGCAGGGGATGGTCCGGGGCCTGCGCCGCCGCTACCGCGACCGCTTCTCCGAGTACTTCTCGCCGGCGATGCTGGAGCGCTTCAACGAGGAAATCGAAGGCCGTTTCTCCGGGATCGGGCTCAGCGTCAGCGAAGTCGAGCGGGGACTTCGCGTCGAACGAGTCTTCGGGGGGTCGCCTGCCGAGCGGGTCGGGATCGAGGTGGGCGACACGATCGTTTCGGTCGACGGCCGCACGATCGCGGGACTGGGCAGCGTCGAGGCGACGGCGCTGATCAAGGGCCCCGAGGGCAGCGAGGTCGTCGTCGGCGTGCTGGACGGGCAGGAGAACGAGGTGCGCCGGGTGCGCCTGACCCGCGCGGAGATTGAAGTGCCGGTGGTCAGCAGCGCCGTCAGGACGGTCGGTGGCGAGCGGCTCGGCCACCTGCGGCTCGCGGCCTTCAGCAGTGGCTCCCACGGTGCCGTCCGTGACGCCCTGCGCAGGTTGCAGCGGCGGGGGGTGCGAGGCCTGGTGCTCGACCTGCGCGCCAACGGCGGAGGCCTGCTCCAGGAGGCGGTGCTGACTGCGAGCGTCTTCCTGCCCGAGGGGGAAGTCGTCGTCTCGACCCGCTCGCGGACCGAGGGGGAGACCGTCTACGAGACCGAGGGCGGCAACCTGCCGCCGCTGCCGCTCGTCGTCCTGATCGACCGCGGGACCGCTTCTGCGGCGGAGATCCTCGCCGCGGCGCTTGCCGACAACGCCGGGGCCGAGATCGTCGGCACGCGCTCGTTCGGCAAGGGGGTCTTCCAACAGGAGGTCGAGCTCTCCAACGACGGCGCGCTGAAGCTGACCGTCGGCGAGTACTTCACCCCGGACGGGACGAACCTGGCCGGCAAGGGGATTCAGCCCGACATCACCGCGAGCGACGCGCCGGGGACGCCGGCCGACGAGGCCCTGGCCCGCGCCCTGCGTGTGCTGGCCGGGCAGCAGGGGTAATTTGCTGCTGCCATGAGCAACGGCGACTGGCGCTACCACCGGGCACGGCAGCGGCGCGCGCACACGGGGCGGCGGGGGACCGGACGGCGCTCGGAGCCCAAGAGCGCGCGCGAGGCAGTCGAGGCGCTGCTCGGCGAGGAGCTGGGCCGGCCCGGGTTCGGCGCCGCGCTCGAGGCCGAAGCCGGTGAGGCGGCGAGCGTCGCCGGGTCCCGCTCGGGCCCGCGCCGTGACCTCACCGAGCTGCCCACCTTCACCGTCGACCCGGCGACCGCCCGCGACTTCGACGACGCGGTCTCGGCGCGGCGTGAGGGCGACGCGATCCGCCTCTGGATCCACATCGCCGACGTCGCCGCCCATGTGCCGCCCGGCTCGCCGCTCGATCTCGAGGCACGCCGCCGTGCCAACAGCACCTATGCGCCGGGAGCGGTCGAGCCGATGCTGCCCCAGACGCTGAGCGCCGAGGCGTGCAGCCTGGTGCCGGACGTCGAGCGGCTCGCCGTCACCGCGGAGATCGAGCTGGGGCCCGGGGGCGAGTCCCGGCGCACGAGCTTCTACCGCAGCCGCATCCGCTCCGACGCCCGGCTCGACTACGACCAGCTCGACGCGATCTTCTCCGGGCGAGCCGCCGCGCCGGATGCGGTCGCCGAGCCGCTCGCGGTGGCGCGCGCGGCAGCCGCGGCGCTGGGGGAGCGGCGCGGCGCGACCAGCCTCGACGTCGAGTCATTCGAGCCCGAGTTCCGCTTCGACGCCGGCGGACAGCCGACCGCCGCTCGCGCCGTCGCGCAGACCGAGTCGCACCGGCTGATCGAGCGGCTGATGATCCTCACCAACGAGCAGGTCGCCGATCTGCTGGAGCGCAAGCGGGTGCCGGCGATCTACCGGGTCCACGCTCCGCCCGATCCCCAGCGGGTGGAGCGGCTGGTCGCGCAGCTCCACGACCTGGAGATCCCGACGCCGCCACTGCGGGGAGCGCTGGCGCCGCAGCAGGCGGCTGAGGTCGCGGCCGAGGCAAGCCGGCTGGTGACCCGGGAGGCCGCGCGGCGCGGGCACGGCCGCGACGCGTATACATCGCTCGTGCTCCGCTCCCTGATGCAGGCCTCCTACAGCGAGCGCAACAGCGGCCACGCCGGCCTCGGCAGCCCGGCCTACAGCCACTTCACCTCGCCGATCCGCCGCTACCCCGACCTGGTCGTCCACCGGGCGCTGCTGGCGGCGCTGGAGGAGGGCGAGCGGGCGCCGAGCGCCGCCGAAGTGCGCGAGGCGGCGGCGCACAGCAGCGAGCGGGAGCGCGAGTCGATGCAGATAGAGCGGCGGGCCGACGACGTCTGCGCCGCCTTCCTGCTCGAGCGCGAGCTGCGCGAGCGCGGCGCCGAGGCGAGGTTCGAGGGCGAGGTATCCGGGCTGATCCGGGCGGGCGCCTTCGTCGGCTTCGGCGGCGAGCTGGGCGACGTCTACGAGGGATTCCTGCCGGCCCGCCGCATCGGGACGGAGCGGTTCGAGCTGAACGAGATTGAGACGGCCTTGGTCGGCGCCGGTTCGGGGCGGAAGCTGCGTCTTGGCGACCCGGTCTCCGTGCAGGTGAGCGGGGTCGAAGCGGCCCGCGGCCGGGTGGATCTGGAGCCGGTCGATGAGTAAGAAGAAGAAAGGCGGCAAGCGCGAGCCGGTCTCCGGCGACGTGGCGACGAATCGCCGTGCCCGGCACAAGTTCGAGCTGATCGAGAAGCTCGAGGCGGGAATCGTGCTGCGCGGCTCGGAGGTCAAGTCGCTGCGCAACGGCAAGGCGCAGATGGCCGACGCCTACGCCGTGGTCGATGACGGCGAGGTCTGGCTGCGCAACCTCCACATCCCGCCTTACGAGCCGGCGAGCCGGGAGAACCACGAGCCGGAGCGCCCCCGCAAGCTGCTCGTGCACCGGGCAGAGATCGAGCGGCTGATCGGCAAGACGGCGGAGCGGGGGCTGACCCTGATCCCGACCCGGGTCTACTTCAAGGGCTCGCGGGCGAAGGTCGAGCTGGCGCTGGCGCGCGGCAAGGAGGGGCGCGACCGTCGCCGTGAGATCGCGGATCGCGACGTCCGCCGGGAGGTCGAGCGCGAATTCAAGAGCAGAATGAGGTAGCTTCGAGACCTGTGAGTCACTGGATCGGCACGCTAGTCCCACTTGCAGACTCCTTCCCCAGCGAAGCGGGTGACTTCGTCAGCGACAACGTCGAGTACTTCGTAGCTGGGCTCGTCGTCGCGATCCTCCTGCTCCTGCTCGTGATCAGCATCAGCCAGCGGCGCAGCAAGGCCAAGGCGAAGAAAAAGGGCGCTGCGCCCGCGTCGCCTCCGCCTCCGCAGCAGGGCCGTTCCGCGAGCCGGCAGCCGGTCCTCGCCGCACAGGGAGCGCCGGCGGGTGCTCCGCCCCCGCCGCCCCCCGGCGGTTCGCCGTCGAGCCCCAAGGAGAAGCGCAAGCAGGCGCGTGAGCAGCAGCGTGCCGCACGCGCGGAACATCGCAAGCGGCGCCAGGAGGAGGCGAAGCGGCGCCGCGAGGAACGGGCGAGGAAGCGGGCCGAACGACGGCACAGGCCGACCTCCGGCGGTCGCACCTCCAGCCGCCGCGCGAAGCGCGAAGCGGCGAAGGCAGAACGCGAGCTGGCGGCGGCGCACGCCGCCCAGGAGCGGGCGCTGCTCGAGCAGCAGGCAGCGCAGGCCGCCGTCTCACAGCAGCCTCCACTACCTGCTCCGGCACAGCCGATGCCAGCCCCTCAGGCTTTCACGCCGCCGCCTTTCCCGCCGATGCCGCCGCCGGTTGCACAGCCGCTGCCCGCGGCGGTGCCGCCACCCCCACCCGCCATGCAAGCTCCGCCGCCACCGGCCGTCGCCCCACCGCCGCCCGCCGGGTACGACGCGGCTGCCGCCGAACAGCGGGTCCACGACAAGGTGACCGAAATCCAGCGCGAGGAGGAGAGGATTCGCGCCGAGGCGGAGCGGCGCATCCAGGAGGCCGAGCGGTTGCAACGCGAGGCGGAGGGGCGTCGGGCGCAAGCCGAAGCAGGCCAAGCGACGCAAAGCATGGGCGCCGTCTCGCCGCCCCAGCAGGCTGCCGCACCGCCCCCCGCCCCGGCACCCCTGCAGACCGCCGAACAGCGGCTCCAGCAGGAGCGCGAAGCGCAGGAGCGCACACTGGCCGAGGCACAGGAGCGGTTGCGCCAGATCGAGGAGCGGACCAAGGCCGCGGAACGGCGCGCCGCCGAGGCGGAGCGCCTCTCGAAGCTGAAATCGGAAGAGGAGGAGCGGGACCGGCGGCTGCGTGAGATCCAGGAGAGCGTCGCGCAGGCCGAGGAGCGCGCCCGCGAAGCGGAGCGCCGTGCCGCCGAGGCCGAGCAGGCGGTGCTTGGCTCGGTGCAGGCCGCGGCCACTCAGCAATCGCAGCCGGCCCCCCAGCCCACTCCCCAGCCTCCGGCTCCGACCCCGCCGCCGCCCACGCCGGCGCCGCAGCCGCCGCCACCGACCCCGGAGCCCCCGTCGCCGACCCCCGAGCCTCCGTCGCCGGCACCCCAGCCGCCGCCGACTCCCGAGCCGACCTCGCCGCCGCCGCAGCCGCCGCCCCCGGTGGCTCAGACCGGTGAGACGATCGAGCTCAACGAGGTCAGCTTCGAGCAGCTTCGCACCCAGGGCCTCTCGGTTACGCAGGCCACTCGCCTGCTCGCCCATCGCGAGCGGGTTGGGCGCTTTCAGTCGGTTGACGAGCTGGACGAGATACCCGGGCTGCCGCGGGAGTTTGCCGAAGAGTTGAAGCGGCGGTCGCGGGTTTAGGGGGCTATCCCGGTAGGAGGTCCGTGAGAGCCCATCCCGGTAGGGGTTCCACTTAACTTTTTCCGAAGACAGCTCAGGCTGTCCGTGGACCTCGCTCCGGAAAAAGTACAAGACGTTCCACCCCTACCGGGATGGGCTCTTACAGGCCGTATGCCTCTAGCAGCTTGAGCCAGACCTCGGATCGGGCCGGGTAGGCCGCGACCGCATGGCGTAAGCGATTGAGCGGGATTTCTCCGACGATTGCGATCGTTGCTGCGTGGAGGAAGTCGGCCGTCTCGAAGCCCGTGAACGTTGCGCCTACGATGACGTTCCGGTCCCTGTTGATGACTAGGCGGGAGGTACCGCCGGTGCCCTTGCCGTAGAAGCTGGCGCCGGCCGTGCCGTCGGTTTGCACGTCGATTGCCATCGCGTCGATGCCGGCCTCTTCGGCTTCCGCCAGGGTCTTGCCGATCGCAGCCACCTGGGGATCGGTGAAGGTGACGCGGGGTGCGCCGATGCTTTCGGCGATCGCCTCGGCGTCGTGGCCGAGGATGTTCTCTGCCGCGACCCAGGCCTGGTACTTGCCCATGTGGGTGAGCAGCGCCCTGCCGTTGACGTCGCCGACGGCGTAGAGCCATTCGCGGCCGCCGACCCGGAGGCGGTCGTCGGTATCCAGGAAGCCATGCTCGCCCGGCTCGACCGCGACGGACTCGAGGCCGATCCCGGTGGTGCGCGGGCTCCGTCCAACGGCGACCAGGATCTCCGTAGCCTCGGCCTGGCTGGCGTCGCTCAGATTCACCAAAATCCCGCCGTCCGCGTCCGTGACTTTTTCGGCCCGGACCCCGGTCCGCACGTCGATCCCGTAGGCCTCGCGCAGCGAGGCGGCTACCTGCTCGCCGGCGAACGGCTCCTCGCGCGGAAGCAGTCGCTCCTCGCCCTCGACCAGGATTACCTCCGTCCCCAGAGTCGACCATGCCTGCGACAGCTCGGCTCCGACCGGACCGCCGCCGAGGACGACCATGCTCGGCGGGATCCGCTTCGCGGTCGTCGCGTCGCGGTTGTTCCAGGCGCGCACCGAGTCAAGGCCGTCGATCGCGGGCATCGCGGCGCCGCTGCCGGTCGCCACGATGACCGCGCGGCGTGCAACCAGCACGTCGTCGCCGATCGCGACCCGCCCCTCGCCGTCCAGCCGGCCCTCGCCACGGAACAGCTCGACCCCGCGCTTTTCCAGCCATGGAAGCTGACTGGAGTCGTCGAGATCGTGAATCACCTCATCGCGGCGCGCCAGTGCCGCCTGGGGATCGAGTCGGCCCGTCACCGCCTCGCGGACGCCCGGCACGCGCCGGGCCTCTGCCAGCAGCTCGCCGGGCCGCAGCAGGGCCTTCGACGGCATGCAGGCGTAGTAGGAGCACTCGCCGCCGACCAAATGCTGCTCGACGATTGCAACCTTCAGTCCGCCATCCGCCAATCGTCCTGCGCAGACCTCGCCGGGGGCGCCCGCGCCGATCACGATCGCGTCGAATTCCCGGTTCGCCATCACAAATTTCGCGCTTCGCTCACGGCGCGAAGAACCAGATATGCACGCTTGTTCGCTCCGCGCTCATGCCGACACCGTACAATCGGAGGCACATAGCACGGGGGCGACAGGCTTCGACCTGGTCGGTCCGTGCGAACGGTTGCAGGTCGAGGTTGCCGGAGGCCTCGTAAAACACCGGCACCAACCAATACGTGCGGACCATGAGTTCGCCCTCGCTGCTTAGTTAGATCTAAGTGAGTGAGAGTCGGCCCTCTCCCGCCCGCGGAGAGGGGCACCGGCTTCAATTGCGGGCTTACCCGGGCGGATCGCCCCGTCCGCCAGGGGACATTTCAGAGGGCTCTGTCTCCCGCAGTGCCCGCCGGCGCGGACCCCGGGAGACGAGATTCAAGCGCCGGCTAAACCTGTAGAAACCTTCGCGCTACGGCCAGGGACGCCGGTTCGATTCCGGCCGCCTCCATCACTCACCACCGACCGACCCGACGGCAGCTCCGGAATACAACACCATGCAAAGCATCGTCATATATCTCATCGCTACACCAAAAACTGAGATTCGCTCGCCACCCGAGGATGACCTGACGCCCTAGTGGCGGTCGAGCCGGCGATCGACGTGCGAGGCCATCGTCATGTAGAGCGTCGCTCCACTCAAGGTCACCGGAAGGAGTATCCAAGGTGGGGCCCCGAAGCCAAAGATCGCGATTGCTGCGGCGCCGTTGAAGATCGCGCTCAGGCAGAGTGTGCCCCACGGGAATCGAGTCAGACGCTCCATCAGCTCCACACCATGATGATAAGTGCGATAACCGCCGACAGCGATCCCCAGACGAAGCCGTGGCCAATGCCTTCGTTGATTCGGCGAGCGAGGAATTCAGGAGGCTGATCTTGGGCGAGCGCCCGGGCCGCAAAATAGCCGCTCGAGTAGGCCATGACCCCACCAAGAATCGAGAAGGCAGCGACAGTCGCTTCGAGGAACTCACGGGCTCCGGTTGAATCGACCAAGATCATCGTTTCACCGTAGGGCCGTCCGACGCGCGCATGGTGCGCCGAATGCAAAAAGTCAGCTACGAGTTCGTTGTGAGAACCGCCGACAGCTCGGGCGGGTTGGACAGCGTCTGGAGGACGACGCAGTAGCGCTCGGTCAGCTTCAGCAGGGTCGCGAGCTCCTCCTCGCCGGCGTCCGTGTCCAGATCGAAGTCGAGGCGGATCGAGCGGAAGCCGACCGGCGCGTCGTGGTCGACCGCCAGCGTGCCGCGGAAGTCGAGCTCGCCCTCGGCCCGGACCGTCCCCGACTCGACCTCGATCCCCAGCGAGGTCGCCACCGCCTGCAGCGTCACGCCGGCGCAGGCGACCAGCGCCTCCAGCAGCATGTCGCCCGAGCAGAGCTGTGAGCCGTCGCCGCCGCTGGCCGGGTGCAGCCCCGCCTCGGACAGGGCACGGCCGGTGTCGACCGAGCAGGAGACATTCTCGCCGAGCCTGCCGCTGGCGGCCAGCGTGATCACGGCAGCCTCCGGTTCGTCCTTGTAGCGCTCCTTCAGCGGCGTTTGGATTGCTCGCAGCTCGTCGCGTTTCATCGCCCTGAGAGTAGGCCAGGACGGGCACAATGGGGATCGGCGTCGTCTGGCGCCCCTGAACCGATGGCCATTGCAACCGCGAAATCCCTGCAGGTCCACGCCGGCGGCGAGCTGCTGTTCGCCGACGTCTCCTTCAAGCTCGAGCCGAGGGAGCGGATGACCCTCTCCGGCCGAAACGGCGCCGGCAAGTCGACGCTGCTGCGGGTGCTGGCCGGGGATCAGGCTCCCGACTCGGGCAGTGTCCTGTTGCACAGGGCCCCCCGCGTCGCCCTGCATGACCAGCGGCCGCCGCGCCGGACAGAGGTCTCGCTCGGCGAGTACGTCTTCTCCGGCCGCGCCGACATGCTGGCGGCCGAGGCGGAGCTGGAGCGACTGGAGGCCGCGATGTCGGGTGATGCTCCCGACGATGACACGCTGCGCGCCTACTCCGCCGCCCAGCAGCGCCTCGACCATGGCGGCGGCTACCGCTGGCGCGACGGTGTGCTCGCCGTGCTGCGCGGGCTCGGCTTCGGCGGCGAGGAGACGGAGCGGTCGCTGGCGACCTTCTCGGGCGGTGAGCTGACCCGCGCCTCGCTGGCCCGGGCGCTGGCGACCAGGCCTGACCTGCTGCTGCTCGACGAGCCGACCAACCATCTCGACATACCGGCGCTCGAGTGGCTGGAGCGGTACCTGTGCGAGCTCGACGCCGCCGTCGTCCTGGTTGCCCACGACCGCTGGTTCCTGGAGGCGGTCGGGACCTCTGTGCTCGAGATCGAGGCGCGGCGGGCACGCTTCTTCGCCGGGCCGTGGCATGCCTGGCGCAAGGAGCAGGCGGCACGCGAAATGGCCCGCGGCAAGGCGATCGAACGCCAGCAGGCGGAGATAGAGCGGATGGAGCGCTTCGTCGAGCGCTTCCGCTACAAGGCGACGAAGGCGAGGCAGGCACAGGAGCGGCTGAAGCGGATCGAGAAGCTGAAGCGTGACGGGGTCACGGCTGAGCGGCGCGACGAGCGCAACCTCCGCTTCTCCTTCCCGCAGCCGGAGCGGCCGGGGCGGGTCGTGCTGAAGATGCGCAACGCGACGATCGCCGTTCCCGGGCGGACTCTGCTGTCCGGGGCGGGCCTCGAAGTGGAGCGTGGCGAACACGTCGTCCTGGTCGGTCCCAATGGGGCCGGCAAGACGACCTTGATCGAGATCCTGGCGGGGCGCCGCGAGCCCGAGGCCGGATCGGTGTGGACGGGGCACAACGTCAAGATCGGCTACCTCTCCCAGCACGCGGACACGGCCGCCGGAGAGGGCACCGTGCTGGACGCGGCACGGCGACAGACCGGCCTAAGCGGCCGCAAGGCGCGCGACCTGCTCGGCGGCTTCCTCTTCTCCGGCACCGAGGCCGAGAAGTCGCTGAGCGACATCTCGGGCGGGGAGCAGCGCCGCCTCTCGCTGGCGATCCTGGTCGCCGGCGGCGCCAACGTGCTGATCCTCGACGAGCCGACCAACCACCTCGACGTCGAGAGTCGCGAGGCGCTCGAGGACGCGCTCTCGGCCTTCGAGGGAGCCGTGATCCTCGTCTCCCACGACCGCGCCCTGCTGGAGGCGATCGGCACCCGCACGATCGCGATCGAGGAGGGCGAGCTGCGCAGTCACCCCACCGGCTGGGCCGAGTACCAGCGGCAGCGCGACGAACGGGAGGCGGCGACGGCGGCCGCGGTGCAGGCGAGCAAGCCGGTCCGGCGCGGGGGCGACCGAAACGGGACAAAGGCGGCGCAGCGGGCGGCCCGCAAGGCGACCCGGCTCGCCGAGCGGATCGAGCAGGCCGAGGCGGAGCTGCGGGCGGTCGAGGAGGAGCTCGCCGACCCGGAAGCCTGGTCGAGCCCCGGCCGGGCCGAGCGGGCGGGCGAGCGGCACGCGGCCGCCAAACGAGCCGTCGCTGAGCTCTACGAACAGTGGGAAGCTGCTGAAGCCGAGGTCAGCGCGGCGAGTTCAGCTTGAGGCCGGATAGCCGATCGTGTATCTCGCCTGTGAGCCGGCACAGAGGCGGCACAAAGAGCGCACCACACGCGCGCTGGCGCCTGACAGGTTCGCGGCCGTGCCAAGGATCAGCGCCTTCTACGGGATTGTCGTCGCCATGCACTGCGAGACCATGGACGACCACATTTCCATGCTCCCTAGGATGTTCCGATGACCGAGATCGTTCATGTGACTCAGGTCGAGGTGGTCGACGATCACTGTCTTCGCCTTGCCTTCGAGGACGGCGCCGAAGGGGAGGTCGATTTCTCCAACCGAGAGTGGAGGGGAGTCTTCACACCGCTCCGGGATGCGGGCTATTTCAAAGAGTGATGCTCGACCGAGAGCTAGGGACCATCGTCTGGCCCAACGGCGCGGACATTGCCCCAGAGACGCTGCACAGCTGGGTTGTCGCTGAGCGAACGGCAGGCTGAGCTGCTCAGCGCAGCGGTCGATCGAGGCTGACGCGGGTGCCCTTGCCGGGGGCGAGGGTGATGTTGCGGATCTTGACCCGCTCGGGCTTGGGGTCGGGAGCACTGAGCTCGGCGCGTTCGAGGATCGCGCGCAGGACGACCCGCATCTCGTATTCGGCGAAGGCGGCGCCGATGCAGCGGCGGACGCCGCCGCCGAAGGGAATCCAAGCGTAGGTGTCGGCCCGGCCGTCGAGGAAGCGCTCTGGGCGGAACGCCTCGGGCTCGGGAAAGAGATCCTCGCGATAGTGCAGCGCGGCGATCGCCGGCAGTACGAAGGTCCCGGCGGGCAGCTCGTAGCCGCCGACCCGGACCGGCGCGGTCAGCTTTCGCGCCACGTCGAGGATCACCGGACGCGCCCGCAGCGTCTCCTTGATCGTCGCGTCCAAATAGTCGTCCTCGCCGGCCGCGATCGACTCGCGCAGCCGCGCCAGCACCGGCGGATTGCGCAGCAACCGCTCGATCGCCCAGGCGAGCGCGGTCGCCGTCGTCTCGTGCCCGGCGCCGAGGACGGTGATCAGCTCGTCGCGCAGCTCTTCGTCGCTCATCGGAGCACCGTCCTCGTCGCGGGCGCCGAGCAGCAGCGAGAGCACGTCGTCGCCCTCGCCACTCTCCGCCTCGGCGCGCCGGATCCCGATCTCCTCGTAGATGAACGCGTCAAGTGCCTCGCGGGCGCGCAGGAAGCGCATCCACGGGCTCCAACGGCCGAGGTTTCGGCGCAGCGCCGGGAATGCGGTGATCGCGTTGACGCGGGCGCTGAAGCGATTGATCAGCTTCTCGAAGCGGACCAGGCGGGCCTCGTCGTGGACTCCGAATACCGCGCGCATGATCACCGCGAGCGTGATCCGCTGCGTGTGCGGGCGCAGTGCGAAGGGCTCGTCGAGCGGCCAGCTCTCCATCTCGTGCAGCGTGATCTCGCGCATCAGCTCTCCGTAGCGGTCGATCCGCTCGCCGTGGAACGGCGGCAGCAGCAGCTTGCGCTGGCGCATGTGCGGCGCCTCGTCGAGGGTGAGCACGGAGTTCGGCCCCAGCGCCGGCTCCAGCACGGTCGCGTTGGCCTCGCCGGCGTGAAAGGCGGCGGGGGAGCCGGTGAAGACCTCTTTGACCAGGTCGGGGCTGGCGACGTAGACGACGCGGCCGAAATAGGGAAATGAGATCGTGAAGATGTCGCCGTAGCGCTGCTGGAAGACGGTCAGGAAACCGAGCGGATCGCGCGCATAGCGGAGGCCCTGCACGAGGGCTGGCGCCTTCGGGCCGGGCGGAAACGACGCGGCAGCTCCCGAGGCTGGATGAGCGAGAGTCGCCTGCTCCATCGCCTAACTATGCCAAAACTGGCCAGACAGCCAATGACGGTTCCAACCGTTGCCAGACAAGGACGCAGGGGGCGTGGCGCGCGTTCGCGTAAGCGACCGAGGACGGCGCATGGCGACCCGGCTGGCATGACTACCGATCCGTTTGCGTGTGAGGTTGGGGTCCACATACGACCCAAAGCTCACACGCAAGCCCCAAGGAGGCTCCGGCCTGGGTCGGTCAGAAGACGATCGTTCGGTCGCCGTCGAGCAGGACCCGGTCGTCGAGGTGGGCTTGGACGGCGCGGGCTAGGACGAGGCGCTCGATGTCGCGGCCGATCCGGACCAGGTCGGCGATCTCGTCGCGGTGACTGACCCGGGTCACGTCCTGGTCGATGATCGGCCCGGCGTCGAGGTCCTCCGTGACGTAGTGGGCGGTGGCGCCGATCAGCTTGACGCCGCGCTCGTGGGCGCGGGCGTAGGGGTCGGCGCCGACGAAGGCCGGCAGGAAGCTGTGGTGGATGTTGATCGCCGGCGCCCCCATGTCCCGCAGGAAGGAGGCCGAAAGGATCTGCATGTAGCGGGCGAGGACGAGCAGGTCGACCTCCCCGGCGAGCAGGTCCAGCACCTGGCGCTCGGCCGCCTCCTTGTCACCCTCCTGGACCGGCACGTGGTGGTAGGGCAGGCCGAGGGAGGCGACCTGGTCGGCGTGCTCGGCGTGGTTGGAGACGACTCCGACCAGCTCGGCGCCGAGCTCGCCGCTGCGCCAGCGCCAGAGCAGGTCGGAGAGGCAGTGGTCTTCGCGCGAGACCATGATCGCGACGCGCTTGCGCTCGTTCGACTCGGCGAAGCGGTAGTCCATTCCCAGCGGCCCGGCCACCACCTCCTCGAAGCGGCGGTAGAGCTCGGCGCGCTCCTCCGCGGGAGCGGGCTCGAACACCATCCGCATGAAGAAGCGACCCTCGTCGCTGGAGTGCTGATCGGCGTCGACGATGTTGCGCCCGGCGTCGGCGAGGAAACCGCTGACGGTCGCGATCAGGCCAGGCCGGTCGAGGCAGGCGAGCAGCAGGCGCGAGGTGGGGGACGGGCCGGCGATGCGGGGATGATTGCGGTTGACACGACGATCCGCGATTCAGGTCGGCGACGAACCGGTCAGACCCTCAAAATGCAAACAGGATTCATTCTCATTATGCTGCCGTGGCCCGTTCGAGATTGCGCACGAGAGGATGGACCCGTTGCTCGAGCCCTTTCAGCTTCCCTTCGTGCAGCGTGGCCTGCTCGAGATCCTGATCCTGTCGATCCCGGCCGGTCTGCTCGGCACCTGGATCGTGCTGCGCGGGCTCGCCTTCTTCTCCCATGCGGTCGGCACCGCCGCCTTTCCCGGCCTGGTCCTGGCCGACGGCCTCGGCTTCGCGGCGCCTTTCGGCGCCTTTGGCGCCGCCCTCGCCTTCGCCGCGGGCGCCGCGGCGCTGCGCGGACGGCGCTCCGGCCAGGACGCGGTCGTGGCGCTCGTCCTGGTCGGCTGCCTGGCGGCGGGGGTGATCCTCGCCAGCGACGTCTTCGGCTCGGGCTCGAACGTCGAGACCCTGCTGTTCGGCAGCCTGCTCCTGGTCGACGGCGGCGATCTGGCGCTGGCTGCCGGCGCGGCTCTCGCGACGCTGGCCGCCACCGTCCTGGTGGGCCATCGCTGGCTCTTTCGCGGCTTCGATCCGACCCTGCCCAATCCCGGTGGACCGAGCCCGCAGGTGCTCGACGCGTTGTTGATCGGCCTCGTCGCGCTGGCGACGACCGCGGCGCTGACCGTGGTCGGAGCGCTGCTCGTCGCCGCGCTCTTCGTCGTCCCCGCGATTACCGCCCGCCTCCTCACCGACCGGCTGCTGAGCTGGCAGCTGCTCAGCATCGGGCTGGTCGCGGTGGAGGGCACGGTCGGACTCTGGCTCTCGGTCAAGACGAACGCCCCTCCAGGTGCGACGATCGCCTGCGTCGCGGGCGCTGCCTTTGCCCTCGTCGCCATCGGCCGGGTGCTGGCCCGCGTGCCGCGCGGGGCTGCCGTCGCCGCCGCGCTCGCCGCGCTGGCGCTGCTTGGCGCCGGCTGCGGTGGGTCTGGCGAGGATGGCGGTGGACCGAGCCTCGAGCTGGTCGCGACGACCACCCAGATCGGCGACTTCGTGCGCGAGGTCGGCGGGGAAGCCGTCGAGGTCGACCAGATGCTGCAGCCGAACAGCGACCCGCACGACTATGAGCCGCGCCCGGCCGATGTCGTCAGCGTCGGCGATGCGAAGCTGGTCTTCTCCAGCGGAGACGGGCTGGACGATTGGGTGGAGGAGGTCGTCTCGGACAGCGGCGCCGACGCGACGATCGTCGACCTCGGCGCCGTCGCCCCGATCCGCCTGGCGGGCGAGGGGGACGAGCACGCAGAGGAGGATGGGGGGGAGGAGCATGGGCACGGCTCCGAGTACGACCCCCACTGGTGGCACGACCCCCGTAACGCCGAGGCGGCGGTGCGTAGGATCGAGCGCTCGCTGGCGGCGGTCCATCCATCGCATCGGGCCGAGTTCGCCCGCAACGCCGACGCCTACCTGGCACAGCTGAAAGCCCTTGACACCGGCATCGAGGGGTGCATCGACTCGGTTCCGGCGACGCAGCGCAAGCTGGTCACCGACCACGACGCGCTCAGCTACTTCGCCAACCGCTACGGGCTCGAGGTCGTCGGGACCCTGTTCCCTTCTCAGACCACGCAGGCACAGCCTTCGGCCAAGGACCTGAGCGAGCTGGCGGACACGATCGAGCGCGAGAACGTCCAGGTGATCTTCCCTGAGAGCTCGCTCAGCCCCAAGGTGGTGGAAGCGATCGCCCGTCAGACCGGCGCTGCGGTGGGTGACACGCTGTACGGTGACACGCTTGGTCCCGGGGACTCAGACGGCGCCACCTACCTCGAGATGGAGGAGGCGAACGCCGACGCCGTGGTCCGCGGCTTCACGGGCGGACGCCGCGGATGCCGGCTGAGGCCTTGATCGAGGCGGCGGGCCTCGCCGCCGGATACGACGGCAGGCCGGCGATCTCCGGCGTCTCCTTCTGCCTGCGGCCCGGGGAGAGGATGGCGCTGCTGGGCCCAAACGGCGGCGGCAAGACGACCCTGCTTCGAGCGCTCCTTGGAGAGCTGCGCCCGCTCACGGGTGAGCTTCGCGTGGGAGCCCGCTGCGCGACCGTTCCGCAGACCGAGCGCTCGCAGCTCGACTATCCCGTCTCCGCCCTCGACGTGGCGGCGATGGGCGCGCTCTCCAGGCTCCCCTGGTGGCGCCGGCCCGGCCGGCGCGACCGCGAGGCCGCGATGGACGCTTTGGGCCAGGTCGGCCTCGGGGATCTCGCCCGCGAGACCTTCGGCAAGCTCTCCGGCGGCCAGCGACAGCGCGTCCTGATCGCCCGCAGCCTCGTCCAGGACGCCCGCGTGCTCCTGCTCGACGAGCCCTTCTCCGGCCTCGACCGTCCCAGCTCGGAGCGGCTGGAGGCGCTGATCGGCGCGCTCGCGGCCGAGGGCCGGGGGGTGGTGATCGCCACCCATGACCTCGAGCAGGTGCGGCGCTGGGACAGCGTGCTTTGCCTCAACGGCAGCCAGGTCGCCGTGGGAGCGCCGGATGACGTGCTCGACCTCGGCGTGCTCGAAGCGACCTACGGCGGCGCGATCGTCGAGCTGCCGGGTTCGGCGGGTCGCGGGATCCTGCCCCCCCACCACCATCACCACCGATCGTGATCGAGCCCCTGCAGGACGAGTTCATGCGGCGCGCGATCGCCGAGATGACCCTGATCGCAATCGCCGGCGGGGCGCTCGGCTGCTGGGTCGTTCTCTACCGGCTCTCCTACGCCGCCGAGTCCCTCGCCCACTCGGTCTTTCCCGGGCTGGTGCTGGCCGCCCTGACCGGGGTGCCGCTGCTGATCGGGGGTGCGCCGGCGATCCTGCTCGCGGCGCTGGCGATCGCGGCGGTCGCGCGGGTTCCCGGCGTCAGCCGCGAGGTGGCGGTCGGCGTCGTCGTCACCACCCTGTTCGGGCTGGGGGCTCTACTGGCGCTCTCGCCGGACTCCCCGCCGGGTCTCCAGGGGCTGCTCTTCGGCGACATCCTCGGTCCCTCCGACGCCGACCTGATCGCCGCGGGCATGCTGGTGCCGGCGGTGGCCGTCGGCCTCTCGCTGATCCACGGCCGACTGCTCGCAACGGGCTTCGACCGGGTCGCAGCTCGCTCGCTGGGCGCCTCGCCGGGGACGACGGAAATCGTCCTCATGATGCTCCTCGCCGCGGCGATAGTCGTCGCGGTGCAGGGACTCGGCAACCTGCTCGTCGTCGCCGTGTTCGTCGGCCCGGCCGCCGCCGCTCGTCAGCTCACCGAGCGGATCGTGCCGATGATGGCGCTCTCCGTCGCGATCGCGGCGATCGCCGGGCTGGCCGGTCTCTACGTCTCCTATTACGCCGGTACGGCCGGAGGCGCCTCGGTCGCGGCTGCGATCGTGGTCACCTACCTGCTCTCCCTGCCGGTCGGCCGACTGGTGTCGCCGGGGGGCGAGAAGCGGCCGCCGGCGGTGGCTACGATCGTCTGAGATGCCGAGCTCGACCGACACCGCCTGGGTGGAGCACGCGCTGGCGGCGCTTCGTGACGCGGGCTACCGGCGCGGAGGTGCTCGCACCGCCGTGGTCGAAACGCTGGCACGCCACGAATGCGCGGTGACCGCTCTCGAGCTGGACGAGGAGCTGCGTCGTCGCCGCAAGCCGCGGGTGGGGCGCGCCAGCGTTTACCGCACCCTCGACCAGCTGGACGAGCTTGGCCTGGTTCAGCGTTTCGAGGCCTCGCGCGGCACCGCCAGCTACGAGCGGGTCAACCCCAGCGGACATCACCATCATCATGCGATCTGCCGCCGCTGCGGCCGAATCGAGGCATTCGAGGACCGAGACTTGGAGCGGGCGATCGCTCGAGTCTCCGACGCGGTCGGGTTCGAAGTTGCAGAGCATGACGTGGTGCTGCGCGGTCTCTGCGAGCGCTGCGGGAACTGAGCACCACCGGCTTGACCAAATCCTCCTTCGTCACTGCAGGATCGCTTTCAGTCGGCGGTCGCGATTCGTCGAGTCGTGCCCAGGCTCGTGCGGACTGGCACATATCGGCCACGCAACGTGACGACGGTCACGCCATGGCCCTCGGAACCTCGCCACGGTTCCGCGCTTGCTCACAAAACGCACATATTCAGTCCTTGTCGTTGTACTCCTCGTAGCCTTCCCGGCGGTAGCCCTGGCCGCCACCGGGGATGGCCCGCGTCCGGCCGGCGCGCCCACCGGACCACGAATCGGCCTCTCGGAGGCCGAGCCAGTCGGTGTCGCGCCGCTGATCCAGCCGGTCGCGAGCTTCCGCCGTGAGATGCGAGCCGCCGCCCGCCAAATTCGCGCGAAGCGCCGCGCCCGGCTGCGCCGCGAACGCCGCGAAGAGTTCGCCACCCTCCCGGCCGGCGTCTCGATGGAGACCCTCGAAGCGATCGCCTCCTGCGAGTCCGGCGGCGACCCGACGATCGTCTCCTCCGACGGCAGCTATCGAGGCAAGTACCAGTTCAGCTACGAAACCTGGGCCGCAGTAGGCGGCTCCGGCGACCCGGCCGCCGCCTCCGAGGCCGAGCAGGACTACAGAGCAGCCCTGCTCTACGCCAGCGCCGGCTCCAGCCCCTGGCCCGTCTGCGGTTGATCCCGTGAAGGAGGCGTCGGGCACCCCTCCCGGCGGCTTGTACTTTTTCTGGTGGGCCGTTGGCGGCCAGCCGTTCACGGTCTTCAGAAAAAGTTGAGCCGGGAGGGGTGCCCGGCGCCTCCCCTACGATCACGGCGATGAACGAGCAGGCTGTTCCGGCCCCTGATCCCGGCGGACCGAGTCGTAAGCCGCCCGAAGAGGCGATCGCCGAGGCCAAGGTGCGGGCCCCGACCCGGGGCAACCGCAAGCTGGAGAGCTTCCTCGACACCGTCAACGACGACGAGCAGGTGCGCGCCTGGTGGTACATGGCGCAGGTCCACGCCGACCGGCTCGGGATGTCGGACCACTCTTGGGTCCATACCCAGATCGTCCTCAACATCGCCCTGCGCCTGCTGCGCCTCCTGGTCAAGGCGGGCGTCGAGCCCGCGGTCGTCGCCGACCACGGGATGTCGCCGCGCGATGCCGAGGTGGTCGTGGCGGGCGGCGCCCTGCTGCACGACGTCGGCATGTCGATCCACCGCGCCGACCACGAGGCTTACAGCCTCTTCCTGGCCGGCGGCGCCCTCGACCGGCTGCTGAGCGACGCTTACTCGGAGCCGAAGCGGACCGTCGTCGCCTCGGAGATCCTCCACGCGATCATCGGCCACCGCCGCCGCGGCGAGCCCTACACGCTCGAGGCGGGGGTGGTCCGGGTCGCCGACGCCCTCGACATGGCCCAGGGCCGAACCCGCCTGCCGCTGGAGGCGGGCCGCGAGGGGATCCACTCGATCTCCGCCGCCGCGGTCGACGAGGTGCGGATCGAGGTCGGGAAGGAGCGGTCGGTGCGGATCGAGATCGAGCTCAACAACTCGGCGGGGATCTTCCAGGTCGACGACCTGCTGGCGACGAAGATTCGCGACACCCCGCTGGAGGGTCGTCTCGAAGTGGTCGCCAAGATCGAGGGCGAGACCGAGAAGCGCTTATTGAGCGGTTTCCGGCTGGCTTAGCCGTAGCGCTCGAGGTCGTAGCGGCGCTGTTCCTTGCGCTTCTCGAGGCGCCCCTGGATCAGCGAGAGGACGATGACCAGGATCGCGAAGAAAGCGATTACGCCGAAGCAGAAGAAGGTCACGGTCTTGTCCGTCACCGGGCCGGCCAGGCCGGAGCCGTTGCTGGCCATCGCGCCAGGCACCGCGACCAGCAGCAGCGCGAGCGCCGCGCAGATCGCGGCGGCGAGGTGAGGACGACGTGACGGGCGGCTCACGCATGGCAATCTAGCGCACCGCGACGGCGCTATCGCGCGCTCTCGGGCTGCCGGGCGCTTCCATAGGATGCGCCGCCACATGAGCGCGTGCCAGAGGTCATTTCCCTAGATGTCAGAGCTGGAGGCCCTACTGCTGGGGATCGTCCAGGGGCTGACCGAGTTCCTGCCGATCTCCTCCTCAGGCCACCTGATCCTCGTCCCCTGGCTGCAGGACTACACGTTCCTGCGCGAGAACCCCGAGTTCAACAAGACCTTCGACGTGGCGCTGCACGCCGGCACCCTGATCGCGGCGATCGCCTACTTCCGCCGCGAGGTCGTCGCCCTCACCCGCGGTTTCCTGACCGCGCTCCACGCGCGGGCGATCAAGAGCGCCGACCAGCGCGTCTCCGTGGCGATCGCGATCGGTACCGTGCCGGCCGTGATCGCCGGCGGCCTCGGCTCCGGCTTCATCGAGGACCACCTGGGGGAGCCGTGGATGATCGCGCTGCAGCTGATCGTCTTCGGCGCTGTGCTCCTGCACGCCGATCGGCTGCCCCAGCGCAAGGCGCTGGAGGGGACTACGGTGAAGGACGGTTGGTACATCGGCCTGGCGCAGATCCTCGCCCTGGCGCCCGGTACCTCTCGCTCCGGGATCACGATCACGGCCGGCCGCTATCTGGGGCTGGACCGCGACGCCGCCGCCCGCTTCTCCTTCCTGCTGTTGATCCCGATCGTCGCCGGCGCCACGGTCTTCAAGGCGGCCGAGGCGATCGCCGAGGGACTGCCCCCGGACGTCGGCGGACCGATGATCGTTGGCACGATCGCCGCTGCGATCTCTGGCTACCTGGCGATCGCCTTCCTGCTGCGCCTCGTGCGCACCGTCTCCTATGCGCCCTTCGTCTACTACCGCTATGCGGCCGGCGCGGTCATCTTGCTGATCATCGCCACGGGGCTGCGCCCGGCGACTTTCTGAGGCATTCCGCACGGCGCACGTGCCGGCCTCTACAAAGAGCAAACGGCCCGGGGCAGGCGGGCCGTTTGCGACGAGAGAGGAGTCTCGTGGGACTCATCCTGGCGGCGGCGGAGATCTCAGGGGTGAAAATCCGGATAACCGGTCGGGGGCGGTCACCCCGCAAATTGCGGAGCGGCTCGTGAAAATCCTGTGAACGCAGGAGTTTGCGAGCGGATCCGGCGGACCGCCCGCATACAATCGCTCTGCCTCACCGTGATTCCTCAGCAGACCATCAAGCTCGCGGTAATCGACGACGACAGCGGTTTCGTGACGGTGCTGGCAAAGCGCACCGAAGCGGCCGGCTGGCAGCAGCGCACCCTCGCCGGACCGATCCCGCCCGAGGAACTGGTGGCGATGAGGCTGAACGCTCTGCTGGTCGATCCCTCGGTCCTCGGCGAAGATGCCTGGGGTTACCTGGAGCAGGTCTGCGGGATGCTGCCCGAGCTGGGCGTGATCGTCTGCTCCGGTCGCTCCACGGTCGCGCAGCGGGTGCGCGGGCTGCGCCTCGGGGTCGATGACTGGATCGCCAAGCCCTGTCATCCCGAAGAGGCGATCGCCCGCATCGAAGCCGTCTCGCGCCGCCGCCGTCGTGCTCGCCCGCAGGTCGACGCCGGCCCAGTCATGGCCGGCGAGCTGGAGATTCGCTCCGATCGCTTCCAGGCTTACATCGGCGGCGGCAGCATCGACCTCACCCGCCGTGAGTTCGAGCTGCTGCAGCTGCTGGCCGAGGCGCGGGGCCAGGTACTGGAGCGCGGTGCGATCTACCAGCGGGTCTGGGGGTACGCGATGGCCCACGGCGATCGCTCGGTTGACGTCTTCGTCCGCAAGCTCCGACAGAAGCTGGAGCGGCACTCGCCAGGCTGGAGTTACATCCACACTCACTTCGGTGTCGGTTACCGCTTCGATCCCGAGTCGCTCGATGGCGGCTCGGATGACGTGCCCGTTACCGCGTCCGAGCCCGAGGCTGCGTCGGTGCCTTCACAGCCTTTTCACATCCTCGATACAGCGAAGTAACAAGCTGCACACACGCCGCTGTGAGGCTGCCGGCGAAGGCCGGTCCTTTCGGGCCCGGCTGCCCGAGCAACAAAAGACGAGAAGGAGAAAGAGTGAAAAGCTCTAAGTGGCTCACGGTTATCGCCTTCGCCTTCGCATTCGCCCTCGCGATCGGCGTTGCGGCGTGTGGGGACAGCGACGACGAGGCGAGCGGCGGTGGCGGCGACTTGTCGGGATCGATTCGCATCGACGGATCGAGCACCGTTGCACCCCTCACCGAGGCAATCGCCGAGCAGTTCGAAGCGGAAAACTCCGGTGTCAGGGTGACGGTCGGCACCTCGGGTACCGGTGGGGGCTTCGAAAAGTTCTGCGCCGGCGAGACGGACATCTCCGACGCGTCGCGGGCGATCGAGCCCGAAGAGGTAGCGGCCTGCAAGAAAAGCGGGGTCGTCAACGAGGAGGTTCGGGTCGCGACCGACGCACTCACCGTGGTGGTCAACCCCGAAAACCCGGTCAGCTGTCTCACCGTCGATCAGCTGGGCGCCGTCTGGGGGCCCGACTCGGAGCTCTCCAACTGGAGCCAGATCCCCGGCCTGAAAGAGGAATTCGACGAGGAGCTCGCTCTCTTCGGACCGGGCACCGACTCCGGCACGTTCGACTACTTCACCGAGGAAATCAACGGTGAGGAGGGTGCCTCGCGCAAGGACTACAACAACGTCGGCGAGAACGACAACGCCACCGTCACCGGCGTCCAGGGCTCACCGGGCGGGATGGGCTACTTCGGCTTCTCCTTCTTCCAGGAGAACGAAGACACCCTGAAGGCGCTTGAAGTCGACAACGGCAACGGCTGCGTCGCTCCCTCGGTCAAAACGGCCCAGAGCGACGAGTACGTGCCGCTGAGCCGACCGCTGCTCATCTACCCGAGCGAGGATGCGCTGAGGAAGCCGGAGGTGAAGGCGTTCGTCGACTACTACCTCGACAACGTCGGCGAAGTCGCCGAGTCGGTCGGCTTCATTCCATTGACCGACGAACAGCTCCAGCAGTCCACCGACGCGGCCGCCAAGCTCGGCTAGGCCGGCTCTGGACGCCGTAGTGGACGCGAGGACCGGAGCCGGGGCGGTGGAGCCGGCGGGGGGACCCCCCCGCCGGCTCCAGGCGCCGGGGCCTCGCTATGGCGAGAAGGCCATCCACGGCCTTCTCGCCCTCTGCGGAATCCTTTCGGTCCTCACGACCACCGCGATCGTCATCTCGCTGGTCGGGCCGACGATTGGTTTCTTCGAGATCGTTCCGGTCGGCGACTTCTTCTTCGGCACCGACTGGACGCCGCAATTCGAGCCGCCCAGTTTCGGCGTGCTGGCGATCGTCGCCGGCACCTTCAACGTGGCGCTCTGGGGGATGCTGTTCGCGATCCCGATCGGGCTCGGCGCGGCGATCTACCTGAGCGAGTACGCGGCGCCGCGGGTGCGCAAGACGGTGAAGCCGATCCTCGAGATCCTCGCCGGCATCCCGACGGTGGCGATCGGCTTCTTCGCAGCCAGCTTCATCCTGCCCGAGATCATCCAGCCGCTCTGGCCCGGCGAGTTGTTCGGCGGCGCGGTGGGCAAGCCGTTCCTGGCGCTCGCCGGCGGGCTCGGGGTCGGGCTGATGATCGTGCCGATCATCGCCTCGATCTCCGAGGACGCGATGTCGGCGGTGCCCCACGGCCTGCGCGAAGGCGCCTACGCGATGGGCGCGACGAAGCTGAAGGTGGCGACCCGGGTCGTCTTCCCGGCAGCGCTCTCGGGAATCGTCGCCTCGATCGTGCTGGCGATCTCGCGCGCCGTCGGCGAGACGATGATCGTCCTGCTCGCCGCGGGCTCGACGCCGAACTTCACGCTCAACCCGGTCGAGCCGATCCAGGCGATGACCGCCTACATCGGCGTTACCGCGACCGGCGATATCTCGACTGGCTCGCTCGACTACAAATCGGTCTTCGCGGTCGGCACTCTGCTCTTCGCGATCACGCTGGTCATGAACATGATCAGCATCCGCCTCGTCCGCAGGTACCGGGAGGTCTACGAGTGATGGCCGGGTTGGGAGCCGCCGCGCCGCGCAACCGCCTCGCCACGGCCGGCGCCAGGGCGACGACGCGGGCGATGCTGCGCGACCAGCCTCGCGGCGACGTGATCCGGAACACGGCGTTCGCCGGGCTGCTGTTGCTGGCGATCCTGATCGCCCTCGCCGGCCTCATGGCCCTGCTGATCCAGGCCTTCGCCAAAGGCTCCTCGGCGCTCAGCCTCGACCTCTTCACCAACCCTCCCTCGACCGCCTTCCCGGAGAAAGCCGGCTTCCGGACGGCAATCCTCGGTTCGCTGGAGCTGATCGCCGGCGTCATCCTCTTCGTCATCCCGGTCGGGATTGGGGCGGCGCTCTACCTGGAGGAGTACGCCGACAAGACGCGCTGGTGGAACCGGCTGATCGAGGTCAATATCCAGAACCTCGCCGCTGTTCCCTCGATCATCTACGGCATCCTCGGTCTCGCTTTCTTGGTGCGCGGTCCATTCGACCTCGGCTTCATCCTCGCGGCCGGCTCGCTGACCCTGGCGCTGCTGGTGCTGCCGATGGTGATCATCGCCGCCCGCGAGGCGATCCGGGCGGTGCCGGACTCGATCCGCCAGGGCTCGCTGGCACTCGGCGCCACGAAGTGGCAGACGATCCGCCGCCAGGTCCTGCCCGCTTCGGTTCCCGGGATCGCGACCGGGGTGATCCTTGCGGTCTCGCGGGCGCTGGGCGAGACGGCGCCGCTGCTGCTGGTCGGCGCCACCGTTTTCGTCACCTTCGATCCGACGCCGTTCTCCCCGGACGGCTACTCGGCGATGCCGGTGCAGATCTTCAACTACGCGGTGCGACCGCAGGAGGAGTTTCAGGCGCTGGCCGCGGCCGGGATCATCGTGATGCTGGCCGTCCTGCTGGCGATGAACTCGTTCGCGATCTGGCTACGAAATCGTTACGAGCAGAGGTGGTAGGTGGGCTAGGGTGAGCAAGCGAATGGCAACCGAGAGAGATAGAGCGCAGTCGGGGCGGGCGACCCGCGAGGCGGCCGCCTCGCGGGCGGCGATCGCCGTGCGCCCGGAGGAGTTCCACAGTGGCTCCGGCAAGCGGGAGAAGGTCTTCGAGATGAAGGGCGTCCGGGTCGACTACAGCGGCGTGGCAGCCGTCAAGGACATCTCGATGGACATCCACCGCAACGACGTCACGGCGCTGATCGGGCCCTCGGGCTGCGGCAAGAGCACCCTGCTGCGCTGCCTCAACCGGATGAACGACCTGATCCCCGCCGCCGAAGTGCACGGGCAGCTGCTTTACCACGGCGAGGACCTCTACGGGCCGGATGTCGACCCGGTCCAGGCCCGCAAGCTGATCGGCATGGTCTTCCAGAAACCGAACCCCTTCCCGAAGTCGATCTTCGACAACGTCGCCTTCGGACCCCGCATCCTCGGCCGCAAGGCCGATCTCGACGCCACCGTGGAGGAAGCTCTGCGCAGCGCGGCCCTTTGGGAGGAGGTCAAGGACCGCCTCGAGGACAACGCCTTCGGCCTCTCCGGCGGCCAGCAGCAGCGACTCTGCATCGCCCGCTGCATCGCGGTCCAGCCCGACACGATCCTGATGGATGAGCCCTGCTCGGCGCTCGACCCGATCTCGACCGGCAAGATCGAGGATCTGATGATCGAGCTGAAGGAGCAGTTCTCGATCGTCATCGTCACCCACAACATGCAGCAGGCGGCGCGGGTCTCCGATCGCACCGCTTTCCTGATGGTCGAGCTGGACGCCGACGAGCAGAGCCGCTGGGGCCGACTGGTCGAGTACGACGAAACCGAGAAGATCTTCACCAACCCCTCCGACCGGCGCACCGAGGACTACGTCTCCGGCAAGGTCGGGTGATGGGACCGATGGTCGAGCAGACCCGGGTCTACTACCAGGAGGAACTGGAACAGCTCGAGGCGAGCGCGCTCGGCGGGCTGGATCTGGTCACCGACGCCTTGGAGCGCACCGTGGAAGCGGTCGAGCAGCAGGACGTCGAGCTGGCCCAGCAGGTGATCGCCGACGACGACCGCATCGACGGCCGCTACCTCGAGGTGCACCAGAGCCTGATCGCGCTGCTCGCCACCCAGTCGCCGGTGGCGACCGATCTGCGGCTGATCTCGGCCCTCCTGCACGTGCTGAAGAACGTCGAGCGGATGGGCGACCAGTGCGTCAACGTCTGCAAGCTGATCCCGCTGACCGGCAACGAGCCGCCGGCCGACGCGGAGATGCTCGGCCGGATCGTGACCATGGGCGGGCAGGCGCGCACGCTGATCAGCCAGTCGAAGCGGGCCTTCCAGGAGCGCAACGTCGGGCTGGCGCGCGACCTCGTCCGTCAAGACGACGTCGTCGACGACCTCAACCGCGAGTGCTTCGGCCGGGCCCTGGAGATTGGCGACGATGCCGACAAGCGCGAGTGGGCGATGACGATGCTGCTGGCGGCGCGGGCGATCGAGCGGATTGGCGACAACGCGGTGGATATTGGCGAGCAGGTCGCCTTCATCGTGACCGGTTTATTCAAAGAGTTCGAGGACGCTTCGCACCCCGACGGTTAGGCAGGGAGGTCGGGGTGTCCCTCACGCTCAACTTTTTCTGAAGACAGGTTTCGGCTGTCCGCGGGCGGGGGCTCAGAAAAAGTACAAGCCGCTTAGAGGGACACCCCGACCTCCCTTTTGACGGGTTGAGATCCGATGTGCCTGGGAACATGAAGAGCTACTGGCCATGCTTTGCGGCGCCATAGATATTGGTTCTAATACGACGCGCTTGCTCGTGGCGGAGCCTGTGGACGGGCAGTTGAAGAAGGCCATGGAGCAGCGGGCGTATACGCGGATCAACAAGGCGCTCTCCGATGGAGGGGAGATCTCGTCCGAGAAGGTGGGGGAAGTTGCGGACGTGGTGGCTACCCAGGTTCGCCTTGCGCGCGAGCTGGGTGCGGAGACGATTCGGGCGGTGGCTACGGCGGCGATTCGTGACGCCTCCAATGGTGGGGAGGTTGCGCAGCAGATCGAGGAGGTGGCCGGCGTGTCGGTCGAGATCCTCAGTGACGAGGAGGAGGGGAGGCTCTCCTTCATCGGCGCGACCAAGACGCTCGGCCATCCGGTCGAGGGCAAGGTGGGTGTGGTCGACGTCGGCGGTGGCTCGAGCGAGGTGATCGTCGGGACGGTCTCGGGCGGTGTGGAAGAGGTGCGTTCATGGCGGGTCGGTTCCGGTGTCCTTGCCGACGAGCTGATCGCGTCCGACCCTCCCTCGGCGGCGGAGATCCGCAAGATCCGCGATCGCATCGATGACATCTTCGAGGGCGTCGAGGTCGAGCAGCCGGTGCAGGCGGTCGCGGTGGGCGGCAGCGCCACCTCGCTGCGCCGCCTGGTCGGGGCGGTGCTCGAATACGAGACGCTGGAGCGGGGGATACGCGTCCTCTGCGGCGATCCGGCTGCCGACGTGGCGCGGCGCTTCGAGCTGGACCCCGAAAGGGTCCGCATCCTCGCGACCGGCGTCCTGCTGCTGGAGAAGCTCTCCGCACTGCTCGGGCAGCCTCTGCAGATCGGCAAGGGAGGGCTGCGCGAGGGCGTCATCCTCGATCTCCTCAACGGCGACGCCGGCGGCTCCTCTCGGGCCAAGCTCGCGGCCTGACGCTGTGGCGATTTACCGGTGCTAGGGCTGGGGTAAATCGCCACACTCGTGGCGGTAGGCTGCTTGCGTGGCGCGGGCGCGCGAGGTGCCGGGGTTCGACTGCGACGAGCCGTTCGAGCTGGCTGCCGCCAGGGTGATCGAGGTGCGCGCCGGTGAGGTCTTCGAGCACTCGTGGGGCGTCCTCGATCTCGAGGACATCGAGCCGGTGCATGACATGAGGGTCGCGACCCGCCGCCTGCGCACCGCGCTGGAGATCTTCGAGCCCTGCTTTCCACGCAAGCGGTTCCGCAAGACCTTGGGGCAAGTCAAGGGGCTGGCCGATGCGCTCGGCGAGCGCCGCGATCGCGACGTCGCGATCGAGTCCCTCGAGCGGTTCGCCGCCGAGGCGGCCCGCGCGGATCGCGAACGGCTAACAGCGTTGATCGAGGAACTGCGAGGCGAGCAGCGGGCGGCGAACGATGAGCTGGCGCGGCTCACCAAGCCGAAGCGACTGAAGAAGCTGCGTCGCAACTTGCGCAAGCTGGTGCAGCCGTTGGAGGCGGCAGGGCAATGAAGGCCCGCCACGTCAGGGGCGTGGATCCGGAGGCATCGTTGCGCGCGAACGCGGCGCTTATCGTGCGCACCCGGCTCGACGAGCTTCACTCTTTCGCCGAGCCGGCGCTCGAGTCGGGCGCTACCACGGCCCAGCACGATCTGCGGATCGCCGCCAAGCGGCTGCGTTACGTGCCCGAGATCACCGAGAGCTGCTTCGGAGAGGAGGCGACGGCTGCGCGCAATGCGGCGAAGGAGTTGCAGGGCGTGCTGGGCGAGATCCACGACCACGACACGATGCTGTCCCGGGTTCGAGGGATCGAATCGCTCGAAGAGCAGTTGCGGATCAGTCGCGAGCAGCTCTTTCGCCGCTTTCATGGTCTCTGGCAGGTCGAGGCAAGCCGAGGCACCTGGGTGGCGCTCGAGCGCGCGCTGCACTGATCTGCGATCACCGGATCTTCACCGGCCGTTCCCCGCTGTTTCACAAGTTTTCCCTGCTAATCCCCGAATCTGGGAAGGACTTGACGATCAGTGAGAAAGGGAGACGCCGATGATTTCCCGTGTGGACACGCATTGCCACTCCACCGCCTCGCAGCTCTCGCGGCTGGGAGTGCAGCGCTCGCTCGGCCTGCCGGAGTGCGCGACGCCGCCGCGAGAGGTCTACGAGCTGGCCAAGCGTCGCGGCATGGACTTCGTGACGATCACCGATCACGACACGATCGACGGCTGCCTCGAGCTGGCCGAACGTCCCGACTGCTTCGTCTCCGAGGAGCTGACCGCCCGCTTCGCCGGCGAGCCCCAGGCGGTACACGTCCTCTGTTACGGGATCACTCCCGGGGACCACGAGTGGCTGCAGGCACATGCCGGCGACGTCGAGGCCTGCGCCGCCTACCTTCACGAGAACGAGATCGCCTGCGCCCTGGCGCATCCCTTCTACAACGTCGAGGCGCCGCTGACCCGGCGCCACCGGCGCCGCCTCGCCGAGCTGTTCCCGACCTGGGAGGTCCGCAACGGATCCCGGGCCCCGGAGCTGAACGCGCCCGCCGTCATCTACATCGAGACCCACGGTGGCATCGGCATCGGTGGCTCCGACGACCACGCCGGCGTGGACATCGGCCGCACCTACACCGAGGCGGCGGCCGCATCCACGCCGGAAGAGTTTCTGAGCCACCTGCGGCAAGGCGATGCCGAAGCCGGCGGCGAGCAGGGTAGCGCCGCCAAATGGGCGCACGCGGCGATCGCCCTGGCGACCCGGGCGCTGAGCCTGGACGGTGGCAGCGAGCGCGAGCGGCCGCCCGATCCGGCGACGGTGCTGACGATCGCCCAGCGCGTCGTCGGCCAGGGCGCGGCCCGCGAGGGCAAGGTGGCGACCGACATCGGCCCGGACGATGCGTGGGCACTGCTCGAGGCCTGGCTGCGGTCGGTGGGCCTGCAGGAGCGGGGACGGGCGCTGCTCGACTACCTCCAATCCGACGAGTTCTCGCATGCCGCCCTCTACCGCCGCGCCCGCCGCGCCCACGAGCGCAAGCTACGGCTTGCGGTGCGGGATGGCGCGGCGGCGATCGCGACCGGCGATGCTCCTGCCGCGATCGGCGGCCTCTTCGACGCGCTCGTGCCGGCGGTGCCCTATGCGCCCACTGCCGCCTTCCTCGGTGCCGAGAAGGCGAAGCTCGCGGCACGTTCGGGGGAGCGGCCGCGGATCGCGGTGATCGTCGACGGGATCGACTCGATGCACGGCGTGACCCACACGATCGAGCAGATCCGCGAGCGCGAGGTGCCCGGCTTCGAGGTCGAGGTGATCGGCACCGACGCGGGGGTCGACCGGCGCCTGCCGGCGGCGGCCGCGCTCGAGGTGCCCTTCTACGAGGGCCTGCGCCTGGGCGTGCCGGGCCTTCCGGAGCTGTTCGAGACCCTGGCCGAGGGCCGCTACGACGCCTTTCACGTCACCGCACCCGGCCCTGCCGGGATCGCGGCGACGCTGTTCAGCCGGATCGCTCGTGTGCCACTGATCGCCAGCTACCACACCGAGCTGGCCTCCTACGCTGGCCTTCGTAGCGGCGACGGCGGCCTCGAGCTGGCCGCGCGGGCTGCACTCGGCACCTTCTACGGGGCTCCCGAAGTCGTCCTCTCGCCGAGTCCCGCCGCCGACCGTTCCCTGCTCGGCCTCGGTGTGGACGACGCGCGGATCTGCCGCTGGGAGCGCGGCGTCGACGTCGAGCGCTTCGATCCCCGCAAGGCGGACCCGGACGCATTCCCGGGGGAGCTGAAGGTCCTCTACGCAGGCCGGCTGACCCGCGAGAAGGGAGTCGACCTGCTCGCCGAGAGCTTCCTGCGGGCACTCCGGGTCGAGCCGCGCCTGCGGTTGCTGCTCGCGGGTGGCGGCCCCGAGGAGGGTGAGCTGCGGACCCGCCTCGGCGAGCACGCGACCTTCCTCGGCTGGCTTGACGGGGACGACCTCGCCCGCGCCTACGCCAGCGCCGACGCCTTCCTCTTCTGCTCCCGCACGGATACCTATGGGCAGGTCGTGCTCGAGGCCGGGGCCAGCGGGCTGGCGGTCGTCGCGGTCTCCGAGGGCGGCCCCGCCTCGTTGATCGAGAATCGCCACACCGGGATCCTCTGCCGTCCCGACCCCGACCACCTCGCCGGCGCGATCCTCCAGCTTGCCGCCTCATTCTCGCTGCGTCGCCGCCTCGGGACGGCCGGACGGCGGGTCGCGGAGTCCCGCTCCTGGGAGCGCGCGCTCGAGCAGCTCGGCGCTGGCTACGAGCGCGCCCTGGCCGGCGCCGCTGCGAGCGGGCAGGCGCCGGCTCGCGCGGCCTGAGGGGTCGGGGCGCTAGGCATGCGGCAGTACGATGGCCGGATCGACGATCCGGCTCTTTACTTCAACCGCGAGCTGTCCTGGCTCGACTTCAACCAGCGGGTGCTGGAACTGGCCGAAGATACCGACGTGCCGTTACTGGAGCGCGCCAGGTTCTGCGCGATCTACGCCTCGAACCTGGACGAGTTCTTCATGGTCCGGGTCGCCGGGCTGTTCGACCAGCTCGACGCGGGGGTCGACGTGCGCGGAACCGACGGCTTCACCCCGAGTGAGCTGATCGACGCGATCCAAGCTCGCGTCCTGGAGTTGGACGGCCGCCTGCACAGCGCCTTCAACGGGACGCTACGTCCCGAATTGGAGGACCACGGAATCCGAATCGTCTCGCTCGACACCGCCAGCGAGTCCGAGCGACGCGAAATCGACACCCGCTTCCACGAGCAGGTCTTCCCGGCGCTGACGCCGCTCGTGGTCGGACACGGCCGGCCGTTTCCCTATATCTCGAACCTCTCGCTCAGCTTGGGAGTGCTCCTGCGCGATCCCGAGAGCGGCAGTGAGATCATCGCTCGCGTCAAGGTGCCGAAGGAGCTGCTCGGGCGCTTCCTGCGGGTCGGCGAGCGCAACGAGGTATTCGTTCCGCTGGAGGAGGCGATCGCCGCCAACCTGGACACTCTCTTCCCCGGTATCGAGGTGATCGACCACGGCTACTTCCGGGTCACCCGCGACGCCGACTTCACCGTGAGCGACGAGGCCGACGACCTCCTACAGGCGGTCCAGGACGAGCTGCGCCGCCGCCGCTTCGGCGAGGTGGTGCGGCTGGAGGTGGCGGCCGGAATGAACCCCAAGCTGCGCGGCCAGCTGATCGAAGCGCTGCGGCTCGAAGACCGCGAGGTCTACGACGTCGACGGCCTGATCGACCTCGCCGACCTAACCGACGTGGCCGACGCTCCCGGCCACCGGGAGCTGCGCTACGAGCAGTGGTCCCCGGTCACCCAGCCGGGCCTACAGGGCGAAGACGGGCATCCGGTCGACATGTTCGCGGCGATCCGGCAGGGGGACATCCTCGTCCATCATCCCTACGACTCGTTCTCCTCGTCGGTCGAGCGCTTCGTCGAGCAGGCGGTCGCCGACCCCGACGTCCTCGCGATCAAGCAGACGGTGTACCGGACGAGCGACGACTCGCCGCTGGTACCGGCGCTGACCCGCGCCTCCGAACGCGGCAAGCAGGCCGTCTGCATGGTCGAGCTGAAAGCGCGCTTCGACGAGGCGGCCAACATCCACTGGGCGAAGTCGCTGGAGGAGGCGGGGGTCCACGTCGTCTATGGCATCCCGGGGCTGAAGACGCACGTCAAGGCGATCCTCGTCGCCCGCCGCGAGGGCGACCGGGTGCGCGAGTACGTCCACATCGGGGCCGGCAACTACAACCCGACCACGGCGCGCACCTACACCGACCTGGGGCTGTTCACCGCCGATCCCGAGATCGGCGCCGACGTCGCCGAGATGTTCAACTTCCTCACCGGCTACGGGCGCCCGGCCGAGTACCGCAAGGTGCTGGTCTCGCCGACCACGATGCGGGACCAGATCATCGAGGAGATCGAGGCGACGGTCGAGGCGCACCGCTCCGGCGAGGACGCGTGGATCGGGCTGAAGATGAACGCGCTGGTCGACGCGCGCTGCATCCAGGCTCTGTACGAGGCGTCGCAGGCGGGAGTGAAGGTCGACCTCAACGTGCGCGGCATTTGCTGCCTGCGGCCGGGAGTGCCTGAGCTCTCGGAGAACGTCCGAGTCGTCTCGATCGTCGGCCGCTTCCTCGAGCACTCGCGGATCTACGCCTTCCGGCGCGGTGAGGAGACGCGGGTCCTGACCGGCTCGGCGGACCTGATGCCGCGCAACCTCGACAGCCGGGTCGAGCTGGTCACGCCGGTCGAGGACGAGGGCCTGCGGGCGGAGCTGCTCGACGTGCTCGAGCGCTGCTTCGCCGACAACGCGAACGCCTGGGAGTTGAGCCCCGACGGCATCTGGACGCGTTTCGGCCTGCCCGACGGGGAACGGCGCGATGTTCAAGAGGAGCTCCGCACGCGCCACGTGGCGCGTGCCGGGGAGCAGCTCGCGGCGACGGCGAGTTGACCGTGGCGGCTCCTTGAGCCCGCCAATAGGATTGGCCGATGGCCCGTTTCTCGCTGCTGCCTCGCGATCGCACCTTCTTCGACCTATTCATAGAGGCGGGGCAGAACACCCTTCGCGCAGCGCGGCTGCTCGACGAGATGATGGGCACCTGGCCCGACGCCCACGACCTCGGCCGGGAGATCCTCAAGGCCGAGCAGGAGGGCGACCGGATTATTCACGACATCGTCCAGCGGCTCAACACGACGTTCGTGACGCCCGTCGACCGCGAGGACATCTACGCCCTCGCGACCCAGATGGACGACATCGTCGACTTCACCGAGGAGGCGGCGGACTTTCTCGGCCTCTACGGAATCGAAGCGCCGATGGAGCAGGCGCAGGCGCTGACGAAGGTTCTCGTCGCTGCCTGTGAGCAGCTCGCCCAGGGACTCGAGCACCTGCGCGACTTCAAGGGCCTCGAGCGATACTGGATCGAGATCCACCGGCTCGAGAACGAGGGCGACCGGATCTCCCGCGACGCCGTCGCCTCGCTCTTCTCGAACGGAATCGACCCGATGGTCGTGATCCGCTGGAAGGACATATTCGCCGTCCTCGAGAACGCGATCGACGCCACCGAGACGGCGGCGCAGATAATCGAGGGCATAGTCATCAAGAATTCGTGATTCGCCCGTGAGCTCCGACGTCATCCTCGTCATCGTCGTCGCCACCGCCCTCGCCTTCAACTTCACCAACGGCTTCCACGACACCGCCAACGTGGTGGCGACCTCGATCTCGACCCGGGCGGCGAGCCCGCAGGTTGCGGTCGCCTTCGCGGCACTGCTCAACTTCGCCGGTGCCTTCATCTCGATCTCGGTTGCGGCGACCGTCGCCAACGACGTCGTCGACGCGTCGGTGATCACCCCCACCGTGGTCTTCGCCGGGCTGATCGGGGCGATCGCCTGGAACTTGATCACCTGGTACTTCGGGCTGCCGTCCAGCTCCTCGCACGCCTTGATCGGCGGGGTGGTGGGATCCGCGGTGGTCGCCGCGGGCCTCGACGCGGTGCTCGCCGACGGGGTGATCGGCAAGGTGCTGATCCCGGCTGTCGTCGCCCCCCTGCTCGCCTTCACCGTCGCCGGCATCGGAATCGCCATCGTTTATCGGATCGTCGGGCGGCAGCGCCCTGGGACCGTGACGCGGGGCTTCCGCTACGGCCAGATCGTCTCGGGCGGCCTGCTGGCGCTGGCCCACGGGACCAACGATGCCCAGAAGACGATGGGGATCATCACCTTGGCGCTGATCGCCAACGGCACCCTCGGTGCCGGCGCCGATCCACCGTTCTGGGTGATCGTCTCCGCCGCGACGGCGATCGCGCTCGGCACCTACAGCGGCGGCTGGCGGATCATCCGCACCACCGGCACCCGGATCATCAAGATGGACGCAGCCCAGGGCTTCGCGGCCCAGGGAGCCGGCGCCGCCGTGATCCTCGCCTCCACGCACTACGGCTTCCCGCTCTCCACCACTCACGTGATCAACGGCGGCGTGATGGGCGCCGGCGCCGGCAAGCGGCTCTCCGCGGTGCGCTGGGGCGTCGCCGGCAACATCTTCGTCGCCTGGCTGCTGACCCTGCCGGCCGCCGCGGCGATCGGCGCTGCCACCTACGGCATCAGTCGCATCTTCGGCACGGGCGCAATGGGCCCCGTACTGATCTCCCTGGCGGCGCTGGCACTGATCGCCTTCGCCTTCGTCCGCCGATCGCGGCAGGGCTCCCCGGTCCCGGTCAGCTAGATGGAGTCGACCACCTGATGCTCGCGGTCGTGGTCGAGACGAAGGAGTTGCTGCAGACCGTCGCCGCGTCTGTGGTCGCCGGAGTCGGAATCACCGTCGTCTTCTCGATCGCGATCTGGGGCGCCGCTCGCTTCGTCGACCTCAGCCGCAGCGAACGCCCGGTTGCCGCGGCCGCGGCCGCGGCGGTTGGCGGCCTTGCCCTGACGGCGACGCTGGGCGTGGTCGTCGTCGGCATGCTCGTGATGACCAGCAACTAGCGGCGTAAGATTCGGCTTGTGCGGACCCTGCGAAACGCCGCGATCGTCATGCTGCTCGCGCTCGGGGTGGCCTTCGTGCCCGGTGGCGGCAACGCGGCTGACGCGGTGCTGACCGCGATCACGATGGGCTTCCTGGCGGCGATCGCCTGGACGATCTTCGTGCTGAGCCGCCAGAACCAGCTCACCCTGGCGACCCTCAGCGACGGTCGCCGCGCGATTCTCTACGGGGCGCTGGGCCTGATCGCTCTGCTGATCGCCGGCAGCGACGAGATGTTCTCGAGCGGCGCCGGCACCCTCGCCTGGATCCTCCTGCTCGGCGCTTCGATAGCGGCGATCTGGCGGATCTGGATCGAGACCCGCACCTACTGAATCGGCACGAAGCCGTAGCTGAATTGTTCGTCTGAGCGCACCACCCGTGCGTTCGCGCCTGGAACGGTCGTGATGTGCCGCGCCAGGTCGCCAGCAGCTCTCGCAGGGAGGTCGGAACCGCCTCGGTCGAGCTGATCGCGGTGGTCCCGTTCCTGCTGCTGGCGATCCTGGTCGCGGCGCAGCTCGCGCTCGCCGGCCAGGCGCTGTGGTCGGCGGGCGTCGCGGCGCGAGCCGGCGCCCGCGCCGCACTCGTCGGCGGCGACGCGAAGGCGGCGGCTCGGCAAGCACTGCCCCCCTCGATGCGCGTGGGGGCGAAGGTGAGCGACTCCGGAGCCGTGGCGGTGCGCGTGCGGATCCCCCACCTGCTGCCGGCGATGCCGCGGTTGTCCGTCAGCGCCGAGGCCAGGCTCGGTGGTGACGATGGGTAGGGAAGAAGGCCAGGCCTCGGTCGAGTTGGTGGCTGCGCTGCCCGCCCTGCTGCTGGCCGGCCTGATCGCATTGCAGCTACTCGTCACCGGCTATGCGCTGACGCTCTCCGACGGCGCCGCCGAGGCGGGTGCTCTCGCCCTTGCCGCCGGCCGGCCGGCAGCGGAGGCCGCCCGGGACGCACTGCCGGGTTGGGCCGAGGACGGCGTCGAGATCTCGGTGAAGGGACGGCAGGTGACGGTGCACGTGCGACCGCCGTCGCCGCTCGAGCCGATCGCCGACCACCTCACGGTCACGTCCTCCGCCGCGGCGAGGCCGAAGTGAGGAATTCAGCGCGATCCCCTCTTGTGAGCCGGCCGCAGGCCGGACGGACCGTTTTCGTCACCGGTGTCGGCACCGCAACCGGGTCGTGGGCGGCAGCCGCAGCCCTCGCCTGCGCCGGCTCGGAGTCGGACCGGGCGGGCCTGTTGATCGATCTGGGCGCGGGTCGAAACCCCCGCCCTTCCCTGATAGCGACCGCCGCGGCCAGAGAGCTGGAGGAGCGGCTGGCCACGCATCTCCCCAAGACTGGCCTCGCGTCACGGGGCTGGTTCTGCCACCTCGTCCTGCCGCCCGACCCAAACGGAGTTGAGCAGATCGCCGCCGCACTACCAGCCGTGCGCGACTCCACGGCGGTCATCCACCTGCCGCCCCGTCTCGTGCAGCCGGCGCTGGACGAACCGCGATTCCGCCCCTCGGCCGCGTTCCTGCGCGCCGATCTGCCCGAAAACCGTGCCCTGACCGCACTCGCCGCCCGCGAGCTGATGGAGCGGGGAATACGAGTAGCGGTTCTCAAGCGCCCGCTGGGTTGGCTCGCCGGTCGCGCAGCCCTGCTCGGGGCGCTGCCAACGGGCAGCCAGGCGCTGCCCCCTCGATTGACCGAGCGGCTTTTGCGATGAAGGCGCGGCGGGAGGAGGGGCAGGCGCTGATCCTCGCCATGGGCGGCGTGTTCGCCTTGATCGCCGCGGCGCTGGCGCTCGTCGCGATCGCGGGTGCGGTGACCGGCAAGGGAAGGGCACAGCGGGCAGCGGACCTGGCGGCGATCTCGGCGGCCCGCTCGATGCGCGACGACCTGCCGCGCCTGCTCTCGCCGCCGGCCCTGCCGAGCGGCCTGCCGAACCTCCGCCATCTCGAGAAGGCGGCATACCTGGCCCGCGCTCGGGCCGCTGCGCTGGAGATCGCCGAGGCGAACGGCGTGGCGCCGCGGCGGGTGCGCGTGTCCTTCCCCGACTCCGGCTCGTTCGCGCCGGTGCGGGTCGAGGCTGTTCTCGTCGCCGATCTGACCGTAGGCGGGATCGCGAGCGAGGTCGAGGCTTCGGCGGTTGCGGAAGCGGGCGCGCCGGCGACGGGCGGAGGCTCGTCGACGGCGACGGCGACGGGCGGCGGCTACGGCGGCCCGCTCGTCTACCGTCAGGGTGAGGGGATGCGCCCCGACGTCGCGGCGGCCTTCGACCGGATGGCGGCGGCGGCATCGCGGGCGGGCATCATTCTCCTGGTCAACTCGGGCTTCCGCTCCGACGCGGAGCAGGCGGCGCTGTTCGCCGCCAACCCGGACCCGACGTGGGTGGCGCCACCGGGCCAGTCATTGCACCGCTGCGCCACCGAGCTGGACCTCGGTCCCGAATCCGCCTACGGCTGGCTCGCCGCGAACGCCACCCGCTTCGGCTTCGTCCAGCGTTACTCATGGGAGGCTTGGCATTACGGCTATGACCGGCCGCCGGCACCCTGCTCGGCGGCGGGCGATTCGATCGGACGGACAGGCGTAAGAACGGGGTCGGAAGGGGGAGACGGCGCCCTTGCCGGAGCCGCCAGTCTGCCTTCCTTCGTCCCGTCGCCGTTCAGGATGGCTCTGCTCCGGGCAGCGGCCCGGTGGAACGTCTCGGCCGCGCTGCTCGCCGCACAGTTGATGGCCGAGTCCAACTTCAACCCGCACGCAGTCTCACCAGCCGGGGCCCAGGGCATCGCCCAGTTCATCCCCTCGACTGCCGCCGCCTACGGGCTCGACGATCCCTTCGATCCGAAGGCGGCAATCGACGCCCAAGCTCATCTGATGTCGGACCTGCTGCGCCAGTTCGGCGACCCAGGACTTGCACTCGCCGCCTACAACGCCGGCCCCGGCGCAGTCGAAGCCTGCAACTGCATCCCCGCTTACCCCGAGACACAGGCCTACGTCACGCGCATTTTCGCCCTGCTAGGCGGCGCCGACGTTCTGACGACTGAAACCTTTGAAGTGAGACTGGTCGAATAGGAGTGGGCTATCTTGTGGGTATGCGCATGCACATAAACTTGGATGACGATCTCGTGAAGCAGATCGACGAGTTCACCGGTCCTCGCGGTCGAAGCGCGTTGATCCGCGAGGCTGTCGAGGCGGAGGTCGATCGCCGTCGTCGTCGGGCCGCATTGGAGCGTCTCGTCGGTTCGATGCCCGACTTCGCACCCTGGATGACCCCCGAATGGATCAGCGAAGAGCGGAAGCGCTCCAGCCAGGAGCGCGACCGCAAAATCGAGGAGTACTGGCGCCGACCGCTCGACTGATCATGGCCTTGTTTCTTGATACGTCCGTGGTCATCGATGTTCTGCGTGGAGCAGATTTCGCGCCGGCGCTGGTGCGACGTGAGCCGTTGCTGATTTCGCCGATCAGCGTCCATGAGGTGCTGTTTGGGATGCGGCCTGCCGAGGAACGAATGACGTTGGAGTTGTTCGAGGGGCTCCTGGTGGTGTCGCTGGGGCATGCGGAGGCGCGGATGAGCGGGCATTGGCGGCGCGACTACGCCAAGCAAGGACTCACGTTGAGCCGGGAGGACACGCTCATCGCGGCTGGGGCCGTATCGCATGGCCTGCCCCTGGCCACCGGCAACCTCAAGGACTTCCCGATGCCGGAGCTGCGCGTCGAGCAATGGCCGCCGCCTCCCGTCTAGACTGCGGCGCGATGGCAACCGTGGAGATACAGGGCGTAGAGGGGATGCAGGCACTGATCGGCCAGGAGATCGGGCCGAGCGAGTGGCGCACCGTCACCCAGGAGGACATCGACACCTTCGCCCGGCTGTCCGGCGACGACCAGTGGATCCACGTCGACGTCGAGCGGGCGAAGAGCGAGAGCCCCTTCGGCACCACGATCGCCCACGGCAACCTGACCCTGTCTCTTGTAGACGGCTTCCGCAAGGAGATGATCTCCTCCAGCGGCTTCGCCCTGGGCGTCAATTACGGCTGGAACAAGATCCGCTTCCCGGCCCCTGTCCCGGTAGATGCCCGGGTGCGCGGCAAGGCCGAGGTCGTCTCGATCGACCCGAAGGGCGGCGGCTGGTATGAGGTGATCACCCGCTTCACCCTCGAGGTCGAGGGCAACGAGAAGCCGTGCTTCGTGGGCGACAGCGTCACCCGCGTGATGACCCCCGACGGCTGAGGAACATCCCGTCTTCTATGCGGGCTCGTGAGCTAGTCGAAGAGCTGCATCGGCGGCAAGCTGAAATGTACGCGGGTGGTTCGACTGACCGCGTCGTCGAGCTGCTGACGGACGACGTCGTCTGGCACGTGCCGGGTGCGAGCCCGATTGCTGGCGATCACCATGGACACGACGGGGTGGTCGAGTACTTCAGAACCCGTCGCCGCATCGCTGACGACTCGATGCGGCTTCGTCCAGGGGCGATGCTCACGGAGGAAGGCCTCGTCGTCCAGCGTGTCGATGGCACCGCCGTGCTCGGCGGCGAGTCGGTCGATTGGAGGACGGTCGGCGTCTACAGGTTCGAAGGGGGGCGCATCGCCGAGGTGTGGCTCGTTCCGATCGAACTCCAGAAGTTCGATCGCGTGTGGGGGGCGGGTGCGTAGATATTGAAGGTGTTGCTCTACGACAATCCAGTCTCCGGCAATTGCTACAAGGTTCGGTTGATCCTCAGCCTGCTCGACATCGAGTTCGAGCGCTGGCAGCTATCGGTTGTCGATCACTCGAATCGCGCTGAGGTACTCGGCGCACTCAGCCCGTCTCTCAACGTGCCGACGGTGGTGCTCGAGGACGGCCGGCCGCTTGCCGAGTCGAACGCAATCCTCTGGTACTTCGCCGACGGCACGCCCTATCTGCCCGACGACCCCTATGAGCGCGCGCAGGTACTGCAGTGGATGTTCTTCGAGCAGTACAAGCACGAGCCGGCAATCGCGGTCGTCCGCTTCTGGGTCGCAATCTCCGAGGATCTCCCACCCGCAGCGGACATCGAGGCCAAGCGCACCGCTGGCCGCGCGGCGCTTGACGTGATGGAGCACCATCTCGGCGACCACGAGTACTTCGTCGGCGAGTGCTTCACGATCGCCGACGTCGCGCTCTATGCCTATACCCACGTGGCGCCCGAGGGCGGCTTCGATCTCGAGCCATACCAGGCAGTGCGTCGATGGCTCGAGCGAGTCGCGGCTCAGCCTGGAGTCGTCCCAATCTCCGCCTGATCTGCCTCTGCCGTGCTGGAGTACCGCGTCTGGCGCTGTCTCGATGGCCCTCATGGGCCGACGCCAACGGGCGCTGGAGCCTGGTTGGTACCCGATAGCTGGAAGGCGGTGCGATTCAACTCGACGGATCGACGAGCTGCGCTCGCGCGGGCTTGAAGTCCTGCTGATCGAGCGTCACAAGTGGGAGGTCGTGTGCGAGGGCGGTGGCGGCGATCAGGCTGTCTTTGATCGACATCGGCCTGCCGTGTCGGCGTAGATCGGCAAGCAGCTGGGCCCACCGCCTCCCGACGACCGAGTCCCAGGAAATGCACTGGATTCGACTGATCCCCTGCTCGAACCAGTTCTCTAGCTCGGTGCGCCGTGCGCCGTGCGCCAAAAGCAAGATGCCGAAGCGCACCTCGCCCAGGACGATTGGATCGACGACGATCCAGCGCTCATTTCGCCGCAGCCACTCTACGACTCGAGGGTCGGGGCTAGGCTTGGTTGCCTCGGAGAGGACATTGGCGTCGACGAGGTATCTCACAAAGTGTCGGTCGACTCGGAGTCGATTGCGACGAAGTAGCCCTTCTCTGGGCAGGTGAGCAGCCAGTCCACTAGACCTTCGTTCGGCGCTGGCGTCACCCGCCGCAGCCGGTACTCGTCGGCATCAAGGCGCTCGACCTCGAACTCCTGCCCGGGCTTGATGTCATCGCGCTGGCGTAGCTCAGCCGGCAGCACGATCTGACCCTTGGTCGAAACGGTCGTCCTCATTTGGCGTAAGATATCATCTTACTAAGGCCGTCACGCAGTCAGATGTGGGCCATGAAAATCGGGCCAAACAGGCGGAGCAGCAAATAGTGACCCCTTCACACTGGAAGTCGAGGGCAATGAGAAGCCCTGCTTCGTAGGGACTCCGTCACCCGCGTGCTGGCGCCTGCCGACTGACGGGCGCCTCCCGCGCTACTCGACCTCGAGCGTTCCTTCCATGCCGCCTTCCCGGTGTCCTGGGACGGAGCAGAAGAACACGTATTTGCCGGGTTTCAGGTCTTTCATCGTGCCGGTGTCGGAGCTTTCGGTGATCACGTCGGTCTCACCGACGACTTTGCCGCTCGCGTCTTCGACGTCGGCGTCGTGACCGACCGGCCGCGGGTTTTTGAAGTCGATCGTGACGTTGCCTGCTTTGGCCGAGATCGAGTCGGTCGTGAAGGCCAGGCCGCCGCCTGGGTCGGCTTCGATCTGGATCGTCGAGCTGCCCGCAGCACCGCCTCCCGCACCTCCGCCGCCACCAGCCGCGGCGCCGTTCGTCGCTTCGCCGCCGGTATCGGTCGTCGTGGTGCCGTCGTCGTCCCCGCAGGCGACGAGCGCGGCCGAGGCAAGTACGAGAGCCAGGAGAGCTGCGACCTTTTTCATCGACGAATCCTTTCCTTGGAGGCGAGACTCGTAAGGACTGTAACCGGAACGCGGAGCGGAAACCCCCGCGAGACGTCAGCGTCCCTCGAAGACCGGCTCCTCGCCGCCGAAGAAGGCGGTCACACCGGCTCGCAGGTCCTCCGTCGCCATGCTGTCGGCGATCCCATGCCGCTCGAGCTGCAGGTGCTCGGTGAGGCTGTTCTCGATGCTCTGGCCGCAGAGGAATTTGGACATCCTCACGTAGTACGGAGCCTTTGCCGCAAGCTTCTCGGCCTTCGTCCTGGCCCGGTCGAGCAGCTCGTCGGGTGCAACGACCTCCGCCACGAGCTGCTCGGCGAGTGCGCTCTCGGCGCTCATGTTTGGGTCCTCGAGGAGGAGCTCGAGCGCCCTGCTCGGCCCGACGACGCGGGGCAGGAAGTAGGTCATGCCGCCGTCCGGGGAGGCGCCGATCCGTCCGTAGGCACAGGCGAAGAAGGCAGCCTCGGAGGCGATCCTCGTGTCGCAGGCCAGCGCCAGCGAGAATCCGGCTCCCGCCGCCGGGCCGTTGACCGCGGCAATCACCGGATACGGGATGCGGCGCAGGTCGACGATCGCCTGGTGCAGCGCCTCTGCACCACGCCGCACCTGCGCCGGCAGATCGATCGACTCGTCCTGGACCCCAGTCTTGAACCAGTTGACGTCGCCGCCGGAGCAGAACGCCTTGCCAGCGCCGGTGACGATCAGCGCCCGCAGCGACGCCTGGTCGGCGAGCCAGGCGAAGGCGACCGTGAGCTCGCCGATCATCTCGGGGCTCATCGCGTTGAAGGCGTCGGGCCGGTCGAGGGTGAGGGTGCCGATCTCGCCGTCGATCTCGATTCGCAGCGTCTTCAGCTCTGGCGGGTTCAGGGTTTGGATGGTCATCTCGTTCTCCGTATCGTGCGTCGCGCTTGGCCGGCTGGCCAGGAGCCTACCCTTTGGTCCGTGAGCGAAAGCGACGGAAAACCCTCCCGCGAGCAGCGGATAGCCCAGCAGCGGCGCGACCTGCCCGATTCGGCCGGCGTCTACCTCTTCTACGACGCCGACGGCGAGCTGCTCTACGTCGGCAAGGCGCGCTCGATCCGCAAACGGATCTCCTCCCATTTCTCGGGCGGCGAGCCCCGCCTCACCTCGCGGGTCGACCGCATCGACTTCCTGGTGACCGCCAACGAGGCCGAGGCCCTGCTGGCCGAGCAGAGCTTCATCAAGCGCCACCGCCCTCGCTTCAACATCCGCCTGCGCGACGACAAGTCCTACCCGTACGTCTGCGTCAGCCTCGACGAGGACTACCCACGTGTCTATTTCACCCGCGAGAAGCACCGCTCCGGCCGCGCCTACTTCGGACCCTTCTCCAGCGCCAAGCGGGTGCGGGAGACGCTCGACCTGCTCGGCAAGCTGTTCCAATTCCGCACCTGCGAGGGGAAGGAGCCGGGCCGGCGCTCCGGCAGTCCCTGTCTCGACTACTACATCAAGCGCTGCGGGGCACCGTGCGTGGGCTACGTCAGTCAAGACGAGTACCGGCGCAACGTCGAGGCGATCGTCGACTTCCTCTCCGGCCGCTACCGCCAGGTCGAGGCCAACGAGGAGGCGAAGATGGAGGCGGCGGCGACGGCGCACGAGTTCGAGCGCGCCGCCCTGCACCGGGACCGGCTCAAGGTGATCCGGTCGCTGTTCGAGCGCCAGCAGGTCGCCGGCGGCTCGGTCGGCGCGATCGACCTGATCGGGGTCGCCGTCGAGGCGACCGACGCCAATGCCCAGGTCTTCCAGGTGCGCGACGGCATCCTCGCCGAGCGGCAGAGCTTCTACCTCGACAACCAGGCCGAGCGCGAGCCGGCCGAGGTCGCCGAGGAGTTCATCGGGCAGTACTACTCGGCCTCGCCGGCCGTCCCCAAGACCATCGTCGTCGGCCCCTACCTGGCCGAGCGCGCCGGTGTGTTGGCGGACGCGTTGAGCGAGCGCCGCGGCGCCCCGGTCGAGGTGCGGGTCGCCGAGCGTGGCGACAAACGCCGCCTTCGCGAGCTGGCCGAACGCAACGCCCGCCTCGCCCTCGATCAGGACCGGCTGCGCCGCGAGCACCGGCGACAACGACGGGTCGACGCGCTTGCGGACCTACGCGAGGCGCTGCAGATGGAGGAGCTGCCGGTGCGCATCGAGGGCTTTGACATCTCGAACATCGGTGGCGAGCACACCGTCGCCTCGATGATCGTCTTCGAGGGCGGCGCGACGAAGAAGTCGGATTACCGGCGCTTCAAGGTGCGGGGCTCGCGCGACAACGGGTCCGACGACTTCGCTTCCATGGAAGAGGTGTTGAGCAGGCGCGCGAATCGCTACATGGAACAGGCCGATCTCTCTCCTCACGACGGCAAGCGCGACGAAAGCTTTGCCTCGCTGCCGTCGCTCGTCGTCGTCGACGGCGGCAAGGGACAGCTGGCGGCGGCGATACGAGCCCTGCGCCCTTTCGTCGAACGAGGCGCCACGGTCGTCTCTCTCGCCAAGCGGCAGGAGGAGGTCTACGTCCCCGGTCGACCGGTGCCGATCGACCTGGCGGCCGACTCCGAAGCCTCGAAGCTTCTGCAGCGGGTCCGCGACGAGGCCCATCGTTTCGCGATCGACCACCACCGGGGGCGCCGCGATCGGGCGATGACCGGCTCGGTGCTGGACGACCTGAGGGGTGTCGGCCCGGTGCGCAAGCGCGCCCTGCTCCAACACTTCGGCTCGCCGGAACGCTTCCTGGCGGCGACGCGCGAGGAGCTGGAGGCGGTCCCAGGCGTGCCGGGCAAGCTGGCGCGCGAGATCCACGAGCAGCTGCACAGGATCGGCTAGGCATGGCTGAGGACAAGAAAGTCGACCTGATCGTGATCACCGGCCACTCGGGGGCGGGCAAGTCGGAGGCGATTGCCGCCTTCGAGGACGGTGGCTACTTCTGCGTCGACAACCTGCCGCCCCGGATGATCGACAGCCTCGGCGAGCTGTTTCGCCACGAGGGCAGCGGTGTCGAGCGCGCCGCGGTCGTCTCCGACGTGCGCGGCGGCGACTATTTCGACGATCTGGTCCAGGTCCTCGACGACCTCGAGAGCGACGGGTTGAAGCCGAAACTGCTCTTCCTCGAGGCCGACGAGGAGACGCTGCTCGATCGCTACAAGGAGACGCGTCGTCGCCACCCGCTCGCCCCCGAAGGCAGGATCGTCGAAGGAATCCGCGCCGAGCGCGAGCTGCTGGCGCCGCTGCGCGAGCGCGCCGATGCGGTCATGGACACCAGCGCCCTGACCAACGCCGAGCTGCGACGCCGCATCGCCGAAGAGATGCTCGGCAGCCACGACAGCGGCAAGCTGGCCCTGACCCTGCTCACCTTCGGGTTCAAGAACGGCCCGCCCCGCGACGCCGACCTCACCCTCGACGTCCGTTTCCTGCCCAACCCCCACTACGTGGACGAGCTGCGCCCGCAGACTGGCCTCGACGAATCTGTGCGCGAGTACGTCGAGTCGGGGACGCAGGCGGGCGAGTTCTACGGCCGGCTGCTGCCGCTGCTCGAGTTCCTGGTGCCAGCCTACGTTGCCGAGGGCAAGAGCCACCTGACGATCGCGGTCGGTTGCACCGGCGGGCGGCACCGTTCGGTCACCGTGGCCGACCGCATTCGCCGCTCGCTCGAGGGGCGGGCCGGCGTCATCGTGCGGGTCAAGCACCGCGACGTCGAGCTCGACGGTGCAAGGCCGGCGAATCCGGCACGCACCTAGAATCGGCCGGCTTTGGAGGACTCCAACCCCGTCATCTCGGTCCGCGGCCTGCAGAAGAGCTATGGCGACGTCGAGGCGGTGCGCGGCATCGACCTCGAGGTACGGCGGGGAGAGGTCTTCGCCTTTCTCGGCCCCAACGGCGCCGGTAAGACGACGACGGTCGAGATCCTCGAGGGTTACCGCAAGCGGAGCGCCGGCGAGGTGAGCGTGCTCGGCGAGGACCCCGAGCGGGCCGACCGGGCCTGGCGGGAGCGGATCGGAGTCGTCCTGCAGAGCTGCCGGCTCGACCCGTACCTGACGGTGCGCGAGTCGCTCGACCTCTATGCCGGCTACTACCGCGCCCCGCGCCCGGCCGACGACGTGCTCGAGCTGGTCGGGTTGGAGGCGAAGGCCGACGCGCGCGCCGGCAGCCTCTCGGGCGGGCAGCAGCGCCGCCTCGACGTCGGCATGGCGCTGATCGGCGACCCCGAGCTGCTCTTCCTCGACGAGCCGACGACTGGCTTCGACCCCTCGGCACGCCGCCAGACCTGGGAGACGATCGCCGGCCTGCGCGACCTCGGCAAGACCGTCTTCCTCACGACCCATTACATGGACGAGGCGCAGCGCCTCGCCGACCGGGTGACGATCATCTCGGCCGGCACGATGGTGGCCGGCGGCACCCCAGAGGACCTCGGCGACCGCGAGAACCGCCCGGCGACGGTCAGCTTCCGGCTGCCAGAGGGTGTGGCGACGGGCGAGCTGCCGGTCGACGGCGCCGCTTCGAGGAACGGGGGGCGCACCGTCTCGCTCGACACCAGCACGCCGGTCGCGACGCTCAACGAGCTGACCGGCTGGGCCCTGCGGCGCGGCTTCGACCTCGAGGGACTCGAAGTGACCCGGCCCAGCCTCGAGGACGTCTACCTGTCGCTCACCTCGGAGGGCACCGAATGAGCGGTCTCGCCCTCGTCGCCCACCAGTTCCGCTACGACCAGAAGGCGTTCTGGCGCAATCCCGCCTCGGTCTTCTTCACCGTCGCCTTCCCGGTCATCCTGCTGCTGATCTTCGCCACCGTCTTCGGCGACGAGACCGTCGACGTGGGGGGCGGGATCGAGACCACGACCTACTACGTGCCGGCGATCATCACCCTCTCGGTGATCTCGGCGACGATGCAGTCGCTGGCGATGTCGCTGGTGATCGCCCGCGAGGACGGCCGCCTGAAGCGCGGCCGTGGTACCCCGATGCCTGCCTGGGTCTTCATCGCCGGCCGGATCGGCAACTCGATCGTCGTCGCGCTGTTGATGCTGGCCCTGATCGCGGCGCTCGGCCGGCTCGCATACGGCGTCCCGATCCCGTGGGAGCAGCTGCCGGCGATCGTCGTCACCCTCATGGTCGGCGCCGCCGCGTTCTGCTGCCTCGGCATCGCCCTGACCGCGGCGATCCCCTCGCAGGACGCCGCCGCGCCGATCGTCAACGCGCTTCTGCTGCCGCTCTACTTCCTCTCCGGCGTCTTCATCCCCGACGACCAGCTGCCGAGCGGCGTCATCCACTTCGCCGACGCCTTCCCGGTTCGCCACTTCTTCGAGGCTTTCTTCAGCGCCTATGTCCCGGCGGGCGGCGGCGCCGGCTTCGAGTGGGGCAACCTGGCCGCCGTCGCCGCCTGGGGCCTCGCCGGCCTGCTGCTCGCCACGCGTTACTTCCGCTGGACCCCTCGTTCAGGCTGACGAAGTGTGCATTCGCCCCCTATGACGGGGAAAATGCACTCTTCGTCATCGGGCCGGCCGACCGGGGGTTTGGGCGCCCCGATAGCCTCTCGGCCCGATGTTGCACCACGTTCTCCTGGAGGTCGCGGACCTCGATCGCAGCGCGTCCTTCTACGACGCGCTGCTCGCGCCGCTGGGCTGGCGGCGTCACTTCGACCAGGAAGGGACGATCGGCTGGGGCATCGCCAAGCCGGTGTTCTTCATCGCCAACCACCACGAGCCGCAGCCGGGGTTCGGCCTGCTCAGCTTCTCGGGACTCGGGATCGTCGCCGTCAAGGCGGCCTGGGAGGCGGGGGTCGCGGCCGGCGGCAAGAGCGTCAGCGAGCCGGGAGAGCGCCGCTCGCACGGCTCCGGCTCCTACTCGGCGTTCCTCAGTGACCCGGATGGGTACGAGATCGAGGTGACGATCGGCAGTGACTAGCGTCTGCATAACACGACACCAGGAGGGTTCGAGTTCATGGCAGTGAAGGTCGGCATCAACGGCTTCGGCCGCATCGGGCGCAACGTCTTTCGCGCGGCACACGCGGCAGGCGCGGACATCGAGTTCGCCGCGGTCAACGACCTCACCGATCCGGCCACGCTCGCCCACCTGCTCGCCTACGACTCGATCCTCGGCCGCTTTCCCGGAGAGGTCGAGGCAGGGGAGAGGTCGATCTCCGTCGACGGCAGGGAGCTGGAGGTACTCTCCGAGCGCGACCCGGCGGAGCTGCCGTGGGAGGAACTCGGCGTTGACGTAGTGATCGAGTCGACGGGTCTGTTCACCGCTCGCGCCGACGCCGCCAAGCACCTCGAGGCGGGTGCCAAGAAGGTGATCATCTCGGCCCCGGCCAAGGAGCCGGACGTGACCGTCGCGCTCGGCGTCAACTTCGACACCTACGACCGCGAGCAGCACCACATCATCTCCAACGCCTCCTGCACGACGAACTGCCTGGCGCCGCTCGCCAAGGTGCTCCACGAAGCGTTCGGGATCGAGCAGGGCCTGATGACGACGATCCACGCCTACACGGCCGACCAGCGCCTGCAGGACATGCCCCACAAGGACCTGCGCCGCGCACGGGCCGCGGCTCTCAACCTGATCCCGACCACGACCGGCGCCGCGAAGGCGGTCGGTCTGGTGCTGCCGGAGCTGAACGGCAAGCTGAACGGCTTGGCGATGCGGGCCCCGGTCGCCACCGGCTCGGTCGTCGACCTCGTCTTCACGCCCTCCAACCCGACCGAGCCGGGGGCCGTCAACGCGGCCGTGAAAGCCGCCGCCGAAGGGCCGCTGAAGGGCATCCTCGCCTACACCGAGGACCCGATCGTCTCCACCGACATCGTCGGCGACCCGCACTCGTCGATCTTCGACGCCGAGCAGACGATGGCGATCGGCGACGGCGCCCTGATCAAGGCGGTCGCCTGGTACGACAACGAGTGGGGCTACTCGAACCGCTGCGTCGAGCTGGCGGGCAAGGTCCTCTGAGCCCGCCGGGCCGGCGATGAGCTTCGCGAAGAAGACCGTCCGCGATGCCGACGTCGCGGATCGACGCGTGCTGGTCCGGGTCGATTTCAACGTGCCGCTGGACGTGGGGAGTGTCGCCGACGACATGCGAATCCGTGCCGCGCTGCCGACCTTCCGCCTGCTGCGGGAGCGCGGCGCGGCGCTGGTGCTGGCTTCCCACCTCGGTCGGCCGCAGGGGAAGGTCGACCCGCGCCTCTCGACGCGCCCCGTCGGCGAACGGCTGTCCGAGCTGCTCGGGGTCGAGGTCGCCCAGGCCCCGGCGGTGAGGGGCGCCGAGGTCGAGGCGATGGCCGCGGCGCTGGCCCCCGGTGAGATCCTGCTGCTGGAGAACGTCCGCTTCGAGCCTGGCGAGACCGAGAACGACCCGGAGCTGGCCGCCGCCCTCGCCGCGCTGGGCGACCTCTACGTCAACGACGCCTTCGGCGCCGCCCACCGGGCCCACGCCAGCACCGAGGGGGTCGCCCGCCTGCTGCCGGGCTACGCGGGGCTGCTGCTGGAGCGCGAGGTGATCGAGCTGACCCGGGTGGTCGAGTCGCCGCGGCGGCCGCTGGTCGTCGCGCTCGGTGGGGCCAAGGTCTCCGACAAGGTCGGTGTGATCGACCGCTTCCTGGAGCTCGCCGATCGGATCCTGATCGGAGGCGCGATGTGCTTCAGCTTCTTCCGGGCCCAGGGGATCCCGACCGGCAGTTCGCTGGTCGAGGAGAAGGGGGTGAAGCTGGCGGAGGAGGCGCTGCGGCACGCCGAGTCCTCCGAGTGCGAGCTGGCGCTGCCGGTCGACCTCGTCCTCGGAAAGAGCTTCGACGCCGCTACGGAGCGTCGCGAGAGCGACGGAATCGAGGTGCCGGACGGCTGGATGGGCCTCGACATCGGCCCGCGGACCGCCGCCGCCTACGCCGAGGCGATCGGCGCCGCCGGCACGGTGCTCTGGAACGGGCCGATGGGGGCGTTCGAGCTCGAGCCGTTCGCGGCGGGGACGCGGACGATCGCCGAGGCCATCGCGGCGGCGCCGGGGACGACCGTGGTCGGTGGCGGCGACTCGGTCGCGGCGCTGCGCCAGTTCGGCCTCGCCGACGAGGTGGACTGGCTGTCGACCGGAGGGGGGGCGTCGTTGGAGCTGCTGGAGGGAAAGAAGCTGCCGGGCGTGGAGGCTCTTCGGGATGCCTGACCGCACTCCCTACATCGCTGCGAACTGGAAGATGCACAAGACCGTCGCCGAGGCGGCGCAGTTCGTCGACGCGCTGCTGCCGCGGATCGCGGCTACCCAGCACGACGTGGTGATCTGCCCGCCGTTCACGGCGCTGACGGCCGTGGTCGAGCGCCGCTACGGAACCGCGATCAAGGTCGCTGCCCAGAACATGCACGAGGAGGAGTCGGGCGCCTTCACCGGGGAGGTCTCGGCCGCGATGCTGGTCGAGCTCGACGTGGAGGCGGTCGTTCTCGGCCATTCGGAGCGGCGACAGCACTTCAACGAGAGCGACGAGGCGTTGGCTCGCAAGGTGCCGGCCGCCCTCGCCGCCGGGCTGGAGCCGATCCTCTGCGTCGGCGAGAGCGAGGAGGCACGCGACGCCGAGCAGACGGATGCCGTGCTGCAACGGCAGCTCCAGGCCGATCTGATCGAGATCAATGGCGCCGACCTCGCCGACGTCGTGATCGCCTACGAGCCGATCTGGGCGATCGGCACCGGCCGCACGGCCACGCCGCAGCAGGCCCAGAAGACGATCGCCTTCATTCGCGACGTGCTGCGCGAGCAGGGGGCCGACGCCGACCGGGTCAGGATCCTCTACGGCGGCTCGGTAAAGCCCGCCAACGCCGCCGAGCTGCTCTCCCAGCCCGACATCGACGGCGCCCTGGTCGGCGGCGCCAGTCTCGATCCAGGCGACTTCGCCGCCATCGTCGAGGCGGCCGGCTAGGTGCCCGCACCGCCGGTCCCGTCGCTGGCGCTGGTCATCCTCGACGGCTGGGGGCTTGCGCCCCCGGGGCCGGGCAACGCGATCTCGCTCGCCGAGACTCCCGTCTTCGATCGGCTCTGGAATGACTTCCCTCACACCGAGCTCTCCGCCCAAGGCCGCGATGTCGGCCTGCCCGACGGGCAGATGGGCAACTCCGAGGTCGGTCACCTCAACCTCGGTGCCGGCGCAGTCGTCAAGCAGGACCTGGCGCGGATCGACGAGGCGATCGCCGACGGCAGCTTCTTCGAAAACGAGGCCTTGCTGGCGGCGTGCGAGCGGGCCCGGCGCAGCCCCCGTGGCCGCCTCCACCTGCTCGGACTCGTCTCCGACGGCGGCGTCCACTCCGGCTGGGAGCACATCGAGGCGACGATCGAGCTGGCCACGCAGGAGGGTGTCCCCGACATCGTCTTCCACGCTTTCACCGACGGCCGCGACACGCTGCCGCATGGCGGCCGCGGCTACCTCGCCGAGCTGGAGCGGTGGCTGCGGCAGGCGGGGCGGATCACCACGGTCAGCGGTCGCTACTACGCGATGGATCGCGATACCCGCTGGGAGCGGACCAAGCTCGCCTACGACGCGATCGTCCACGCCCGCGGCCTGCACGCAGCGAGCGCCGCGGAGGCGATCGAGGCGTCTTACGAACGAGGGGAGACGGACGAGTTCGTGAAGCCAACCGTGATCGGCGCCTACGACGGCGCCGCTGCGGACGACGTCGCGATCTTCGTCAACTTCCGCCCCGACCGCGCCCGCCAGCAGACCCGCACCCTCGCCGATCCCGATTTCGATGAGTTCCCGCGCAGCGGTGGTCCAGTCCTCGACCTGACGACGATGACCGGGTATCGCAAGGGCTGGCCCTATCCGGTCGCCTTCCCCGAGGCGCGGCCGCAGAAGACCCTCGCCGAAGTCGTCGCGGAGGCCGGTGGCCGCCAGCTCCACGTCGCCGAGACCGAGAAGTACGCGCACGTCACCTACTTCTTCAACGGGGGCCGCGAGGAGGAGCTGGAGGAGGAAGACCGCTGCCTGGTCGATTCACCGCGCGACGTGCCGACCTATGACCTCGAGCCGGAGATGAGCGCCCGTGCCGCGGCCGACGCGTTCGTCGAGCGCTGGTCGGGGGGCGACTACCGCTTCGCGATCATCAACTTCGCCAATCCCGACATGGTCGGCCACACTGGGGTGATCCCGGCGGCGGTCGCGGCGGTCGAGGAGGTCGACGGTTGCCTCGGCGACGTGGTTGCGGCGGTCGGGCGGTCGGGCGGGGCTTGCATCGTCACCGCCGATCATGGCAACTGCGATCACATGCTCGAGCCGGATGGCTCGCCGAATACGGCGCACTCGCTGAATCCGGTGCCGCTGGTCGTGACGGTCGACGGGATCGAGTTGCGGGATCACGGCATCCTTGCCGACGTGGCGCCGACCGCGCTGCAGCTGCTCGGGATTCCGCAACCCGCGGCGATGACCGGGAAGTCTCTTGTAGAGGGTGTCGGTGAACGCTGCTCGATTCGATGAGACGCGAGCCGGAGAGGTTGAGCTTCGAGATCGAGGCGCGGGACGGAGCTGCGAGGTCTGGGGTGCTTCATACCGCTCACGGACCCGTTGAGACCCCGGCGTTCATTCCGCTGGCCACCAAGGGGACCGTGCGGGGATTGGAGTCTCGCGAGGTAGCTGGGCTTGGGTTCGAGATGGTGTTGGGGAACACGTATCACCTGTTCGTTTCGCCGGGGCCGGATCGGATTGCTGCTGCGGGGGGATTGCATGGGTTCATGGACTGGGACGGGGCGTTGATCACGGATTCGGGTGGGTTTCAGGTGTTCTCGTTGGCACATGGCGGCGTTGCGGATGAGGTGAAGGGGAAGGGACGGCCGGGGGGAGATCATGGCTCGGTCGTCTCCATCGACGAGGAAGGGGTGCGGTTCCGCTCCTACCGTGATGGCCGGGAGCTCTTCATTTCGCCGGAGGTCTCGATGGAGGTGCAGGCCAAGCTCGGTTCTGACATCGCACTGGTCTTCGACGAGTGCACGCCCTACCACGCGGATCGGGAGTACACGGCGCGCTCGATGGAGCGGACGCATCGCTGGCTCGGACGATGCCTGGACTGGCATGGGAAGCACGGGCCGGAGCGACAGGCGGTGTTCGGGATCGTCCAGGGCGGCATCCACGAGGACCTGCGCCGGGAGTCAGCGCACGCCATCTCCAGTGCCGACGTGGATGGGATCGCGATCGGTGGCACGCTGGGGCGCGACAAGGAGGAGATGCGCAGCGTCCTGGACCTGACCGCGCCGCTGCTGCCGGAGGAGGCGCCCAAGCACCTGCTCGGGATCGGCGACGTCGACGACCTGCTCACCGGCATCGCCCTCGGCCTCGACGTCTTCGACTGCGCCATCCCAACCCGCCTCGCCCGCCACGGCACCGCCCTCGTCCCCGACCCGGAGAACCGCTTCCGCCTCGACCTGCGCAGGTCCGGCTGGGAGGGCGATCGCAACCCAATCGTCGCCGACTGCCCCTGCCCGGCCTGCCGTAACCACGACCGGGACTACCTCAGCTACCTCTCTCGCGCCGAGGAGCTGACCGCGGTTCGCCTCCTCTGCCTTCACAACCTCACCTTCCTCCAGAAGCTGATGACGCATGCTCGTATCGCCATAGAGGCTGGAACCTTCAGCGCCTTCTCCAGCGCGGTCATGGACGGCGCATCTCCCTGGGCGACTGGCTGAAGGAGGAGGCCGGGCACCCCTCCGAACGGCTTGTACTTTTTCCGCGGCGACGTTCTCGGACGGACACCCCCTGTCTTCGGAAAAAGTTGAGAGAGGAGGGGTGCCCGGCCTCCTCCCGACCACCACTATTCCGTGTTGCGCTGAACCAGTTCCTTGAACTCTTCCACGACCCTGTCCACCGAGTCTCCGGCCACTTCGCCAGCGCGCACTCCACTGGCCTGATCGGTGAGCATGATGACCGCGGCGGCGACGGCGGCCGCGATCAGGACCAGCGCGACAGTGGCCAAGGTGAAGCGGACGAAGCGCGAGAAGCCGCTGCGGCGACGGGGGCCGGTTGGGACTGCGGGGGGCGGCGGCGCGACGGGCTGCGGGGCACGCGGGGTCGGTCGCCGGGTTGGAGAAGAGGGCCGAAGCTCGGTCCGCTCGGTCTGGTCGAGGCGGCGCGTCTCCGTCTCGCCGCCGAGCACCGACGTCGCTGCGGTGCCCTCCTCGAGCGGCAGCGTCACGTCCTCGCCCTGGAGTCCGAGCTGCAGACCTCCCGCCAGCTCGGCCGCGGTGCCATACCGGCGCGCGATGTCGCCTTCGAGGGCGCGCAGCACAGCGCTGCCGAGGCCGTCCGGGACTTGGTCGTTGTAGGTGCTCGGTGGGAGCGGGCGCTCGTTCTGCTGGCGCACCGCCAGCTCGGCCAGGCTCGAGCCCTCGTAGGGCAGCCGCCCGGTCAGGAACTGATAGAGGACGACGCCGAGTGCGTAGACGTCGGTCGCGGGAGTCGCCTCCTCGCCCCGCACTTGCTCGGGTGAGAGGTAGGCAGCGGTGCCGACGACCGAGCCGACCTGGGTGATCCTGGTCTGTTCGATCGCCCGCGCGATCCCGAAGTCGGTCAGTTTCACCGTCATCGGGCCGCCGCCGACCGGACCGCCGACGAGCATCAGGTTGCCGGGCTTGACGTCACGGTGGATGATCCCGCGGCGGTGCGCGTAGTCGAGCCCGGCGCAGGCCTGGATCCCCGCCTCCGCGGCGGTGTCGGGGTCGATCGACCCCTGTCGCTGCAGGATCTGCGCCCCGGAGCGACCCTCGACGAACTCCATCACGATGTAGTGGCGACCATCGTCGATCCCGGTGTCGTAGACCTGGACGACGTTGGGGTGGATCAGTTTGGCGACCGCCAGCGCCTCGCGGCGGAAGCGTTCGACGAAGCGCTCGTCGTCGGAGAGGTGCTCGGCGAGGATCTTGACCGCGACGGTGCGCTCGAGGATGCGGTCGGTCGCCTGGTAGACATTCGACATCCCACCCGAGCCGAGGCGATCGCCGATCTCGTATCGCCCGGAGAGGGTTCCGACCGCCATCAGCCTTCGCCCGCCGGGCTTCCGGGGCCTAGTCCGCCCGAGGGAGTGCCGCCGCCTTCGCCGCCGCCCGGCCCTTTGCCGTTCCCGTTGTCCACGCCTTTGCCCTCGCCTTCCGCTTGCGGGGGGAGGGTGGGCTCGGTCTCCTCCACTTCCTCTCCCTCGTCTTCGGACTCGTCGTCTCCCTCGTCCTCCTCCTCATCCTCGTCCTTTTCCTTTTCCTCCTTTTCCTTCTTTTCCTCGTCCTCGGGACTCGTGAATTCGGTTTCGGGCGTCGTGACCTCCGGCACCACTTCCACCTCTTCGTCGCATTCGGCGACGACTTCGTTCAGCCGAGCCGCCCCTTCCCGCAGGGCTCGCTTCAGCCGCTCGTCGACGCCCTCGAGCGCTTCGACCTGTTCGCTCACCTGCAGCGCGGCGCTTTCAGCGCCGAGGCAGTCCCCTTCATCGGCGAGCTGCTGGACCGTGTCGAGGTTGGCGGTGATCTCCCGCGCCGTTCCGCCGGGCAGCAGCTGCGCGTCCTCCTCGCCGCAGGAGGCGAGGGCAAGGGCGAGGGCGAGCAGGGAAGCGGCCAGACGAGGCATTCGGGCGAGTCTAGACAACGGTCTCGAACGCGGATTTCGCCTGCATCTGGCCATCACTGGCCGGCATGGAGGCGGTCGGCGAGACGCCTCGGCAGACCCGCGTCGACGATCGAGGTGGCGGCGCGGTCGATGTCGTAGCCGACGCGGTGGAAGCGGGCGGTCTCCTCGGTCGTGTCCAGCTCCAGCCAGGCCGCGCGCGGATCGCCGTCGCGCGGCTGGCCGACGCTTCCCGGGTTGATCAACCAGCCGCCGCTGCTCAGTTCGAGCAGGGCGTCGTCGCCCGCCTGGGCACCGCGTATCTCGCCGTCCCGCCGCCCGGCCGGGCGGACGAAAAACAGTGCTACGTGGGAGTGGCCGATCAGGCCGATCCGCTCCGGCTGGGCGTCCAGGCAGGCGTCCGCCTGCTCGGCCGAGAGCACGTACTCCCAGACCGGATCGCGAGGCGAGGCATGCGAGAGCGCGATGCCCTCGCGGCTGTCCCTGGGCGCCAGGTCGCGCAACAGATCGAGGGTCTGGCCGGTGACATGCTCGCGGGTCCACGAGACGGCCGTCGCGGCGGCCTCGGAGAAGGCGGAGACGTCGAGAGCGCCGATCACGGCGAGATCGTGGTTGCCCACCAGGCACAGAGACGATCGCTCGCGTACGAGAGCGGCGCAGGCGTCCGGGTCCGCTCCGTAGCCGACAATGTCGCCGAGGGACCAGATCTCGTCGACGCCGATGGCGTCGATCGCGCCGAGGACGGCCTCGAGCGCGGGCAGGTTGGCGTGGATGTCGGTGATGGCGGCGACGCGCAAGGCCCGCCAGCGTATCCCGGCATGCTCTCGCCTCATACGATGCAGCCGTGACCGCCGCCGATCCGATCGCCGAGCTCCGCTCGGCCGTCAACCGCGCCGCGCGCACGCTGCGCGATGGCGAGCTTGCCGGCCCGGAGCCCACCTTGGAGCGGCCGCGGCAGGCGGAGCTGGGCGACTACAGCTCCAACGCGGCGATGCTGCTGGCGGCCCCGCTCGGGGAAAGCCCCCGCGACGTCGCCGCCCGCCTCTGCACGGAGCTGGAGCGCGAGCTGGGCGCCCAGGACAGCCTCGAGCGAGCCGAGGTGGCCGGCCCCGGCTTCGTCAACCTCTTCCTCTCCGACGCTTGGTTCCGCCGCGCCATGGGCGCGCTTGGGGCGGGGGAGAGGCTCGGCCCGACGCCGACGGAGTCGCCCGAGCGAATACTGGTCGAGTTCGTCTCCGCCAACCCGACCGGCCCCTTGCATGTAGGGGGTGGGCGCCACGCGGCCTACGGCGACGCCCTCGTCCGCCTGCTGTCCGCGGTCGGGCACGAGGTCGAGCGCGAGTTCTACGTCAACGACGCGGGCGGTCAGGTGCAGCGCTTCGCCGCCTCGCTCGCCGCTCGGATGAGCGGTGACGAGCCGCCCGAGGACGGCTACGAGGGCCCCTATGTGGACGAGTTGGCGGAACGCCTTCGAACCGAGGGGATCGACGCTGCCGACGTGGAGGCGATCGGTCACCGCGGCGTCGAGCTCGTCCTCGAGGAGGTGCGGGCCAGCCTCGAACGCTTCGACGTCCGCTTCGACACCTGGTTCTCCGAGCGCGACCTCTACGCGCGCGACGAGGTCGACGAGGCGCTGGCGCTGCTCGAGCAGCGCGGCCACACCTACAGGAGCGACGGTGCGCTGTGGCTGCGCAGCAGCGACTTCGGCGACGACAAGGACCGGGTCCTGATCCGTGCCGACGGCGAACCGACCTACCTGGCCGCCGACGTGGCGTATCACCGCGACAAGCTGGAGCGGGGCTTCGAGCGGCTGATCGACGTGCTCGGCGCCGACCACCATGGCTACGCGCCGCGTGTGCGGGCGGCGATCGCGGCGCTCGGCGCCGACCCCGACGCGATGGAGGCGCTGATCATGCGGCTCGTGCACATCGTCGAAGGCGGCGAGCGGGCGCAGATGTCGAAGCGCAGCGGCGACTTCGTCTCCCTCGACGAGCTGATCGACGACATCGGGGTCGACGCGACCCGCTGGTTCATGCTCTGGCGCAGCCACGACACCACGGTCGATCTCGACCTCGAGCTGGCGCGACGGGAGTCCAGCGACAACCCGGTCTATTACGTGCAGTACGCGCACGCTCGCATCGCCAGCATTCTCCGCAAAGCCGAGCGGCAGGCGGGAGAGGCGGGGGCGCCGACGCCCGGCACGGTCCTGGAGCCCGCCGAGCGAGACCTCGTCAAGCGCCTGCTCGAGTTCCCCGACGAGGTCCGGGAGGCCGCCGCACGCCGCGGCCCCCATCGCATCTGCGCCTACTCGACGGCAGTCGCAGCCGACTTCCACGCCTTCTACCGCGATTGCCAGGTGATCGGGGCGGAGGGGGAGGGGGTGGAGCGCTCGCGGCTCGCCCTCTGCCTGCTCGCGAAGCGGACCATCGCGGGGGCGCTGGGCCTGCTGGGCATCTCTGCGCCAGAGCGGATGTGAGGGTCCTCGGCGAGATCCCGGCCCCGGATGCCCTGCCTGCGGGGACGCTGCGTCGCTGCGATCAGGAGGCCTTCGGGAGGCTGCTGGAGGAGCTGGAAGGCGCCCGCATCGTGCTGGTGACCGGGGACCGCGCTCGAAAGCGGACTGCGGCGGTGGGGCTGGCGGCTGCCGCTGCGGCCGCCGGAACCTGCACGGCGTTGCTCGAGTGCGACCTCGCCGAGCCGACCCTCGCTGAGGCGCTCGGCCTAGCCGCCGCCCCCGGCCTGCGCGAGCACCTGCGAGGAGAAGCCGACGCCGGCAGCATCCTCAATTCAGTCGCCCTCGCCGGTCCCGGCTCCGCCGGCGCGCGCGAGCCGCTCGTCTGCGTGGTCGCCGGCAGGCCGGCCTCCGAAGGCGCCGCGCTGCTCGCGTCCGACGCCTTTTCTCAGGCAACCGCGGGGCTGCGCGGCGCGTATGAGCTGGTGGTCGTCGAGGGGCCCCCCGCAGCGCCCGCCGATGGCTCGCTGGAGGCAGTTGCGGCACTGGCCGACGCCACGCTGCTCTGCGTCGGGCCCTCGGATGGGGTGCCCGGCCTCCCGGTCCCCGTCGCCGGCATCGTCGTCCAGTCTGAGCCGACGCCTCAGAGGTCGTAGCGTGCCAGGTCGGCATCGAGCCGCTCTGAGTCTTCGCCGCCGGGACCGGCGCGGGGAGCCTTCGGGCCGCCCCCACCGGCACCCGCGCGTCGCCAACGCCTGACCCCGATCCCCAAAGCCAGGATCGCCGCCGCAAAGGCGATCGCCGGGACCAGGTAGGCCGAGAGCTCGAAGCCCGAGCCGCGCGGGAGGGCGAGCACGCGGTCCCCGTACTGGGCGACCAACGCATCCTTTATCTCCGCCTTGGTCCTACCGGCGGCGATCAGCCTGGCGACGAACGCCCGTTGCCGCTCCGCCTGCGGGGCGTTGGAGAGCTCCAGCAGCGTGCCGCAGATCGGGCACATCACCTCGTCTTCGACGTCGGCGAGGCTCGTCTGCGGGGCCGCCACCGCGGCAGTTGGGAGAAGCATCGGCATCAGCGCCGCAACGAGGAGCCATGGCGGTGGCGCCTTGCTGCCGAACAGGGACCGAAAAGCGCCACTTAGGCTCATCTCGAGCCTACGATGATCGGGACGACGCGTTCGGCGAGGAAGCGCTCGTCGACCGGCCCGCGCCAGATCAGCGCCAGGCGACCGCGGGGATCGACGAGGAAGTTCTCCGGCACGCCGGTCGAGCCGAAGGCGGCACTGCGCTCGTCGCCGACCGAGCGCAGCTGCGGGTAGGTGAGCCGATGCTCCCGCACGAAGGCGAGCGCGTCCGCGCTGTTGTCCTGGACGTCGATCCCGAGCACGGTGACGCCACGCTCGCGGAAGTGTCGCGAGAAGCGCTCCAGGTCCGGGGCCTCCTGCCGGCAGGGCACGCACCACGAGGCCCAGAGATTGACCAGCACCCAGCGGCCGTGGTAGTCGGCGATCGAGCCCTCGCCCTCGCCTCCGAGCACCGGCAGCTCGCGGTCGGGCACCGGCTCGCCGAGGGCGATCTTCGCCTCGCCCTTGCTGAGCAGGCCGAAGCCGAGCAGGCCGACGACGGCAAGGACTGCCAGGAAGGCGGCGAAGGCGCGGACGCTCACGGGCTGGGAAGGTTAGCCCCCGCGCACTCGCCGCCCTGGTCGTAGAATCGCCCCTACGCGGACGTAGCTCAGCTGGTAGAGCGCGAGCTTCCCAAGCTCGAGGTCGCGGGTTCGAGACCCGTCGTCCGCTTCGCCCCCCTTCTCCTTCCGCGCCGCCTCGAGCCGTTGCGGCGGGACTTGCTCGCGGCGGCCTTCGTGCTGGCGTCCACCGGGCGGTAGAAGTGCTCGATCGCGCCGCGGACCTGCCGTTCGCCGACGATCCCCATCAAGCCGGCCTTCGCCAGCGCGGTGACGTGGTAGTTGACGGTGCTGAGGGGGGCCTGCAGCTCGAGGCTGAGGTCCTTGGGGGAGAGGGTCCGCCCGCCGTCGAGGTTGAGCACCTCGAGGATTGAGACTCGAAGCGGATGGGTATTTGCACGTGCCAGGAGCTGCCAGTTCACGGGGGTCCTCACTTTCGTTGGGCAGGCGATTTACTAAACGATCTACTAAAAACAGAGTAGCTTAAAATCATTGATTTTGGGTAAAACCTTCAGTAATGCGTCCAAAAGGAGGTTTGGGTTGATACGGGGAGCAGGGATTCGAGCGGCGATCACCGTCGCCATGCTGGCCCTGGGAATGGCCTTCGGGTCGGCCACCGCCGCGGCGCAGATCATCGGTCCGCAGGACCCGGACGATCCCCAGGTCGACAGCCCCTGGCAGGCCGGCACCTGCAAAGACGACGGCCCGCCGCGCTGCAGCATCGAGACCCCGGATAAATTCTTCGAACAGGCCGCCGGCCATCCGCCGGTCGGCTTCACGCAGATCATCATCAACAAGGAGAAAGTGGAACCGCCGCTGCTCCCGCCATTCGAACGGCCGGTCGAAAGCCTGCGTACCGTGCGCGTCGACATCCCGCCTGGGTTCACGGTCAACCCGCAGGCGACGCCCTGGTGCGAAACGCCTAGCCCGTCGAGCTGCCCACCGACCACGAAAGTCGGGATCAGCATCGTCGAAGTGACGAACCCCAGCAATGGCGCATCGGTCGAGCTGCCTCCAGCCGCTGTCTTCAACCTGAAACCGGAGCACGGCGAACCGGCCCGCTTCGGCTTCAGCGTTGCGGGGAACGACGTCATCCTTGAAACCGGGGTGACCTGGGAGGACGACTACCACGAGCACTTCACGATCCACGCGCACGAGGTCAGTATCGATTCGATCGCCCTGGAAGAACTGGGTCTACCGACGCTGGACCTGGAAGCGGGCGAGCTGGCCCGAATCGCCAAGAACCGCCTCGTCTTCGAAGGCCAGGCGGGCCTCAGTGGCACCTTCCTCACCACCCCGCCGACCTGCCTCGGCAAAGCCACGCCCGGCTCGCCCTTCGAGCACGTCTACTCGACCTGGCTGCGCGCGGACGGGCACGAAAACCCCGATCCGAACTTCCCGCACGGCTCGGCCTTCGTCGAGTCGAAGATTCCATATCGCCTCGACCCGCCACCGCCAGTGGAAACGTCGCCGAAAGAATGCGACACGATTCCCTTCGAGCCGTCGATCTCGGTGGCGCCCAACACCGGCCTGACCGATTCGCCGTCAGGGGCGCACGTCACCGTGAGCCTGCCGGAGATCCAGGATCCGGGCAAAGAAGGGAAACAGGCGAGCTCGCATGTGCGCTCGGCGGCAGTGACGCTGCCACTCGGGATGGGTCTCAATCCCTCCGCGGCGAACGGCCTCGTCGCGTGCACGGACGCTCAGTTCGGCAAGGGGACGAGGAACCCGGTCGCCTGCCCGGCCGCCTCGCAGGTCGGGACGATCGAGGTCGACACCCCACCCCTCCCGGACGGCTCGCTGACCGGCGCCGTCTACGTCGGCCAGCAGCTCAGTCGCGACCCGCTCTCGGGCGATCTGTACCGGATCTTCGTCACGGCCGAGTCGAGCCGCTTCGACATCTCGGCGCGGTTGCTGGGAAAGGTGCGCGCCAACCCCCACACGGGGCAGCTGACCAACACGTTCGATGACGCTCCGCTCGGCAAAGTGCCGATTCCGGGCCTGCCGCAGGTGCCTTTCGAGTCGTTCCGCTTCAAATTCAATGGGGGGGCCAAGGCCCCGCTGACGAGCCCGCCCACCTGCGGCCCGAACACCACCACCTCGCAGATGATCCCCTGGTCCTCGGCGCAGGGCACCGGACCGGCGGGGACGGATGAAGGCCCGTCCACCGATCCGCCCGCGACTCCTTCCGGGAGCTTCGGCCTCGCCGCCCTGCCCGGCGGCGGCCCCTGCCCGAAAACGCTCGCTGAGCGGCCGTTCGGACCGGACTTGGCGGTCAGCACGGGTCGCCCGCAGGCGGGAACCTTCAGTCCGATGACGACCCGTATCACCCGCTCGGACGGCAACCAGGAGCTGAAAGGCATCGACGTCAAGCTGCCGCCGGGGCTTACCGCGAAACTGAAGGGCGTCCGCTACTGCCCGGCGGAGAGGATCGCCGCAGCCGCGGCTAACACCGGCGCCGCCGAGTCGGCCGCGTCGAGCTGCCCGGCATCGAGCCTGATCGGCAGAGCCGACGTCGCAGCCGGCACCGGTCCCGACCCGTTCGACCTCGTCGGCCAAGTCTTCCTTTCAGGGCCCTACAAAGGAGCCCCTCTGTCCCTGGCAGTCGTCACCCCCGCCATGGCCGGGCCGTACGATGTCGGCACGGTCGTGGTGCGGGTGGCGCTGTTCGTGGACCGCAGGACGGCTCAGGTCAACGCGGTCTCGGATCCGGTCCCGCACGTCTTCGGCGGCGCCCTGCTCGACATCCGCTCGGTCGTGGTGCGGCTCAACCGGCCCGACTTCTCCCTCAACCCGACCAACTGCGAGGCGCTATCCACCACGGGAGCGCTGCGCGGTGGCGGCGCCGACCCACTCAACCCCGCTGCGTTCAGCGCCTTCCCCGTCTCCGCCCCGTTCAAAGCGCACGGCTGCGAGAAACTCGGCTTCAAACCGAAACTCTTCCTGCGTCTGTTCGGTGCCATGCGACGGGCTAAGAACCCCAAGCTCCGCGCCGTCTACATCCCCAGCAGACCGCTCAAAGGCGATGCAAACACCGCCCGCGCTGCGGTAACCCTGCCGCGCTCTCTCTTCCTCGACCAGGGCAGCATCTCCAAAGTCTGCACGCGGCCGCAGTACGAGGCCCGCGACTGTCCGAAAAACTCGAGATACGGTCACGCGCGCGCTTTCACGCCGCTGCTCGACAAACCGCTCAAGGGCCCCGTCTACCTGCGTTCCTCCGACAACGACCTGCCCGACCTGGTCGCCTCGCTTCGCGGCCAGGTGGACGTCGACCTCGTCGGGCGGATAGACAGCGTGGCAGGACGCATCCGCAACACCTTCGACGCGACCCCCGACGTGCCGGTCTCCAAGTTCGTGTTGACGATCAGGGGCGGCAAAAAAGGCCTCCTCACCAACTCCCGCAACCAGTGCCCGAAAAAACTGCGCGGCAAAAAACGCGCCAAGCCGCTGCGGGCGATCGCCAGGATCAAAGGCCAGAACGGCAAGAAAGCCAACCAGCGCCCGAAGCTGCGTCGGCCGTGCGACAAAGGAAAACGCAAAGGAAAAGGCGGGCGCGGCGCGCAGCGTTAGCCTCCCGCGTCGGTGCGCCCGACGCTCTCAGTTCTCGTAGTCGCTTGGAACAGCCGCAAGGAGCTGGAGCGAACGCTGCCCGCACTGCTGCCCGAGCTGAGCGACGGAGACGAGCTGATCGTCGTCGACAACGACTCCGGTGACGGGACGGCTGAGGTGGTCGCCTCGCTGGCGCCGATGGCTCGGGCGCTGCAGACCGGTCGCAACCTCGGCTTCGCGGGCGGCTGCAACGCGGGCGCCGCGGTGGCCGGAGGGGACCTGCTCGTCATCCTCAACCCCGACGCTGCGCCCCTGCCCGGATTCGGCGAGGCGATCCGGCGCCCATGGATCCAAAAGCGCCGCTGGGCAGCCTGGCAGGCCCTGGTTGCCGACGAGGGAGGGACCAGAATCAACTCGGCCGGCAATCCCGTCCACTTCACCGGGATCGTCTGGGCGGGGGATCACGGCAGGCCGCTCGAGGCCGCGCCGGAGCCGGCTGAGGTGGCGGCCCTTTCAGGCGCCTGTTTGGCGATCCCGCGCGTTACCTGGGACGAAATCGGCGGCTTCCCGGAGCGCTTCTTCCTTTACCACGAGGATGTCGACCTCTCGCTGCGGCTCCGCCTCGCCGGCGGGGTGCTGGGGATCGAGCCGGCGGCGGTCGTCGACCACGAGTATGAGTTCGGCGCCCGCGAGCACAAGTGGCGCTGGCTGGAGCGCAACCGCTGGGCCTTTCTGATCCGCGTCTACCCGGCCGGCCTGCTGGCGCTCCTCGCCCCGGCCTTGATCGCCACCGAGCTAGCACTGATCCCCGCCTCGATCGCCGCCGGCTGGGGCCGGCAGAAACTCGCCGCCATCGGCGAAGTGCTCCGCTGGCTGCCCCGCCTCCTGCGCGAGCGCCGCAAAATCCAAGCCACCCGCACCGTAAGCGCCACCGAGTTCGCCTCCTGGCTGACCCCAGACCTCGACTCCCCCTTCATCCCGTCCCTAGCCCGCTCCCTACCGGCTCGCTTGATCCTGCGCACCTACTGGCACCTCGTCCGCTTCCTGCTGCGATCGGGGCGAACCCAGGGCCTATCCCGGTAGGGGTGGAACGTCTTGTACTTTTTCTGCGACTACAACCTCGGACGGCCAAAACCGGTCTTCAGAAAAAGTTAAGTGAAACCCCTACCGGGATAGGCCTTCAAGGTCTCACCGGGATAGGCGCTAAATCGGCTGTGAGGT